>TARA_R110002126_G_scaffold104104_1_pt1 | contig 57278 bp, 57 predicted proteins | sample TARA_R110002126 | Tara Oceans TARA_R110002126 (sample SAMEA4397536) | marine metagenome | biome: Polar Biome; feature: [DCM] deep chlorophyll maximum layer (ENVO:01000326); material: water (ENVO:00002006), including particulate matter (ENVO:01000060) such as... | depth 30 m | reverse complement strand
CAGCGGTGCATTGCTTGCAGTAGCAGCATCAGCTTTCACGTTTTGCTCATTGTCAGCTGGTTCACCATTTAGTGAAATTTCACTGTCAACCTGAGCATTGTCAGCTTTTGGTTGAGTTGTATCATTCCCTTGCTGTGTCGCGTTAGCTTGAGTAGTTAAAGCCGAAGCACCCGTATTCAGCGGTGCATTGCTTGCAGTAGCAGCATCAGCTTTCACGTTTTGGCCATTATCAGCTTGATCACCATTTAATGTGTTCTCACTGCCTGCCTGAGCATTGCCAGCTTTTGGTTGAGTACGCTCATCAACTTGCTGAGTCGCGTTAGCTTGAGTAGTTGAAGCCGTAGCACCCATATTCAGCGGTGCAGTGCTTGCAGTAGCGACATCATCTTTCACGTTTTGGCCATTATCAGCTGGTTCACCATTTAATGTGTTCTCACTGCCTGCCTGAGCATTGTCAGCTTTTTGTTGAGTAGTCTCATCAACTTGCTGAGTGGCGTTACCTTGAGCAGTTGAAGCAGCAACTCCTGTATTTAGCGGCGTATTACCTGTACCAACATCAGTAGCTTTCACATTCTGAGCGTTCAGAGCTTGATCACCATTTAATGAGTTGTCATTGTCAGCCTGAGTATTGTCTGCTTTTGGTTGTGAAGTATAACCATCAATAGAAGAAGTATTTCTTGGGACAGAAGAAGAACTATCCACGCCTTGTATCTGTTTTTCTGCCGCTTCATCGCTTACTTTTGACTGATTAGCGTTAGTTTGTGAATTTACATAATTCAATAGACCAGGAACACCAACTGCGAATGCTGATACACCAGTAGATAGTGGTATTTCGCTATTATCAAACTGAGTAGTATTTGTAGATCCTTCAGGTGCTTTAAGCGATTTATCAGTAGTTTTACTAGTCGAATTTACACTATTTGGCTCTTTACTCTCTATAGGTGACATGTAAGCATCACCTTGCTTATAGGAATAACCTTTGTCCTTTTCATTTTGATAAACAAATGAACCATCTTCATTTTGTGATTGTAAAGTAAATTTACCGTTATCAGTCTTGAATGTTGCTACAGGAGATTGACTAGAGCTTACTTCCATTGGTACATCAACATTACTTGTCTTTTGTATTTCATTCCCGTCAGAATACGGTGAAAGGGATGATAGCCCTTGCTCTTTATAAGCAACGCCAGCTTGGTCAAGCATTTCATTCATATTCTTTTTATATTCGACTAGGTTGCCCTGATCAGGTAAAGAATTTACCGAAGCCCTTAATTCATCCGAATTCTCATGTACGCTTCTTAATAAGTTATTATCTCCACCACTTAGCATTACTTTTTTCGCTAGGTCAGATGTAAATTCACCATTTCTACCACCTACAAGTGATTCGTTATCAAGCAATGCTGGTAAGTTAGCTACAGCAGAATGAGCGTCATAACTTGTCGGATTAGATTGGATAATATTGGCAGCTTTATCTTTGAACGAATTTAAAGCTGAACCTTTATAATCACCGTCCTTTCCGTAATTTATACCGGAACCAAAGAAGCTATCTTTGTCGGCTCTATCAATACCATTTTTGTATGATTGATTTTTACTTTCTAAGTCTATCTGTGATGTTTCATAAGCGAATCGTCCACCAACAGTACCACCTTTACCGGCCATCAAGCCCACTGCATCTATAGCGGACGCGTGACTAAACCCTTCTTTACCACCCATATCCATTACATCGTTAATATCGCGACCTAGCGCTGTTTTACTTAACGCTTGCTCTCCAGCTTTAAATGCTAATGTAGAACCGCTAAATTCATCTAACTCGCCAGCACCTAAACCTACAATAAAAGAGTCGTTGCCAGATTGTGTATTAGTCAAATAATCAGCTGCATGTGACATTTGTGCTACTGATTTCATATCATCAAATGAAGCTGTGCCGGTATTCACGCGACCAAACATATCTTGGATCTCAGAAGGCGATTTTGTATTCAATGCTTGAGTACCTTCATAAACACTCTTTTCGTCATAGCCTAATTCAGCAGCTCTATCAGCAGCAAATCGAGCAAATTTATCTTCTCCTTCAATCTGCCCGAACGCCCACATTGCACCGTTTAGCTCTCCGCTTTTAATTCTATCGATTACATCTTGTTGGTCACCACTTAATAAAGTATGACCTTCAACACGTTTCATTGCATCAGCTTGTTTTTCAGTCATTGCCCCGTATTTTTCTTTTGAATAGTCACTTTCAGAAGGAATGTCATTTTTAAAAGGCTTATCAATCTTGGACGTCTTAATCGCATTTTCGGCCTGTTTAGCATTAGAAGTATCTGTATCTAATCCTAGTAACTCAGGGGAAGCATTTTTTATCACGCCACCATCTGCTGTAGTTTCATCAAGTTTACGGTAAGAGTCATTCATCATACTTAGCGCATTAAGCTGAGATGGTGTTGCGCCATTTGATTGGCCATTGTCGGATACAACTTGGCTCCAATCAGCAAGCATATCTGCTTGGCTGTTAACTTCATCGATAGACTGCGGTTGTTTTGCTAATGTGTCGTCAAGTATAGACAGCATACCTCCGTAACCTGCTTGCGCTGGACCTGCTAACTCAGCGCCTTCTTTTTGATATTTATCTTTGAGGTAATCTTTTTTACTATCAACTGTGCCACCAGCATCATTACCCACTAATGATTTAACTTGATCGTCGGATAGACCATCAATATAAGTATCTAAAGCTTTGCCATCTACAAGGGGTGCTAAAGCTTCATTATTTAGCGCTTGGCTAAATTTAAGACCATTACTTGAGTTGTACATTGCACCTAAGTTAGTTGAAAGTTCTCGTGATTGTGCAATTTGCTCTTGTAATTTATGCCCTTTATTTAAACTTTCTTGAAAACTTTCGCTTTGTTGATTTGATTCGGAAATATTGTAAGCACCTTGCTCACTATTAGTTGTTTGCCCCTTATGGCTTTCTGCTACATCTTCAAGAAGCTTTTGGGCTGAACTATCCTTTATACCAAATTTAGTCATATCCATATTTGATAAATTTGTTGAAACGCCTGCGTTCAAACCAAGCTTACCAGGAGTAGGAGTATCACCTACCGCAGAAAAACCTTTAGGCGTATTAACGCCGCCCCCTACTGAAACTCCTGCTTGCCCCATAATTTGGAATGCGGCTTGGCTAGCAGCATCCGAAGAAATACTTTGCCCTTCTTCAAGTGACTTTTTCAATGCAACGGTTTTTTCGGCCGTATTCATATCTCCCCAAGTCTTGTTTTTTGATCCTGCTACTACATCTGCGTTTTGTTCAAGCGACGCCATAGCAGTAGATGCAGTCTGCTCATATGCTTGGGTTTTTGATTGAACATCTTTCTCGGCAATGGATGTTGAATTACCTAATGAATTATTAATACCAGAATCTATATTTACGTTTGCAAAACGACCCGAATCACTTGATTTCACGTTAGCTTCAATAGCTCCAGTGCCAGCGTTGTATGTATTGCTGTGCGTACCCATACTTTGCGCACCATCAGACCATGAACTTGATAATCTTGGGGCCATATTTGTACCATCAACACTGCCTTTACCAGTTGGGTTAACAGAACTCATAACACCCATTAGTGAGTGAACACCACCGTAAAGTAAAAACATTGCAAGCATTGGAATTGCAGCAGTTAAAGCAGAAGCAACACCTAAGAAGCCCTCTACTTCAGATATTACAGCGGGCATAGCTCCCATTGAAAATGGGTCCATCTGTGCGAAACTAGTTGATACTGAAAATGCTTTTTCTGCTGCTTTATATGTAAATAAATCAACAAAAACCTTTATGAAACCCCATAAATTGACGAACAAGATGAGGTACATGTATTTACCTATCATGGCGAAGCCAGCCCCGCCCATAACAGATAATAGGATCATTACAGGGCCTATAAAGAACGTAAACATTTCAAAAACAGAAATCATTGGAATCATGTAGTTCATGAACAAAGAGCGTTCACCTGCTTGCTCATACAAACGTTTTTGCATTGACTCAAAAACCATTTTATTAACCCACGGGCTATCTTGACCTTGTAGAGCCTCGTAAGTATGAAAAGCAAGAAAACGACCAGCCATTATTTCATATGGATTAGGGCTGGCCATACCGCCACCAGTCAAAAGGCTATATGCAGCAGTTATAGAAGGACCATCAACGCCGCGCGCTTCATAATAACTAGAAACCATAGTAGGGAATTTGCCCGTATTTACATGGGCATAGATTTTGTTATAGGCCAAGTCACACGATAGATACTCTCCATCTGGACTATTATTTAAAAATATTCTCGTGTAGTAGTCAGGGTATGTAACCTTAATTTTATCAATTACCTTGTCTAAGCGAGCTGCATCTAGTCCACCCATGTTCCCATTTGGATTACCTGTACTTAATAGCTGGTCAGGTATATAGCAATCATTTATATAATTTTTGATAGACGTTTTAAAGTCGTATTGTCCCGGGTGATCTAAGGAGTTTATAACGGGAGACATAGGAATAGAATGGAGTCTTACAAGTGCTCCTAATGGGTCTGCGGGTGCATTACTGCCCATTGAAGGTGTTGTGAAGTTATTGGCAGCTATATCACGTAAGCCACCTATTAAATTCGTACCAGCCCAAGAAGGAACAGCTACTAAGAAAGGTACATTTGAGACAGTTCTAACGTCAAGCGAACTAGTTGAAACTGATTGTAGATGAACCGTAAAACGTGGGGATAGGGGACCTACAAACATAATAAAGCCCATAACGCCGAAGACAAACTCTTTAAAAGGGTAAGGTGAGCGCTCTGGATCTAAAATATACTTAAAGTATGATAAAAATAGAGTTAGGAATATTAAAATCCCTGCACCTGTTTGTATTTGCTCGTAAGTCGAACCAGCGTTAAACATACGAGCTACAGCAACAAGAGTATCATTCGCAAACTCTAAATCACCTTGTAAATAAACATTTAAGTCCATATATCACCCTTTAGTCTGTTTGGTTATAGCAGAGATTTGCACTACTGTTTGGAGGGCTTGGGTGCTCTCTGTATTACTTGCATATATCTTATCGCTTACAAGCTCATACTGTTTGCTAAAGTCTCTGTATGCAATTTCATACTCCTTTTTTAAAGATGTGCCTGAGTTATACATATTTTCTTTAGCCGAAGCGGTCATTGCATAAACTTTGCTGACCTGATTAAAAACTTCGTCGTTAATTTGTCTCAACAACAATGTAGCTGCATAATTCGCAATATCGTCTATGTTTATATGGTTCTCTTTAGCAAATACTGCCCAACGTACATATGGGAAAGTGAATATTTTAGCAAAGCGCTTCTCCTCTGCGTTAAGAGGTGTTTGACTTAAATATTTAGCAAAAATACCAGGGCTACCGGCTTCTCCAACAAGTCTCGCTTTTACTACCATTTCTAATGGAGTAAAGCTCACTGTTTCTGTTTCAACATTTAAGCAGCGATAATCACCTCCAGTTGGGATAGTTTCATTTCCACAGCTTCTAATTTTTATCGGTACAGCTGTTTTCCCAAAAATGAAATCAGAATAATTAGCAGGTCCAGTGTTATCAACTCCCGGTTCTGAATCTACATCAGTCGCACCATTTTCAAACTTAATAACTTTGGTACCCAATAAAGTCATTAACATAGACGCCATTTTTTTCTTCTGCGTATCACCTTTAAACTCAAGCGCATCCAAAAAAGGCGTTGCTGAAGTTGGGTTTAGTAAGGTAACCGCTTGATAGACTGAGTTACCTTCAAGTGTTAGTTTTCTGGTATTTAAATCTTTCTTTTCATTTGTATTTTTATCGCCAAGAATAGACCCCGCCCAGCTAGTAACAGAACCGACTTTTGAGGCCATATCTGAACTAATAAGACTTTCTTGCATTACCAACCTATCTTCACCAACATATTCGTTATTAGCTAAGAAGGTTTGAGATTCAGCGCAGGCATTTCGAGCCAGTTCATTAAATCGCTGTAATTTGTTTTGTAAGTTCTCCATTTCTGCAGCACATGTTGAGCAGATATTATTAATTGCTAGTTTAAAAAAGTACGCAGCTGCACCTTGAGCAACAGCTCTACCAACTTGAACTAGCTCGTCGCCTGATATTAGACCAAACGAACCTCCATATAGATCTACGCCGCCACAACCTACTGACATAGATGGGCTTTCTAATGATACAACATCAATTGTAGGCTGATTCCAACGAGCAGAAAATTGACCTAACCCCCAGTTATTGCCACTAGCAACGTCAACTTGATATGGACCTAAATCATTTTGATACGAATCAAATAAGTCTTTCATTCCTGCATTAGCATTTTGAGAGCTTGTTAATATGCATAAGCTAACAAAAATTCCAATTCTTTTTAATTTCATCATTATTCCCCAGAAAGAGAGTTAAACAGTTGAGCACCTACTGGCTTAGAATCAGCTAATTTCGCTTTTAGTATTTCAGCTAAATAACCAGGATCATTCTCAATTAATTCTGCATCCGCTAACATAGTTCCATCCGTATCGGTCAGCACATTTATTTCCCGAACGTTTTGAGTTTGTTGATACTGTTCATCGGTAATTACATTTTTTAAGCGGGCGGATAAAAGAATACGGTCTTGCATTAGAGGTAATGTAGTTAAGCCTTCACCTATTTTGGTAAAACCGGTACCGTCATTAAGAGCCATAAACATGGTTGGTGTGAACTGAACGCCAAAGCGTTGAGCAACATTTGTTTTATCAACCACAACTTCAATATCTTCCATGCCGGGCAATACTGAACCATCCATTGAGATAGCAAGTACATTCATACCGAAGCGTATTTTTAATTCTTTTAATAACGGAAGTTGTTTTTTGCAATAGGCGCAATTAGAGGAGAAGAAAAACCATAAATGAGATTTTTCATTGATTGCACTAATAACATTGCTTATCGCTTTTTTAGTGTCATCTTTAAATACGTTTAATGAAAACGTGGACATAGGGCGACGTTTTGATTCATCTAATTCAGATTCGAACTGATTAAATTCCGTTGTTTTAGTTGCAAATCGTGAGCCCATATCTAGCATGTAACGCTGAACATACATGTATCGTGCAATGTTTTCCCTCGTTGGGTTATTAATTGCAACTTCTTGATATTCTGGTATTTTTGATCTGAGCCAAGCAACATCTAAGCGCACTTTTTCTTCTTTTTTCTCTTCTTCTGGCTTAGTTTCAGCTGCAGGTGCTGCCTGTTTTTCTTTTTCTGGCTCATTTTCAGGTTCTACTGGTGGATCTTCAAACCAATACCAACCTCTGTACTTATCGCCATAAAAAGGAGAGTTTGTTGAAGTTGATGATGCAGCTGAAGCGTTAAAGCAATTTGCAAGTAGTAAAGTAGCTAATATAGTGTTTTTCAAAATGACCCCCAATATTCAATTGAGCCATTTTCTTATTTATATAGGAACTTTTGAAATAATAGAGAGTACAAATATGCTACCTCTAAACATTCAATCGTCTAAAAAAGGAGGGGGATAGTTAACTAAAGAAATAAAAAAGAGGCTAATGAGCCTCTTTTATAAATTATAAAAATTGACTTGGAATTTCACACAATGAAATAGAATTTACATTACCGACATCTGAGATTTTTTGAATAAAACGCTTAGTATTACTTGCTTGCTTAAATTGATGCCATGGAGAAGAAAATGACATTTGTTTATAGTACAGCTCCACGCTTTGTGATAAATAAGCCTTAGTTTTTAAGAGTTCATCTGCCACATCACCTTTTAGGCGAGAACATGTAGCCTTTACATTTACGTGATTGAAATCAAAATCAAATCCTGACAAACTTTTATCTAAGTTAGCTACTATTAAAGCTAAATATTTAGGTTTATCTTTTTGAATTAGCACACCCGCAAGATAATGCTTTTGTTCAGCATTATTGTTTGACCCAACATTAATTAGCGAAGCCTGTTCATCACCTAGTAAGTTAACAAAATTAATGCTTATTTGTGACTTATTAGGAATCATTGGATCAAGCCATTCGCCGGCCTGCAAAGGTAGTGAAGCAATAAAAAGTAATGATAAAAAAGTTTTACGCATAAAAAAACCAACACCTTGGCACTTGAAATTGCTACTAGTATTGGTTTTCAAATATTAAAAATCAAATTTTTTAAATGCGTCTCTTACATTAACTTTTAAACTTGTTGTCGCTTAGGTAAATTATCATGCATTGGAACATCAGTTATCTGATCTTCAAATAGCTCATGTTTCTCACGTTTAGCCTTTGGAGCTTTCGCACCAGTAATTTGGCACGATGCACAAAGGTTTATATCAGAGTTGTCATCATAATGAACTACATAAGACTTAGAACAACAAGCACATGAGGGCATAATACCAAGTAGCTGTTCACGTACTAGTGGGAAAAAGTAAAATATACGAGTAGGGTGAATTTTTGAGTTTGGGTACAATGCATTATAAGCATAGTACATATTCAGTAATTGAACACCAGTTATAGGTCTGTCGAGCTGGGTATCTTTATACATTTTTTTATATAACGATAAAATTCTGTCGGCCATCAACCGCCCTTCAGTATCTTTTACCCAACCCCCTTGACCACGACGAAATTGTCTAGAAAAAGGGAGGTCTTTCCAAAAGTGTTTAATGTTGTCTTTTCGTCTATGAGACAAAGCAAGTAGGATCTTCTTCTCAGTACCTAACACTGCTAAAGCGCATATTGCAATTTCATTTTTATAAATATTAGTCAATGATATAGACATTCTATTTAACCTCAGAAGCAAATATGTGGTCTATTGACCCTGCTTTTGGCTTGTTTTTTGTCATACTAGCAATAGCTTTAGTTAGGTCACTTGGTGAGCACGCTAATTGGAATAAAGGAAGGCGAGAATCTGCATTTTTTAAACATGCAATATCTTGAACATGTGTACTTTTAAGGGCTTCTACAAGTTGTGAATCAATGCCAATGACACCTTCAATATCGCAATCAAAATCAATAAGTGACTTAATAATTAATAACAGCTCCACATTACAATTAAAGTAGTTATTAATTTGCTCAGCAAGGTTGTTAGCATTTTCTAGCATTGCTCTAGTTCCGTTTAAAATTATTCAATGAATTTGAATTATAGATTCATAAAAGGAACATCTCAATAAAAATAACGTCACCACTTGTGACTATGGGTGGGTTAATTTTTAATTTAAATTATAAATACTAATAGATTCAATGCTTAATGAGACATTAACTTAAAACATTTAAAATAAAAAAAATTAAATTACATTTATTTTTCAAAGCGCTTTATAAAATGCCCATCCTAAAGGATTGGATGAGCAGATATTTAATCAGGATTTCCATTTGAATCTGTAAAATTAAAATCAGAATCGTCAATGTACCTGCCCAAGTAAGGTACGAGGTCAAGTTGGTCTTCATCTTCCTCAACTTGTTCTACAGACTCAATTTGGGTTTGTTCTTCAGGCTCAATTTGGGCTTGTTCTTCAGGCTTACTTTGAGTTTTTTCTACAGCATTAGAGGCTTTGTTCAAACTACTGCTAACCAAAGAGTGATTCGATTGGTTAACTGATAATTTTACCTCGCCCCCATTATTAACTAGACTCTCAAATAACAAACCTTGAATGGCTAATCTAATTAACTCATTAGGATAGCCAGATAACTGAGAATCATTGACCAAATGAACCCCAAGTTTACTTTCTCTTTTTATTCTCGCTGTTACTTTAATTATACTACTCATAGGTTAACCTCTAACGACTTGTTTGCCTGCGTAGAACAACCCCTCAACAACGGTAGTTAAATTATTTTCTAGTACAATCATTTTGTGATGTGGGTATTGCGCTCTAATAGCAGGTTCAAACGTTTTAATAGGTCCACCAAATAAAACAAAATAATCAATGTCATCACCGCTACCTACAATATTTCTTACATAGTTTGCAGCCGTACTTGTAGAACTATTTATATTCCCCGTTACGTCATATTCAATACCAAGATCATTATCTTCTTTTTTGCAAATTGGAAATGGGTATTCGTAACCTCTAACCTTTAGCTTTCCATTTGTTTTCCAGAAAGCATCATCCACTAAGCGCCTTGATAGGTTGTTAGTTAATGAAAAAGCTTTTGATAGGGTCGGTATTATCTCATTCAACACAGTTGAAAAGCCGTTCTCAGTTGCACCACTTCTTTTTTCTATTGGCGTTAGTCCACGAGATGTACATACATCTAGTGTTAAGTATCCGGCATCGATACAAACAACGTTTGCTGTTTTAAAGTTTTTTTCAAACTCTTGTTTAGGTAGACTTGTCGCATAAGAGACTAATCCAGCAACAGGTTGTGGCAACACCATAGTCTTTTTAACTATTCGTTGCTTACCGCCTTTGAAATCATGCACACCTTCAGTTAGCTTTATAAGCTCATTTTTTTTGGACCAATGATTAACTGGTAGGCCAACAACAAGCAAATCAATAACACGATCATGCATTAGAGAAAGACTGCCTTTTAATAATGCTTTATATTGTTTGGAACCAACATAATGATCACTTAAAACATCATCAGAATCTTGAGCACTTAAATAAGCATCCGGCCCAACTTCAAAAATGTCGCCATCAATATCTACTTCTACCGTTTCACGCTTACCAATCCCCATATCGGCTTGCCCAATTCGGCTCTCATTAATTCGCCCAACAGAAGAGCTAAACGTTTTTATCACTGGCTTATCGTCACCCGACACAGTAAAACTTACTGTTCCGAACCCAACCTCAGCAGCTCTCACTATCTTCTTAGCCATTCTCTACACTCCTATATTTATTGTTCAGGCAGAGAATACACCCAGTAATTAAAAGCTTTAAATATTAGAGCACCCCAAAATGGCACCTCTAAGCTTTAATTATGGAACTAATTAGCTATTTTGAGTGAGCGAAAACTAAAAACACAGTCAATACCAGAGCCACAGAACAAAATGGGCATAAAACCGGCATGAAAGCGGCGTAATATGGAAATGCGCAGTTTATGGTATTGGAGATGTCAATCGCTTATAGGCAAGTGGCATGAAAACGGCACTAAAGCGGCACAATATGGCACTATATTATTTATTATATTGGGTAGGTCGGTTGTTTACCGGTAGGTGGCACAAAAACGGCACAAAAACGGCACAAAAACGGCGCAACATGGCAATACGTAGGGATTAACGATAAGTAAACAACATATAGTTCTCATGCTGCTTTTATTTATGAACAGCGCTACTCGTTTAATCTTTCCATCTTATTAAATGCATTAACGCTCTAACAAAGTGAGCTTCATTTCTGCTTTATTGGTATAGCCAGCATTATGATTGAGATGCTGAACGATAAAAAACTCGCATATTTATAATATAAAACTAAGACTATTACGCCTCAATAATTTAGAACCATAAAAATCTAAAATCTAAAACCGCCCTCAATTAATAGGGTGCGATTTTTTTTACGCCCATTTTTAGGGCATTACCACTAGTCTCAAAGATATAAATTAATTAAAACTACCCTCAATTAATAGTGCATTCCCCCAAAACCTACCCCTAATGGCGCAACTCTATTTATTTAGAGGAAATACGCTAAATTTCATGCTTCTTAAAATAAAAGTTTACAAAATAATAAATCAGCAAAAAGAAAAGAAACCGCCCTCAATTAATAGGGAGAGATATTTTTTGCGCCCATTTTTAGGGCAGAATATTAAATTAAACTAATAAAAATAATTAAATGCGCCCTCAATTAATTAAGACCTCACTCAAAACGCCCATTGCGGGCATTTGCCTAATCAATCTTAACTTACCAAATAAAACACGAAATAAACAAACCTCTAAAACTTAATTATCCCCTTAATTAATTGGGGGCAGCTTTTGCAAAACCGCCCGTTTAGGGGCAGTTTGAGAAAACTGCCCTCAATTAGATTTTAGGGCATCAATAGTAAAAGAAAACCTCACCGGAAGGTGCTCGAAATTTACAACATGCATTTATACCCTCTGTATTTTTTTTCTCTTACAGATAATTACGCGAAAATAACAACAAGACAGAAACAAGAGTTTAAAAAAATGAACCAAGATGCATTTGAAGTACGGCAGTATTTAACTGATAAAAAGGACGACCTAGCTTTAAAGCTTGATTCGTTAGTGGATGGGTATTGGTGTGCTTGGCGAGACATGAATAGACAAATCATTAGTCAAGCCGCTAATCCAGACCGAACCGATAAAGTCGGCAAGGTTGCACCGAGCATTCGCATATACAAAACCAAAAACCACAACCGAGTAACACTCAGGTGGCGAATTTACGAAAATAGTTGGGCAAGGCTGAATGTTGCTAAAAGCAATAAGCAGACGCTTCGCTACGCAAAAGAACTCAAGCGGAATAAAGATGGCACCACAAGTCGATTCCAATTAGTAAAAAACGCTGAAAGCTGGGAAGTTAAATTAATTGATGAATTTCTAATTGAAGCAGAGCCAATTATCACACTTATAAATATGATTCATCAAAGTTTAAAGCTACTAAACAACACAAAAACTTTAGAAACTAAGGAGATCCAAAATGCAGAATAAAACTGAAAATTCAATATCGGCTGAACATGTAAAGAATAACCAGGCGCAAAGAGCCACAACAAAGCATGCTGGTAAAATGAAAACAATCACGACCACGATTAACTATGAAACAGACCACACTCACTCATATTTAAAGCTTAACGAGCATAAAATTTTAAATGCATTCGAGCGCTTAGCCGCAATTCTACGCATGGCAAAAACCTCAAGCGTTGCGTACACAAGAATAAGTGAGTGGCATAGAGATATTAATTTAAATCTTGCTCAAGCTCAGTTGGACACACTTCATGAGCAACGTGTAGAGCGTGAGAAAAGTTTACCGGTTATGGGTGACTTTATAATTAATACACCAGACAACTATGCCATGCAATTTGAAGTTTCGCACCCAGTAGGACTCACAATTACTCAGTTAATTGTTGCCGTGGACAAAGAGTTAAACGCAATTGAAAAATTATTTATGTTTGGTGCTTTAGATGATCTTGAGTATGAGCAAGCTTGCAAACAGGTAGCAGCAATTGTTACTGGTGTTACTGACAGAATAATGAAAGTGACTTCGCCGGGTAAACGTGAAGGTGGCCAATTTAATCCGCGTTACTATTTGGAGTTTTTACGTGATCCACAATTTAACATGCTTTCGCTGTGTGACATTCCTTATGAGGTAGCAAAAACAATACTGACAGAAGAGCAATTAGTATTAATTGTTAAAGCTAAAAATGAAGATAGTGAAAGCAAGGTAGCCTAATGTCATTTGTATCCACCATGAAAATGCTATTTGGTATATCCACTTCTACCAAGCCGGTTTCCGGTGACGTAGAAGTGCTTAACGATAAACCTAAGCCCATCCACCTACAGACCAATGTAAGTGGAGAAATTTATCTGGATATTTATAACAGGCCGGTACACGATGCTGAAGCTCAATTTTACCCACCCAAAGTAAATGGTCTGAGTGTTTTTTGTGTAGATGCCATTTTAAAGCGCTATAAGGGCCAAATTATAGCGCTTGAGCAACACGTAGATATTGGGTTTCATAGAACCACTGAGGATGGTGTTAATCTTTTTGGCGCGCGTTATTTGAGTGTAATTCGCAAGTTGGCCGAATATGTTCACATGCTTCCTGCATCTGAATACCACCACCATTCACAACCAGGTGGATTATTTCGGCACTCGCTAGATGCAGCTTTAATCGCTTTACGTAAGGCAGACAATCAATTGCCTCCGACCGTGGGCAAAGTGGACTTAGATGCACAACGTCGTGTCCGTTACATGTATGCAGCGTGGGTTGGGGCGCTTTTACATGATACAGGTAAAATTTTGACAGATATGCAGGTGAGTGCATATACAATTTTTGATGATGAAAAAAATATAAGTGTACCAATCGCGAGTTGGGGGAAACCAATTAAGCCTTGGATACCACAAATTGAAACTTTAATTGAATGGGCTACCCGCAATAAAGTCGAACGATATTTTGTCCATTTTAGGGCTTCTCGTGTACACAGGGAACACGTATCTTCAGGTGCAACTCTGTTACCTCACATATTAAAAGGAGAGGGATTAGAGTTCATTATGGACTCCCCAGATGATTTATATAGCAATCTAACCTCTGCACTCAACGGATATGCTCATATCAATGGATACCTTGCCACTGCAATTCGTTTTGGAGATTCAGTGTCAACGGCTAAAGATGTCAAAACAATGGCAACTTCGGCTTTTGGTACCTTAAAAAAATCCAGAATGATGTCTATTGTTGATACGATGCGAAGTCTTAAAAGTAAATGGAATTTTAATACCGAAAAAAGTCATGCTTTTGTAATTGGAGATTGTGTTTTTATTCGTTGGCAATCAGCGTTTGATGGAATCCTCAAAGCTGCACGCGCTAACCACTTCGATGCTCTGCCAAATGATACCAAGTCACTATTAGGAATGATGGAAGACTTCAGAATAGTAGAGCCATTCGATAAAGAAAATCGCTTTGCGCTATTTGCTATAGGCAAGTTCACTGAACAAGATGTGATCAACATCATTGACGAAACAATCAGCATTAGTTGGATTGAGTTGATCAAAGTGGTGTATCGCGAGTGGATATATGATTCTGACCCAGTGCACCCAAACTTAGAAGGTTTGCTTTACCTAAGTGGATCAAACAAATATTTCATTACGAAAGAAGATGGAAGCTTTACAGAGCTAAGCTTTGACACTGCAGCGCTTAGCGAAGAAAAAGAGACGGTAATTGAAAGTACGAACGAATTACATGACAAAGTTAACATTAGCACGACTAAACAAACCGTTTCAATTAACACTGCTGTAAACGATGTGAAGGAAAAAACCAATACCGCCAAAACAGAAAAAACAGTTGCGCCTAAAGGTGAAGTAAATACCGGGGGGGAAAATCAGGTCACGGCCAAAAAGAAGAAAATGGCAAAGCCTAAAAAACCGGAGAAGGCGAATGTTACACCAATTCTATTTGAGAACGACACCGATACCTCTGTAGTACAAACTGAACAGACTTCACCTGCGAAAAAAACTGAACGGGCAATACCACCAGCTTTGGAGATAGAAAAGCCTAGATCCCACGACTATGTTTTGCAAATCAATAATAAATGGTACGTAGACGTAAACAAATACGTTGAAGCTCACAACACTAATCAAATCGAAGCTGGGCAAGAGCTATTAAGCAAAGGTTTTATAAGGCAAAAACTAGGTAGCTCATCCCTTGCAACACTTGTTCGGCGTCAAAAAGCGAAGTCTGTCGTTTGCTTTGAACTAACACCTTTAGGTCAGTACTCGTTAACTGGCGCTGTTAAAAGAAGTTCAGAAACCAAAAAAAGTTTTAATGCCAATTCATCTAAAGCAAAGAGTATGACTATTAAGGAAAAAGATACTGCCGGTAAAGATAAATCTAGTTTGCCTTCAACCGACCCAACAGAGTTTGAATTCACAACAACAAGCATCAAAGGAAGTCTTGGCGAAATCTTGCTAGCTCACAAAATTAAGGTATCTGGTGGTCCAGAAAACATAGACATTATATTAAAAGAAGTAGCGTTAGTTAGCGATTCAAACCCATCTTTTATAAAGGGGATACGAATAAGCAAACTAATCCAATCAATGAAAGCGCGCTATAAACATGACGTAAAAATTAACGACATGAGTTCCTTTTCCATACAAGTCCACATACAAGATGTATCAAATACAGAGGTGTTCAGTGAGTAGCAAGTACAATAGAACAGATGGACGATACGTTGAGTTTCTATTTCGACCTATCTATGAAGTAAACACAGCAATAGCTTATGGCATTGGTGCCATAACAACTCCGTTTATGACTTTAGGTGCATTTCAACCAGGAGCAACCGTTTCATTTGGTATTGCTGGCATACTAGCTGGTGGAAGTTATTTGTATGCTATGAAAGCAAAACCATTAATTGAGCGTCAGTTAAAACTAAAACTCAATAGAAAAGAGTTTATGGATTGTAAAAAATTACGAGAAATCAACTCGCTTGAACCAAGAATAACGAATGATAAATTTGTTGACCCTAGACATAACTTTATGGGGTATGGGTTCGAATGGGGTTCTGAACATGCCAATCGTATTTATCAAGTTATGAATATGGACTCTAAACTAACGGATATAAAGCTGCCATTTTTTCTACGTAAAGCAACAGACGAATTTCAGCATGAAACTGAAGAGCTTGGTGGAAAACCCTTTATCCATGCCGTAGGCGATGAGACAGAAATAAAAGTTGTGGAAGATACATATTTCGGGCACACACTCATATCAGGAAATATAGGTACAGGCAAAACAACTCTATTACGCTTGCTTAGCCTAAACGCTATACATATGGGTGCTAAAGAAAGTTCAGCTCGCTTCAATATAAATGGACAACAAAACAAGATCAAACAAGGCGACAAAACAAAAAATAACAGCAAAGTAATCGTCGTTATCGACCCAAAAAACGACACTGACTGGAAAGAGTCTATCAAGCAGGAAATGGAGCACTTAGGCTATGGCGATAGGTTTTTCAGTGTGCATCCAGCTGCACAAAGTGACTCTTGTCGTATACCTTTACTAAAGAACTTTGTACGCGTCTCAGAAATTGCTGACAGAGTGGCACCACTAATGGGTACTTCAGGGGGCAGCAAAACCTTTGAAGATTTCGCCTATGAACAAATAACATTTGTGGCTGCAGGCATGGAGTACATTGGCACACCTATTCGCTTAACATCCATCCAAAAAGCGTTGTCTTCAGGGAAAATACCGTTCTGTGAAAAAGTGTTACGCGTGTTTTACGAAAGGACACTAGGGCCGGAGTACGAAACAAAGCTGAATATGGCTGAGTACCTTAAAAAAGGTGTAGAAGCTTGGCAAGTAATGAGTGAATACTATAAAGCTCGTTTAAGCGAGTCGCATGAGAACGCGGCTATATTGGGTATTATTCAATTAATAGAACACCCTTCTGAGCATTTTATAAAGATGATCACATCGTTACGCCCTGTATTAACGGCGTTAACGTCAAAGCCAATGGATGATTTGTTTTCCCCTATTGATGATCCCGAAAGTGAAGATAAACGAAGAATAGTAGATTTAGATAACCTCATGGAAAAAGGGGGGTGTCTGTATATAAGTTTAGATTCAATGACTGATAATAAAACGGCAGGTTTTTTAGCGCGTTTGATTATGGCTGAGATTGCCGCCGTGTCTGGTCGCCGTTATAACAATAACGACAAGAAAGCATCACGAGTTGCTGTTTTCTTAGATGAAGCACATGCCGCACTTGAAAATAATGACAGCTTATTAAACCTCCTTGCTGTTGGTCGTGCATCATCAATCGAGCTTTACCTTGCTACACAAACAATCAGCGATATTGCAGCTAAAACAGATGAGCCTACAGCAAACAGGGTTTTAGGATTATGTAATAACTTCATTTCTTTTAGAACAACTGATCCAAAGACCCAAGAGTATGTTGCTGCGCAATTTTCAAAGACAGCAATTACAAAAGTTCAAAATCAAAGTTCATCTGGTGCATCAAGTAGCGAAAGTATATTTGCCTTCAACTCAATGCATGGTGAGCGTTCAGCTAAAGAGATGGATGATTCATTTCCAATGGGCTTGATGGGCGATTTACCAAAACTTCAATACATAGCACGGTTAGCAGATGGCCGTAAACTTAAAATGAGGTTACCTATTGTAATTAACAGCTGCCCAGAGGAGCGAGCCAAATGGTTATAGAAAAGTGGCGAATTGAAAACTTTAATGGTTTAACAGCTGAAAAAACATGGCTTTCACTGAATGACATTGAAAAGCAATCATCTAAGAATGAGATACGAGCACGACTAAGTGAAAAAAATCAGGATAAGTTTTTAAAGTTATGCAGTGATAACGAAGCATTATTGAAATTGGCAAGAAACCTTGCGCTGTATGTTGGTTTACAAAACAAGATATACAAAGAACACGTATTTAGCCTAATTATGAACGGCGTTATAGACAATCTTGAAAATACAAATGTTGAAACTCTAATTCTGGCAGTATCAGAAAACTTATACCCAATCATTTACGCAAAAGTGTCGGGCAGGCCAAAAGGCCAGCGATTGTCAGCCTCATTAACGTGGGATTTTACGAATGAAAGTTTATATTCGTGGATTGAAAACAATAACTTTGAGTCAATTTCAACGACTGAACTTAACGTAAAGTTAGAGTACCTGCGTAAAGATGAAGTAGGGCTACTCATTTTAAATAAATTCTTTGACGCTGAATCAATTTTAAAATTCATGCATGCAGTTAAAAATAAATCTCTGACAGAGAAAGCGCAATTGGTTGATTCAATTGGTGAGTCAAATATTAAAATACAATTGTCGATGATAGATACCATCAACCCGGCAGTAGTAAAAATAAGCAACAAAGTAAAAGAGTACATGGGCAACATTGATATATTCAATAGTGGCGCACCTACTTACATATCCATCATTACAACATCATTGAGCGCATATTACGCCAAGGCTGAGATACAAGGACAATCGGCTGCGTATTTGGTTTTTTGTGAATATATTTCAAATCAATTAACTCAATTATGTTGCATGAAAATTCAATATGAAAATGAGGTGTGGGATTGGACCAAAGAAAGCTTGCGTGCTTGGTCAAATAAACACCCAAAGGACAATTTAATAACATTGCATACGCCAACGAAAGAGACGAATAAAAAACTATATTTAATTTTCAATCTATTGGTATTCAATCGCATTGATTTAAGTATTTGGGGAGTGCCGGCCACAGGCAAAAGGCTGGCAGTATTTTGGGGGGATGCAGTATGAAGACTGCAATTACAAGTAAGCATACGCGTTTAGAAATATTATTACTGCTGTCCTCACTTTCTGTAGCAGCCATGTTACTCATGCTGTTATTAACTGAACCAGACGAATACAAATCGAATGTACTGCAAGAGTCATATCAGATTAAAGGTGCGATTTCAGAGAATGATTGGAACGTATTGCATAACGAAACCCTCTTTTTACAAGATAAATGGGTAAATGGGAGTGGGCTATACAAATGGTTTTTATCAAAGTTAATGCCTGAAAAGGACACGGAATGGGATGGTGTCATAGGTAGTACGTTCCAAGAAAGATTAGCAATAAACGGGCAGATACTAGCGTATCAGATCGCTTTGCGAATAATGATGTTTAAGTATTGGTTGTTTGTGTCACTTCCACTTTGTTTAGCTTTAATTTACGGGTCTGTGAACAGACACAAAGCAAACGCATATAGATTTGGTGGGGCTAAACCTAATTTGGTGCGTTTATATATAAAAATCATTTGGGTTTCATTCTGCTTATTTACATTTTTTATGTTAGCTCCGAATTTTGTAGGCGGAGTGTTGCCCTATTTTCCATTTATTTATTTGATAGGCATTGCCTTATTGATTTCAGGAATAATCCGTAATTTCCATAAAGGTACTAGTTAAAATGATTACAAATTTACTAAGAAAACTTAAAAGAAATAAAGTTAAGCAAGTTAAAGTTCAACCTGAAAATTTAACACAGGCCATATCAGAGTTAACTTCAACAGTTGAATCTAAGTTAGGACCAGTAGCTAAGGCTTAATCATTTTCACAGGTTTTTAAAACATTCATTATATTTGGAGGCTTCTTAACGGCCATATTAATAAACTGGAAGACAGAGACATTAGAAATAAATAAGCCTAAGTATGTATCGCAAATAATGCTTGAGGGTGAGATGACTGATGCTGGTGGCGGCTCTGGCTACAATTTAGCGAAAGAAATACAACGCGCGGATAAAGACGAAAGGGCGAGTGCAATAATGCTAATTGTTAATTCTGGTGGTGGTTCGCCCGTACAGGGAGAAACGGCTTATTCATTTATAAAAAGTTACACAGATAAACCGGTAACTGAACGAAAGCTGCTCTATGTAAGCATTCAAGCCATTTGTGCCTCAGCGTGTTACCAAGCTATATCGCCTGCAGATAAAATATATGCCCACAAAAGTTCGATGGTTGGCTCTATTGGTGTGCGAATTGATTCATGGGATTTAACGGGTTTAGCTGAGAAATTGGGAGTTAAAAAACAAATTTTAACTTCCGTGGATAAAAAGGTAATCATTGATCCATTTAAAAAACTGAAAGTTGAAGATGAACAGCTATTGAAAGATTCGTTAATGATGCCAATGCACACTAATTTCGTTTCATCTGTGCTTGATGCGAGAAAAGACAAACTTGCAAACGATCCTGAACTGTTTAATGGAATGGTGTGGCTTGGTGAGGATGCTAAGTCAAAAGGCTTTATAGATGGGATAAGTAGCACAATAGAAGTTGAAAATGAATTAATGGAGATGACACAGACTAAAGATGCTAAGTCAGTTAGTGCTCAAGGTTTCAGCATTAGTCGCCTAATAGGTGGAATTTTATAAATGTATACCTTAGAGGTGCGATTTTAACCCTCTGTAAAATTTAAAATAAGCCAAGTTAAAGGTAATAATGATTTTGCTGAGAAGGACTAGGAACACATTAATGTGCTCCTTTAAAATTAGCATAGCTTAGAGGGGCCATTTTAGTACGCTCTAAAATTTTAAAATAAATGAATTACAGTGAATAATCACTTTGAATTAAAACAACTCATTAATCGGAGATAACCATGAGTATAGCAATTGCAAACATCGACAACATGAATAACGTTGAGACATCTAAAAAAACTAAATACCTTCTATTAGCACTAGCTATAGTATGTGTAGTGTTTTCATCACTAGCACTTGCTGCAGGTAGTGGTACCGAATGGAACTCGATATATACAACGTTTGATGGTTGGATAAAAGGTATTCCGGGTAAGACTATTTCGCTATTAGCATTTGGTTACTCTGTTTATAACATCACTCAACAAAACTACACTATGGCTGCTGGTGCATTCCTTGGTGCAGTATTAATGGTAAATGCTGGTTCAGTATTAGATTTAATCTTTACCGCTGGTATCCCAGGCCTTTAATAACACACTTAGTTTCCCTCCTAGAAAAAAGGCTCATTTTGAGCCTTTTTTTTGATCTAAATAATTAGAGGTATCAAATACACCCTCTCTAATTTTATGCATTCGTCTGTTAACGGTAAATAATAGCGAATAGATTTTAATGAAGGACAAACAAATGTCAGATAATCCTTTTCAATACAGAATGCCAAAACGCATTAATGAGCCACTTACTCTCATATTATGGCCAATGCATTATGTGCTTATGCCCATCATGTGTTTTGGATTTGGCATATTGATCAACAAACCAATGGAACTACTTACTTTTGGTTTAATTTGGTTTTTTACACTGAAATACACCGAAGAACGTTACTCAAGAGGTTTTATCCTTCACTTCCTATGGTGGCATGGCGCTTTGCCATTTTTGAAAAAAAGTAAATATATACCTGACCCATATAGTCGTGAATATTTTCAATAGGAACTCATTAGATGAAAAGAAGTGAAAGCAAAGTTTTAAAATCCGTTAGCGAGATTCAAACAAATCAAACTAAAGATACAATAATTAAATACGGTCTACTTGCCATTGCAGGGGTATTAGCTTGCGCATTGGCTTTTAAAGATACAGAAGTAATCGCCACCCCTCCTAATTTCACACAGCCTTTAGTCGTTGCTGGTAATGTGGCTAATAAAGAATATAAATTACGATGGGCAGTTGCGGCAGCGTCGATAGCAGGGAATTTATCGAAGGACAATGCTGATTTTGTATTGAATCAACTGGATAGCATGCTTTCACCTTACTTACGGCAGCAAATATTACCCTCTCTAAAAAAAGAGGTTCAGATTTTAATAGCAAGAGATGCAGAGCAAACCTTTGTTATCAAAGACGCTATTTATGACCCTGTAAAGGACTTGGTTTGGATCTGGGGTGACAGAACTATCAAACTAAAAGCCACTGCCAATAATATCAATTTACCTCAAAGATGGACGTATGAGTTCAGAATTAAACCTTTCTCTGAACGCGCTGCTATTACACACTTTAACTCATACAAAGGTCTGCCAAAGAACCGTGATGTTGAATATCTGGTTGAAGAAAACCCAATGTTAACTGCTGAGCTTAAAAAAGTAATAAGTGACGATTAAGGAATGAAAATGAAATTAATAAATAAAATAACAGCATCTATCTGTTTATCACTGAGCTTAATGCCGGCAGTCTATGCACAAGACGAAGGGTTAGACATACCAATACAAACAAACTTTGGTAGAAAACCAATGAATGCAACACCGGCGGGTCAACCAGCTTATAACGGGGCCGCTGAGTTGCGCGCTGCAACTAATAGCTTTGTACCTAACGAAGCTAATAGATCAGCGTCAAACACTCCTGTAAGTAAGAGTAGTAATGAACCTGATTTCTTACAAAAAGTGAAACAAAGCTTTAAACCAGAACAATCTTACAACCTAAAGCCGGGAAGAAACATAGTAATTCCAGTCGGGCAGGGATTTAGTAATGCCATACGAACTAACTTTAGAAGTTTATCTGTAAAAACAAGTGCTAACTCAGAGCAAGCTTTACTTGAGGTTGAGGACGGCCACTTGTATGTGACGTTGAGAACAATGCAACCAATTAGTTTATTACTATCTGAAGACGGTGTTATTGAATCTGAAATCTCCATCGTATTAGTACCAATGGCTTCACCACCAGCCATGGTAGATATTGATATAGATATGCCAGCTGAGATGACGTTAAAAGCGCTGAATCATTTTAACGAAATGGAAAAACAGAAAAAAATTGATAAAGCGACTCTTGAAGCGCAAAACGCACCGGTACTGCGTTCATCAAGTTATCAAAAAAGTATTGTTTCTATCTTGAAACCGATAGCGCAAGGTAAGACCCCATCTGGATACTCAATAACGAACGATATACCAAATTATCTTAAGCATCCGTGTCGTATAGCTATATATCATGAAGCGGGTCAACGATTAAGTGGAAGCCAGGACTTTATTGATGTAGTTCTTGTGCACAATGATAGCGATCGTGTTTACCAAGTACGTGAAGAAATGTGTCTAAACGATGGGGTTACATCGGTTGCGCTATATCCAAAGTCTTACTTACAACCAGGGGAAGAAACAGAGATTTATATTATTCGTAAACTGAAAAAGGCAAGCGCGGAGTCATATGGTCAGACTAGACCACGCTTAACAATGGGGGCAGGTGAATGATTCAGGAAAAGCTAAAAACCTATATTGAAGACAACCCATGGTTACGCAAGGGCATTCTAGGAATCATATTTCTGGTTATTCTTTGGTTTGTTGGGGGTTCACTTTTTACAGATGACACTATGAGTGAACAGCAGGTTGAAAGTCAGTCTGTAACATCAATTTTGGGCCTATCTGACACATTGGGTACAATGGACCAACAAGAAGCAGAAGGTATTGTTGATGAAATGAAAGTTCGTTTAGCCGATAAAGAGCGCGAAATGGAGGCTAAATACAATAAAGACGCTGAAAACCTTGAGCAATTGAAACTTTCAATGCAGCAAATGCAAAATGAGATGTTTGAGCTAAAAAGGAAGAGCGCTACGAACACAAAACCAATTGATATAAGCACTAAGTTGCCTAGCAAACAGTTTCAAGTACAAGGTGAGCCAGTCAGTTACCAAGCAGATCAGCAAAACCAAAATGTACTATATAGGCCACAAACTGAGATAATAACGCAATCACCCCAAATTAAAGGCAACGTTATTAGAACAATTACTCAACGCAGTATACGTGAAGTGCAGCGCTCTGGTGAAGTAACCATTAGTGATATTAAAGTTCAGCGTTTAACGAATGACAATCAAAATGTAGACGATAGTCGTGAAGGGCAAATTGCTAAAAATAATGACGAAAGAAACCCATCAGCAAAAGGTGATAAAGGGGAATTTACATTAGCAATGGGCTCAATATTATCGGGCACGTTAATAAATGGTGTTGCGGCGCCAACAAAAGTAGGTTCACAAGATACACCTATCCCTATTTTACTTCGTGTAAAACGAGAAGCGATTATGCCTAACTTTTTCTCACTGGATATACGTGAGTGCATGGTCCTTGGTGCAGGTATTGGTAACCTAGCAAGCGAACGCGTTGAAATCCGTGCAGAAGCAATTTCATGTATTACCAATGATGGCCAAGCCATTGAAAAATCATTAACGGCTTATGCTGTGTCTAGTTCAGATGGTTTAACAGGTATACGTGGTACGGTAATCGAGCGAAGTGGTAAAGCAATAGGCAACTCTATAAAAGCAGGCTTTTTATCAGGTTTTGCAAGTGCTGCTGCGCCGCAGCAAGTACCTTCGATTAATACTGAGCTTTCTGCATCAACCGTATGGCAAAGCCAAAACCTGAACCAGTACGCTGGAGCAGGAATAATGGAAGGTGCAAGTAGCGCCATGGAACGTGTAGCTTCATATTACTTAGCAATTGCTGAGGCTATGTGGCCTGTTATAGAGATTCCAGCAGGTATTGAAGTAGATTTCTTAGTTCAGAAGGGAATGACCTTACAATTGAACCAAGATGATATTAAGGACCAAAAATAATGGCCGGTTATTTAACAAAACTAATTTTAGCCACCAGCCTTGCTATTTTATTGTTGGTAAGCGTTAAAACTTACCAACAGACAAAGCAAATAGCACAGCTGCAGCAACAAGTAAGTAAAAAATCATCTCAAGTGATCGCATTAAATGGTAAGCGATTAATTGATAAGTTTATGCGTGATGGAAACACACAAGCGGAGTCAATGGAGGCATTCGCGCTATTAATTAAAATGATGGAGGATGAGGGAGTATTAATTATTGATAGTAATCAAACAATAACTGCGCCAACAGACAAGCAATTTAAAGACCTGCGCGTAAGCGATATAAACGCGATGGCTAAAGATAAAGGTATAAATATAGTTAAGTTTCGAGATGAAATAATCGAGCAGGCAAAGAAGGAAACGGACAGAATGATAAAGGGGTTAGAAGCGCTTCAAAGGTAGATTTAAAAAGGCCAAATACCCAACGGAGAGTAGTGTTGGATACTCGGCCTAACCCTTGAGAGACATAATACGTATTTCGAGTTTTTAGGCTACTGATTAGAAAATGGTACAAATAAGCATAAAAAAGTGATCATCATTTGTGAATTATCTTGATCTAACTATTTAAGCGAAGTATCCTTTGATCGAAATTCGACAAATAATTGAATAATTAACATATAGATAAGGCTAAGCACAACGAAAAACTAACAATAAAGTAACATTGCTAAGCAATAGAAAAACAAAAACCGACATAAAGTCGGTTCTAGGAAGGTTTTATATTTATGTAATGTTGTAAGCAACCAGCGCCAACTGGTAAGTCCCACGTAACTTAGGACAAGCTTATAACTACATAAAAATAAGGTCAAGGGCTTTTTTGGCTAAAATTTAAGTTATAAGTGTTTTTTATGAAAACTACTCTATCTGATCGTAGCATCAGACCATGAGCGACACTGTAATAACAGGTCGCTCTGTGCATAGGCATTTGACTCCGCATTTCGATTTTAAAGCTAAAAATCCAATTGCTAAGCTGCTTATTGCTCGTATTGAAATGCATGATTTCAAACTTAATACGTTCTTAAACAAAGCGCGATACGCTGGTGGCATGCTAAATCTTGGTTTCAGTACCATCGCACTAGCGGCGCGAACTAACCGTATGCGAATAGAAAGAGAGCAAACCCTTCGCGAAACGATGAAGGCGTTAGTTTACTGTGCCTCATACAAACCCTATTCTAACTCCCTGTTTGAAATTAAAATGTCCATTAAAGTTTTGGCCAAAATGGTTAATCAACTTCACATATCAGAACCAACGGCCAAATACCGCCATGGTCGTGAAAACTACAATCCTGTAATTAATGCATTAAAGGATTTAGCAGCTGCAGGGCTGGTCATGTTACAACAGAATTACAGCGTTAAACTAAAGCGCTATCAAAGTATGCGTATCTTCATCACCCCAGAGTTATTTGCATCACTTGGTATCAATAAAAAAACAGTTAAGAAGCTAATACACTCACAAAATAAGCACGATATTAAAAATGGATTTGATGTAAATAAATCAAATAGAATGGAGCATTTACGCGCGCAAAGTAATGCGGCCATACAAGAACACGACAGCCATAGCTTAAAAACATTTAAGGCTCGTCTTAAAAATGAATTCAATGTTCCTGACGATATACGCGAGATGAAAGAAAAGGTAACGTCGCTAATTAAAAAGAAACAAAAGGAAGTTGGGAGCGAACAAAAACCAGGGGCAAATCCACAACAGGTGTTTAACCGGTTAGTTGTACAATTTAATGTGCCTGCGTTTAAAATTTATGAATTAGAGGAAAACATAAAGCAAGAACATCCCTATATTGAGAAAGCCTCCCCCCCTTACTACGAGCTGTTAATAACACTACTTAAAGAAAGTCACCAATAATTCACTAGATGAAAGCACACGGCTACCCAGCCATCAATGATCTATCAAAAAACACCTAATTTCAGACGAAACCAACCCATAAATACGAGTTTAATTATTTCTTAATGATACTAAAGTTGAGTGCTATTATTTTTAGAACAATTAATTGGGGTATTTTTTAACACACATACTTAAATAAATTTATTAGAGCTGGTTTTTAAGCCCAGCATCTAATTTAACTATTAAAATTCTTCACTATCATTTATAGACATCACTACTAGATTATTTGGATCTGAATAATAATCTGGAGGTAAAATGCCATCAAACTCTAACAAAAAATCGTCATCGTCAGAATTAACACTCTTATTTTGATTGGGTAACAGCACACCAACCTCATGCATTTGCTCATCAGTAGCGGTATCAGAAAACATTGATGAGCTAGTAGTAATCAAGAAAAACACACCCATTAAAATTACGACGAAAATAATCATAGAGCTCTCCTAGTGAACTGTTGGTTTAGTAAAGCGTTCAGACTTTGCTTTAATTGATTTGATTAATTCTTGGTTAGATCCTTTAGTTAAACCAAGTTGCTTTTGTGCCTCAAGTAAACGTTTGTTGAAAAGTGATTCCATTGTCTTAAATGCCTGTCGTGAGTTGATGAAATAATAGTATCAATATTCGATATTTGAGCTACTGATTGGAAAACAGTTACTGAAAGGGTTTCTGATAAGTATTCGGTTACCTATAGCCGAAATACTATTTGGTTCACTGATCTATGTTGACAAGCTTATTGAGTTATAAATTAGACTAGAGCGTAATCTTGGTTTTGAAACTGCCGGAAAAGAATACCAGGCAAGAACATACACATTAATGTACTGATATTAGTCAATGAAAGCAGAGTATCGAGATAGGCAAAAAAAATGCGCTGAACAGCGCATTTGATTACATTTAATGGTAGATGTTAGCTATTAAACTCTAACTTACGCTTCAGCGCGTTTAGGCCTCTTAAAGCATTAAAGGTAATTGCTTTGCCTATCGGCAGTGAAAAAGACATTAATGGTAAACTTAATTCATTGTTTTTATTTAAGTAGTGCAGCTTAGCACCCAATAGATAACTAAAAACGATGTATATATCTTGATGATAAGCATCTGTCCTAGAACAATATATTACCCGGTGAAAGATAGAGCTTTTATTATCAACTGGATGGTGTGCATCACGGACATTAAAAACATTAACTGGTTCGCCACAGCACTCACATGAAGTAGGTCTAGCTATTTGTACCTGAACACCATTAGAACATGCAAAACCTATATTAGCGCTTCTATTACTTTGGAACGATTCTTTGATTGGTTGAGCTATTAAGCTCTCAACTTTACTCTGTACTTTTTCCATTCTAATTCTCTTGTAATAATTGCTGGTAACTCGTTGTTGCAGAATAATTTTAATTTAATAATCAGGAAGTGAATGTGTGATTCGCTTCCTCAATTGTAAAACAACGATACTGGCTGAAAGTGTATAATAGCGTGCACTGAAATTTAGTCGTCATAATCAAGGGCTCGTGACATAACAAAACCAGCAGTGCCATCATGCACCACCTGCGCCCAACCCCAATCATCCAAACCAATTAAAGCAACCTCATCACCAGCATCTAAACTTCCGATAACATTGCTTTGTGGGTGTGCATTCTCTCTAAAGTTAACAGGTCGATTAATAACCGCAATGACCTTTTGAATATTTCGATCCATTGGCTGAGCTTTAACCTCTTCATCAATTTCAATGTTACTCTGTAACTCTAAAGGATCATTTTCACTGGTTTCAGTTTCACTCTGTGACTTTATATCAATCAAGTCAGTTTCAATTGCAACAGGGGCAGGAATGGCCATTGGTCGAATATCTTCATTGACTCGCGCAGCATTTAATAAAGATTGCTCTGCAAAGCCATAAACACTTAGTTCATCTTCAACAACAAAAACACTGCCGTTTTGAAGTTCATCTACAACATTGAAACGAGCACCGCTTTTAACTAGGACTGGAGGAAGGTCGTTTTCCTGCGCGATTGATGCTACATAAATATCTTTTTCGGTCGTTATTACTTTTTTTGAATCAAGTATCAAGTTTTTGTAAGGTAACGCTCCATCTACATCATTTGAAATAGCCTGCGTTAGTAGTGGCCACGCCTTGCTGTACGACTTGTAATAATTGATGTAATACTTTGCCAGGGTGAACGATGCGTTATTGTCGCCCTCTAAATGTAACTTATTTAGAATTGATTCTATGAAAGGGTGATCTGCACTGATGAATGTTCCTCTGTCATAGAGTGATACTAAATCAGTCATTGCGTCTGAATTACCATGTTTGGCAGCGACTTTAAGCCACAAAATAGCAGGAGAGGCATCATTCAACGGTTGTTCTGTATCAAGTTTTAATAACTCTGAGGCATAGATGTATTGCGCGGTATCATTTCCCGCTTGAGCGGCTGCGATAAGCGCTTTTTCAGCTTGTTTTGTTTTCCCTTCACGCTTTTCTAAAATGTATAGATTTAGGTAGCCAAGTGCATCCCCTTTTTCACCCGCTTGAGAATACAAATTTCGAGCTTCAATCAAGTCATTTTGCTGTTCTTTAATATAGGCCATGTTAACTAACGACTTTACATACCCATTATTAGCCGCATCTTGGTAAGCGATATAGGCTTTCTCTAAGTCTACCTGACCGAGAACACCTTTTTCATACAACACGCCCACCATGAATTGTGCTTTTGGATTACCTGATCTAGCTGCGCGTAGTATTAATTCCGACCCTTTTTCGGTTAAATCACCTGCGACATTCACTTGCTTTGTTAGCATTAACTGGCCAAGTAAAAGTTGGGCTGAAGTATCACCCACATTGGCTTTTTGCTGTAGGTCTATGATTTCGTTTTGCTCAATACTCAGTGCGCTAAATGAGATTGCAGCCAGTAGGCTCGTGTAAATTAACTTCTTTAACATTATTTATTCCGCTTATGAGATGTATAAGCGTATTAAAACGTTTTTAATCTAGGAAGTTAAAAAATAGAGATGCCTAAAAAGGGGTGTGTAAATTTAAATGTTTGATATTTGATTTAGAATAAATGGGGAAATGGCGCACCAGTGGAGAGTAACCAATTCAAAACTGGCGCGACACCAAAACTAAAAGTTTTTTCTGCTCAAACCCTTAGAGCAGATCTTCATTTTACACAACATTCCTTTTAATTCAATGTGTAAAATGAGTATTTCAACACAAGAACAAGGGAAATTATTCTCTTTATAAATAACCCTTGTTCGCCAATATATTATTGGGGGGTAAATTAGTAAGGGAAAGATTCAGGGCTAAATTCGGGTCGCCGGTAGGTATTAGATATAAAAATGAAAAAAGAGTGCTCAGTGGCACTCTTTGATGGTTTTACTCAAAATCTGAGTCAGGTGCAAATCCTTCAGCATGCATTGCCTGATATTGATTGCTAGGTCTTGGGGCGCTCTTGTGTGGTTCTTGCTGCTGAACTCCCGCGCTTTTCTGTTGATATTCGTTATGAGTAGTGGGTGCAGGTTTATTATCTTGGTGTTGATCGTCAAGTTCGTTTGCATTGTTATCGGTATAAGCATGGTCTTTCTTTTTACCATCTAAAAACTTGATAGTGTGGCCTTTAATATTTTTATGATAAATTTTACCTTTCGCTGAATTATTCTCAATAGAAGTGCTTTGCTCACCGAGTACAAACACCAAACTCCCTTTTTTAAGGTATGTATTTATATTTTCTGCCACTGTACCTGTGAAAAAAACATCATGGCTTTCAGTTTTTTTCTTATTCTCACCATCGCTTTTGTAATATGTATTTGTACCGATACGAATATTAACGATAGCTGTACCTTGCGTTGTATAACGAAGAATCGGGTCTTGGAATAAGTTACCTAGAACTAGCGTTTGATTGAACATAATAAAAATCTCTATAAAGTTTGTTGGTGTATTTGGTTATTAAAGCATCATTTACATTTCTGGCTACTAAGCTAGATTTACCCTCTGGCCTTTTTATAATTCTGGAATGAGGTTGATTTCATTTCTGCATTCAATAGGCAGCGTTCTGCTATGAAATAAAGGCTAATAAGCAATAATGCATATTTAACGCTCTCTTTAAATACAGCAAAAACATACTGAGTTTCGTTGATAGCGACATTAGCACCTGTTTCAATATGAACTGGGGGGAGGATAGATAACCAAATAAACATAATTGACGCTGTTAAGATGATCGTAAAGCAGGTTGCAGCAATAAAAAATCTTAAAAATCTATATATGTAATTTAAAATACTCATTCGTTTCTCTCTCGAAGTACAAAATAATTAAACTTAGTTTTACCTTTATTGAGGGAAAGTGAAAAAAATAGAGAGGGTCAAAACACCCTCTGTAAATTTATCCCACCAACTCAAAACGAGTTTGACTTAGCTCAGAGAAATCATAATAGGTTGAGTAGTTACCTTCTGGCTTTGCTGTTCCCTCGATAGAGGCTTTCGTAATAAGCGCATCATCATGCAAGTAAATACCCTGTAGGCCATTTACTTTAGCGGTCGTAATATTTGAAACATCATGAGCAAAGAGATCTGCAGGATGGCCATTAAGCATGTAATCACGCCCTCGAAGTAATACATGATTTATTAAACCTTCCGCAATGGGGCTATGTGTTATATAGCTAGTTGTATGCCTAAGCTTTAAATAAGAGCCTATAAAGTAATAGAGTGAAGGTACATTGTAGTTGTCTCTTGCCTCATACCCACTTGTGCTAATACTGATTGAAGAACTCATACTCAATCCAAAGTCAGCACCAAAGAACTGAGTCGCTTTTTCTAAAAATGTTTCATCTTTGCGTACTGAAAAAGAAGATAATTGCTTTGTTACTGGGTCTGGACACATTGAATCAGCGAGTGTATTGATAGCTGCCGATGCTTGAGTGATTATGCTGATAATGTAATCTTTATCACTTAACGATACCGCTTTTCTAAATTCACTGCGTTCACTTACGCTTTTGGCCACTACCTTTAATTCTGCCAGCGTATTTAATGACTCGCGTTCCACCAGCTCACTCACGAAAGGGAATTGCTCAAAGCGATGGTTATTGTTCAAGAGCAACTTTATAAAGTCTCTATGCAATAAGATATTAGACAATTGCAGGAGTGATATTTTCATTTCTTTTGGTGTTTTAATGGCAAGCATGGGTAACTCTCTATTGATAGCTGGTGGTTGAAATGTCGCTTACAAAAGCCATGAACGAATTACTTTTGTACTCACAACCCTCAAAAGTGACTGCACTAGGAAGTTTGCCTAAAACATGAAAATAGCTACGCGCTTTACGCCTAATGTGGCAAATTGCATTTTTAGGTATAGGGTCGCTTATATCGCCTTCACGTAAATTAGCTTTAATGCGTAGAAAATTAATTTGAAGTTTCTGTTCAACCGATTTAGCTTTTGTATAAAGCACGTTTAGTTCAGGGTACATTTTCAACAGGGCGGTACTGTGACGATGTTCTAGCGGTATGCGGCTCTTAGCATGTAATCGAACTTTCATGCTTGTACGCTTTGCGTCAGCGACTTCATTGTGTAAATCTGGAATAGTTTTAATACGAGCAAGGCGCTCTTGGTAAGTATCTATTTTCATAATGACAAACCTAACTAGATTGAATATGAGTTAAGTTTGCCAGAATAAGAAAATCACGCTACTGATTGGGAATGGGCTAAGTTAAGATGCAGAACTTTTACAGAAATGGGTTTAAAAATTACTGAGTGAAAATGATTCTAAATAAATCTCTTGTGTACCAAACTTTGAAACCGCCTCTTTTGCAGCCAGTTCCAGAGCATAACCAACACATTCCCCTTTAGTATTAATTGTTTTACGAATATCTTTGCCACTTTGTTTACAGAGGAAAATAAAACTATAACTTTTCATTGTGTGCTCCCTTCATCACCAAATTAAGTGCGCTTATCGGTGAAGCCAAACATTGTCCAGATTTCAGGGTCGATTGGCAAGGCATTAACAGTAAAAGATTTTAAATCTACCATTGCGCCATGCGCCATAATTTCACCTTCACGGATTAATTGCCAAAATAGCTGGGTCATTTGTAATGCTATTGCATTGTTTATACCGAGCGTTTGTGATCTCATAGCTTCAACGTGTGAACAGCTTTCTGTCTCAATATACTCTTGTGTTTTTAGTTGCCCACCATATAAGTCAAAAACAGAAGGTAAGCGACTGTATGGTAAGTCTTTTCTCTGTTCATATGAGCCAAGCACAACTTGTCCATCTGCTCTGCTGTTCCCACCATCAATCCATAAAACTTCGCTTTTTTGTCTTTTTTCTAAATGCTCACCCACGGTGACACGCGCAATTGGGTTATCAACACATGTAAAAACAACACAGTTGTTGGGAATATATTTGTTTATATTATCGGGCGTAATACGTTCAACTACATACTTCCACGTTAAGTTACCAAACGTATTAAAGCGGTCAATGAGAGTCTTTGCTTTTGATAAACCGAGATCAAAATGGTAGAACGACTGTCTCCCTAAATTAGTGGGACTAACTACATCATCGTCAATTAAAGTTACGTCTAGGCCAGCACTACCTAGTTCCATTAATGTGTAATTTATTTTGAAGATTTGGCTTATTAACTCAGAGCCAGTACCACCAGCACCAATAATTACAATTTTAGTTTTTTTATTTTGAAATTCATTATTCGTTAGCCATTGCGGTGATTTATACATTTTATGCTCCTTGGGTTAATGATTTAAAAGACACGGTAGACAATACAAGTTCACTCGCTTTAGGTTCGCGATTTTCTTTCTCAAATTTCTTCCAAAAAGCTATATGCCCCGTAGTCGTCACCTCTTTTTTACTCTTAAAGGTTTGAGTGTTATTTACGTGGCTAAAATTCGTATCAAATAACGCTGATTCACACGCAGTACGTATTTGCTTGCTATCTGATTGAACGTTATCAGGCAATGTCGCAGAGCCTAAGCAGAGTGAGCCATTAAGACTTACATTCATCAATGGGGCGTTGTAGAGCTTTGTTTCAGGGGTTGGGCGAGATTTTGATTTACAGCTAAACACTCTTAAATTTCGTGCATTACGATTTAAAGAAAAAATAAAAGATGGTGCGTGAACTTTTACAGAAAATTTAGTTTCAGCAGAAGTAAACCAAAGCGTTCTTTTTTGAGCGGGTACGTACCAGATTAATTGATTATCGCTTGAATACAAAATATCTGTATCTATCCAGTTACTTTCGCTTTCTATAGGTTCGTCTTTTAAGGTGGCGAGTGCTTTTACTGCTTGAGCAATGTCGATGAATTTACCATCTTTGATTTTATTATTCGCATCAATGTCATGGTAAGTAAGATAGGTAGATGACTCATACTGATTAACAACTATGGCACAATGGCCTTTCATGCCACCAATTTCTTCGATATTGGTGATTTGCTTTATATAATCATCAGAACTCTTTTGTGCAAACATTCTATTCGCTCCTACATTTAATATAGGTTCATAATAAAATATTTGAAAATTCAGGCTACCGAGCGGGAATACCCAAACTAAAAATTAAATTGCTTTGCTCGATCACTAAGGAAAGATAAAAAGTTCATGCAATACGAGTTAATCAACGTGTTTTTTACGGTCGTTATATTGCTGTCTGTCAGTGACATTTTATAGCTTAATGTTAGCTCGTCTACTTCATAAGCATGATTGTAAACATCGTCAATCACACCGTAGGCAGCTTCATTATCGCTAGTAACGTAATCAGTTAAAACGAAGGTTCTTAGTCCAACATGATCTTCATTAGCAATTTCTAAGTAACCGTTGTCAGTTGCTTTACTGGCAACATCATAAATTGCTGTCAGTATTTTGGCAGAACTAGCCCTTTTGTTGTTAAGCTTTGAAAACATATCAGGGTCTTGAAACCTTGATGCTAAATAGCTAAAGCTGGCGATTCTAGTAAGTATTTGATGATAAAAAATCACCAGTTCCTCTAATTCAAAATCTATACTTAGACGGCTGGTGGCGAGTTCATCTACGTAATCTTCATCACAGGCCGCTAATCGGTCTGTATCCAAGTCATTAAAGTTCATTAAAATTGATTCAGATACTTCAATGTCATAATTTTTTTCAATTAGTGCGAGTAAAGGTAACGCTAACTTAACCCACGCAGTTTGCCCTTGTAATTCGTCTAAATCTAACTTGCTCGATAGTAACTTATTAACTTGTGCAATTGTTTTGGTGTCCGTGATTGGCTCACCACTTTCCATGTGGTTGTAATAAGCTGCGTTATGACCTTGATCGAATAAGTTACCCTTGCATAACAATGACACTAACGCACTGGCTGCTTTAGAGTTAGCGCGAAAACTATCAATGTTAACAATCAAACACCCTTCGATACTAGGTGTCTCAAATACAAGTTCAGAATTGTTGTAAGAAAAGTCAAAATCAGGGCTAAATTGAGCGTCAAATTCCTCAATTAGCTCACTTGGCACACCACCAGCTATCAAGTCTTTTTTAGCAGCGTGTATATGCGGCATAAGCTGTTCAATAAGCTTAACGGGGACGTTAGCAAGTAAGTTACGAACAAGACTAATTGACTCTTTTGCTTCATCAATCGTTGTCGGACGTAGATTAGGAAGTTGATTTGGGTGAATCAAATTAAAATTAATAGCACTAATAATAGTATCTGAATAATGTTCCATAAAGTCAGATACTTGGCTTAAATAGTAACTATCATTTAACGAATTAAAGTAATTAGAGTTTTCATAAACAAGTGTTTCACCAGTAAGGCTAACTAATGGGTTAGTTACATTAATGGCGGTGCAAACATTCTTAATACGTTTATTGGCGCGTGTATCTTTTTTAATTTTTGTTTCAAAACCACAACCTTCGATGAATCGCATGTTTTGTATTCCTTCTTAAATTTAATGCTTGCACTTGGCTTACTAGCTTTTGATTTTACTGAGCTATCACTGTGTTCGGTTTTGTTAAGCTCAATCAAATAATCTAAATTTAATTGAGCTTGCGGTGTTAGCCGTTCGTTTTGCATGGCGGTAACTCCACTTCGTAGAGAATTGAGCCATCAGATTGCGGTATCCCATCTACTTCAAGAACATGTGTGAAGCGAAACATAGGGAAGTTAACCATTAATTGCTCAACATTTTCTTGTAGAGAACCATTAGGTAAAGGAGCGTTAATTTCACGCGCACCCACTTTGAAAATTCTTTTTAGTTTATTCATTTTTTTTCCTTACTTATTAAAATTAAATGCTGTCAATATCTTCAAAATCATTAAATAAATCGAGTTCAACTTCTGGTGGTTCTTGAACTACAACAGGTGCTTGTGCTGGTTCATTATCAACTACTGTAGTAGCTGGTGCTTTAGTAGTTGGAGTGGTTGCAGTATTAAGCTTAATCTTTTCTTTAGGTGCTACGGCAGGGGCTTTGTTGGCTTCAACTGCTTTCGTTGCGCTATTTAAGGCATCTATAAAGCTTGAGTTATTCATATTTGAATTTGCTTGTTCTATTGGAGTGCCAGCATTATGCAAAAAGTCATTTAATTGCGTTTCTATGCTTTCAGGTGTGCCTGTCATAACCCAAGGGGTCGATAGGGCTGCACGAAGGTTAAAATGGCTCTCAGCGTTAGCCTTACCATCTTCTAATATGTCAGATTTACCAGACTTGCTTAATGCTGCTAACTTAGGAGTAAAAACGATAGCAAGCTCAGTGTCGTTTTTTGAAGTAACGTTTATTGCTACTCCCGCTAATGTCGCGCTATCAATGATTTTTTTAAGAGTGTTTAACATGGTTATCTCGTTTAGTTAGTATCTATGTTTTAAGTGTCTACATAGTAAAACAAACGAAAAAAACCGCTACTGATCAGGAAGTAGCGGTTTGGGTTGGGAAGTTATGTAAAAAGGGATTAACGTTTAAGTAGTGTCAATAACGCTGGTGGTGCGTACTTCTGCCAGTTAAATTTAGTGCTTAAAATTGATTTAATGAAATCGGTTTTTTTGGCAGAGTGCATTGTTTTAAAACTGTCCTCTGCTTGTTCATTGGCGGCCTGTGCAAAGCCACTACCAGAGCATAGTTGTTTAAGCCCCTCAATCGTGTAGCTTGAAATGTTATCTTTACTCGGTTGCCATTCTTGCACTGCTTTATCAGCAAGCCCATCAATGCTTTGAAATGCTAATTCATAAAATTGGAATGCATTTGCATTATCAGCGCCATCACTTGTTAATATAAAATTAGTAATAGATTTTGAAAGTTCATCCAAAATTTCTTTTTTAGTTTTGGTTGAAGCAAGTTCAGCAGCGATTTTACCAACATTATTAAACCCTCTTTGTTTAGAGTGCGCGCTGGTTACACATGCAACAGCAAGGCTCAATCTAAATAGTTCGTTATCTTTTAACTCATTACGTGCAAAGTCCACCAGCTCCTTTTTATGAGACTCAATGACCACGTTTGAAGGTTGGCAAGCAACAGGCTCAACCGTTTCTTGTGTTTCGACAGGCGCACTAGTTGTTTCAGTATCCGCTTCATCAATATTACTTTTATTGTCGTTCTCGGATTTCGGAATACTTTTTTGAATTTTTTTCGTTTTTGCTTTTTTTGCTTTAGCGAGTGCTGCAACACACTTATCATTGCAGTCAACATCAATACACTGACTTTCAATAACAGTGCCTTCATGTGCTGGGCGGTCATCGAGTATACTGATGCGCTTAGAGCAAAGGGCGCAACCGCTAGTGAATTGTGTTTCACCTACGGTAGTTGTATCAACTTTTCGTCTATCGGCTGGATTAGACTCACTAAAAAATAAAACTTTACCGTATTTTTCTTCTAACTTATTTTTTTGGTCACTTAAATATGCTTGTGTCTTATTTCGGTAGCATGTACCAAACGAACACGTAGAGCTTTTTTCATCACCTAAATCGAACAAACCCACTTGGCGCTCACTGTTATGTTTACATGAGTTACAATCTGCTTTATCAAATTTGGCCGTACCTAATGGCAACTGAACTTTAGTTGCTCGTTGTTTTAACTCAGCGACAGTCAATTTTTCATCAATAACACGTTTTAATGTGCCGATTTGAATTTTCTCTGGCAGGATAGATAAAATTAATGCATGACCTGCTTTAATCTTGCCTTTATCTAGCGCGTCCAATACTTGATCACAACAATGAACTAGCTCAAGTCGTTCGTTTAGTTTTTTAACACTCCACATAAGGCGCTTGGCTGCACTTTCTCTATCGCCATTGAAAAAGCTTAACCAGCGTTTTGACGCTTGGATTTGACTAACAAAGTCTAAGTCCTGACGCACTGTATTTTCGCAAAGGTGCTGCTCCATAGCTTCACGGTCAGTAAGCTCTTTATGCTCAACATCAATTAATTCTAAACCGTTACTGATAGCCGCTGATACGCGTCTGTGGCCAACAACGATTTCAAGCTCACCTTCACTGTTTGTGCGAACAACAGGCTTTTGTATAATGCCAATATTACGAATTGACTCACACAGTTCGTTAAAGGCCTGTTCATCGTTTTTTCTGCGCGTGTTACCCCCTTTAAACTCTTTTAGTTTAGCAGGGTTAACAGTGATGCTACGTGAAGTAATTGATGCATTTGCCGTAGTAGCTGCGGCTTCATTCTTTTCAGTTACAGTATTCATTAATAATCTTCCCAAGACTTAATAAGTTATAAGTATGCTAACCAATTGCGATATTCTGGCTACTGATCAGGTTCGTAGTGGTAGCACTATCATGCGGCTGGTTTCATTTTCACCTTGGATAACGAGATATTTATCTTTCGGGTGCTGTCCAATCCGCGCAATTTTGCTTGTTACGTTAGCCACTGCTTGCATTAGGAAGTTTAAATTTACAGATAGCGCATTTTCAGGTTTAAGAGTCACCTTTGATTTAAGATAGTCCTCACCAAGCGTTTTACCGCCTTGCACTGTGCGTAAATGGGTTTCTTGAGTTGTATCGTCAATCAATAACTCTATAGCGGGTAGACGCTTGTCAATGGCGGCAGATAAGCGCCCCAATGCATCAGCCATATCTTTTTGCTCTAAATCCATTAACCAATCTGGTTCATTTAAAAATAATTCGGATAAGTCAGGGAATTTATTATCAAGTAACTGAGAGCGAATAAGTGTACTTTTAAAGGTGATTTCGCATGAATTTGTATCACAACGTAGGCGTACTAACTCACTTGCATCACTTACTTTTAGTCCTTGAATCATATCAATTAACTTAGTGGGAATAACGATATTGAAATCATTCTTAGAATTTGTAACATCAAGCTTATTATCGTAAACACGGTATCCATCGGTAGCAGTTAAAGAAATTACTTTTGCTGAACAGTTTAGCTTTATATTTACACCATTTAGGGCAGGTCTTGTGCTGTTATTGACCGCCACAGAGCCACGCGCTTGCACAAGTACGTCTTGAAGCCGCTTTAGGGGAATAGTTAATACTGAATGTTCGGCACTTAACTTTGGTGGTGCTGGGTACGCGCTAGGGTCTGCGGTATCAATTTTCATCTTTGAACGTTTGGCAGTAATTAACCCACCATTTTCGCTAAAATCATCCCATGAGATTTTTACAGGCTCGTTTGCATCAAAAGACGTATAAGCACTAACAATGGATAAAAGCTTTTCACCTGAAAGTAAAACCTCTTTATCTTCACCCAGCATATCTATATCGCTTTCAAAATTTTCTATTCTACGCGCCATAGACTGACCACCATTTGAAGCACTCGCGTAAGCAGCAAGCTTGCCACCTTTATTCGTAATAAGAATGCGAGCGAACTCAAGCACACCGTTACTCTTTTTGTTAGAGCAAGCAAGGCGAGCGATAGGGTTTAAAATTGATATAAAGTCTGCACAGGGTAATTTAATAAAAGACATTAGGGCTACTCTCCGTAAAAGTTAAATCAATACTACGTTTATTTGAAATCCTGACTACCGAACGGGAATTAGGTTGAATCCCGCGTAATTAATGGGGTTAGCTAGTGTTGAAGAAAGTTTGAGCGTAAAAGAGTCAATAAGTACAAGCGTATTTGGTGATCGAGCTTTTAAATTCACAGATTAATTTTAAAAGGTTTAACAACCGTAAATAAATGGGGTTATAGCGGGATTGGGTGACGGGTTTTAAATCCACAGAATAATTTTAAAAATAACGATTCAAATGAGTATTTAAATAATTAGAGAGGCACTTTATACCCTCTGTATTTTTAGCCAAGCCATTTACAGGATGTAAAAATAGGCCTAATCACATTAGATAGGCCTTAATTATGAAGTTAAATATGAAGAATATGGTAACGCTTGCATTAAGCGTTACATTTTCGTTAGCAGCGAATGCCGAAGGCGTACAAGTTGAAAAAAGCCAAGCAGAAATTGTACTGCAAGCCGCTATAGATAACTTTACAAAACTTGTACCAATTCCAATTGTCGCAATTGAAGAATCACCACTTCCAAATATGGTGCAAGTTGTTACCGAAAAAGGCGTGTTTTATGCCACTAAAGATGGAAAATATATTGTTGCTGGTAATGTTCATGAAGCTAAAGAAGGCCTCCCTAATTTAACTAAAGCGCGTTTGGCAAAAGAAAATGGAAAGAAAATTACTGAATTAAAAGATAGCTTTATTACATACAAGGCTGAAAACGAAACAAGTGAAATAGTAGTTTTCTACGATACCTCATGCCCGTACTGCACAAAATTTCATAATGAAGTAGAAGACTTCAACCAAGCGGGTGTAACTGTCCACTATGCAGCATGGCCAAGACAAGGCGTATACAACCAACAAAATAAAACACAGTACACTGGTGCTTATTACAAATTAGAAAATGTGTGGTGCGCTGAAAACCCTAAAGCGGCCTTAGATGCCGCAGCACATAGAGCGAACGTGCCAAGAAGTACGTGCGAAAACACAATCCCTGAGCAATTTGCACTGGGATTAAGTTTAGGTGTAACTGGAACGCCTGCCGTTTTCTCAATTGATGGGCAACTAGTTCAACGAGGATATGCACCAGTTGATGATCTAATTAAAAATCTGAGAGGCGTTAAGTAAATGAAATTACTAACCCTCCCCATTATTGCGGCACTTCTAAGCGGTTCTGTTTTTGCAGAAGAAAAAGTAAATAAAGATGAAGTTAAGTTACCTATACCGTCACGCACTGAATTTGCAGAGCAAACAAAACGTGACCTTGGAAAATACGGAGCTGTAAACGCCATTCAAGAGCTACCAATCTCACGCTTGTATTTTGTCGAAGCTCAAAGTGGAAGTTATATCATTAGTTCTGACGGTCGTTTTGCTATTGAAGGAACAATAAAGGACGTATGGCATAGAAAAACGCTCAAAACCGTTGACGATGTGCGCGATACACTACGTATGCCATTATCTGAAATGAAATTCGACTTCCAAAAAGACCTAGCTTCACTTGTTTTGGGTAACCCTGATATACCGCGCCAAGGAGTTATTTTTGGGGACCCAACAGCAAAACATACCCAAGAATTTGTAGCAAAGATTAACGCTAACAAAGAAAAATACCATTTCGTATTTGTCATGATGCCGCTGATTGGTGGAGAGGATGCAGTAAAACGCAGCATGAGCATACTTTGTGCACCAGATAGAGAGCTTGCAATAGAAGATTTAGCTAACAACACAAGCGAATCATTCTTGGACACCAATGAAGGCTGCCCTGACCAAAATTTAATGTTTACTGTTTATATGCAGGAAATTTTTAAAATCACCAATTTACCGCATGTTGTACGAGAAGATGGCCTTGTGTCGAAAGGCGCGCCCATTGAGTTAGATAAATGGTTGGAATCATTATGATTAAAACATTAACAGTAATAATTTTGGTAAGTGCATTAGGTGGCTGTATGTCACCAATTGGCAGTGAACCTGATCCGCGCCAATGCCCACGCTACCTCACTCAAACAAATAACATGTGTAATCATTCAGATTTAAGGACTTACAATGAAATTTAAGCTTTTAACTACTTTAACGCTGGTAATGAGTGCTTTAAGCCTTCAAGGGTGTGTTAATTCACTAGGTAAAGAAGAATTTACCTGCCCAAATTTAAAAAAAGGCGGTGTCTGTGGTGGACCTCGTGATGTTTATAAATTAACTAATAACCGCGTTAGTCTTGAGAACCTAACCCAAGAAGAGCTAAACGCATACCGCAATGGCCAAAACACAAATCACGTTTCGTTGTACGAAAGTGATGGTGAAACAAAGCAAGTTATTAGCAATAAAAACAAAACAACTAAACTTGAAAATAAATCTAGTAAGCGTAATACGGACAATGGTGTTACCTATGCTGCGCGTGGAGACGGCCAGCAAACTCCCGATAATTACCAAACACCGGAAGCATTACCGCAAACCCGTTTTTCATACCAACAAAATCAATATGAACAGTGGCCAAGCAATAATGAACCACTCGCACCTGAGCCATTAGCAACGCTTGAGCCTGCTCAAGTTATGCGTGTATTAATTGCCTCGTATACTGATTCAGACGGTTTATTACATATGCCAGGATATACATTTGTTGAGGTTACACCAAGACGGTGGAGTTATGGCGAAGCTGCCAACGACAGACCTTCTCGGGTAGTACCGTTAGAAGTAAAACGCCGTAGTGAAGAGCAATTCAACCGTGCTCGTAATCGCTCAAACGGAGTCGATGCTATGGAAGTAGTAAACCCAATCAACCGTAGAAAGTAATTAAAGGGGTATTTTAAAAATGTCTGCATTTCGCCGCCGTAACGAAAAATTATTAAAGCACGAAGCTTTTGCTGATTTATTCCCGTACTTAGAATACTGGGAGGATGAAAAATTATTTTTACTAGAGGGGCCTTATCTTGGCTTTGCATTTAGATCAATGCCCACAAACGGCGGTAATCGTGAAATTTTAAATAGCTTAACCGGTATTTACAAAACAAAGTTTCCCAAAGGAACACTTATACAGGCATCTTTAATTTCAAGCCCTGATATTGAAAATCAGCTCTATGGTTTTCGTGCTGCACGAACTGGACGCTACTTAGGTAAAGACCAAGAGCAAGTTTCATCCATAGCAAAAGCTGTTCATGATTTCTACCGCAAAGGTACAAACGAAGGAATAAATGAATCGGATTTTATATTTAGAACTTTTGAGTTCATATTTACTATAAAAATACCTATTAAACAACTTGTACCAACTAGTAATGAACTAACGGTAGCCAAAGATGTTAAAAAGCGCGCTTTACGCTCACTGTCAATTTTAGGCGCAGTAGAGCTTGATGATGTAGGTTTTCGTCGCCGCTTACGCGTTATGTTCAACATGTTCAATAAAGACAAGTGGCGTACACGCCCGCATTTTAAAGAAAAGTCACAAGCTTCGGGCTTAATGCGTGATCAGATTTTAGATCCTGGCAAGCGAGTTGAGATAGAAGGTAGTGGCATAAAAATACTAGATGATAAAGATAACGAATGTGAATACATTAAATCGTTGTCTGTAACTGAAATGCCAGAAAACATGGTTTATGGTCAAATGATGGACTTGCTTGGTGATTGGCTCGAAGGTAAGGGAGCACCTTTGACAGAGCACTTCATGATCACACTTAATATGTATTATGAAGACGCAGTAAAAGCTATTAAAGATATTAAATCTAAACGTAGTTTTATAAACTCACAGGCAAAAGGCAAGTTAGTGCAATGGGTTGACCGATTACGCTTCCAAAATAAAGACTTTAACGATATAAATCGCGAAATTGAGCAAGAAAAATCAACTATTGTTAAGTATGCCTTACAAGTAAATGTGTTTGCTAAAAATGAAGAGCGAGCCGACGTGTTTGCAGAAGAACTTATTGCATTCTACGAGCGTAAGGGCTGTACGCTGGTTGATAATAATTTTTTCACAGTACCGATGTTCATAAGCTCACTCCCAATGGGGCTTAGCGAAGAAGTTGTTAATCTCTCTGGCCGTTATAATGTATGTACTTCAAAAGCACTTCCTTTTTTAACACCTCACATGGGGAGCTGGGCGGGTAACACCTCGGAACCTAGACTATTATTAACGTCCCGATTAGGTCAGTTGGTAAATATCGACTTTTTTAAATCACAGACAAACTATAACTTTTATATTGCAGCTACTTCCGGGGCAGGTAAGTCTTTCTTTACGGGATACCTCATTGCAAACATGCTTTCTTCTGGCGTTAAATTACAAGATGATCCCGATAACCCAGCACAAAACAAAGATTTTGATGATGGAACTCAAGTTTTCGTAATTGACGTGGGGCGTTCTTACGAAGGTCTAGCAAAGCAGCTGCATGAAGCGCAATTCTTAGTCTTCAATAAAGACTTGGCTTATACACTAAACCCGTTCTCATATATTCATGAGTTTGATGGTGAAGAAGGTCAAGGTATACAATGCCTAGCGCAACTAAAAACAATGGCAGCACCTTCAGGTAAAATTTCAGACTTTCAAAGCTCGCAAATGTTGACCCTGTTAACAGCGCTATGGAATGACAAAGGTAATAAGGCCTGTATTGATGATTACTATGAACTGTGTGTAAAAAGTGAACATGAAGCGGTGAGAGAAATTGGCCACCAGCTTAAACCATTTTGTAAAGGGTTTTACTATGGCGCATATTTTGATCCCGAAAAGCCGCCAGTCGATTTTTCTTCTCGCCTAGTAGTAGTTGAGCTAGAAGAGCTTAAAGGCGACCCGCACTTACAAACAATTGCTTTAATGTCTGTAATTATGTCAATACAGCAAACAATGTACCTTGGTGGGCAAGCACGTCGTCGGATGTTCCTGCTAGACGAAGCGTGGGAATATTTGAAGGGAGATGAAGCAACAAAAGCAAGGCTTGGTTTTTTTAGTCAATTCCTAGAAACAGCTTGGCGACGCTTCAGAAAATATAATGCTGCTGGTGGGCTAATCACTCAATCTGTAATGGATGGTTATAGCTCAGATGTAGGTCGAGCAATTCTTGATAACTCAAATTGGCTACTTTTACTTAAACAAAGAGAAGAGGCCGTTGAAAAACTGCAGAATGAAAAAGCATACTCTGGTAGTGAATTGGATTTTAAACTGATAAAATCAACACATACGGTCCAACCCGATCCATCAAGAACTGATATTGCTTACTCAGAGATTTTTATAAAGTATGAAGGACAATCACAAGTCTGTCGATTATATACTGATAGACGCATACAGCTTACATTAACCACTAATGCCGACGAAAAGCAGCGCAGGCAGGAGTTAATTGATAACGGTTACTCTTTCATGGATGCAATTGACCAAATGGTATTAGAAGACCACCGGCAGTAAATAGTGAAAATTGAATGTTAAATTTGAGTAATGAATCTCTTGTTGTTTTGGAGGTCCGGCGTCTTTTTGGCGCTGGACGCAGCTTGGTTAAAGCTAATAACAAAGTGATAAGTGAGCTAAAGAATGCATGCTTTAACCAGGATTACAACACTGCAAAGATAGTACAATTGGCCCATACTGACGGCGCAGTTCTATCAAAGATAATTGAAATAGCTAATAGATCTGTAAGATACAAAAGAAAAACGCCGATAATAGACCCCGCCCAATGCGTCGCTCGTATAGGTCAAAAATGTATGCAAGGCATCGCTCTTAATTTGGAAATAGAATCCCTTAGCATTAAGCTAAATGATTTCTGGAAAAAAGTTTTCATCAAAATTGAGTCCAATACGCGAAGAGCACTTTTAGAAGCAATGAATTTAAATAAGGGAAACGAAAGTAATAACTTATTTGAAATAACAAATAAAACATTACTTCTCAGTTTATCTTGTTACGCCAAGGCTATTGCATGTTCTAACATCGACATTAAGATGACGAAAGAGTTACTTCAATTTGTATTAACGCCAGAGCCCGTGATGGCTGAATTAATTCAAACGTCGATGGGGGTTCGTGTTGAAATACTAAGTTTTTCTGAAGAAGATATATCAAAGAGTTCATACATTGCTGCTGCAGCATGGGCAGAGGTATCCGGGGAAGCCAACCCAAAACAAGTCTGTAACCTTGAATTTAGTCCATAGGGAGTAATATGAGTGTAGATATATTTGAACATGTTGAGGCTATAAAGGCTGGGGTTTCATACTTTGAAAACCACGACAGTATAATCGATGCAGTTTCAAGCTTGGAAATGATGGCCTTCTTAGAGAATGCATTTAAAGGGCGAAAAGTTAAAATATGTGCTAATTATTCTAAGGCCAGTGGGTATCACTTTACCATCGACAGACCAAAGGCCGGTTTTATAGTTTTAAACTCAGTTTCGGGGCAATGGCATCATGATAATTATATAGAACAATTTCTTATGCGTATAAGACTATGTGAGTTGTCATCGCTGCCGTACCAATGGGTAAACGAACAAAACGAAGGCAACCACGATATAAAACTTTTAATAGTTCAAGATGGAGATAAGAACTATTTAGAGGCGCGTCGGCATTTTGATTTATATGGCGGCGTCCGATCTGACAATCTTTGTAAAACTATTGAGGATTTTACTGTTTCTGCGCAACTGTTATCACAAATAGTGCAACGTGATACAAGCGTAGTTAGAAAAAAATCAAAGGCTCCCTTTGATCACTCTCAGTCCGAACACACGCAACACTAGCATATTCAAAAAAATTGTAATTAGACCGACTGTAAAAAACACTAGGTCTTTTACATATAACACCAGTAGTAACATTCAAACATTCGATAAACTCCCCATCTAAGTGCAAAGAGGCACGCTCAGGCATTAAATCATCAATAATAAGAGTATCAATTTGACTATTAACGTCATTCATCAATGACAATGGAACTGAATTTTCTTTTTTAAGGTATAAAACTGAACTATGCACAACTGAGTATGCGCTGCATCCCAAATTAGTACGACTGGAGGTTTTTAAGTCACCAGCTTTAAATAAACTGGAATTAACCTTACTTACAAAGCTATTCATTAATTTAAAACGTTCGCTGTAACGAACATCTATTAGCTTTTTACCATTCACTATCGCAGCATCAACGGCCGTAAAACCAAATCTAGCTGAATAGAAGCCTTCTACAATAGTGTATCCCAAGCCAAGTCGCTTAAAAGCAGCCTTGATCATGTTCGTATATGTCGTTGGTAAAGGTAGTACAGCCCCTTCAATACCAATTTTGTTAGCTGGATAGAATCTAACATTGTAAAATTCATCAAATACAATGACTGACTGAATGCCTGAATAGACTTCTAAGCACGGATGATTTGTTAGGCCATCGATTTGCTTGTCATCTAACTTTGAGTACGACAGAGGCATGATAGGCTTCGATTTTAGTTGTTCTAGCTCTAATGTTTGGACTGGATTGTCATTACGTTTTGCAACTTCAAAATCAATTTGCTCTAAACATGTAATTTCTTCTTCAAGGCGCTCATAAGCCAAATGTTCACGTTTAAAGCCACCAGCAGTAAATTCTTCATACTCAAAGTTCAAACCCATACCACACAGATCTAAACGTATGAAAAATTCAGAGTCGTTTTCATACACCATTATGCGTACTGATTTGCGCTCATTTTCATTACATTTCAATATGACACGAGTTTTAATATTCATTTATTTCACTTTTAATTATTTAACAAAGAAAGTCGCTAACAATAAGTTCTTCAGATGATTCAATATGTTCATGCTCTGCCGGTGATATAGTTTTTACCGGCTCAATCTCACTGCGTTTGTTATTAACCAATATTTCATGGTTGAAATTACCAAAATCAAATGGGTCTAAAGTAACCACATTATTATCAAGAGTGCTGGTGGCACTTTGGCCACGCGATGCAGCAATTTTAAATCCACCATAACGCGGTAAGTTTTTCTGTTTAATTAATTCAGCAGGGGAGAAAAGGTTGGTTTTTCTACCAATTACCCGTCCAAAGTCATTCTTAATCAAAGAGTCTGCTTTTTCTTGTTTGCGAAAAAATACGTTATGCATTTCTACCGCTATTTTATACTTAGCAGTCACAGGTTTACCGAGAATGTTTTCGGGGCATTGTAATGCATCATCTTCTAATGCGCGGCGATAAGTGGACGCTTTGTATATATCAAGCCATTCATCATCATCAAATGCATTGAAGCCGCCGTACTTAATATCAATGTAGAGTCTCTTAATTGCTTCCAGCTCTTTAAGAGAGAGCCCACACGAACCCTTACCTTTGTTTATGTTGAAGTTGATACATGCAGCGATAACTTCGCTGTCAGGCTTTTTAGGAAATTCACGATAATTAATATGGTTATCGTTACCGCAAAGCTGGTACATATCAGTGGTGTATAGGATAAAGTCCTCATGAACCTTTGTCTTTGCGCTTGAGTTAATCAGGTGACGAAAGTAGCCCGATTTTAGCTCTACAACAGCCGTCAGTTGCTTAGTATTGCGGTCAATTGCAGGCACAATACTCACAAAATCAAGTAATTCGTTTAAATCCAATTCTAATTTTAACAATGTTTCATTAAGAGCAAGCAAAACGTCCGATTCATTGACATCGTGCAATGAAATAGGCGTGTTCTCGTGAATTACAACACGGTTATATTCACCTTGAATAAACTGAGTGATTTTTGCTGTTTTATTACTTTTGTAGTGCTCAGCTATAGCTATAATAATTCTACGCACGATAGTTACCCTTTAATTAATCATGTTGATATGGCCACTATAGGCCATATCAATAATTTGACTACTGTTCTAATTGATTAGCCAAGAGAGCGGCAAAATCCTCATCACTCACTGACTCCTCAGTAAAACTCTTAGTTTGTGGCACGTTCGGCGTTTGTTGTTCAACTTTAACAACAACCCCAGAGTCATTAATACTTCTGTTATTCGGTAGTAAGCCCAATAGGTTCGCGAGACTATTAAATGTCCTGCGTAAAATGACGTTGCGCACACAGCGACTCGTAAAGTTAACCCAAGCACTTATTCCAGCATCATCTGCCATATGTGTCTTATCAGAAATAATAGATTGAATTTCACTTGTACCAATGTACGAGCAATAGAATGTACCATCCGTAAAGGTGATAACAGAGAAAGCGGCTACAATGGCGTTTCCATCGGTTGTATATGAGTGTATGAATCGCGGTGGCGTGTTTTCACCGTACCATTCAAATTGATCGCCTTCATGCACAACACTGAAGTTGGTAGATTTTATTTTGGAACAGGCGCCGTAAAATTGATTCATGCCCTGGATACCAATTTGAACAGTTGGAAATACTTGTTCACAGTGAGATTCCCAATGTATAAACAAATAGGCTTCTTTGTCATATGGATTAATAGATAAGCCCATATTGGCTATTTCAAGAATGCAGCGAGCTAACTCTTTAGGTTTTATGCTGTCAAAGCTAGGTTTACGGTTGCTATATAATTTTTGTTTGTTAACTTGAGAGGTTATCCAAGCAAATAGTTCACGTAATTGGCTATTGATTTCATTTACATCAAATGAACGGTCAATTTTATTAGTTTCATACGTGGCTATAAGTTGAGTTCTAAATTCTTTATTTAAAAATAAATCGATGTAGTTGTTATGTGACATTGTTTGACTCCAGTTTTTTCAGTAGTTAAACATATTTGAAAATTCTGGCTACAAACTGGGATTTATTGCTTTTAAAAAGTTATACACATATCCACAAACCCTATAATTTATATTAAATGTATAAATACTAGAAAGAGATATAAAACTATAGGGTTTGTATCTCTTTGATTTAAAAAATAAAAAAAGGCAATTTAGATCTTAATTATGGTAATGCTGATCACAAAGTTGGTGGTTAGGATCACAATACTGGTGTTACTGATCACTTAAATGGTGTTGCTGATCACTTAACCGGTTTATAGTTTACACATTTATGGTGTCTAAATTTTAGTAATCAAGATCTTTCGTTAACTCTAATAGTGACTCAAGCTCACTCTTTTCATCTTCTGTTACAGTCTTTTCTACATTTTCTTTTTCTGTATAAGATTGTAATGCTTTTTCTACTTTATCCGCTTCTTCATCTATTTCTAAATAACGATATGCCATCATAAGTTTAGTTAACTCGGGAACACTAAGTTTTTCTTTAAGAGTAACTTTTTTTGCAATCATTTCTTTCACTGTTTGTAGAGCGTCTTGAGTGTTCAGCTCATGGTACGTGCCTTTCTCATGCCATTTGATAAGAAATTTAATTTCAGATATGCGATTTCCTTGTGTTTTAACTTCATACCCAATATCACCTGTTTTACTTTCCAGAAATAGCAGCTCTTTCCTAACTATAGGGTGATTGCTTAATCTATCAATGCTATCTCTTATGCATCGCTGCATAAAAACACCATTGTTTTTAAATGAGCTTTTATTCTTTTTTAGTTTTCCTCTTTCGTCGAGTAATCCAAATAAGCCTTTGAGTATATCAACCTTAATAAAATGCATCTCAAATCCATCTTTTTTAAAGCGGCTTAGCAACTCGTAAAGCCTCTTAGAATACTCTTGTTTTAGATCTAAGAATGTTTTTGTAGTTATCAGTGCGAACCCATGGTGATATTCAATATATTCACTCTCAAGCATGTCATTAGGAACCATCGTTAATAGTCCCTTTTTATATTTGATATTTTTGAATAGAGGTTTGTAATCGAATTCATCATCTTCCGTTTCAGATTCAATTTTGATGCCCACTTTATAACCTGCAAGCCTTTCTGCAGCAGGAGCTAGCACCGAACCAATATGTTTTGAATCAATGTTTAACCATTCAGATAATTGGTTGGCAGTGTAAGTGTATTGTGGTGTTGATTTAACCCAGTCAGAGCTTTTCATTTGAGCCATCATTAGAGCAAATAAATCGGCCTCGCGTGGTGATAAGTCTTTCCGACTAAATACCAATTTATGACCTTGTTTAATATGTTTAGGTAAGTTAGTTCTTGAAATAGGTATATCACTTAGCTTTTTACTCATAGTCGGACGCCAGTATTGTTGGGTTCTAAATAATTTTAATCTAATAATGTAATATTTCACACCAAGATTGTGTATTCAATGCTTTGTACATTACATATTCTTGGTGTGTGACACCATGATTGTGTAATCGATGCTAGTTACATTACATCTTCTTGGTGTGGTACACCATAAATATGTGTTCAATACTGTATACAATACATCTTCTTGGTGTACCACACCGTGATTGTCAAATTAAGATTTACCGTTACATGTTCTTGGTGTACGACACCATAATTATGTAATCAATGCTGTATATGTTACATAATCTTGGCTTACGACACCATAATTATGTAATCAATGCCGTACACGTTACATATTCTTGGTGTACGACACCATAATTATGTAATCAATGCCGTATACATTACATCTTCTTGGTATATGACACCATAATTGTGTGTTCTACACCGTTGGCATTACATATTCTTGGTGTGTGACACCACAATTGTGTGTTCAATACTGTGAACATTACATATTTATGGTGTGTGTCACCTTCATTGTGTGTTCAATGCCGTACACATTACATATTCTTGGTGTGTAACACCATAATTGTGTGTTCAATGCCGTACACGTTACATATTCTTGGTGTGTGACACCATAATTGTGTGTTTAATGCCGTGCACATTACACATTCTTGGTGTGGGACACCATAATTGTGTGTTCAATACCGTTCACGTTACATATTACTGGTGAGCAACACCACAATTGTGTGTTTAAAGCCGTATGCGTTACATAATCTTGGTGTGTAATACCAGAATTGTGTAATCAAAATTATATACTCTATGAAATTAGTACTGATTAAGTTTAGCTTATAGCAAGATTAACTGCCTGATTAATATGCAATTCTAGGTTAGTAGCCTGAATTTCTATCTATGGCATTATGGTCGGCATAAATAGTTAAAGGGTTAAACCAATGTCAGCAGCAAAACAATTAAGTTATGGTCTTGATGAGATTCAAGAAGCTATCTCTAATGAAGAACTTGCACCTAAGTTAAGTAATTGGGTAGAAAAAGCCATAGAAGCTTTCGATGCTAATGGCGAGCCTAACTATGTTGATTCTAAAGGGGAGTTAATTGAAGGCATTTACATTAATATGCCTAACGATTTGTACCATAGCCTCCCTGCTTTAAGCTCATCTCAACTTAAAGAATTCAAGGAGTCACCACCTCATTACTACCGTAAATATTTATCAGGTATTGAAGTTAAGCGCACGCTTCAAACTCAACGCACATTAGATGCAGGCACACTTGGCCATGAACTAATTCTTGAGCCAGAAGACTTTTACAACAAATACTTTAGAGAATTACTACCTATTGATGAGCCGGATGCTTTGCATACTGAAGCGCAAATTAAAGCTGAGCTGGAAAAGCATAATCTAAAAACGACAGGAACTAAGGCTGTTAAAGCTGAGCGATTGGTTAAACATGATCCAAATGCTAGAGTTTTTGAACATTTACTACGACTTAATCGCGAAAAAGAGGGCGCACAAAGCACCGCAGTAATAGAAGGCGAAGAAAAAACATTGTATGGCGGTAAGCTGGGTGTTGATGGCCAAGTGTGGGATAGCGCTATACGAATTGTTAAATCTTTAAAAAATGAACCTCAAGCTGATGCATACATTAATTATGGCTTACCAGAGGTTGCCATTATTTCACGCTGCCCACGTTCAGGTTTACTTTTGAAGGTTAAATTCGATTGGCTTAGGTTTGACGATGAAGCGGCTGATGTAAAAACTACTCGCTCCGCTAATCCAGATGATTTTTCAAGACAAATGCGCTCGTTGAAATACGATTTACAGCAAGCATTTTATACATATGTTGCAAGTTTAGTGGGCATTAATATACGTCGCTTTTTGTTCGTTACTGTCGAATATGCGTCAGCAGATTATTGCCAACTATTCAAAATTAAAGATACTCGCCTTGCTAAAGCGTTTGCAGAAATGCATCTAGCCAAAGATGAATTCGTCGAATGTAAGCGATCGGGTAAATGGTTAAGCCGCTATAGCGGATCAGTTATAGAATTAGACTAAAAAATTTACAATGTACTTTTTGGGTAGCTGTAATTTTATAACTTGCAGCAGCTCAATGTTAATATTTAACTTTAAAACAAGGTATACATCCATGAAATTGAAAATAACTTCGCTAGCGATGGGTCTAGCTATCTTATCTGGTTGTTCATCAAATGATGATATGGCAGATAGGCTTGAAGCGCTAGAAAATCAACGTGCTGCAAACGAAGCTGCGCAACTAGAAAAATCAACACTACAGCAAGAAAAAGAAATTGAAGCTTTACCTGAGTGGGTACTAGCACCACCAGCGTCAGATTCAACCGGATTTTATGGTGTTGGTATTGCACAATCAAAACAGCTAAATCACTCTCGTCGTGCCGCACGATTACAGGCTGAGTTTGAATTAGCTAAACAAACTGGACAAGAGTTGTCTGGCTCAGAACGTTCGTTTGAGCAAGGTGGTGCAAGCGGTGATGTTAATACGCAAACTACATTTTTGATTGACCAAATAGTTGATTCAATTCCGGTAGTGGGTTACCAAATAGTGGATCAAAAGCTCTCGACTATTAACGGCCAATTCCACGCGTATACTTTGCTGAAGTTGCCATATGAAGAATTTAATAAAGCATTACAGCAATTGAAAGCGAAGACTAATAATAACGCTGTTCAAAAGCAATTTGATGATTTGGAAAGACGCTTAGGTAAACGTCGTGCTGAGAAGGAAAAGGCCATTCAAGCAGAGCACAACCGTGAATTAGAATTAATTGAAGCTCGAACCAAAGCGTTAAATCCAAGCACTGACACTAAAAACTACTCTAACAAGGGGTAAAGACAATGATGTTTAAAAGCCACCTTGCTATAGCAGCTGGTGGCTACCTTGTAGCTTTAGACTATTTAAGTGATAAATTCGACCAAATGAACGCACAATTGATACTTGGTGGCGCTTTAACTTTAATCGGCGCTTCGCTAAACGATCTAGACCATCCAGGTTCGTTCATAGGTAAGCGACTTAAATTTATCTCTATGCCAATAAGCTTTGTTTTTGGCCATCGAGGAATAACACATAGCATAATCCCTTTGGTCTTGATTCTACTTGTATATGGACAATCTGCACCGTACTGGCTGCTATGGCTTTGCTTCGGGTATGCCATGCATTTGGTCGGGGATTACCTAACGGATAGCGGGATACCCCTCTGTTATCCGATAACGAATAAGCGGTTTAAATTTTTATTAGTAACTAAAACTAACACTATTGGTGAACCAATATTAGTCACTGTTTTTTTAGTTGCATGTTTTCTATGGGTGTTTCTATGAATAAAAAACCTTTTGATAAAGAGAATAATCCATTCGGTACTGATCTGAGTGATGACCTTTGCCAAATAATGTCTTCTGGGCACTACCAGCCCGGCGAAATAATTGAGAACGTTACGATGTTTGACGTTACTCAATTAATAGAAGAAGTTGTTGTTGAGGATGCAATTTACAAAAAAAACAGAATTTTGTATGAATTAGACTATTTCGATTTAATCGTTCGACCTCTTGAATCAGTTACTAGTTGGAGTGGTGAAGAGACTGTTAGCAGTCTTTATTTTGAAAGCAGAGTAAAGAATTTATCATTCTTTGATTATCAGCTACTTTCTGAGTTCAACCTACGGTACAAACTTTTAAAAGTATTCATTAATAATGAAAACCAGCTTTGCTTTTGCTTTCCTTTGATTTTAGAAGGCGTCACTACAGAGCATTTGATTGGTGCAATACACTCTTACATGACTGATTTGCAGAGTGCTCGGAAAATGATTAAAGAGCTTGTATGCACAAAAGATATAGACACTACATCAAAGCATTAAATGTTTATAAAAGAAATAAGGCGAAGGATAAGGCCGCGACTTATTTTACCATCCCAGCTTAGTAGCCTGAATATACATTTAGTATAAATTAGTGCTCTGTTCTTTCCTAAAAGGTAATTATTGTGAAAAAACCTACAAATTCTAAATATTCAGATGATCAGGTCGAGTTTTTAAGTTTGAATGTGAATAAATATTCTTTGACAGAGCTTACTAAGCTTTTCAATTCAACATTTAGAACTTACAAATCAGATTTAGCTATAAAAAACACGCTGTATCGCAACAATATAAAACGTCCCAAGCCAGCGGGGATAAGTGAAGATACCCTTAAAGCCTTTTTTCTGGCCAATACAAATTGCACTGCCGATGAGTTAACGAGACGATACAATAAGGAGTTTGCAAGTAACCTATGTACAGCATCAATTAGAATTAAGCGCAGAAAGTATGTTGAAAAAGTTGTAGAAGAAGAGGAGAGAACGCTTGCGTTTACTAAGTATGATGAAAGTTTAAACCCACATATTAAAGAATTAATATCGTCAAACTGGGGGTTATTGCTTAGCAAGCAGCCAGCAAAAAAAAACGCAGCTTAAATGCTTGTTAAAAATTGAGCTACGAAGGAATTTTAATGTTTACAGATGAGCAAAAACTGTCATGTGCTGTTGGAGAGTTAATCCATAACTTAGGGAATTTAATTGTAGATAAAGATTTGCTCTTTGGAGGCTTAACCGTGGCAGATGGGAAGATATTGCAAGCACTAGGGCACACGCTACGAACCAAAGAACAAAGTGATAAACACCAAGAGCTTCAAAGTGTAGGAATAAAACCAAGCTTACATTCACGAGCAGAAATTGTTGAGATTGCTGAAGCTATATTATTAAAAGGCTCTGAAAGCACAGGCACTTAGATTATGCTTGTTACGGCAGCGTTAGAATCAACTGTTAAATCCTAATGAAGTACAACGGTGATAGATACATGATTATGTTTGATAAAGAGAAAGCTGGCCCCTGTTGCCGGCTTTTTTATTGTCAATTCAATGAAGACCCCATTAAACCTGTTAAAAAAGGTGAGTTTGAGTGAAGTAGCTCATATCAGAGCTTAAAGTTTTGACTAATAGGGTTAGATTTATCTGACAGATATGAGCGAAAAGCGGACGGTCAGGGTTAATTGTCATTAGCTAATAGATACTATGAGTAAACTTTCCCTTTTGCATAGTGAAATAAACTACAACAAGCACAATGTTTACAGCTGGCAATAAGTTACATTATTTGTTATTAATTGAATCACATAAAATAAGGACATTTTTGCGTGAATATAGATTCAGTGTCCTCTTATAAAGTTGTTATGAACTTATTAAATAAGGAGATATTTTGCATTATCAAGATTTAGACACGATTCTATCAACAACGAATAGGCTTCCCTTTGACGATAATGATCTCAGGAACCTTAAAGAATATATGAAAATGAGTCGAGGAAAGGGATACGATATTTCTCTTGCCCCAAGTTTGAGTGGAGATACTGAAGCCTTTCAAGAAGCTTTATCGCAAGGCTTTATTATATTAAAGTCAGACATGCTAGACACGTCCTTTTTGTTTATAAAGGTTAATGGGGGCACTGGAATATTTGGTGGTCAAAAAAAGAAAATTATATCTTTTATTGGCTCTCCTTCAGAGTTCACGCCGGGTCATGTATTTAACAAATTTATTATCGCACTAACGGCAATTAATAATATCTACCGTGGCTAGCTAAATACATAACAATCACTTGCAGTCTGACTGCCAGTGCAGAGTAGTTCTTGCACATCATTCTAAGGTGTTTATGAAAAAGATAATATTTTTGGTTCCAGCATTTTTCTTCTTTAGTGCATGCTCAAGTATGTCGCCAATACAAAAAGAAAGTGAAAGCAGCTCACATTTTGACGGGGCTGTGTATGAAGGAAAAGACTTTTATATTTCAGACGAAGAAATTCAAGGTGAAAGATATAGAATCTTTCATCAGGCATCTACTGGTTTTAGTGGAACATCAGGAATTAGAAGATCTGCGACTAAAAGAGCAAATGATTTTTGTCGTAAACAAGCTCATAATAAAAAGATGTTAACCGTTTCAGAACACACTGCAGCCCCACCATATATCTTTGGTAATTTCCCCAGAATAGAAATAATTTTTGTGTGTATTGATAAAGAAGAAACTCTAACAGCGATTGCTGTGGCTGATAAGTATGATCGTTTAACTAAAATTAAAGACCTTTTAGATAGCGGTGTTTTAAACCAGAAAGAGTTCGAAATAGAAAAGAAAAAAATATTGGCTGAGAAGTAACATTTAACAATAGGGTAAGGTTACCAACGACCGTAAGTAGCACTTTAGCGAAGTCCGCCTAGAGCGAAAAACAGACACTAAAAAAGTTATAGTTATTTCGTTTTGATGTGTTATGAACCACAAAAATGGTGTTCAATAAGCTGCTATATAAATGGAGGTGTTCAATGGGTTTCGTGATCTATTTAGATCAAAATACATTGAGTGATTTACGTCAACGTAAAATAGATGAGTCTCCAAACGACTTATTCAGACTACTTAAACATGCTCTCAAATCTGAACAAATAACGGTCGTTTATTCTCATGTTACTCTTGATGAAATTTTGCAAATTCCAAAGGCTGAATATCGCCAAGAACATATCGATATTCTAGCTGAATTAGATGCTAAATATATTGAGCCATTACAACATACACTTAGCAACCAAGAGCCAGATAATATATGGTACGCACACCTAGAAAACAAAAAATCAAATGCAGACCTCGGTATTACTAGTCTAATGGAGATTAGCCAGTTATCTTCTCGTAAAATTTCGGGGTTGCCGATTGATGAAAGCTTTTCCGAAATCAACGAGAAGTTAAAGGTGAACTTGGGCACTTTAATTTTTAATTGTGAATCGCAAGTAACTATTCAGCCTCATCTGAAATGAATATATCAGGCAGCTGAT
>TARA_R110002126_G_scaffold177321_1_pt1 | contig 57479 bp, 41 predicted proteins | sample TARA_R110002126 | Tara Oceans TARA_R110002126 (sample SAMEA4397536) | marine metagenome | biome: Polar Biome; feature: [DCM] deep chlorophyll maximum layer (ENVO:01000326); material: water (ENVO:00002006), including particulate matter (ENVO:01000060) such as... | depth 30 m | reverse complement strand
AACAATCTAATCGAGGGCAGTTTGATGCTTGAGCCTGGAAGCCTTCCTTTTTTAAACAATATATCAGTTGGCCATATCTTAATGACGAACTGGGAATGTTTATTAGAAGCAGCATCTCTACTAAAAAATAAAAGCACGTTAACACCTACAAATCCAATACACACGCCAGCTTCACATAAAGATTTTAGACCCAATCCTGATGATCATCCTTTTAAATTTACTGGGCTCAATACAACTAAAAATCAGGGTATGATCATTGAGAAGATTTCTCAGTATCTCACACTAACCCGAACACACCTTTCTATTATTCCAAAGATACAAGACGGTATTTGTAAAGCTCTTAGTCATTATTTTTTAAGTCTCGAAAAAAACGCATGGGATTATTTTATTGATGCCTCTGTTCAATGGGATGGCCACAGCTTAGCAAGTTTACCTGATAAATTAAAAACACATTTTTCTACTTTGTATGAATATATTTATACTCATCAATTAGGCAATTCACATGAAAAAAAATACTACCTTGGAGATAATCTACGAGCATTTTTAAAGTCTACAGATAAAACAACGTTTGTATTTTACAATCCTTGGCATGCTATCAGTGTCCGAAAAAAAACGAATGTTATTTGGGAGGTATACGATCCCAATTTTGTAACCGGGTGTTTAGAAAAAACTTCTTCCGAGCTCGAAAAAGCCATATCACTTTCAATAGGAGCGCTTGTATTTACGTCAACAACTGAAGCCATTGATTTTTCTCCTAAAATAGATAACGCTGCAAACTTCATTGAAGCCGGCGGGATTTTAGCACTGTGTCAATGTGAAAACGAAAACAAAGACGGCCTACAGCAAAAGCTATCAACTCAACAATTCTATTCACGACAATCTCTTGATGGCCTTTTACTGAGAGATATGCAAGGGAAACCTGCGTGGGTCCTAGGACATCAAGACAATCATTCCAGAACCGCAACGTTCACACATGCTCTATTGCAACAATTCATACATAAAAACCCTCATGATTACAAAAAAAAATTAGAACAAAGTATCGAGGTATTAACGCCTGCACAAAAGCATGAATGCATCACCCAACTCATACAACAATCACCGGCTGAAAAAACTGAAACGTCACAATCTATGCATCAACTCATCGAAACCACACGAACGTCAGCAAACGAGTCCCAATATGAAAAAGACTTACAAGTTTGGAACAAAAACCAATATGCAAGTAACAACATACTTGAATACTGTCAACATACCTTAAAACCCGATCACATTATAAATCAATTGATTGAACTGGACTCAACTGACGATTTAAATACGTTACGTCGTCACTTACAGAACCATAGTAACGCCATACAACGTCCCGTTTTCTATATTGATAAGCCCGAAGACTTAATTTGCTCCGCGCCGTTCATCAAAAAAAATATAGATGGAACTGGCGAACTATGCAGAGGGCCTGGTGGACCTTTATATGATTTTTTGAAGAAAAATGATAACAATCAACCCGTGATGATTATTAATTACGAGACTTTTTATGCTGATGATGTCATTCGATTCAATGAGTTATTGGATAAGAATCCTCGGGCAGATGGCACTAAACTCCCTGAAGGCACCCAAATTGTGGGCCTTTTGAATCGAAACAAACCAGATTACTACCAAGGCTCTGATTTTTATTCTAGATTTGATAACGTAGCGACGTGCTCTTTACCCAAGAGTACATTAAAACAGTCAGCAACCCAGATGGCGTTTGAAGACTTACCAAACCATGCAGCGCGTACTGTGATTAATCTCTTTCATATGCCTGACTGGGAAGAAATCCTCATGGGGCAATGGGTCTTAGATAACAACCAGTTAAAATTTAAAGAGGGCGAGCTTGCAAAAGCTATTCAAACAGGGCTTCCTATTGAAATTCAAAACGGACTCTGGGAGGAGAAAGCATTCCAAGCCTTTATGATAGACCATATGCCACAACAAGCACGCCTGAGCATGCCAAGCGAAGGGTATGCATGGGAAACATTGAATACGTTCATTTCTAAAATAGAAATCGGTCTTTCATCAAACCCTCAAGCGATGACATTGAACCCCACGCAAATGAATGAATACCTTGAGCGTTATATCTACAACGAGGAAAACCATACTTTAAGTAAACGATCAGGATTCATCGAGGAAGCTTCAAATACAAAACAAACGACGCTTCTCATCAACCTGACACGAAGCTTGAATGAGGATATATGGGCGAGATTACTTACGGCATGCCAAGCATGCTCCATGCAATTAGATTTATATTGCGCACCGGGTGTTGCGCTACCATCAACACTTTTCATGCCTACTCAGATGACATCTACACCTAAAATTTGGAATACATCCAGCACAATATTATTTGAAAGCACTGATCCAGACATGACGATTGCAAACTTAACAAGAGATATTGCTTATGACATCATTGATATTTCTGAATGCAGTGCCTCTGACTTATTACTGAAACTTGATGGAAAACTCAATGAGGAAACGCTGCAATTTAATTTTAATCAATCTGAAGGTGCTGTGCTTACAAGCTTAAAGGCTGGTAACAACATACTTTTAACGGGAAAATTCTCTACCGAACTCATCGACCAATTAGCCCCTTATCTTTTAAAACGACAAGCAACACCCGAAGCACCTGGCATGCTCGTTTTAATTACGACGCATTCCGAACGCTTCTCCTATATTCACAATGTGAAAAATCATACCGTGAGCCATGAAGAGAAACACGTTAATTTAGAGAAACTCTTTCCTGACACCAGCAATGCAGTCACTCCTTTCTTCACCGAGTCTTTCAGCAAACTAAAATCACGATGTTCGTTTTTAGAGCGTAACGCGGGTTTATCGAGTGATCATGCGTGGCTTGGAATCAATGAAGCACCTGAGTTAAATCTTATAAGTGATCCGATTGATATGACAAAAAGTGCATCCCGCGCAGAGGCCTTTATCAAAGCGCGCGTGTATGCCGTCAACCATGCACTTCAATACCCCTTTGTTTTTCTAACCGGCCTATCAGGCGTCGGTAAATCAACCTTTGTTAAAAATGAGTTGTGTGGCATGAATGACACGCTTTATGTCGGTGAAAATCAAATCCTTGCTTGGGCTACCGATACAACGCCTGCTCGAAAAGTCCTTTTTTTGGATGAAGCTAACCTAAACCCACGCCAATGGAGTGAGTTTGAAGGCTTGTTTTATAGCCCTCAAACGATTCTTATTCATGGCGTACTTCATCGTTTAACACCTGAGCATAAAGTTATTTTTGCAGGAAACCCCCTTAGTTACGGGGATGAACGTAAACTTGCTCCCTTTTTTGAACGTCATGGAAATGCACTTTTATTTGAACCTCTCATCGCTGATGTTATTTATGAAAAAATATTGAAACCTGTTTTCAATCAAAGCACACTAAACACCGCCGTTTCAGAGGCCATCAATACGCATATTCTAAAAGCATATCAATTTGTTTGTGCATGCTCTAAAACCGACGTACTTATCTCACCCCGTGAACTACAAATGATAGCTCTCTTAACCCGAGCAGAAACAGAAAAACATCCCGAAACAAATATCACACACATTGCTGAGCATTTCACCTATCACCTTATCAAAAATATAATTCCAAACGCAAAAAAAGCCGTATTTGATAATACTTTTTTACCCCGTGTTCTTCTGCCTTTTTCGGACAAAGAGGCTGATAAAGCGTTTCTTATCACCCCATCTCGACAGCTCATTACTCAGCACATAGAACATCTTCTCGATTTACGTGAGTGGCGAAAAGCATTAAACCACACCCTCAATGATGAACAGAAATACGGTGGACTTGGGGGAATTATCATTGAAGGCCAACCAGGTATTGGTAAAAGTGAACTTGTGATTTCTGAGCTCATCAACAAAGGCTATACTGAAGCGCGTCATCTAACCACTCAAACAACCCAGGAAAATTTTTTTTACCGTATACCTGTCAGCATGGTGCTTGATGAAAAGAAAAGCCTTCTGCTTAAAGCCTTTGAGGAAGGTGCTGTTGTTATCATTGATGAAATCAACAGTTCTCCCATGATGGAGCAACTACTTAACGAACTGTTGATGGGAAAAAACCTTGATAACAAACGACCAACAAAACCGGGATTTATGCTTATTGGAACTCAAAATCCCGTGAATATGGCTGGTAGACGTGCTGCTAGCACAGCGCTTCAAAGGCGTCTTATCAAAACTATTTTACCTGAATACACAACCCAGGAAATGGAATATATTCTCACGCACAAAGGGGTGCCAAACCTTGAAGCAAGTGCGATGGTTAAGGCTTATGAAAAAAATCACCGCTTTTCTCTGGAAAACCACTTGTCAGACAAACCCAATTTTAGAAATTTACTCAATATAGCAGAAAAGCGATTGAAGCAAATAAAAGAATGCAAAGAAGGTATATTGGAAGATACGACGCTATTAAAGGAGCTTTTACCCAAGAAAAATCATTTTTTTTCGGATAAAACTACACATTCCTCGAAATTTTACAAAGCTACAGAAGCACATGCTTCGTTTAAAAATGAACCTCATGAACCTTCAGATACAAATCCGAGCATGCATCACACTTCATAAAAACTTAATCATAGCCGGTGTGTAGCTCATGCCCACGCCGGCCGCTCCCGTGAGAAAAATATTTTTTCCTATGTTTAGTCATTTTAATGCTTCAGCTTGTTGCATAATGTAAATTAAGAATCATATAAACGTAAATCCAATGTATAAGGAAATTCTGCATTCGCTTTCTCGGTAGCGTGTATGTGCTTACCGGGCGAATGCCCCATGGCCGGTTGAAACCGTGATAATCGACGGCCTTCTGCTTCATTTTCGTTAATCGGTACTTTTTCATAATTACGTCCACCAGGATGCATCACATGATACGTGCAGCCACCGAGAGAACGCTCTAAATATCGATCAATCACATCAAACACAAGGGTCGATGTTGACGGTAAGGTGGGATGCAAGCTTGAATGCGCAGCCCATGCCTTAAACCGCACGGCCGCCACCGTCACGCCTTTCTCAGCCGTTGGTTTTAAAGGCAAGGCATGGCCATTGCACGTAATCATATAGCGGTCTAACTGCGCACCCGTGACTTTAAGCTGTACACGCTCAACCGATGAATCCACCGAGCGACTTACGCTACCTCCATACAACTCTTCACCCATCACAGGCCAAGGCTCCAACGCCATGCTCAGTGAGAGATTAATCGAGCCGACTTGAACCGAACCGTACTCAGGAAAACGAAAATCAAAAAAGGGCTGGAACCACGCGATTTTAAAATCATAGCCTTGTTGACGTAGATAATATAACACATCTTCTAAATCTTCTTTCACAAAATGCCCCAGCATAAAGCGATCGTGCAAATCCGTCCCCCACCGTATGAGTTTATGATGGAACGGCGTTTTCCAAAAAGAAGCAACACACGCGCGTACAAGCAAGGCTTGTAATAAATTCATTTGGGGATGTGGGGTCATCTCAAAACCACGCATTTCAAGTAAACCCAGTCGCCCTGTATCGCTGTCAGGACTGTATAATTTATCAATACAAAATTCTGCGCGATGTGTATTGCCACTGAGGTCTACCAATAGATTGCGCAATTGCCTGTCCACTAACCATGGCGGCACTTCGTTTTTGACTGACATGTTTTCAAACGCAAGCTCTAGCTCATACAATGAGTCATGACGGGCTTCATCAATGCGTGGCGCTTGACTGGTGGGGCCAATATACATCGATGAAAAAAGGTAAGATAACGCAGGATGATGCTGCCAAAACGTCACCATGCTTCGCAAAACATCGGGTCGTCGTAAAAACGGGCTTTCTTCAGGCGTGCTCGCCCCCATCACCAGATGATTACCACCGCCCGTGCCGACTCGCCGACCATCCAAAAGAAATTTATCGGTCGTCAGACGACTCAAACGCGCTTCTTGATACACGGTTGAAATAATATATTTAAGCTCATCCCACGTTTGCGCTGGTTGTATATTCACTTCCAAAACACCTGGATCGGGTGTCACACTAAACGAAGCCAATCGTAAATCTTTGGGTGGTGCATAACCTGTGAAAGTAATCGGTTGATGGTGTTGTTCGACCACGCGCTCGATGGCCGCAATAAGCTCAAGAAAATGCTCGATACGCGTAACCGGAGGCAAGAATACATGCAATTCACCCTGATGAATTTCAACCGCGAGTGCTTGTTGCGTCAGTCCTGTTGGATCGTCTTTGAAATGTCTATCCGACACCGTTCGTTGTTGACAGGCTTTTTTTAAGGCTAGATAGGATGGCAGCGCCGATTTTTGATCAAATGGACTGCGTACTGGATAACACTCATCGATTGATGCTTCAACCACCGGAAGCTGGCTTAACGGAAGACGCAAACCAATAGGAGAATCTCCCGCGGTTAAGTACAAATATTGACGTTTAAATTGCCAACGATTACTCACCCAGGTCTCGCGTGTTGCAGAATAGGCAAGTGGTAAAACAAAGCCGACAGGCTCATGCTCATCAATCGCTTTATCTTCATATGCTGGAATAATATACGTTTTAGGCACGCCTAACGCTTCAGCCACATGCTGAATAAATACATGCGCTTCTGCTCGTGTGCTTGCGTGCTTTTTATCACCTTCGAGCACGCACGCACTTGCTTTCCATAATGCCTCACCATCTTTACGCCAATGACAATGCATGGCCCACCGAGGCAGAACTTCCCCGGGATACCATTTGCCTTGAGAAACTTGCATGAGCCCATGCTCTGCAAATGCATGCCGCAACCTTTTGTGTAATTGTTGACCTAATACATATTTTTCGTGACTCAGTGCAGTAAAATTCCACGCATCACCTGAGGGATTGTCGAGCGAGACAAACGTCGGCTCCCCGCCCATCGTTAATTTTACGGCTTGCTTTTCTAAGCTTGCATCCACGGTGTGACCTAAAGCATCGATAGCCGCCCACTCACTCGGAGTATAAGGCTTGGTGACACGCCGATCTTCGTGCACGCGCACCACGGACATCTCATGGTGCATGGTGCTTTCACACAAGCCAATTTCCCCACTAATCGGAGCCGCACTCGCAGGATTCGGTGTGCACGACAAAGGAATATGACCTTCGCCTGCAAATAAACCTGACGTTGGATCAAGCCCTACCCAACCCGCACCCGGTAAATAAACTTCGGTCCAAGCATGTAAATCCGTGAAATCCTCTTCCGTACCGGATGGGCCATCAAGCGATTTAACATCTGCTTTTAACTGCACTAAATACCCAGAAACAAACCGTGTAGCAAAAGAAAAGTGCCGCAGTATTTGACACAGTAACCACGCCATATCACGGCACGATCCGGTTTTTAATCTTAACGTTTCTTCACATGATTGGATGCCATGCTCCATACGAATATTATATGACAGATGTTGATGCACGAGCGCATTTAGCGCGACTAAGAAATCGAGTGTATTTTGGGGTTGGGTATCAACCGTTGCAATAAAATCACTAAAATAGCTACCGTGTTCTTTGATTTCTAAATAAGGCAAAAGCGATTGTTTAAGATCGGCATCATAAGAAAATGGAAATTTTTCAGCCTGTGTTTCAACAAAAAAATCAAACGGATTAAAAATTTTAATTTCAAACACTAAATCTACGTCGACCAAAAAATCAGTGCATGGATCCGGTATCACAACACGCGCTTGATAATTACTAAACGAATCCTGTTGCCAATTGATAAAATGCTTTTTGGGCTGAATACGCAAAGAGTAAGATTGAATTCTCGCTTGCGTGTGTGGTGCCGGACGTAGGCGTATCAATTGTGGCTCGATTTGAATAGCTCTATCGTAGTGATAGTGCGTCCTGTGGGTAAGTGCTATTATTTTGCTCACATAGAATCCTTGTGTATGAAACACATCTCCAGCTAATATAGACTAAGATACTAGCATAGATATATCAAAAGAAACTCTGCCGGGAGGGCGTGTTCAATGGGTGATGTATTCGTTTTAAACTTTGATGTCGTCAGCTCACCTTCGTTAACACTCAAGCCTCAAGAAGCCTCGCCCCATGACAGCAGCATGAGCTGGGGATTAGCCTGGTACCCTATGGATGGGCCCAGTGCGATTGTTACCAAAGATCCGGTTTCACGTGAATCAAGCATTCAATGCCATGAGCTTGACCAAGCAGGAGATTTTCGTTCAACCCTGTTTTTTACCCAAATCAAAGCAGGTATCAAGGGCAACGATCATCATACAACCGAACCTTTTTCACGAAGCTACGCGGCTAAAAATTGGCTGTTTACGCTGGTTGGGCAACTTAATAAAAACCAACTGTCACTATTGCGCCATACGAATGCACACAGCATCGAGCCGATTGGCACCAGTGGTTCTGAATTAATCTTTTGTTATTTGCTGAATCAAATTAAAAACGCCAATGCCCGAAAATTATCAGAGATAAACCCCAATGAACTATTAACCTGGTGTCATGCGATTGACGCCTGTAATCCCGTCAGCTTTATGATGACCGACGGTCTCACTGTCTTCTGTTATCAAGGCTCAGATACTTCGAAACCGTTTAAGTACACACGTATTCCGCCTCCAGTCACCGAAACAGCTTATTACGGCACCAGTATTGATGTGGCGTTAGATGATCCTCGCGATCAATATCACACAGCCTTTATCTTAAGTAACGTGAGCTTCGTCAACGATGAGCATTGGCAACCTTTGTTACCCCGACAACTCATCATGACGCGCCGAGCCGCCATGGTTTGGAACAGTCAAGATCCACACACAAACCAACCTGATAGACTTTATGAGAAAACCACGATGCAACCTATCATCATGAATCCCCGTGCAATATTGAGCACAGTCGATGGCAAACCTTTAACCTACCGCATCATGGATGTTACACATCGTACGGCGTATAAGTACAGCAATCGAGTCGAGCATAGTACCCACACGTTTCGCTTACAGCCTACGGAAGACGCACTACAAGAAGTGCTGAGCTCTACGCTAGATATTTCGGTCGATGGCGAATCAATTCTTTATGAAGATGTGTTTGGTAATAACGTCACGCATTACACGATTGATAAATCGTACGATCAATTAATCATTGAAAATATAAGCCGCATTAAGATTTATGCAGCACTGCCCGACGATCATAGTTTGTCTCTTCGTCAATCGTCGATACCTTTACGTTGGATGCCTTGGCAACAACAAATGATGATGGCTTATTTATTGCCGGCAGAATTACCCGAAACACAACTGGTTGTACTCACGGATTATGCCATGAGTTTTGTTGAGCGAAATGACTACCATTTATTAAACACACTCGAAGACATGAACACCAGCATTTATCACGATTATACGTACGTTCAAGGCAGCACATCCTTGCGAAGCACAGCGTTTGATTGTTTCACCAGCCGAGAAGGCGTATGCCAGGATTTTGCTAATTTATTTATTTGTCTAGCAAGATTACTCGGCATTCCAGCCCGCTATCGAATGGGTTATATTCATACAGGAAATCAGTATGAAAATAAGCTGCAGTCTGATGCATCTCATGCTTGGGTTGAGCTTTATCTACCCTATTTGGGCTGGCGTGGATTTGATCCCACCAATGGATGCCTGGTAAAACAAGATCATATTCGCGTGGCATGTGGGCGAAATTACCGAGATGCAACACCCACATCAGGAACAATTTTTAAGGGAGGTGGTGACGAGTCACTGAACGTGGATGTCAAACTCATCGAAGTCCCATTTACCGATACGATAAGCGGAGAACAGTCATGAACTTTGATAATTATCAAACTAACCATTTTTATGATGAATTTTTTAAGTCTGACGGACTTCCTCGTCAACAGATCTCGGCATTGATTAATCAGATCAATAGTTTTCCTAAACATGAGCTTAAACGCCGCCAAAAAGCTGCTGAGTTAGCACTGTATCAACAAGGCATTACGTTTAATGTATACAACGATAAAAAAGCAACCGAAAAAATATTTCCATTTGATCTCATTCCTCGGATTATTTCTGGTACAGAATGGCGTGGTTTAGAACGTGGTTTAAAGCAACGCGTTGAAGCACTTAATTTATTTATCCATGATATTTATAATGATCAAAAAATATTAAAAGATAAAATTATTCCTCAACAATTAATTTTTGAATCAGAAGGCTATTCACAACAATGCATTGGATTGCGTCCACCAAAAGATATCTGGATTCATATTTCAGGGCTGGATTTAATTCGTGACCATGACGGTCAATTTTATGTTTTAGAAGATAATCTTCGTTGCCCATCGGGAGCATCCTACCTCTTAGAAAATCGGATGATCTTAAAACGTACGTTCCCCCGTTTATTCGAAACATTGGATGTTCAACCCGTGTCTGATTATAGCGATCGTTTATATGACGCTTTATGTTATTTAGCAAAAAATCAAGAGACAACTCCCAATGTCATTGTTCTCACACCGGGCATTTACAATGCAGCTTATTATGAGCACGCATATCTTGCACGACAAATGGGTGTGCCTTTGGCACAAGGCTCGGACTTAGTCGTGATTGATGATTACGTGATGCTTAAAACAACCCAAGGCTTTGAGAAAGTTGACGTGATTTATCGCCGCATTGATGATGACTATCTGGATCCTCTGGAGTTTCGTAAAGATTCCATGCTGGGTGTTCCTGGCATCATGAATTGCTTAAGAAAAGGACACGTCGCTTTGGCCAATGCTCCTGGAACCGGTGTTGCCGATGATAAAGCGGTGTATGCTTACCTCCCTCAAATCATCAAATATTACCTTGACCAAGATCCTATATTGCCGAATGTTCCCACGTTTCTTTGTGATGATGAACAGCAACGCAAGCACGTACTGGCTAATTTGGATTCGCTGGTTGTTAAGGCCGTTAATTTATCAGGGGGTTACGGCATGTTAATCGGCCCGCATGCAACCGATGCGGAACGTAAAATATTTGCTGAAAAAATTAAAGCATCCCCTCGTAATTATATTGCGCAACCGACCCTAGCCTTATCACGAAGCCCGACCATGGTCGGAGAATCCATAGAAGGACGACATGTGGATATGCGCCCCTATTCTTTATACGGAAAAACCATCGATGTTATCCCAGGAGGGCTCACGCGTGTTGCATTACAAAAAGGTTCACTCGTGGTCAATTCATCTCAAGGTGGTGGAAGCAAAGATACCTGGGTTTTAGAAGAAAAAAGCCCCGAGCTTTCAATATAAATCATAATTATTCGGACAATAGAAAAATAGGACAATCTTATGCTAAGTCGAGTTGGAAATTCTTTATACTGGATGAGTCGATATCTGGAACGTGCCAATAATGTAGCGCGCTTTATTGATGTTAATTTACGGCTTATTCTTGATATGCGCGTGGAACGCCAACAGGCTCAATGGGAACCGTTGATCCGAACAACCGGTAATGATGCTGAATTTTTAAAGCACTACGCGGTCTTTAACGAAGAAAATGTGGTTAAATTCCTAACATTTGACGCAAAAAATCCCAACTCTATCATCTCTTGTGTATCCAGCGCACGTGAAAATGCCCGTACTGTGCGGGAAATGATATCGTCTGATCTTTGGAAATCTATTAACGAGTTTTATCATCTCGTAAGTAAAAACAGTAAAAAACGACAAATTCACGATTTACAATCGTTTTATGCTGAAGTAAACACGTTTAATAACTTAATCGTTGGGATTCAGCAAGACTCTATTTCACACAGTGAAGCTTGGCATTTTATGCATCTCGGGCAAATGCTCGAGCGCGCGGACAAGACAGCACGCCTGCTTGATGTAAAATATTTTTTACTTTCACCTCATCCCGAGGAAATCAATTCGCTGCACGATATTATTGAATGGGGTGCTGTTTTACAGTCCGCAAGTGGTTTGGAAATGTATCAAAAACAATTTCATCGTATCACGCATCAAAATGTGGCTAATTTTTTAATTTTTGACCCAAATTTTCCACGCGCCATGAAGTATTGTATGGACTCCGCGGCCTTATCGTTACAAACAATCACACGTATTATAAACGTCCAAGTGCCCGCAGAAGACGAAATGGATAAATTACAAAATTTATTATTATCAACCGATATCAACCAGATATTGGCCAATGGGTTACATGAATTTATCGATCTATTTCAATTTAATTTAAACGTGCTGGATCAGTCTATCTACCAATCCTTTTTTGCAACAAAAGTGCACCGCCCTATCGTCAATACCGATAGGACGCTGGCTTATAGGGACCCGCTACAGCAAGATTCAAATATTCAGCCTGCTCTGAGGTAAGTGTCGTTAAGTTTGCACCAATGCGATCTAAATGCAAACGAGCGACCTTTTCATCAAGTTTTTTCGGCAAGGTGTAAACTTGATGCTTGTACTTATCGCTATGCTGAAACAGCTCGATTTGTGCAAGCACTTGGTTTGTAAACGACGCCGACATCACAAAACTCGGATGCCCTGTTGCGCAACCTAAGTTCACCAAACGACCTTCAGCCAAGACGATGACGCGCTTACCGTCCGGGAAAACAACGTGATCAACTTGCGGTTTAATATTATCCCAAGTGTATTGCCGTAAGCTCGCAATATCAATTTCGGAATCAAAGTGCCCGATATTACACACAATAGCTTGGTCTCGCATGCCCTTCATGTGCTCATGTGTTACCACATGATAGTTACCGGTGGCCGTCACAAATATATCAATGTTATTAACAACATCATCCAAGCGTACTACGCGGTAGCCTTCCATCGCCGCCTGTAAGGCGCAAATAGGATCAATTTCAGCGATACAAACCGTAGCTCCTTGTCCACGTAAGGCTTGAGCGCAGCCTTTACCCACATCACCGTAGCCTATAATCAATGCCATTTTACCGGCAATCATCACATCGGTTGCGCGTTTAATACCATCCAAAAGTGATTCGCGACAACCGTATAAATTATCAAATTTTGATTTAGTGACCGAGTCGTTGACGTTAATAGCTGGCATTCTTAAAGTACCGCGTTTCGCCATCTCATATAGACGCGCAACACCTGTGGTTGTTTCTTCAGATAGACCATAAATTTCAGGCAATAATTCAGGGTAATCAACATGCACTAAAGCCGTTAAATCACCACCATCATCCAATAATAAATTCGGTGTCCAATTATTTGGGCCTTGGATGGTCTGCTGCATACACCACAACGCTTCTTCTTCCGTTTCACCCTTCCAGGCAAACACCGGAACACCGGAGACAGCCATAGCTGCTGCAGCTTGATCTTGTGTTGAGAAAATATTACACGACGACCATCGAACTTGTGCACCTAAAGCTTGCAACGTTTCAATTAAAACAGCGGTTTGAATGGTCATATGGAGGCAGCCGGCAATACGTGCGCCGGCTAAAGGTTGGGAGGCAGAAAATTCAGAGCGAAGCGCCATGAGACCGGGCATTTCGGTCTCAGCAATGGCTATTTCTTTTCTGCCCCATTGGGCAAGTGTTACATCAGCGACGCGATAATCATTCGAATCATTGGGTTCCCTCATGCATGCTCTCCTTAACCTGCGACTTAGAAATAGCTGAACGTAACACCTCTACTTTATCCAAACGCTCCCAAGGAAATTCATCACGACCATAGTGACCCAGGGTTGCTGTTTGACGATAGATAGGACGCAGCAAATCATGATGCTTAATAATTCCTGCGGGTGTCAAATCAAAATTAGCTTTGATTAACTCAATAATTGCCTGTGCTTCTAAGCGTCCTGTGCCAAACGTATCAACAAAAATAGATGTCGGCTCGGCCACACCAATCGCATACGACACCTGAATTTCACATTTATCTGCAATACCTGCTGCGACTAAATTTTTCGCCACATATCGTGCAGCATAGGCTCCTGAACGGTCAACTTTAGATGGATCTTTTCCTGAGAAACATCCACCACCATGACGCGCCATACCGCCATACGTATCTACAATAATTTTACGACCTGTAAGCCCGCAATCACCTAAAGGACCACCAATCACAAAACGGCCGGTTGGATTAATTAAAAACCGTGTTTCGTTTGTCAGCCATGCCTTTGGAATCACTTGATGAATGATCGCTTCTTTAACATCTGAAATAATTTTATCTTGACTGACATCCGGTGTATGTTGCGTTGAAAACACAACGGTATCTACAGCCACAGGTTTACCCTGTTCATAACGTAACGTCAGTTGACATTTTGCATCCGGACGAAGCCAAGCTAACTCGCCACTTTTTCGAAGTTCTGCTTGTTTTGCCATCAGACGATGGGAATACGCAATCGGAGCCGGCATCAGTTCGTTTGTTTCCGTGGTCGCATAACCAAACATCAAACCTTGGTCGCCAGCACCTAAAATTGCTTTTTCAACCTGATCAACACCTTGCGCAATATCGGCTGACTGCTTCCCAATCGCTGAAAGTACCGCACATGATTCCCAATCAAAGCCCATCGCCGAGCTGTTATAACCAATATCGCGTATCACACCACGTGTTATTTCTTCAACATCAACCCACGCTTCTGTTGTAATTTCACCACCTACCAACACCATACCGGTTTTAACAAAAGCTTCACATGCCACGCGAGCATGCTTGTCTTGCTCTAAAATAGCATCAAGAATGGCATCTGAGATTTGATCGGCAATTTTATCGGGATGGCCTTCAGATACAGATTCTGACGTAAACATATAATTCGAATTCACAGCTTTAACTCCCTGTTACACATAAGTTCAATAAATTGATTAAAAAGACAGGCCGCATCATGTGGCCCAGGCCCAGCTTCAGGATGTCCCTGAAAGCCAAAGGCAGGTTTACTTTGATGAATCATACCTTGCAGGCTTTCATCAAACAAGGAGCGATGCGTCACACGTAAGCAATCGGGTAAGCTCGCTTCATCTAAAGCAAAGCCATGATTTTGACTTGTAATTAAAACACGTTGTTTTGCACCCGGGGCGGCCAATTCTGCTACAGGATGATTCGAACCATGATGCCCGAACTTCATTTTGATGGCTTTTGCATCACAAGCAAGTCCTAAAATTTGAAATCCAAGGCAAATGCCAAACAGCGGTATACCGTGCTCTAATAATTCGCGCGTGGCTTGAATAGCGTAATCGCAAGCAGCGGGATCGCCTGGGCCATTCGACAACAAAACACCATCAGGATTCATGCTTAGGACATGTTCAGCTGACGTTTGCGCTGGCACCAACGTAATATGACACCCTTTATCACGTAAGCGCCGTAAAATACTGTATTTAACACCAAAATCATACACCACGACATGAAAGCGCTCAGGCTTTGATTCACTGGCCCAAGCACCTTGTCCCGTATGCCAGCGTTCAATCGTTTTACGAGAAACAACACGAGCTAAATCAACGCCATCAAGACCAGGGCAAGCTTTTGCTGCAACCAACGCTTCTTCGGTATCGGTTGTATCCGTCACAATACAGGCAGCTATCGCACCATGCTCACGTAAATGATGGGTTAATGCACGTGTGTCCACACCTGCAATCGCAACCACATTATGTTTTTTCAACCAATTAGGCAGCGTCATTTCAGCACGATAATTACTCGAGAGCGAAACATCATTTTGAAGAACCAAGCCCGAAGCCCAGGCCTTGGATGACTCCATATCGTCTTGGTTGCAGCCCGTATTACCCACATGTGCTGTGGTTAACATGACCATTTGGTTAGCATACGATGGATCGCTTAGAATTTCTTGATACCCGGTCATGCCCGTGTTGAACACGAGCTCACCGACGGCTCGTCCTGATGCACCAACAGAGATACCCTCAAAAATTGAGCCATCCGCGAGAACAAGCCGAGCCGGTATATTATTCATGAGTACTTACATATCCTCAAAAAATTGCTTAACTCGACCAAACCAGGAGTCTGAACGAGGTGCGTGAGCACCTGGATTTTCATCCAGCGATGCCTGAAAACCCGTGAGCATCTCTTTTTGTTCTCGTGATAATTTCACCGGTGTTTCTAAGACTACACGGCATAACAAATCACCCGAACCATGAGCGCGCACCGATTTCATACCTTTACCACGCAAACGAAAGGATTTACCTGTTTGCGTTTCTGGTGGTATTTTTAACGCCACACGTCCTTCCAACGTTGGTACGTCAATCGAACCGCCCAACACAGCCGTTGAAAAAGCAATCGGAACCTCACAATGTAAATCTTTACCTTCACGCTCAAAAATCGCATGCTTTTTTACCGCGACTTGAACATACAAATCACCGGATGGGCCACCATGTATGCCCGCTTCACCTTCACCACTCAAGCGAACGCGATCACCTTCATCAATACCGGCCGGTATTTTAACCGTCAGCGTTTTTGTTTCACGCACACGACCGTTACCATGACAATCGGTACATGGATCAGAAATCGTCTGACCTTCACCGTGACAGGTAGGACAGGTTTGTTGAATCGAAAAAAATCCTTGCTGAATACGGACTTGTCCGACACCCGCGCACGTTTCACACGTGATAGGTTTCGTGCCTTTTTTACCACCGGATCCACTGCATCCTTTACAGGCAACATGGCGTGGAACCTTAATTTCAATACTTTTACCCGCAGCTGCTTCTTCAAGTGTAACCTGAACGTTCATTTGAAGATCGGAACCACGTTGCGCCCGTGATTGCTGACCGCCGCCACGACGTCCACCGCCTGTGAAAATATTTTCGAAAATATCTTCGAAACCACCAAAACCGCCGCCGCCGAAACCACCACCGCCAAAACCACCCGGTCCACCACCAGCTGAACCATCAACGCCCGCATGCCCAAATTGATCGTACGCCGCGCGTTTGTCTTTATCAGACAAAACCGCATAGGCTTTTTGAACTTCCTTAAACTTTTCTTCAGATGATTTATCATCCGGATTTCGATCCGGATGATGCTTCATCGCTAATTTACGATAGGCTTTTTTAATATCAGCTTCAGCGGCGTCGCGTGCGACACCGAGAAGCTCATAATAATCTTTTTGCTGCATGAATTACTCTCTCGGTGCGTGACTTATTTTTTAGCGTCGTCTTCATTAACTTCTTCGAATTCTGCATCAACGACCGAATCGTCTTGTACTGCATCATCCTCGTCAGCTGCTTCAGCTGTTGCGCCATCAGCAGCTTGACCTTCTGCGGACTTTTTAGCGTACACACGTTCAGCCATAGAAGCCGATGCTTTATTAAGCACTTCCAATTTAGCTTCAATTTCAGCTTTATCACTGCCTTTCACCGCTTCTTTTAGTTCAGCAACGGCTTCTTCAATGCCTTTTTTCTCATCATCAGCCATGTCATCTGCTAAATCTTTCAGTGACGTTTCACTGCTATGAATCAGACTATCCGCTTGATTGCGTAACTCAACCAATTCTTTGAATTTTTTGTCGTCATCCGCATGCGCTTCAGCGTCTTGAACCATCGCAGCAACTTCTTCGTCACTCAAACCGCTTGAGGCTTTAATCACAATCGATTGCGCTTTACCTGTCGCTTTATCCGCGGCTGATACGTTCAAAATACCGTTGGCATCAATGTCAAACGTCACTTCAATTTGTGGCACACCTCGAGGAGCCGACGGCAAATCAGCTAAGTCAAATCGACCCAATGATTTATTAGCAGACGCTTGCTCACGTTCACCTTGTAACACGTGTACGGTTACAGCTGTTTGATTATTTTCAGCGGTAGAAAATACTTGATTTGCCTTGGTTGGAATCGTTGTATTTTTATCAATTAATTTTGTCATCACGCCACCCATGGTTTCAATACCAAGAGATAAAGGCGTTACATCTAACAATAAAATATCTTTCACATCGCCCGACAACACAGCTGCTTGAATTGCAGCACCCACAGCTACAGCTTCATCAGGGTTCACATCACGTCGTGGCTCTTTACCAAAAAACTCTTCAACCGTTTTTTGAACCAACGGCATACGTGTTTGACCACCCACCAAAATAACTTCATCAATTTTCGCAATGCTCAAACCAGCATCTTTTAATGCGGTTTTACACGGAGCAATCGTACGTTTAATTAAATCACCTACCAACGACTCAAGCTTGGCGCGAGTTAATTTAATGTTTAAATGCTTCGGTCCACTTGCGTCAGCCGTAATATAAGGCAAGTTTACATCGGTTTGTTGCGCTGATGACAATTCAATTTTTGCTTTCTCAGCTGCTTCTTTCAAACGTTGAAGCGCAAGTGGATCGCTATGTAAATCAATACCAGCATCTTTTTTAAATTCAGCAGCCAAATACTCAATCAATGCCAAATCAAAATCTTCACCACCTAAGAACGTATCACCGTTGGTCGCCAACACTTCAAACTGATGCTCACCGTCAATTTCTGCAATCTCAATAATCGAGACATCAAACGTACCACCACCTAAGTCATATACCGCGACGGTTGAATCACCACGGTTTTTATCCATACCGTAAGCAAGTGCTGCAGCAGTTGGCTCATTGATAATTCGTTTAACTTCAAGCCCTGCAATCCGACCGGCATCTTTCGTTGCTTGACGTTGTGAATCGTTAAAGTACGCAGGTACGGTAATGACCGCTTCCGTCACGGTTTTACCTAAATAATCTTCAGCTGTTTTTTTCATTTTTTTAAGTATTTCAGCTGAAATTTGTGGTGGCGCTTTATCTTCACCTTTGACACGAACCCATGCATCACCGTTATCGGCCTTCACAATTTTATACGGAACCATGGTCATATCTTTTTGAACAATTTTATCTTTAAACGTACGACCAATCAGACGCTTAATGGCAAACAATGTATTTTCTGGATTGGTAACGGCTTGGCGCTTTGCTGCAGGTCCAACAAGTACTTCACCATCATTGGTGTAAGCAACAATCGAAGGTGTGGTGCGATGGCCTTCTGCATTTTCAATAACACGCGGCGTCTTGCCTTCCATAACAGCAACACATGAGTTTGTGGTACCTAAATCAATTCCAATAATAACGTTTGATGCTGACATAATTTATACTCCAATTTGAGTTTATTTAAAATATCTAAACTTAATGACCCCTATGGCTTTCATATATAAGGCGTAATTTTATTATTTCAAGGGATTCATCTGTTTTTTATTTTGCCACGATCACGCGAGCAGCTCGAATCACACGATCATTGAGCTTATATCCCTTTTGAAACACCGTTAAAACAGTATTAGGTGCTGCATCAGGTGATACTTGCATGGTCATTGCTTCATGTAACTCTGGATTAAACACATCACCCACCGGATTCATTTGTTCCACATTGGCTTTTTCTAACATATCCAACAAGAGTTTCATGGTGAGCTGAATCCCTTCGTGCATGCTCGCATCGCTGTGTTTATCAGCCAAAATCTCAGCTTGCTCGAGACTATCAACTACCGGTAAGAGCGTTTTGATAAATTTTTCGAGTCCATACCGATGCGCGTTGGCAACATCACGCTCAGAGCGACGACGTAAATTATCCATCTCGGCCGTTACACGAACCACTTTTTCCCAGTTTTCATGTGCTTGTTTCTCAGCATCCGTCAGTTTTTGCTCAAGTACGTCATACGATGGATGCTCTAATGCATTTGCATCTAAATCAGCATCAGCATCAGCATCAGAAGGTACATCTGAAAACGGTTCAGTCGAGACATTTAAACCTTCTTCAGTCGCTTTATCTACCAACGCTTCTGCAGATTCCAACTCTTCTTTTATTTTTCCCCAATCTTTTTCTTGTTTACTCATAATAATTTCCTCGCATTGAACAAAACAGCTAGCCCAGAGATGGGGGCAATTGCCTAAAATTCAAGGGATTTATTGTGATTATACAATTTTTCCATCATTATCCGTTGTTTTTCATTGTTCATTGGGGCAATAACGTTGATAATTAGCCCTCTTAAACATCAGCTCGTTTTTTATATGCCAGATACCTGGACACCCACATCATGGTCACACTGCCCTTACCCACAGGCTGCGACCTACCCTCATGCTGCGCACTTGGCCCAAGCTGTGTTACAACTCAGTCAAAAAAAACCCTTGGTCCATCTGAACAACATACTTCAATTAAAACGCTTGATTGCCAGAGCTGGTCGCGGTCAGGCCTTTATACTTCAAGGTGGTGATTGCGCTGAATCGTTCAACGACTGTCGCCCGGCCATGATTCGATCGCAACTTAATTTAATCATGAAGATGGCGGAATTGCTGGCACCTTATATCAACGGCCCCGTTGTACCTATCGGCCGCATTGCTGGTCAATACGCAAAGCCTCGCTCATCAGCCTGGGAACAGCAACAAGGCATAACGCTACCTAGTTATCGCGGCGATCTCATCAACGCTGCAAAATTTGACGAAAACGCTCGGGTACCTAATCCTGCGCGCTTACTCAAAGGCCATCGCTCAGCAGCCATAACGCTCAAGTTTATTCATGAAAAAATAAAATCCACCGAATTTTATACTTCACACGAAGCCCTGCATCTTCATTATGAATCGGCTTTAACCCGGCGCGGCAAGCAAGGCCGTTGGTATGATTTTTCAACGCACCTTCCCTGGCTTGGCATACGTACATCGCAACTCGACAGCGCACACGTTGAGTTTTTACGTGGTATTGCAAACCCCATCGGTATAAAAATAGGTCCTGATGCCACGCCTGATTGGCTTATAAGCTTGCTTGAACGCTTAAATCCACAACGTGAAGCAGGACGAATTCTATTGATTACACGCCTCGGCGTGCAACACGTAGACCACTTACTACCGACCTTTATTCAAGCAACGCAAACGCACAACCACCCCGTGACGTGGGCTTGCGACCCGATGCATGGCAATAACCTACAGACGCAATCCGGCATTAAAACACGTCATTTAGATACGGTTTGGCAAGAGCTACAACGCACATTTACTATTCATCAAACACATCAAAGCCACCTCGGCGGCCTACACCTCGAAATGACGCCCGCCTCCGTCACCGAATGCTTGGGCGGTAAAACAAACCTATCTGAATCTGACTTAAAAACAGCGTATCACAGCCTCCTCGACCCACGATTAAACCAACAACAAGCACTCGAGCTTATCGAGAGGTTTACAGATTTACTTACGGCCCGACGACACACTAACTTTTGAAAATAAAATAAGCCGAACCAATCATGCATAAGCTCGCATAAAAAAAATTAGCCCCCAAAGATTTGCCCATATAAAAATAAGCAAAACCCGCGAAAACACACATCGTAATGATTTCTTGTATTATTTTCAGTTGACCTAAAGTAAAGACCTGATAACCCATGCGATTTGCAGGAACCTGGAGCATATATTCAAAAAAAGCAATGCCCCAACTAACTAAAATAGCAATCATCAACGGTTGGTTATTAAGCGCTTTCAAGTGACCGTACCAGGCAAACGTCATAAAAACATTCGAGGCAATCAATAACAAAATAGTATACATCTGTCTCCTGATATCTAAATAAAAGTTTAGCCGACGTTCTACGCCCTATTGATTCGTCAAGCAAGCATGCGTTTCTTTTTTAATCACAATACTGTACAATATATATTCACTTTGTTTTTATGGATTGCTTATGCCTTTATTACCTCATGAACTTCAAAATATTTTACAAGCAGGCCTTACTGAAAAAGAGATATGGTTTCCAGTCATACGTAATTCTGTTCCAAAACAATCAAGTCCATCGCCTTCGGCAACCCATACTTTAGAAAATTTTAGTCAGCTTATAGAAAAGCTAAAAAAACTAGATAACGACGGAAGTGATCACAAGCATACCCTTCGCTACTTAATGCCTGATGAAAACACCTTACTTTTAGCACGCGAAGGCAAACGCTCTGCTGACGTTCCTGGCCATAAAAACATGTGTAATCGCTGCATTGCGGCCGGTAATTTGTATTTAAGCCACGATTTTGAAACCGTGATAGGCATAAGTCATGACAGCGGTGATTTTTTACCAAGCATGGGAAGTTTAGTTTTTCCATTACGTCGATTAATGGAAACACGATTACTGGATACAACAGCTGATTTAACGCTATATTATAGGGTACCGCATCATCCGTCTGTACTCACCGAATCATTCTCTCATGCAAGCTTACGAGAAATGTTAGCACAACTTAATATTCCGGAGGTTCAAGAGGCAGCGTCGGTTGATCCCTTTGCGAGCCCACCAGTCCCTAAAAAACGTTCGTTTGAATCAATATACAGCCAAGATGAACAGGAACCGACTCAGAGCACCAGTCTTCGTTCAAGATTGCTTTTCTTCCCTGAAGCTTCAGATGAAACGTACACAGCTTCCGAGCCTACGAGTACGCATGTAGCTACAGTTGATTAACGACCCATATAAACTAAGATTAACCATATACTCTCCACGGATTATATGGTTACCATCATATGCCTCGGGCCAGGTACAGCTTTAGGTCTAGGTATAAATATAGCAACAGCCTTGGTTTCTTTTTTACCCCATGCATTTGAGGCATATCAAGATTTGTTTCAAAAAAAACAATCAAAATAATGATGAACCTGGTGAAGAATGCAACCCTGACGGCCCTTAAGCAGCGGGTGGTTCCTGTTTTTTGCTGTTCTCTTTTTCAGAATCTTTTTCAGCTACGGCTTCAGCATCCCCTGATTTTTGAGAAAAAAATCTATATCCTCCTGAACTCAAGGAACTCAAGCTTTCCCTCCTGTACTTGTCATTCTCTTCATACTCAATCAGAGGCTCTGTTAATGGCGATTCTTCTTTATGTTTATCATACCACTTGGCTAAATCTGGTCTTTTATTTTCATCCAAATGCAACCAATTTCTATACGCCCTGGCTGTTACACAAACAAAATCGTCTTTGTTCTTTTTTCCCGTCAAATTATCAGAACCCTTACATTCATGCCACTTTCCTTGCTCATCTTTTTGCAAATACATCAAATCATGAGTAATTTCCAGCGTGGCTTTAGCTTCGCTGTATTTTTTATACATTTTTTCAAAAGAGTCCGTCATTATTCGACCCCACCAGAAATTTTTGGGCTCATAAATTTTTGACTCACATCCAATCTTCAAATGATTCATTTTAATCTCAGAGGCATTAAAAGGCTCCGTACGCCACGTCCTCGATTCCCCCGTGTTTTTCACAGCGGTTCTAAAACGATCAGTATGCTTACGTTGCTCATCCTTATCTTTATCCTCACTTTCCTCTGCTTTGATTTTACTGAATAACTGTACAAAATTACTTTTTTTGCTTCGACTTAACCACTCATAACGTGCGATTTCTTTTGCCGCGCCAGGACGTGTGAATGTTTCTGGAATCACGAGACTGAACCTATCACTCGCCATGACCGTATCTTTGAGATACCCTCGAAGCATCAGTGCTTGACTTTGCTTATATAAATCACTAATCCCTTTATAGCCTGACGCCAGAGCGCATTGAAGCACCATTTGCCGCATTTGTGATACCTCACGATCATAACTACCATCTGCGAAAACGACATTATTACCCGACATATTATTTTCATCGGCATCCAGTGGATCGGATTCTTCATGTGTTAAATGCTCAAGTACATTCTTTGCAGAATACGTTTTTCCTGAGCTTGAAGGACCACCTACCCACAAAATTAATCTTTTTGACCAGCGAGGACCCTCCACATGGTCTAATGCTCTTGAAAAAACAGCCTTTCTAAACGATTTACTCTTACCTTCTTCTTTGATGGCTTTTTTATATAACCGAAAACCTTCCTCACCTAAGAGCTCTTTTAACGTCACGGCGTTATCGCTCATCGCAACCGTGGTATCCAGTGCATTCCCATCTAAAAATTTTAAACCTAAAAAACGAATAAAATCCTCTCGCGCGCCTTTAGGCGTCGTACCTTGGTGTGTTTTACGATACAGTGCTTTCTTTTCTTTATGACTTAAGTGTAGTGGAGCCTTTGGTTTACTCTCATCAGGTTTCGGCTTAACTTCATAATTTCCAATGTGTTTAAGCCAATCTTTAATTTTATCTTTTTGCTTTATTGGACATTTTTCTAACGCTTGAATCCGCTCATTGTGCATGCGCCTTGCGTTTATTTTAATATGTTTATTTTGTCTATTTTTCAATACCGCAAGTATTGCAGGAATAACGGTCATGACCGCAGCCACAGCACCTAATACGCCTGCCGAACTTGAGCTCATATAAGACCAATCTGACATCGCATAATTGTTCCAAGCCCCTTTCATAGACTTTGTGAGGCCTTTATGCGCCTGCATTGCACCGGCCTTGCTCTGCTTTAAATTCGTCATCTGTTCCGCAGATTCTTCCGCAAAATTTCTTGAGATATTCCACCATTTAGATTTTGCTTCGACTTTTGCAGATGCCCCTTGATCGACCAAACTAATCACCGATGCGGCTGCATACAATCCTTTTTGGTTATATTCCTCATTAAGACATTCATTTAATTTTTCAGCCCGACTTAAAACATTTTGTGGCGATGCACTCGCTAACAGCTTAAGCCGCTTAGCAAGCTTACTGCCTGATTTCATACCATCCAACATCAATACCCGGCCATTAATCGCTTGTGCACGTTCATTACCGCTTTTACAGCCCCCGATCGATGCTTCCTCAGAAAAGACGGATAATGTTTGAACTAATTTTGCATATTCATGTGTGCCATGCGCATCATGCGCGACAAGTTTTTTTAAACTATTTTTAACAGCTAAAACCAGTTCTTCATCTTTTTCACCTGCATCTAACTCAGGCACTTTTGTTGATTTCTCATTTTTCCACTGCGCTTTAATCTTTTTAATTTGGGCTATAGCTGCCGTCCCATACTTGCTATCTGAAAAATAAGGTTCTCGAGGCGAAGATTCTAAATAATATTTATAATACTCAACCAAACTATTTATTTCGCTTGTATTACACAACGTATGCATCAAGGCCATTTCAGCCATTAACGTAGATTCTCTCACCAACGGACGACGGCTCTTATAACTTAGGGTCTTGCCAAAACCATTAACAGAAATATTTTGAACAAAACACATAACATCGTGTGTCGCATTATATTCATGTGCACCTTGTAAAATATGCGCGGCACTTTGTGTTTGTAAATTACCTTTAACATCCCCGATTCTATCGTGAATCGCTGTATATCGGTTGTAAATAAACGCGCGAGGTTTATCACTCGATAGCTTTTTATCCAATTGATAAAATTCGGTAACCTCTGATAACTTAGCGACAACATCAGAAATAATCTCGTGGTCACCGAAATCTTTCTCTTTCTTTTTAACCACCGGTGACGGTGTGCGTATTTGAATGCGTGGATTTAGTCCTGCTCTTATCGTCCCATCTTTGTTTCTACGACACGTGATCATTTGTCTATGTGCAAACGCCTCTTTGCCAGCAACACGATGATGCGCAGTGTATTCAGAGCCTTTAATAAGCGTAACCAGCCCCGCTGCCTGATTAACATAGAGAATATCTTGCGTCGTCGCCGGCATATTTTCTGCAATATGCTTAGCACCTTCATGCTTCGCACCTTCGAAATCTTTTTTTGTTAATATAATGCCTGTTTCTTCTATAATTTTTTCCATAAAAATCGTATGCGCCATCGGTACGAGTTTCTTTCTTGCTTTATCAAGTGAGGCATTAAATTTTGCAAGATCAAATTCACCGTCTTTTTTCGCAATTTTAGAAGCATCACGATAAGCACGTTCAATATAACGATTTACGCGTTTCATCGCGTCTTGACGTGCTATTTCTATTTTTGTCAGATCTATATCTGAACGCGACTTTTTAGCAATTTGTTCATACACACGCGCAGCCAGCATTAAGTGAAACGAAAATTCATCTTGGAGTGGAAGCTCGCTACCGCTTTGTTCTCCGTCTTTATGCCGATCTAAACGCACCAACGCACCTGGCTCCACACCCTTACGGTCCACTGAAACCAATAAAGAACCGTGCACGTCTTTTAATTGATTACGCTCGGCTTTTTCCTGAGCTACTTTAATCAAACGCTCCATATGAGCGGCTTCGGCTCTGCCTTGCTCTAAGTTATTCGCCATATCAACCTTCAACAAAATAGACTGATAGATTTATTATAGACCATTACCAAATAACACGTTGCAGATTCTTTGTAATTTATTGGGTATTCACAAGAAGAAAACATCGTATAGGTATAGAATATAGCTATTCAGTTTGAATTCATTAAGGTTAAGCGCATGAAAATAGCTATTTTATCAAGAAATAAGAAATTATATTCAACAAAACGACTCGTTGAAGCAGCTGAAGAGCGCGGACACGAGGTTCGTGTGCTGGACTACATTCGATGTTATATGAACATCACAGCAAAACAGCCATCGATACATTATCAGGGAGAAACACTTCCCATGTTTGATGCAATTATCCCAAGAATTGGTGCAAGCCATACGTTTTACGGTACGGCTATCGTACGACAGTTTGAAACCTTAGGAACGTATTCTCTGAATTCATCCCTGGCGATCACACGCTCCAGGGATAAATTACGTTCACAGCAGCTCTTAGTCATGAAAGGCATTGATATGCCCATTACAGGTATCGCAAGTGTACCTGGAGATGTCGATGGTTTAATTAATACCGTCGGTGGAGCACCGCTTGTGATTAAACTCACCGAAGGCACTCAAGGTGTGGGTGTTGTGCTGGCTAAAACAAAAAAAGCCGCAGAAAGTGTAATACAAATGCTCATGAGTCTCAAAGAAAATATTATTATACAAGAATATATTGAAGAATCCGGTGGTGCTGATATTCGATGTTTTGTTGTGGGAGATAAAGTGATTGCAGCCATGGAACGCAAGGCGGCACCCGGCGAATTCCGTGCTAATATTCACCAAGGCGGTAGCGCACATTTGGTTAAAATTACCAAGAAAGAACGGGAAGTCGCGATTAAAGCAGCAAAAGTCATGGGCTTGACCATGGCGGGTGTGGATATACTTCGATCGAACCGAGGTCCGTTAGTTCTCGAAATTAATTCATCACCGGGCTTAGAAGGCATCGAAGCGGCAACCAATAAAGATATTGCCGGCCTGATTATCGAACATCTAGAAAAAAATGCTAAGCCCATTGGGCCTAAAAGTCGCTATCAAGGATAAGACCATGAACGATATGCAAGATATCATCGAAATCAATCATATTAGCATTGCAAGAGGTGAGAGCAAAACCATCTTCTTACCGATGCCGAGTCTTTATGATTGCACGCCTATCACCATGCCGGTTCATGTCATTCGAGGCAAAAAACCAGGCCCCTGTCTTTGTGTGACGGCCGCGATTCATGGGGATGAAGTTAATGGTGTGGAAATTGTACGTCGCCTCGTGAAAAAAAGCATTTTTAAAAATATGGCAGGCACGCTCATCGCGATTCCAATCGTAAATGTTTATGGGTTTCTTTATCAAGATCGCTACTTGATGGATAGAAAAGACTTAAACCGCTCATTCCCTGGATCATCGAAAGGATCGCCTGCATCACGTTTGGCGCACTTAATTTCAACTGAAATTTTATCTCAAGTCACACACTGCATTGATTTACATTCGGGATCCTTGCAGCGCACCAATTTACCCCAAATTCGTGCAGACTTGGATATGGATGGCGTCTTACCTTTAGCTGAAGCGTTTAGTGCCCCGGTTATTTTACATGCAAAACTCCGTGATGGCTCCATGAGACAATTTGCTAATGATAAATCGATACCTTTTTTACTCTACGAAGCCGGCGAATCGTTACGATTTGATGAGCTATCCATTAAAGCAGGTGTTCATGGTATTTTAAATGTCATGCATAAGTTAAACATGCTTGCATTAAAAAAACCATTTCACGGAAAAGTTGCCCCCTCGGTAGCCAAGCAAGCCTATTGGGTCCGTTCCCCTCGCAGTGGCTTATTGATACCTTATAAACATCTTGGTAAATTTGTAAAAAAAGGGGACCTGCTAGCAAAAATTTCAAATCCGATGGGTCAGCAAGAATATAAAGTGTTGTCTCCGTTAGATGGAATTATAATTGGCAAAAGTAATATGCCAATGATTTATGAAGGTGCAGCTATATTTAATATCGCCAGCTTCAAAAAATTAGATATGGTGGAAGAACAAGTCGACCTGCTCAAAGAATCTTACATCGATTTAGAGTCACCTCATATGTACTAGTACTCAAGGAGTCAACACATGAAAATTATGGAGGTCCATAATAAATTATTAATCGGTCGCTCTGAGTGGTGTGGTCTACCTCTATTAAATGTACCGCTTATCAAAGCCAAAATCGATACAGGCGCAAAAACTTCGGCCCTGCATGCGTTCAATCTGGTGTACGACAACACCAACGGTCAACAACGCGTGCACTATGATATTCATCCATTCCAAAATAATAATAAAGTTATTGTCCGCTGCACGTCATTGGTTATTGATCAGCGTATGATTATGAGCTCCAATGGGCACAAAGAAAATCGCTATGTTATCTCAACATCCTTGTCACTGGGAGCAAAAACATGGCCGATTGAGTTAACACTCTCGAATCGAGATCCACTCAGGTTTCGCCTACTGCTTGGCCGCGAGGCTTTAAACCGTCATGTTATGATTGATCCTCACTTAAACTACCACCAAGACAAACCGATTTCGTCGTAAAAATAACGGGATAAAATATCATGGAAACAAACCAGACACCCACGCTACGGAGCAGCACCGCTACTTTATGGGCTCAAATACCTAAAGATATACGCTCAACGTTATCGACCTCTCGTCATGCTCAGGCTCAGCACAAAAGAAATACCCACGTTTTGGCATTAGCATTAATTAGACTCTGGACCGCAAGCGAATCAGAGGGTTACACTCAGTTGCATACAACGCAAAAAATACCTTTAGACAATATTTCTCCTGACACCATTCACCAACAATTTGTAAATGAACAACCGAGTAACCTCGGCGCACTCACGCTCGTGAACTTACTTTTATCCAATAAAGATTTTCCCACATCACTCAGTATGAACATGAACATGAACATGAACATGGGTACAGCCGATTTTTTATTTACACAACAAGGTGGTACCTTTTGGTCTGATTATAACGCTCGTGCTCCTGTCGACGCTCATCATTTCCTAACAACAACGGACTCCCTCGAAGAATCGTTGGCACGTGCTCTATCGAGGAAGATGGGTACGCATGCAGCATGGTGGCAGATAGCTTTACAGGGCATTGCCCCGAAAGAACAGCGCTCTATCCCGCTGACAAAACTCTTTCAGTTTGAAATTTTTGAAACGGCTTTACGTATATTTTTAACACCAATGCCGATGATAGAGCAGCTCGCAGATGCAACACTCAAACACCACGACTCTAATTTTAATCACTATCTCTTCAGAAAAATTGCTCAATTTAAAGAAAGATTTCTTAGCATGCTTTCAGAGCATCAATACACACAATGGCATCGTTGGATAGCACGCCAAGGGCTATTTCATGTCAAAAATTATATCCGCTATATGTCGCATCCTGAAATCAGTTCTGAATTTATGCAGCATATCGTGCATAGCAGTATTGAACTCAGCATCCCCAACTTATACCGCATTGTACCTTTCGAACACATGCGTAATTTTACCATCAACAACAAAGCGCAGTTATTGGATTATCTCATTGCACAGTTTGAAAAAAATTGGCAGCACGTAGCAACCCAGCCCATGAATAAATTATGGATGTTCACCGATGCATTGGTGATCTCGTTGGATGTCGAGCTACGACGCCAATCAACCACAATAGGTATAGAGCCTGAGGTTAAGCTATTTTTAGGCCATTTTATGATGGCATGTATGTCGCTAAAAAAGCATGCTCTTATCCGTTTTTTAGTCTCACAAGACGATACGTTAGTGCATATACCGATACAAAAAAAAGCGACCTTGCTGCCTGAAGACGAAAAATGGGCTAATCATTCGTTATTATATTTTGCGCAACAAAAAAACCATACAGAGATGGTTGCGCTATTGAAATCAAAGGGCGCACGCTTATTAATGATCGAGTCAGGAGAAACAACGATCGAATCACCGAAAGCTGAACACCGTGCTTCCAGACGACGCGCTTCATTTTTCGGGCAACCTCAAGCGAATGAACCATTACACGATAGACAACTCGAATTAGATCTCCTGGGTCCAATGTAGAAAAAAAAGGCGACAACCCTTCACGATAAAATCTACATTAATTTTCGTGATCCTCACGACGTGCTTTTTCTTGATCCCCGTCTATGCTTTAAACTAGACCTATGATTTATACCGGAGAAAAACGTGATCGATCCATTGACCTATCCGCCCAAAGGCGATAAAAAAAATTCAGATTATTTCAACGAATACCGCGTTAAAATTTACGAACGCAGACAGTCCAGTGGACTCAATCAATTGCTCGGTAATATTCAAGCCCTGGTCGTTCAAGTACAAACGGGCGATGGATTTGCTTATCTAAAAGAACTCTATGCCATGATGCCTTATCGTTATAGTAAGAGCTTTATTACCGAAACGCATCGGATTTATATTTTAGAAAATACAAAGCAAGCACCGCTATTTATTGTATTAGAACCGCTGGACTTTCATTTTAAAGATGATATTACACGTATTAACAAAATGTACCCGAACGCCCGTGAGAAATTTAATGCACGCTACGTTGGTGAAATTATGCACTGCAAAGATTTAAACGAAACAAAAAAAATATTAGAAAGCCATGATTTTAATTTCCAAGATCCGAATATTACCGAGAATAAATTTTACTGTAATCCGTATATTGCGTTCACACGCATGTCAAATCATACGTTTAATAGCATGGGTTATACCCAACATGATTTACGAGATTTTGAAAATTTAGACCGTTTAGATCTTGGCCAGGCCTTCAGCCTCACCAACGCACAACAGAAAGAGCTGGATGCTATTGATACGTTCACGACAAAAACAGGTATCAAACCTTTGATGAAAGGCGTTGACCACATGGCCACCCGTATTCTTGCCGGCGAGCGCGAGGATGCTATCTTAGAATTTCTATGTTTGAGTAATTATTATTTTTGGGGTGCCTATAACATTGGAGAGATGAATTCATCGACCAATGTTAACCGCGTGCCACATGGCGATGATATTAAATCACCCGCCAAAGTTTTTACTGCGAATAATACGCCGTTTATGATTAATTCGTTTAAACATTTACCGATGCCCACTGAAAATTTTGTCCGTAATTATGGGCGGCGCATGCACCATATTGCGATCGAAATTGCTGATGGCGATCATAGTAAAACCATGAAAAATCTAGACCATGTGATTCATATTTTACGCGACCAAAAACATGTTCAATTTTTAGCTAAAATATTTGGTGAATGCAAAGATGAGCCTGATTTAAAGCAAATTTTTTCTAAACATTCTGCATTGTCTTTATTAATTACCGAATATGTTGAGCGCTGCCATGGTTTTGATGGTTTTTTTACCAAGCATAATGTAGCCGCGCTCACCGAAGCTGCAGGGCTTGATGAAGAGGTGAAACAACATCATCTTCAAAAAGGTATTGTTGGTGATTAAGCTCTAAATATTGGATAGAAAAGCCACGCCTAACATCTATCATCTATTTTAATGCAAATTTAATGCAAAAAAACGTAACGCGACAAGAAAACCCCTCAGGCCTCAGGGGTTTTCAACTTATAGAGCTGATCCTTTTTATCATCTGAAATGGGCTGACTCTCTTCTGCTGGAATCATGACTTCGATGTAGGCTGGTGCATCAGATTCTTCAATGCGTCTAATGGCGTCATCTAATTCTGCAACCGTTGTCACTCGCCCCGTAACCCAACCCTCGCATCCCATCGCTTCTGGAATCAGGTGATACTTCACCGCTGCAAGATTATCGTACGCATGGCCCATTTCACTTAAAATATCCTCAATACCAAAAATACCGTTATTAAGCACAAATATTGCAATGTTAGGTTGATAGCGGCCCATGACGGCGACTTCATTGTATGTGAGCTGATGTGAGCCATCGCCAGTTACAAGCACCGTGCGTCCTTCTTTATTTGCCATAGCAACGCCAAAAGCAGCTGGGGTACCCCACCCGATTGAGCCCCACAAAACCTGAGATTCATACCCAACCCCTTCCGGTAATAGCAACGGTCCCAAATGAAGCATGCAGGTTCCTGTTTCAGCAACAAGAACATCACCGGAGCGTAACATTTTTTGAATGCGAGGATAAAAAACACCAGAACCCGTTAAATCATTGGCGACACCAACCATATCGAGGGCCTGAGGTTTTGACGCTGTGTCGATCGTATGAATCAAAGAAACCTTCGCAATCAAACCTTGGAGCACATCCTCAAGGCTTGTACCGACCCAAACTTTGTCACCAATCTGCACCCATGTGTCACGAATGCGCACAATACGATCCTGAGATATCTTGTCGGACCAGAAGCCAGTATTTAGATCTTCAAATACGATTCCACCAATATCAAGAATCAGATCAGCAGATTCAACAACGCGAGAGACTTCTTCTGGATAAGAGCTCAAGCCATTGTATATCCCCAAGTATCCCGGAAGCATCTCGCTAACAACCCCTTTATCCATGGGCATCAACGCAAACGATAGTTTTGACTTGGTCAAAAATTCAACCAACTTGGCCTCCAGCCCAAAACGTTTCACAATAATCGAGGGTAATGCCACAACGTTTTTTGAAGACTGCAGTACCTTGAGCAATGCATCTACGGCCGCATCAACTTCGATTTTAACTGCCCCACGACGTGCAATTTGTGACACATGCTTACCTTTGATAGGTGTACCAATCACAGCCATTTTACCGTAATCTTCAGGGATGACGATGTAAGCAGGTTTGCACTGACCAAGCGCCTCTTCAATAACCCTCTCAAGTTCCCGGATCGTATTTTCAGGCGTTAAAACAGTCGATACGCAACAAGCCGCACCAGAAAGTGCTTCAAAATTTCCATAGACCCCATCGCCAAGCGTGTGGTGCGTTATTAGGCCTGGGTGAACAATGCGACGAGACGGCGCGCCAACGATATGAAAGACAGGCACTCGGTGGGCCAAACAACCCATGACTCCGTTCAATGCACTCAGCTCACCAACACCATAGGTTGTGCTCAGCATAGCTGCCCCAAAACGACGACCGTAGCCATCAGCTGCATAAGCGGCGTTGAGCTCATTTGCACAAGCAACCCACTTAAGCTCAGAAACAAGCTCGATCGCATCATCAAAAGGAAATGCATAGTCCCCCGGTACACCAAATACATGCTGAATACCCAGGTCAGATAAACGCTGTGCGACATAGACCGCAACGGATACATTTTGCATATGATATCTCCATGACAGTGAAATAAGATAACTGTAGTAAAATTACTATAGCAGGAATTTTCCACATCGCTCAGACGTGATTACCCAACGACTTACTCCAAAATAAAGACCATTTCAAAACAATGCCTATATGTTTTATACGTATGAAAAAAAATTAGACCGATACAGGCCTTGACTCAAGCCATCGCTGCAACTAAAATACACGCATTAATTGTGCTGTCGATTATAATATTTTAACCAAAGGATCATCAATGCCTACCGTTCGTGTAAAAGAAGGCGAAAACCCAGAATACGCACTTCGCCGTTTTAAACGTTCTTGTGAAAAAGCTGGAGTATTAACTGAATTACGACGTCGTGAATTTTATGAAAAACCAACGGCTGAACGTAAACGTAAACAAGCTGCAGCTGTTAAACGTCATCTTAAAAAGATTTCACGTGACACCTTGTCTAAAAAAGTAAACAAGCGTCGACGTTAATCATGTCTATTAAAGTAAGCATTAACGCTGATCTAAAAAAAGCCATGCTTGCTCGTGATAAGCGTACCGTAGGTGCGCTTCGTCTTGTGACATCGGCGATTAAGCAGATTGAAATAGACGAGCGCATTGAACTTGATGATGCACGTATTCTTGCTGTGCTCGACAAGCTATCTAAGCAACGTCAAGAATCCATATCACAATATCAAGCGGCCAGCCGGCCTGATTTAGAAGAACAAGAAGTGTTTGAGTTATCGCTCATCAAACACTATCTTCCGGAACCTCTTTCCCAAGAAGCCATCGATGCCCTCATTGTTGAAGCCTTTGCTGAAACCGGCGCATCAAACATGCGTGATATGGGTAAAGTTGTCGCCTATTTAAAACCGCAGCTTCAAGGACGTGCCGATATGGGTCCTATCAGTGCGTTAATTAAAGCGAAGCTTGCTTAACCAATCACACGAACATACAACCATAGGTAATCTACGATGGGAGGCCTAATCCCGCAGCCGTTCATCGATGAGTTGCTTGCAAAAATTGACATCATTACGTTTATCGACAGCTACGTTCCCCTAAAAAAATTGGGCTTAACGCATGCTGCATGTTGTCCGTTTCATGACGAAAAAACACCGTCGTTCAATGTGATAGCTAAAAAACAGTTTTATCATTGTTTTGGTTGTGGCGCGAGTGGCAATGTTATTAGCTTTGCCATGAATTATTTACACCAAGACTTTCCTGAAGCCATTGAGACGCTTGCTGCACGTGCGGGCCTCGAAGTCCCTCACGACAGTAAAGCAAGCCACACGCCTAAAGCGCAAACATTGCCTTTATACGAACTCTTAGAGCAAGTCGCCACGTTTTATCAAAAGCAATTAGCAAACACGTCCGGGCAAACCGCAACAAGCTATCTCAAAGCACGAGATGTACACGGTGATGTTTTACAACAATACCAACTCGGTTACGCTCCCGAGGCCTGGCGAACGCTTGAACAAGCCTTTAAAGCCCATAAAGATGGGTTAATCACTACCGGCATGCTCATACAAAAAGATGAATCAAGTTCTAATACTTACGATCGTTACCGCCATCGCCTCATGTTCCCTATTCATGATCGGCACGGTCGCATCATTGGATTTGGTGGTCGCGCGATTGATGCCGATCAAAAACCTAAGTATTTGAACTCACCTGAAACCGTTATTTTTCAGAAAAACCGCGAGCTCTATGGCCTGCACCAAATTATTAATAAAAAATCAACACCGATTGTCGATTCCATCCTTGTGGTAGAAGGCTATATGGATGTGATTGCACTCGCTCAGCATGGTATACCGAGAACCGTGGCAACCTTAGGTACGGCGACAAGCACGTATCATATTCAGCTTTTGAGTAAACACACACCCACCATTATTTTCTGTTTTGATGGTGATGCCGCAGGAAAAAAAGCCGCCCTGCGTGCGCTTGACAGCACACTACCCTCACTTGATGGGAAACTTAACGCACAATTCATTTTTTTACCTGATGGACATGATCCTGATAGTCTCGTACGCCACGAAGGCAAGCCTGCGTTTGAAGCGCGTCTAAAACAGGCCTTACCACTACACACGTATTTACTGAATACGCTCACGCAATCGCTGGACATGAGCAGCTTGGCAGGTCGAGGACAGCTTCTAACCGCCCTCAAGCCCTATTGGAAAAAAATTCCTGACGGCTCATACAAGCATTTACTCTTAGACGAACTTGCCCGAATCACCCACCTTGAATACCACCGTGTAGACAGCCTGTTAACTTCAGATCAAGCGCCTACGGATATAGCATCCAAACCACAACCTACCATTCATAACAATAATAATAATAATAATAATAATAAAAAACGCACGCCCATTCGTCTTGCCACAGCCCTCCTGCTTCAGCACCCTGAAATTTTTGCGGCAGCAGAAGAACATATCCCTCCTGCCGATCAATTCACCGAAGCAAACCAACGTGTGCTACGACGTCTCTTAGAGCAGCTTCATACACGCCCTGAAAGCAATACCGCACATTTACTCGAACCATTTCGAAAAACACCTATCTTTGAAGCACTCAATCAACTCGCCGCTTGGGAACATCACGTGCCTGCCGATAATCTAGCGGCTGAATTTATCGAAACCGTTAATTTTCTTGTTAAACAAAGCGAACTACGTGACATTGAGGCGCTGATTGAGAAAGCACGACGTGAAACACTCAGCGAGCCCGAACGACACGCACTCCAATCCATGCTCCAAAATCGACACCGCACTCCCAAAAAATAAAAATATCAGCTATTATAGTTGAAGCACCCTTGGTTTTTTGATATACCTAGCGTCTTCACTTATGGCCTTAAAACCTAGGGACAGGGCTGTAATCATCAACATTAATCGCGAGAGTGAACTCACTGTGAATAACGATACCATTGGTAGCATACAAATCGCCCCTTACGTCGAAAAAAAAGACGAAGAATACATGAGCGAAAACCAAAAGACGCACGTTGAAGCTATTCTATTAGCTTGGCGTAAATCCCTTATGGAAGAAGTGGACCGTACGGTTACACTCATGAAAGACGAAGCAGCCAACTTTCCCGATCCAGCTGATAGAGCGAGTCAAGAAGAAGAATTTAGTATCGAGCTACGATCGCGTGACCGTGAACGACGACTGATAAAAAAAATTGAAGACGGCCTTGAACGGCTCTCTGACCCAGACTTTGGTTACTGTGAGGCCTGCGGTATTGAAATCGGCTTAAGACGCCTTGAGGCACGTCCAACAGCGACCCTTTGTATCGATTGCAAAACACTTTCAGAAATCAAAGAGCGTCAAAATCAAGGCTAAGTCAGACGGCCTTATTTTTTAGATAAGGCCTGATCACCTCAAGATGACGCGCAACAGACCCTTGACTTGCTTTGAGTGCATCGGTTGCTCGTTGAATTTGAGCTGTTCGCTCATCTACATGATGATGCAAATCTCCCATATGCTTCACCATCTGCTCAGCAGACAAAACCTGCTGCATCGCACGCACACGTAATAATTCTTCACATAATGATGCTGAGTTTTGCATAAACTGACCGCAAAAAACAGGCACACCCAAAGCCATCGGTTCTAAAACATTATGCCCCCCTACAGGAACAAAACTCCCGCCAACAAACGCATAATCACTGAGCGCGTAAAAACCTAACAGCTCACCGAGGCAATCAAGCACAACAACATCTATATCTGGTGTAATCGACGCTTGCTGACTGCGACGCCCTGTTTTATAACCATGCGCGCATGCGAGTTGATAAACACTTTCAAACCGCTCAGGGTGACGTGGTGCAACCAACAGAACAACCCCAGGTACCGCTTGCTGTAAAGCTCGAAAAACCGAAAATACGTGTTGCTCTTCACCTTCATGCGTACTGCCTAAAATCACAACGGGACGCGCCTCTCCCCACGCTTGTTTAAATGCAAATAACGCACCTAATCCATCCATTGAAACCTGGAGATCACTTTTCATATTACCCATAACGCGCACATGGCTACTTGGGGCACCCAAAGCACAAAATCGCTTGGCATCATGAGCACTTTGCGCCAAAATTCCGGTAAACTGAGCTAACAAAGGCTTAAAGAAATATTTAGCATATTGATAAGTTTTAAATGCACCATCCGAAATACGTGCATTCGCTAGAAACAAAGCCACCCCATGCGTACGCGCTTCTGCAATCATGTTAGGCCATAATTCTGTCTCCATAATAATACCAACCCGTGGCTGTGTTGTCGCAAAAAAACGTCGTAACGCCCAAGGAAAATCGTACGGTATATACTGATGCGACACACGCCGACCAAACTGACGCAACACCTGCTCCGAACCCGTAGGTGTCATCGTGGTCACCAACACCCGCTGATGCTCTGCAAGCAATTGCTCTATCAGTGTTTGTGCAGCCACCACTTCACCGAGTGAAACGGCATGCAGCCAAACATCAACTTTGGAGGATACAATGGATCCCCACGAAAAACGCTCCCCTAGCCGCTGGGTATACGCGACATTCTTACGACCTTTTTTATGTAACCGGGCCCAAATAAAAGGTAACGCGAGGTAAAATAAAAACGTATATAAATAGCGCATGAAAACGAGTCCTAAAAAAATCAGATGCACTAGTATACAATAATGCTTTAGTCTTAAACTAAAAAAATGTACGCTTAGTGTTTGATGTCAATTAATATCTTAAACTTGAGACAGCATATGATTTTTAGAGCACAAGCTCATCGATACTTCTTCTGGGGGAAGCTACTAGGAGCTGGGCTTGGGTTTCTTACCGCAGGTCCTATCGGTGCACTGTTGGGCGTTTTTGCTGGAAATCTGTTTGATCGCGGATTAACCGAACACCTCGTCAAAGCAAATAATTATTATCGTATAGAAAAAAATCCTGCAGTAAAACAAGCCTTTTTACGCGCTACGTTTTCAAGTCTTGGACATATAGCTAAAGCCGATGGCCGTGTTTCAGAAGCAGAAATTCAACTAGCTAAACTCATGATGAAAGAACTGCATTTAAATAAAAGCGAAGAAACCGTCGCTAGGAATTTTTTCCAGCAAGGTAAGCACGCTAAATATCGCATCACCGAGCCACTTGCTCTACTGCGAAACCTAGCACAAAAAAATCCTAAACTACTGCATGCGTTTGTACAACTTCAATATCGCATGGCTCAAGTGGATGGACTATCCCCTGAAAAAGTTACAGCATTAAATATTTTACTCAACGCGCTTGGCCTGGCGCCGCTGCATCAACAAGCACACGCACGTCACGACGACCGATCTCAATTCAATCAAAATTATAATTTTAATTACAACAAGAAAAACGAACAAACACGACAAACGCATCAAGAATATGACGCAGATCAAAGCTTTTATACCTCACAAACGCTGGAATCATCCTACACCTTGCTTGGGCTTTCATCTTCGGCTACCCAGCAAGATGTTAAACGAGCCTACCGCCGCTTAATCAGCAAACATCATCCTGATAAATGCATTGCAGCCGGTATGTCGGAACAACGCATTAAAGAAGCCAATGAAAAAACACAAGCCATACGTAAAGCGTATGAGCATATTTGTGAAGTCAAAGGCTCTTAATCATATTTTTTTATTCAAACTGCATACCTACGTCGTCTAAAAGCTTACGCGCCTCGATAGCTATATATTCATGCCCCCTTGCGGATGGATGCACAGGGTCAAAAAATAAATACTCATCACAAATGGTCGAACGAGCAGAGCGTGGTTTGATACGGGAAACCATGCTCAATACCGACTGTTGTGAAGGAATCGTCTCGAGCGTTTCGTAACACGTACCTGTTGTATTCGTAAATCCATAATGTTCAGGATAATCGAGCGCTTCTCGAAACATGTTATTAACCGGGAAAAAAACCCACTCAACATCTGGATAATCTATTCGAAGTTTGTTTACTTCGGCTTCCAACATCGTATTATGGGTATTTGCCAGCAGGCTCAATTCATCGGTGGCTTCGAACTCAACTGCCATAGGAATACGTCCTAAATCAGGTAAACCAACCAGCATGATATGTTTGGCACCTTTGTTGACTAACTTTTCAGCGTTACGCCGAATCCCGCCAACAACAAAGCTCACTTCCACACCAACATCATCAGGTAGCCCTAAATAATTATTTGATCCGGTCCAGATCGTATACAAACTTGATTCGTTTGCTTTATTATCATGTGCCAGCAAATAACTATCGACTTGGCTATCTAACGTCAGCATCGCCCCGTCATTTATCTCATCATCGTCTTGCTCAGCAACACCTGAGCCACCAAAAGCATAATTTAACATATGAGACGACGCATTCGCTGGATAATACGAGGCGACCAAATGCTCAATCCATACCGGTCCGTTAGAAAATCGCCCTTGGTAGTAAGGTGGTGAAAGCGGAAGCTGATGTTTCATGTACTCATATAGATTTCCGTTATCTGATAAGCTATCGCCAAAAGCAACAAACCCTTTTAAAGGGGTCGCCATTGCTGATACCGCTGCCACACATAACGCAAATCCCATCAAAACCGTTTTCAAGCTACATCTTACCATATTAGCCACATCCTCAATCTAAGTGAATCAAACAACACCCATCGACTTTAATTTCAGAGGACGGCCACAGACCCAAGCTCGCTTTAAACCCGATACGGCTTCTTTAGGCATGCTACTTGGTAATCTTACGGTTGAATGATCTTCATTAATTTTAAGACCTGTAATAAAACGACTTTGCAAGCCACCTTCATTCGCAATGGCACCCACAATGTTTGCAGGTTTTACGCCATGCATACGACCGACGTCAAGACGAAACAACTCTTCTTGATGTGAGCTACGTGCGCTTTGCGAGCGAGCACCTTCAGAACGGCCACCTTCAGGGCGACGCTCACGTGAAGAGAAACGTGCATTATCTGAACGTGGGCCACGTGACGAGCGCTCGCCTTTGTCTGCGCGCTCTGTTCTTGCAATACGTGCAGGTTCTGGCTTCCACGGCTTATCTCGGTTCAATTGCAACGCAAGTACAGCTGCCATATCTTCGGCAGATACATCTCGATCTTCCAAGTATTTTTTAATCACGAGCTTATAATCTTCAAGATTTTTGTGTTCTAAGCGTGCATCGATACTCGCCATAAACTGCTGTTGTTTTACTTCTTGAATCATTTGATCGCTAGGTATCGCTACTTTTTCAATGGTTTGTCGTGTATGACGTTCAATCACACTCACCATACGTGTTTCGCGTGGTGCTACAAACAAAATGGTCACACCACTTCGTCCAGCACGACCTGTACGACCAATACGATGCACATAGGTTTCTGAATCATGTGCCATATCATAATTAATCACGTGTGTTACGCGCTCAACATCTAAACCACGTGCGGCTACATCGGTTGCAACAAGAATATTGACAGCACCTTGTTTAAACTGAGCAATGGCACGCTCACGAAGCGCTTGTGAAATATCACCATGAATAGCTACGGTTCGCTGGCCATTTTCTTGTAAAAACGTAGAAACTTCTTCAGCACCGTTTTTAGTACGGGTAAATACAATCACACCTTGATGATCTTCGACAGCCAGCACACGCAACAACGCGTCCGGCTTTTGAAACGGTGAAGCAATCAAAAAGCGTTGCTCAATCGTTGAAACCGTAGCTGTTTTTTCTTGAATTTCAATTGACGCAGGCTCTCTCAAATAGCGATTGGCGATACGTCGAATAGGTGCCGGCATGGTTGCAGAGAACAAGGCAATTTGGCGCTCATCAGGCAAGTTTGAAAGAATACTTTCAACATCATCAATAAAGCCCATACGAAGCATTTCGTCCGCTTCATCCAGTACAAACGTACGTAATTGATCCAGTTTTAATGTACCGCGCTTGATATGATCCAGCATACGTCCTGGTGTTCCTACAACCACTTGCGCACCTTCACGCAATTTTTTCAGCTGAGGATGGTAATCTTGCCCACCGCATAACGCCACCACACGGGTTCCACGTAAATGCTTACTTAACTTATTGGCATGCACTTCAATCTGAAGCGCCAATTCACGCGTTGGTGTAATAATCAAGGTCTGTGGGTACATTTGCTCGGTATCAAGCTGCTGAAGTGCCGGCAATAAAAACGCGGCTGTTTTTCCTGAACCTGTGTGTGATTTTCCAATCACATCACGCCCATTCAGTAATAAAGGAATGGTTTGTTGTTGAATAGGAGATGGCGCTTCATACCCTAAATCACGGGTCGCTTGAAGAAGCGCTTCTGATAAATTAAGCTCCGCAAATGATGGAGCATCTGTTGGTTGTGTTGATGTCACTTCTATTGGATTGGTCATAGTCTACCTGGAAGAATAAAAAACATAAATAAAGACAAGGCCGACATGATAGCAAATTTTCTAGCGGAATGCACTCATTTTATGCGAATTACTTCAATCAAAGCACAGCGGCCAATCGAGAGGCTTGATTAATCGCATGTCTGGCGTCTAGCTCCAAGGCTTTAAACGCCCCGCCAATCAGGTGTACCGAGCGACCAGCATGTTTTAATGGCTGGTATAATCCCTTCATTTCTTCTTGCCCCGCGCATACAATAATGGAATCAACCGCCAACACTTTAGGTTCATTATTAATCATAATATGCAATCCATCATCATCAATGTGCTGATAACTAACGCCCGGCATCATATTAACCGCTCGGTGCTTTAAACTCATGCGATGAATCCAACCCGTTGTTTTTCCTAAGCGCCCACCCATCTTGTCTTTTTTCCGTTGCAACAAATAAACTTCACGGGCGGCATGAGGTTTCTCGGGGGTTACCACACCACCTCGATGTGCTACATGCGTATCAATACCCCATTCACGATAAAACGCGGTTTTATCATCACTCGCATCATCATGCATGAGCGCTTCGGCCACATCAAAACCAATACCGCCCGCACCAATCACCGCAACACGCTTGCCCGCTTTATCTATATTTTGAAGCAGCTCAGCATACGTCATCACCGATGGATGCTCGATACCTGGAATACTTGGCATACGGGGCTTCACCCCTGTTGCCAAAATAACCTCATCAAAATCGTGTAAACCAGCCAGTGTCACTTCAGTGTTTAACTTTATTTCAACCTCGTATTTTTCAAGTTGCCCTGTAAAATAATCAATTGTATATTTAAACTCTTCTTTACCAGGAATACGCATAGCAAAATTAAATTGACCACCTAAACGATCTGATTTTTCAAACAACGTAACATCATGCCCGCGTTCAGCCGCAACCGTTGCAAACGCAAGGCCTGCAGGCCCTCCGCCAACCACAGCCATACGCTTTGGCTGACTGGTGGTTTCATAGACTAATTTTGTCTCGTGACACGCGCGTGGATTAACCAAACACGACGCCGTTTTATGAGCAAAAATTTGATCAAGACACGCTTGATTACATGCTATGCATACATTAATTGCGCGTGAATCGCCCGCACGTGCTTTTTCTGCAAAATGTGGATCGGCTAAAAATGGGCGTGCCATGGATATCATGTCAGCGACACCGTCTCCTAATAAAGCACTTGCCATTTCAGGTGTATTAATACGATTAGACGTAATCACAGGAATATTCACTTCCGGCTTAAGCTGCTTCGTGACGTTCGTAAATCCTGCAGCAGGCACCATGGTCGCAATCGTTGGAATACGTGCTTCATGCCAGCCAATGCCAGTATTAATAATCGTCGCCCCAGCCGCCTCAACCGCTTGGGCTAAAAGCACCACTTCTTCCCAGCTACTGCCTTTTGCAATCAAATCCAGCATCGACAAACGGTAGATAATAATAAATTTTTCGCCTACCGCTTCTCGAACGGCTCGAATAATTTCCACAGGAAAACGCATGCGATTCGCATAACTTCCACCCCATTGATCTTTTCGATGATTCGTATGTGCAACAATAAACTGATTAATTAAATAGCCTTCGCTGCCCATAATCTCAACGCCATCATAACCGGCCGCTTGTGCGAGCTTCGCGCAACGCGCAAATTGTCGAATGGTTTTTAAAACGCCACGCTTACTCAAAGGCCACGGTGTGAACGGCGTAATAGGCGCTTTAATTCGACTGGGTGCAACAATAAAAGGATGGTAACCGTAACGACCGGCGTGCAAGATTTGCAACGCGATTTTTCCGCCGGACTCATGCACGGTGTGTGTCACAAGCTCGTGTCGTTGCTGTTCTTTCGAAGACGTTAATTTAGCTGCGGCAGGCGCCAAGCGTCCCACACGGTTCGGCGATATCCCGCCCGTTACAATCAATCCTACCCCACCCTGAGCGCGCTCACGATAAAACGCGGCTAAGCGCTCTAAGCTTCCGGACTCTTCTTCAAGCCCTGTATGCATGGAGCCCATAAGCAGACGATTTTTTAATTGGGTAAAACCTAAATCTAACGGCTCAAATAATGCCTTAAATGGGGTATTATCAACGACCAAGTCCATATGAACGCCTTAGTATACTAAAAATAATTAATTAATTAATTATTTTTAGTATAAAGCCTGTTATCTCGATAAACTAGGGGAGCTTAGGTTTTTTAGCTTTTTTTCGTATCACAGGTTTTTCTTGAAATAAAAATTACATTAACAGTAGATTTCCTCCTTTTTTACAAAAAACCAAATTAATGCATATACTTAATGTACAATATTCAAACCATGTGGCTATTATGTCAGGCTTACACCCTAAGATTAATCCGGCAGATGTTCATGTTAATGGTTTTTTGTTAAGCGAAGCCGAACGTGCACGGGTTAATAAAATACAAACACAACTTAAAATTTTCCAAGATGAAGCCATGCCTCATTTAAACGCTTTAGCTAACGCGACGTTAGCAGAAGCCGAAGCACAAGCCTTAGAAGATATTGGAAATAATCCTGCTGAGGAAATTATAGCTTTATCCGTTAGCTCGCTACAAAACGTGGACGAGTATAAAACTGAAGTGTTGGCCAAGCTTAACGATTTCAAATCAAAATTTAAAGATCATGAGGTGAAGCAGTTTTTAGATGGCTTAATGGAAGAACTTGCAGGCATACCCATCCCTGATATAGCCGATGCACGTGATGAATTAAACATGCTATACGACGAGGCGATTTACAACATGATTTCAAATTTTGGCGTGGAGCTGGTTGATCCTATTTTAGCCGACACCGCAAACAAAATTAAGAATACTCACATGGAATTAAAACATGTAGCTGAACAAGCATTAGAAGATATTCGTGTAAAAATTCAAGCATATCAATCAGAAAATAAGCTTGATTTTGATTTAGATGATGCCTTTAATTTAACTAAAATATCGAAGCGATCAGAGGGCCTTAATTTCTCTGTGATTTTTGTACAAGACAAGAAGCAAGCGCCTGATGCGTATGTTTTATATCGAGGTAAAGAAAAAATAATCGGTCAAGGTGGGTTCGGTCTCCTTAAGTTTTGTCAACATTTAGAGACTGGCGAATGGCAGGCGGCTAAAATAATACAATCGTTTGCCAAATCTGATTCAAAATTTGAAAATGAAGTGCTCGAAACCCTCGAAAGATATCATGGTGACTCTGAGAGGGGTGGGAAGTATTATGCGCTACAAACGATCTTGCCAGGCGTTGAATTAAAAAAACATCTGGAACAAGGCGTGCGCCCAGACGCTGCATCATGCCTCGAGATTGCGAAACAAGCGACGGCTTTAATTGAAACCTTTCATGAGCATTTTTTACATCGTGATATAAAACCTGCAAATTTTATTTGGGATGAAGAAACCCAAACACTTTCGTTGTGTGATTTTGGCTTATCGTGTCAGTTGAATCAAGAAGAAAGCTCAGCGTTTGGATCCGACGGTTATATCGCTCCTGAAATTAACAACGCACCCGCTGGACAACCTGTCCCCTATTCTAAGAAATCAGATATTTATGCTTTGGGAAAAACATTTGAAGCATTATTTAAAGGGATAGATGATGTACCAGATGAGATCCAATCCTTAATTGCTCATATGACCCATGCATTGCCCGAAGAACGCGCTGAAGACATGAAGCAAATTCAAGCTGTACTTGAGAACGCTTTAGGTGAAATCCCACGTCCTAACCCGCAAGAGCGCAACAGTCTGTAGCACATCGGTGATCTGGTCTAATTGAACAGCACACATTGATAAAGGATAATAACGTAACTTAGGCAAACTTATCGGCTCAATTAAAGTATCGCAGGCAAGTCATTTAAGATGCGTCCGTCCAGATGCCTTTAATTTGACCGATGAGATCATCTAGAGCACAATTAACACTCATTTAAATATGAGATGTCCCATGGGTAAAAAAACATTTAAAACACCAAAGAAAGCTGCAAAAGCTGTAGCACCTATGTCACCTGCACCCGCACAAAAAAGGACATCCCCCACCGGCCACTCTCCCTTTTCCATTTTTTCTCATGGTAAAGGACCATACAGTGCTGGAAAAACACAGGGTCATACACCCGATAACACACGAACCATGCCTTTAAGCACACATACCACGGGTAACAATCATGCCAAGGGAAAATCTCCCGGAGATACCCTTTATTATGAAGATGATTTTTATACTGCAACTAAATTCAGTGAAAAATACAATGCGCTTGTCCTTGCATTTAAAAATCTAAAAACGCGTACTGATGGTGATTATTCAGGCGCTTCACATGACCAAGGCCACCATAATGCAGCGTATATTTGTATTGAAAAGTGTATTCATATGCTTCAAGAAATGCTGACCATTCCAACAGCGCATTGTGACTTTGATTTTTTAGCCAAGCTGAACCTCGCCATTACCAGCACTGAGACGGACCGAAATCTGTATAACCCGCTAGGCCTACGCCCCATCTATAAAGATACGTCTTATCTTCACTATGATTGGACTGCAGCAGCGAATACAACCGCGCTTCAAACCCCCTTAACCGAAGCTAACATCCGTGCCGCTGTACCAGATATGACCGTACTACTTAGAATTGGGGTTCCCTTGCATATGCAGGCAGTTAACCCTCCCGCGCCTCCACCGGTCCAGGGCAGCACCCTCAGCTTTGTTTAATGGTAAGCAAAATACCTCTTCTAATCATCGATGACTTTGGTTTGAAGCCGTTATCTTCAGTCCAAGATGATATTATCCATTAAATTCTTGAAGAACAATATGAGTGTACGGCTCCAATGATGACAAGCAATCTTGAGCCGGGAGAATGGGTCGAAGCTTTGAATAGCAATAATAACGAAATAATCGTACTTTTAATTTGAGCTAATTAGTTGCGTTTTCGGTGGCCCCATCTTGGTGCTGACGAGTGGTGCCATTAAGGTGCTTATTCACAATTTGTGGCATTATAATTAGACCAGATCAGTTTACTGATGACGCATCATTCGTTCGATCACATCTGTATTTCGATCTCATGGACTTATTCCCAGCAGTCATTTAAGCTCCATATTCCCCAACTAAAAAAAGTGCACGCGGAGAAGCAACAACATGTTTATTATTACAGGCGGGAGTCGTGGTATAGGTGCTGCGTTAGCAGAAGCTCTTGCATCAAGAAAGCACGCCGTACTTATTGTTGGACGCAATCAGCAAGCGTTGCAAACGATTGCCGCAACGTCATCTTATATCAATTTTGTTTGTGGCGATGTCGCCACATCTACAGGCCGTGATGCGATTACATCCTACCTCAACCTCAATCATATTACAGATATACAAGGCCTAATACATAACGCTGGCAGCATTGAGCCAATACAACCCATGCGTAGCTTAGACGAACACGCTTGGCGCGCACTCATGAGCATCAATCTTGACGCTCCTTTTTTTCTCACACAAAAACTTTTAACTCAACTTGAGTCTGGACGCGTGCTGCATATCAGTTCCGGTGCCGCTCATTTCCCCGTCACCGGTTGGGCGCCCTACTGCGTTTCAAAAGCTGGCCTATCGATGCTTACGCGTTGCTGGCAAACCGAGTGCCCCGACATTGCATCAGCAAGCGTGATGCCTGGCATTGCTGATACCACCATGCAAGCCGTTATTCGTGAATCTGAGCATTTAGATCCCGAAAAACATCAGTTTTTTCAAGATCTCAAACATAAAAACCAGTTGGTATCACCCGAAACCGTCGCGGCTTTTTTAACGTGGCTACTTTTAGATATTCATAAAGACCGATACGTGTCACACGAATGGGATATCTATGATGCATCACATCATGCTGAGTGGTTGCCTGATGGCGATCAGGCGCCTATGCTGCCCGCATAAACAGCAGAAAATAAATCCATGATGAGCTGGGTGGTTTTATTATCAATATCTCTTATGGGATTATATTCAGCAATTTCTAATCCCAAGAAATTTTGATTTAACACCAAATGCTCTAATCCTGAAACAAGATCTGAACCCGAGATACCACGCACAGCAGGACAACTCACGCCCGGTGCATCGCTTGGATCAATGGCATCAAGATCGATACTAATACCGACACCACAGGTTGATTGATTCACAATCGCGTAAGCTTTTTCCAATATATTTTTAATACCGTATTGATGAATATCATCCATATAAAACACCGTCACACCAAGACGCTCTAACATCGCTTTTTCTTCTGGCTGATAACTCCGAATCCCGATTAAACACACGTTTTCAGGCCGAACAGCAGGCTTATCATCAAAAAGATTAACTAATTCTGGATTACCTTCACCTAATAAATGCGCAAGTGGCATCCCATGAATATTTTGGGTTTTAGATGTATCGGGCGTATGGCAATCCATGTGTGCGTCTATCCATAGCAAACCAATATCCCCGCGATGACGATTCGCATGAGCCACAGCACTCCAAGTACCCATCGCCGAAGAATGATCGCCTCCAAATACGCAAAACGGCTCGTTATGTATAGCACATGACAGCACGGCCAAACCGAGCTCCGTGATGATATTAATCACTAAAGGCATAACATCCGTGTCTTTATCACGTGTACTTGCCTTGATCATCGCGTCCCATTCAACCTGAAAACCGCGTTGATTAAAAAGATGTTGATGATAATACAGGTACCATGGTCCCAGGGCGCAATCAATATTATTCGCAGCAATACCCGAAGCATAACCGAAAAGTTTCATGCTATTCCCTTAAAAATAATCCATATAAATCTTTAGGGTCTTTTAAAGCACCACCACCCAGATCAAATGGCGTGCCAAGCTTCTGTTTTTTTGCTAAAGCGTAGCATAATTTTAACGTACTCAAATCTTCTAAAGCAAAACCCACCGCATCAAACACCGTAATCTCATGATTATCAACTCGACCGGGTTTAATGCAACTAATAAGCTCCCAAAGCTCTGCGTAAATATACGCTTCAGCATCAGGTTTAAGATTTTGAATTTCTCCTTCATCCAGTGTTTGAGGAAAATATTCAATCACGAGTTTAGCTTGCTTTAATAAATTAGGATCTAATTCTGTTTTACCTGGAGAATCACCCCCAACCGCACAAATATGCTGACCTGGTTGTATATCATGAGCATGTAATATCTGATGTCGACCTTTAACAGCTGTCGAGGTAATAATAATATCAGCATCTTTAATCGCTTCAAGGCACGAGTTCGCTACAACAAGATCAAACGATTCAGATGCTAAATTACGTGCAAAGCGATTCATTGCATCCGATGACAAATCAAAACACCTGACTTCGTCTAAATCAAAAACGGCATGATGCGCTAAAATTTGAAATTCACTCTGGGCACCACATCCAATAACCGCAATTTTTTTGGACGATTTTTTAGCTAGATATTGCGACGAAAGTGCAGCAACCGCCGCGGTGCGAATCGCGGTCAGTACCGTCATGGATGCAAGCATCACAGGATGGCCATGAGCCACCTCAGCAAGCATACCCAAGGCGACAATATTAAGCCGACCTTTCAGTGGATTAGCAGGATGACCGTTTACATATTTAAAGCTGTAATACGTATCATCACAAATAGGCATCAGCTCCATCACACCACCCTCTACATGAATCGCGTGACGAGGGGATTTTTGAAACTGCTCCCAATGCTTAAAATCTTGTTTTAATTGCTCGATGAGTTGTAAATAAAAGCTGGGCAAACCCTCGCTTTTAATCATGGTATGAATATCTTTTGAGTCTAATAAAATCATCATGTCATCCTGAGTTGATTAGCTATCCAGTCTGGATTTAGACTAATATAGTTACATTTTCCAAGTCAAACCCACATCCATAATATTAATACCAATATTAACACGCCCTCGATTAACAAGCCCTCGTCTAGAAGGAGGCCCTGCTTGATCAATCCCTGTATTTGCATAAACGTAATTATAACGAACCTGCGCACTCCATTGTGAAGAAGCAGAAAAATCACACATGACGCCACCAATCACCAGATCGGTTGTAGGTAAAACAATCGGTCGATAAATAATCGATTGAGCATTACCCTGATATTCAAACAAACCCTCCCAAGCCCAACGTTCAGAAAACTGATAACGTGTCGTCAACATCAAGCTCCAAATATCATTATAATTTAAAGGTATGGTTACATCACCCGCCACTGAATTCGTCAGCGTCAGATTTTTTTCTTGCCCCCACAGCACAAACCGCGCCGTCTCTGATAATGACCACTCAGGCGTAACTTGGTGCATAGCATTCAACGTAAACGTGGTGGGTGCAACGAGGTTACTACTAAAATCTGATTGATGTTTATTGCCTAACGTACTTGTTCCTTTTAAGCGCGGAAAATCAATACGCGAATAATAACTAAAGCTTAAACGATTAAACTCATTCAACTTAAAAACAAGCCCTGCATCCCAGCCATATCCCCAGCCCTGGCTTATATTCTGTGCTTCAAGCTCAGGTGGCTGCCCAAAATTACTTTCTGAGTTACTGACATTATTGGCATCAAAACCAATACCTAATGCGAGCCCATCAAGTATTTGATAGCTAACTTTGGGACTATAGTTCGTGTCATAAATAATAGCATCGGTTCCTGCTGTACTCATAAAAGCAGTAACTGGATAGCTGACATTAGCAAACAGTGGATGACTAACGTCGAACGACATCACCCACTTATCATTGGCACGAGAAGCCATGCGTGCATAAGGCAAAACCGTGTTGGTCTCCGTGACCGCTTTACCAAAGTTAGGACCATTCGTGCCAATGTACGACATACCCTCAACGATATCGGTTGTACCTATCATGGCCGTATATTTATTAACGTCGTTGAGCATAGCTGCGTTATTATAGGCAAGCGTTGGAAATATTTGGTAAGCCGCGGAGTAAGTCTGCGTTGCGCCAACAGCACACAGCAAAAATAAAAAACGACACCTTCCTTGAGATTTCATATTTATTTCGGCAATTAATAACATTAAAAAACATTATCATTGGTTAAATTGATCTGATATGCAAGTTCATCTATATCATAAAGCCGAATGGCTTTTTGTGCTTCATCGTGTTCCAATACTGAAAAAATAATCTTCTGTAACACGTGGTACGTATGATTCAAGAACAATCTTTGGCTGAATTGACTTTGCGCAGCGTATTGCTGGCGATTTTTCTCACCCTTATTCTTGCCATGTCAAACGCCTTTCTTGCGTTAAAACTCGGCATTTTAACTTCAGCTTCTATTCCTGCAGCGATTCTTTCGATGGGTATTTTACGCTTTTTTAAAAACCCCAGTATTCTCGAAAACAACGCCGTACAAACCGCGGCCTCCGCAGGCGAAGCTGTTGCAGGTGGTATTGTGTATACCATACCAGCTTTAATTATTATTGAGTATTGGCATCAGTTTGATTACTGGACGAATTTTTTTATTGCGCTGGTCGGCGGTGTGCTTGGCGTACTTTTTTCTATCCCTCTACGACGTGTCTTGGTTCATGACACGAGCTTAAAATTTCCTGAAGGCCGAGCGATTGCTGAAGTCTTAAAAACCTCACATCAAAATACACGGCTTCGCCCCATTGTGTATGGTGGTGCCATCGGTGCAATCATCGAGCTCGCGCAAGCCGGCTTCAAACTCTTAGCCAGCAGCTGGAGTCATTGGGTTATTGTCAAAAAAACACTGATTGGTGTAGGCGTTGGTTTTTCAGCAACCATGATAGGCGCTGGGTTTTTAGTTGGCCGCGACATGGCCATCAGCATTATGTTGGGCGCACTGCTTGCCTGGGGATTTGCGGTACCCAGCCTAAGCTTATTACACCCAGAGATTCTTCTTCATCACACAGCAGACAACGCCTTAGCACTCTTAGCAAACAGTCACCTGCGTTATATCGGCATCGGCGGCATGCTATTTGCAGGCCTCTGGACCTTTATGCAGCTCGCCAAACCGCTCGCAAAAAATGTTTATAACTCGTTTCAGGGCTTTTCAAACAAACATCGCGCCGAGCACATCAGTCGTGTTGAGCATGACATGCCGATGCCGCTAATTTTATTCGGTACGCTGCTTGCAGCCATCGCTCTATTTTTATTTTTTCAGCTTATTTTCCCGCTCAATACACTGGGACTCGGTGGTATTTATGCACCGACCATTCTTACGATTTCTGTTTTATATGTCCTTATTTTTGGTTTTCTTTTCTCTGTCATCACAGCTTATTTTTCAGGTATGGTCGGCGTCACTGCAAGCCCTGGGAGTGCTGTGGTTATCGCCGGTATTTTATTTGCAGCCTGGTTGCTTTTATCCGCGATTCATCTTTTATCATCACACACCTTATCTTCTGAACAGCTGAAAGCTGCCGAAGCAATAACCATCATTATTGGCTCCATTGTTACGGGTATTGCCGCGATTGCCAACGATAATTCACAAGATCTTAAAGTAGGTCATTTGGTCGGTGCTACACCGTGGAAACAACAGCTGATGCTACTCTTAGGCGTGGTTGTTTCGGCTTTAATTATTCCACCGATTATGCAGCTCTTATTTGATGTGTATGGCATCGCTGGCATCATGCCGCGACCAGGTATGGATATGAGCCATAGTTTACCCGCACCCACGGCGGCCATGCTTGCCGCCATCACCGAGGCGATGTTTCGAGAAACACTCCCATGGAGCATGATGTTTTCAGGTGCCGCAGTTATTTTAAGTTTAATCGCCTTAAATCATACGTTCAAAATCCAACGCTTTTTTCGCTTATCCATTTTAGGCTTTGCCATTGGCATGTACCTGCCCCTCTCGTCATCTTTCCCGCTGTTCTTAGGGGGTATGCTTGCTTGCTTGATGGAGCATCGGCTCAAAGGCTTAAATCTAGACGCACACAAAACCAATCAACGTCGACAAATCGGCACGCTGATTGCCTGTGGTTTAGTTGCCGGTTCTGCTTTAATGGACGTATTCGTTGCCGTGCCCTTCTCGCTTATGCACAGCGCTGACGCGCTCAGCCTGGTTGGTCAGGCATGGGAGCCCTACAGTGTGCTGCTCAGTGTTGTCGTGATTGTAGCACTTGGTGTATGGACCTTGCGGTATATTACGCACATGATTAAAGCTTGAAAAATGCCTTATTTACACCGTAGCTTTTTGGAACAGGATTTTATCTCATGGCGCTTAATTATTACCTCATTTTTGGCACTGACCGAACCCGTGGCTCATCGTATCCCTATGGTCTGAATAATCCGAACATAACCCCACTTCAGATAACCTCGTATTTTGAACAAGAGATTAAGAACATCTCTCATGAAACCCGAAATTTATGTATCTTTGAAACGTTTGAATCGGCTCAACAATACCTAGATACAGCAAGGAATAAGCCAGGAACAATCTATCACATGACGGTTGAATCCCCGCAATCGCTTGGTAATGCAGAAAATGTTGATTTTAAACGCCAAGATGACGAAAGGGCAACACCCGTTCATGGCATTTTAGCGCAAACGTGCCAAGTATCGACCCTGCTTGCGTGTCATTTTATACACGGAGAATATCAACAAGATGACGTGTGGTGTTTAAAAGATACATGGCAATATTTAGCACTGCATACTTATTTAAAAAATTATCACATATCAAACGACCTACACAGCCATTCGGACGACATACGTTCAAAAATTGGAGCCCTGCTTCACGCGTGCGATCAAGCCGCGAACAAACCTAACCCCGACTTTCAAGCCTTGGCTTATCTCTTAGCGCTGGCTAAAAATAGACTCAATAACACGCTGAATCAAAGAGACTTTTTACGTGCCATCAATCAGTTGCCCGGACATTCAAATGAATATTTAAGGCATGTATCCATCGCTTTATGTGCCTTAGGCATGGTTATTGCTGCGGCTTCTGTGGTTGTTACGTTACCTATGAGCGCTTCTATTTTAGCGGCAAGCTCCATACTATCCGGCCTCGGCCTTTTTGCTTACAACCGTCAGGCTTATGAATCCATGTGTCTGAATGAATTGGGCAAAAGCATATCCCATAATGATCATTGTCAATCCATGATTGCTTCAGCCATAAATACCCATTAAAAAACGCGGTCATGCGGCAAAGCACGTCGATTAGCCCTAAAATAGGTCATGGGTGAGCATTCAAACAAATCAATCAGCTTTTCCATATAAATACAGGCATAACGGTCTACTTGCTGTGCAAAATAACTTTCTTCAGCACCGGCGCGAAACACGCGCCCCCATGTTGGATTATAAAACTCACCTTCTTCTGTTAGCAAAGCTGAAATCTGCTGATCAAGCGCTTCTATTTTAACTTGAAGCGCTTTGATTTTTGCATCATATTCTGAGGTTTTTTCATCTAAGCGCGCTGTTGAATACATCAGATGTTCGGCCTCACACGTGCATTTAACCCCCATTTGCTCAAGAATTTTTTCCTGAATCGGCGCTGATTGTCTTTGAGACTCAATTTCTAAACCCAATTCATCAACCACCAGTGCAGTACGCCAATTACAGGCCTTTTTCAGTTGTAAAATATCGCCATAAATATGATCGCCGATATAAAGAATATCATCGCCGTTTAAGTTTAAATCTTCCGTAAATTGGGTTGCCGTACCACCCTGATAGGTACCCGGTGTAATCGGCCCATCGACATTGGTCATCGTTCCCGTTTTAACATCAATCTTAAAAAAACGTAAATCATCATAAAAAAAGCGTGGCTTGTTCGAAAACGTAATCACATATTCAAACACGTCTTCCCAGGTTCGTCCTTCAGATAAAAAAGGATTGATGGCATAATCCAGTAAAACTTTGGTGTAACTGTACTCTGAGTTCGTCGCAATAAAAATCTTTTTCCCATGCCGAATAAAACGCTCAATACCGGCGACTAATGCGGGTTCTTTGATAACAAAATGATCTAAATTATCTTTTATTGTTTGCTTTAAACTTCCATCACCATGCACCTTATCAACCATACGTAAAACATCATCGGCAAGCACACGGTAACTTGGGAGCTGTTGCTCATTGCCGTCTTTTAAATCAACCAGCTGTGCGTACAACACACAAAAAGCAATCGAAAACGACGTATCAATCACCTGATAATTTGGCTGATTTAAATCAATATAAACACTGCCATAAAACGCTTGCTGCGCTTTAAAATCCATGAGCTTTGTTCCATGGGAGCTTTGACGAATGGCAGCGTAACGATTGAGTTTTAAAATATTTCCGTTCTCGCTATCAATCACAAGCCCACGAATGGCTCCTTCCATACTAAATTTGAGATCCCGTAAACTTTCAGGATAATGCTTGGTGCTAATTAAAGCCTCAATCACGAGCTCATAAACCAACGCTTCAAAACGCTCGGTTTGGTAACGAATCAGCGTATGATCCATATCCAAACCTATCCACTTAATTTTTTTTAAATTTAATATACGATTAACAAAAACATGCTGATTCATAAGACCTCGTTAGAGCATAATGCTCGTGCATCTAAAACCAATGGTTGAATAACGGCCGGCTCTGCAAGTGTGGATAAATCACCTAAATGCGACGTATCGCCCCTCGCAATTTTTCGTAACAGCCGGCGCATAATTTTTCCTGAGCGTGTTTTAGGTAGTGCATCCGCCCATTGGATCACTTCAAGCGTTGCAATCGGGCCAATCACCCCTCGTACATGCCTAACCAATACTTGCTTGAGCTCATCGGTAGCTTGAATGCTTGCCTGTAAGATAACAAATGCATACACATGCTCGCCTTTAATATCATCCGGCACACCCACAACAGCGGCTTCAGATACGGCTATATGCGACACCAAAGCACTTTCAAGCTCCTCCGTCCCTAAGCGATGACCCGACACTTGAATCACATCATCACTTCGTCCGGCAATCCAATAATGCCCCGCTGCATCCACATGTGCCAAATCACCGGTGATATACGCCCCAGGAACCTCACTCAAGTATGTATCAATAAACCGCTGCGTGTCACCATAAATACCTTGCATCATGCCTGGCCATGGTTTTTTTATGACTAATTTTCCTTTTTCGCCTACCGCGCATGCCGCCCCCGTGTCATTGACAACTTCAGGAACAACACCAAAAAAAGCTTGACCAACAGCACCCGGTGCAAGCTGCATCGCGCCAGCCAACGGCGTGAGTAAAATCCCACCGGTCTCCGTTTGCCACCAGGTATTCACAATCGGACAACGGCTCTGCCCAACCACCTCATGAAACCACACCCAAACATCCGGATTAATCGGCTCACCCACGGTTCCTAATAATCTAAGCGAGTCACGTGAGGTTGAATTTAGCCATCCATCACCCTCACGCCTTAAACTTCGCAACGCTGTCGGTGCCGTATAAAATACAGTAACTTGATGCCTATCGATCATCTCCCAAAAGCGCGCATAATCTGGATAATTAGGTATACCTTCGTAGATTAAAATACTTGCGCCGTTTGCGAGTGGCCCATACACGCCGTACGTATGACCTGTTATCCAGCCGACATCCGCCGTACACCAATAAATATCATCTATTATATTATTTTCTTGATGATCAAAAACACAGGCATACGTCATTGCTGCATACACCAAATAGCCGCCGGTTGCGTGCACAACACCTTTCGGTTTTCCTGTAGAACCTGAGGTATACAAAATAAATAACGGTGCGTTTGCATCCATCCATACAGGCGCACAGAAAGGCGCCGCATCAACTACCGCCTCGTGATACCACCTGTCACGTGCATGATTCCAAGCGATTTTGTCACCCGTGCGCTGCACCACCAACACGCGCTCCACCGAAGGGGAATTGAGCAACGCTTCATCCACCTGAGTTTTAAAACCAATACTTTTTTCACCACGATAACCGCCATCAGCCGTAATCAGCAAACGACATGCGGCATCATTAAGACGGTTCGAAAGCGCATCTGCAGAAAAACCACCGAATACCACCGAATGAATCGCGCCAAGCCGCGCACATGCGAGCATCGCAATCACTGCTTCAGGTATCATCGGTAAATAAATACCGACCCTATCACCGGCTTGCACGCCCTCGGCTTTCAAAGCGTTGGCGAGGCGACATACCGCCTCATGTAATTCAGCGTAAGTTAAGCTTCGCTGCTCAGATATTTGATTGCCTTCCCAGCGCAAAGCAATCTTATCGGCATGCTTGGGAAGATGCCTATCCACACAGTTATAACAAGCGTTAAGTTTAGCTCCAACAAACCAAGCAATGTTTGCCTGTTCAAAATCACCGTCCATGGTTTTATCCCAAGGCGTGGCCCAGCTCACATAACGCTTAGCTTGCTCATCCCAAAAATCATCAGAATGCTCAAGCGAGGCTTGATACATGGCGTCATAATCATTGGATTTAATAAGAGCTGTTTGAGAGAATTTTTTAGATATAGGATACAACGTGGTTTGCATGATCAATACCGTCCTGGTAATTAACAACGTGCTTGGTTTGTCAACGTAGATTACGTCATCCCAAGCACGTGTGTCAAAGTTCAATCAAGCCCGGTACTATTTAGGCCGCTTACTTTCATCCGGCGCTTGCTCCTTATGTTCATCCTCACCACCCGAGCTTAGTTGAAAATAACTTAAAATGACTTTAGCAATTTAAAAATGTCGAGGACGCTTTGATGCTTGTTCGGTTTCATCGTTAGCATCATTAGGCTCTTCTGTTCGTTGATGGGCAGTCGTGCTGCCTTGCTCTGAAAATAGCCCTATATTTCGAGGTGATACTGAAGCATTATTATTACAGTCAGTAACTCCTAGCTTTAGAATAAACGCTGTAAAATTTTGAGCGACGATATCCTTAATAACACCAGATCGACTTTTTTGTGATGTCAGATCAGTTATATCGTTAATGCTATATCCAGCATTTATTAGGTCAGCATAATAATGTTTAACTGCTTCAATGTTTTTTGAGCCGCCGTCATGCGCTGCAATGCTAACAATCTGC
>TARA_R110002126_G_scaffold34901_1_pt1 | contig 57493 bp, 66 predicted proteins | sample TARA_R110002126 | Tara Oceans TARA_R110002126 (sample SAMEA4397536) | marine metagenome | biome: Polar Biome; feature: [DCM] deep chlorophyll maximum layer (ENVO:01000326); material: water (ENVO:00002006), including particulate matter (ENVO:01000060) such as... | depth 30 m | reverse complement strand
GCGCTTTTTGGAACCGCCACGGGCGAGACGAATTTTCATGGACATAGGTAGTTTCCTTTAGTTGAGACTGGGGTCAGGGACGCGCCCGGACCTATGATTGGTGTTGTTTGTGGTGCTGAATGACTTCAGCGATGATGAAGTTCAGAAACTTCTTGGCGAATTCGGGATCGAGGTCAGCCTCTTTCGCCAAATCTTCGAGCCGTGCGATCTGATCCGCTTCGCGGTTGGGATCGGACGGGGGAAGGTCGTGTTCGGCTTTGAGTTTTCCCACAGCCTGAGTGTGTTTGAACCGCTCGCCGAGCGTGTAGACGAGGATCGCGTCCAGACGGTCGATGGAGGCGCGGTGTTCCTTGAGGACCTCGGCGGCCAGTTTAACGGTATTGGTCATTATAGCCCCAATTCATCTACTGTCGCGCCGTCCAGCAGCGGTTTCGTGAACGACCGGTCATAGCGGCGGATGCATTTGGTGCGTTTGGCGTGTTCGTAGGCGCGCAGACATTCAGGATCGGCCCACATCTTTTCGCGGTACGCCTCGTAATCGGCCAGCGTCGGAAAGGAAAAATGGCAATAGGCGATGTCGTTGGGCCCTTCATGCGGCATATGATAGCCGTGATGGATGCCGCCCAGCTTCACCACAAGGTGCAGCCATGCTTTTGCATAGATTTCGAACTCCGGCAGTTTGTCGGGGTCGATTTCATATCTGACTGTGCAACTGATCATTTCTTTTTCCCAAAGCCTGACAGGCCGCCGGGCAGGCCCATGCCGCCGCCCATACCGGGAAGTTTACCGCCCATTTGTCTGGCCGCCGCTTCAAGCGCTTTGGGGTCCATGCCTTGGGCCATTGCGGCTGGATCCATGCCGCCCTTGCCGCCCATCATGCCTTTCATGGCTTGTTTGAGCATGCCGCCTTTGCCCATTTTGCCCATCTTTTTCATCATGTCGCCCATCTGGCGTTGCATCTTCATCAGCTTGTTCAGCTCGGACACTTCAAGGCCGGCACCCTTGGCGATGCGCTTTTTGCGGCTGGCTTGCAGCAGCGCAGGGTTGGCGCGTTCTTTTTTGGTCATCGACTGGATCAGAGCGATCTGGCGCTTGAGCACCTTATCGTCAAAGCCCGCTTCTTCGACCTGCTTGGCCATTTTACCCATGCCGGGCATCATGCCCATCATGCCTTGCATGCCGCCCATCTTGAGCATCTGTTCCAGCTGCATCTTCAGGTCGTTCATGTTGAACTGACCCTTGGCCATGCGGCGCATCATCTTTTCGGCTTGTTCGGCCTCGATGGTTTCTTGGGCTTTTTCAACAAGGGCGACGATGTCACCCATGCCAAGGATACGGCCCGCAATACGTTCAGGTTCGAACGTCTCAAGCGCGTCCATCTTTTCGCCAAGGCCGACGAATTTGATCGGCTTGCCGGTGACCGCACGCATGGACAGGGCCGCGCCACCGCGACCGTCGCCGTCCATGCGGGTCAGAACGACGCCGGAAATGCCGATGCGGTCGTTGAAGTTTTCAGCGGTTTGCACCGCGTCCTGACCGGTCAGGCCATCGACCACCAGCAGGGTTTCGCGCGGGTTGGCGACGTCACGGACGGCTTCGACCTGTTGCATCAGCTCTTCGTCGATGGACAGGCGGCCGGCAGTGTCGAGCATATAGACGTCATAGCCGCCCATGGCTGCCTGGGTCTTGGCGCGCTTGGCGATCTGGACGGGGTTTTCGCCCTTGACGATGGGCAGCGTATCAACGCCGATTTGCACACCGAGAATGGCAAGCTGTTCCATCGCGGCGGGGCGGTTAACGTCAAGCGATGCCATCAGCACGCGTTTGCCGTCGCGGTCTTTCAGACGTTTTGCCAGCTTGGCGGTCGTAGTGGTTTTACCGGAGCCTTGCAGACCGACCATCAGGATCGGGGCAGGGGCGTTGTCGATTTTGAGGGAGCCGGGCTCGCCTTCGCCGCGCAGTACCTCGATCAGGGTGTCGTGGACGATCTTGACGACCTGTTGACCGGGGGTGATCGATTTTGTGACCGCTTGGCCGGTCGCTTTGTCTTGGACGGCTTTGACGAAATCACGGGCGACGGGCAGGGATACGTCAGCCTCAAGCAAGGCAACGCGGACTTCGCGCAGGGCGGTTTTGACGTCTTCTTCGGACAGCGCACCTTGTTTGGTGAGGCGGTCGAAGACGCCGGAAAGGCGTTCGGATAGGTTCTCAAACATGGGCCATGGCCCCCTTCGGTCGGTTGCGGAGAATCCTAATTTAGGAAGCCCGCGTTAAATACACAAATGCCCCCACGGGCGTAACACGCTGGTGGGGGGCGATCTCTGGCCGCGCCAGAGACCGGAAGGCATAATGCTCCCGGGATTTGTGGGTCGTTTAAGTGACGGGCAGGTTTGAGTCAACCCGCCCGTCATATCATGTGGTCAGGCTGCTTTGGCGGTGACAGCCAGCGCATCAATCGCGTCATTGGCGCGCGCGATGGTGCCTTCGGGGTCTTTGGCCAGCGCATCAGCCGAAACGACTGTAACATCGGTCATACCCATAAAGCCAAGGACAGCCTTGAGGTAACCGGTGTTGAAATCCGCCTCGGAACCAGCTGGAACGCCGCCCGATGCCATGGCGACGATCACGCGCTTGCCTTTGACCAGACCCTCGGGGCCGGTTTCGGTGTAGCGGAATGTTACGCCTACACGGGCAACCAGATCGATCCATGCTTTCAGAGATGCGGGTACGCTGAAGTTATAGATCGGGGCACCAATGACGATGGTATCAGCGGCCAGCAGTTCGGCCACCAGTTTGTCAGATTCGACCAGTGCGGCGGCTTGTTCGGGGGAACGGTCCGCCTCAGGCGTGGCGCGGGCGACGGCCCAAGTTTGGGTGATCTGAGGCAGTGGTTCATGTGCAAGGTCGCGCACTGTCACATCAGTGTCGCCCAGTTTGGCGATGATGCGGTCGGTTAGCGCGCGGGTTACGGAATCTGTCGTGTTTGCAGAAGAGTCGATGCGTAGAACTGACATGGGAGGATGTCCTTTCGTAGGGGTTTCAATACTGTCCCATAGATGCGCCTTGCATGGGCGAACACAACTTGCGAAAAATGCGGGTGATGTGTTCGATTTTGCACATATCTCCGTTTGAAAAGGGTGCCGCAGTGGACAATTGGGACGAAATAAAGACAGCCTATCAAGTGGCGCGGATGGGGACCGTCAGCGGCGCTGCCGAAGTTCTGGGCGTGCACCATGCGACAGTAATCCGCCATATTGATGCATTAGAGGCCCGCCTGGCGGTCAAGTTGTTCCAGCGTCATGCCCGTGGCTACAAGGCAACCGAAGCGGGTGAGGACCTGTTGCGGGTGGCGCAGGCGACGAACGATCAGTTCAGCCAGCTTGCCAACCGCATCAAGGGCCGCGGTGAGAATGTATCGGGCGAACTGGTCGTGACATCCTTGTTGGAGATCGTCGACTGGGTGACACCTGTGCTTGTCGATTTCCAGAAGCAGAACCCGGATATTTCCATACGTTTCCTGACCGGCGAACGTTTGTTCCGGCTTGAGTATGGCGAGGCGCATGTCGCGATCCGGGCGGGCAAAGTGCCCGAGCAGCCGGATAATGTTGTGCAGCCCTTTATGCCGCTTAGGGTCGGGCTGTTCGCGCACCGCACCTATATCGAGAGGTACGGAATGCCATCGGGTGTCGAGGATTACGGCAACCACCGTTTTGTCGTTCACGACGATATGGAAATGCGGGCACCTTTCTTTAAATGGATACGATCAGTGGTCCCGAAAGACGCGATGGCGTTTCGCGCGCTCGATACGAAGGCACTGACGGCGGCCATTCTCAGCGGTGCCGGTATCGGGTTTGTCGGATATGAGTATGGGCTGAATGATCCCGATCTGATCGAGGTTCATCCACAATTGCCCGAATGGGATTCAGCGCTTTGGCTTGTCACTCATGTTGATCTGCACCGCACGCCCAAGGTGCAGGCGTTGTTGAAGTTCCTGAAAGACAGCGCGAAGGCGGCCGCCTAATGCGGCCCGATATTCAGGGGCATCTGGCAATGCTCACTTTTTCGGCCCTCGTGGCGGGGTCGTTTTCGTTGGGGTCGATGTCGGCGAACATGATCTCGCCTGCGGCTTTGAATGCGGCGCGGTTTGTTATTGCTGGCGTCGTGATTGCAGTCGCTGTTGCCGCGACAACAGGGATCACGCGCGAAGCTGCCCGGGCACCGTGGCGCTATGTGATATTGGGCGGCTTGTTCGCCATCTATTTTGTGCTGATGTTCGAGGGGTTGAAAACCGCGCGACCTGTCAGCGCTGCGGCAGTTTTCACGCTGACGCCTGTTATTGCCGCGGGGTTCGGCTGGCTTTTGCTACGGCAAAGAACCACGCTGCGGATGGCATTTGCGCTTGCGATCGGGGCCGCCGGGGCGCTGTGGGTGATTTTCAGGGCAGACCTGGCCGCCCTGCAACGTTTCGAGGTGGGCCGCGGCGAGGCTGTGTATTTTATCGGCTGTGTCAGCCATGCCCTTTACACGCCGATGGTGCGCAAGTTGAACAGGGGGGAGCCCGCCGTGGTGTTCACGCTGGGGACGCTCATTGGGGGCGGTACGCTGTTGTTTCTTTACGGGTGGCGGGATGTGTTGGGGACGGACTGGTTGGCGCTGCCACCTATTGTTTGGATCACGATCCTCTATGTCTCGGTGGCGGCGTCCTCTGCCACTTTTGTTTTACTTCAATTTGCGTCGCTGCGGCTGCCCTCGGCCAAGGTTATGGCGTACACGTATTTGACGCCAAGCTGGGTGATCCTGTGGGAGATCGCGTTGGGCAATGGCGCGCCATCGCCCATCGTGTTGGGGGGCGTGTCATTGACCATTCTGGCGCTGTACCTGCTGCTGCGAAATGATCAGGATGCCGGTAACCATGGTAAATAAAAAAATAATATTTCGGAACCAACCGCGTCTAGGCGGCGTTTAGATCACGGAAAGTTCATAAAGGAATCGTTACATGCGTAGCATTATTTATCTAATTGGTCTGGTCGTAGTTGTTCTTGCCATCTTGCGTTTTGCGTTCGGCATTATCTAACTACATCAAGCATGGCTCTTTCGTGTAATACCTCGTCATGGAAGAGCCAGCAAAACTACTCTTGCTCGACTGGTCCAGCGTCCGACGATACCGATTTTATCTCCGCTGCCAGAAACTTTTCAAAATCATCCAGATTTACCGGGTCAAACTGACCAAACCCTTGCATCCACACCGATGGCGATTGCAGTGCAGAGGGTTCGAGTTTGCACCACTTAAGCCGCCCGCGCTTTTCCTGCGCGATCAGGCCCGCCCGTTCCAATACGATTAGATGTTTCGAAATCGCAGCAAGCGACATATCGAACGGTTCAGCGACGTCAGTGACGGCCATGTCATCCTCTAGCAGCATCGACAGAATGGCCCGACGGGTCGGGTCAGCAAGGGCTGCGAATATTGCGTCTAGCTGGGCGGACATGGCACTGCTTTGTTATCGTTGGAGGGACGCGGATTATGCGTCAAATACCCATAACGGATATGACCCTCAACCAAAAGGTTGAATAACAATCGCGCCCAATTCGGACCCGTTTAGGGCGCTCGATCCATGGATTTTCTCTGGTTGAGCTTGGCAAGTCTCAATAAAAACAACGACATACACCAAAACTCTATCCTGTTGACTCGGGTGGGCAGTAAAAGTAGCTAAACACCAACACATCTACGGGGAGTTTTGGCGTGACCGATCCGGACCAACAGCAGCGACTAAAGCAGCTTGAGGCCAAGATCGCAGCGGCGAAACAAGCGCAAGCACCGAAACCCCGCGTTGATGAGCATTATTCTCAGGCATCGCTTGCCTGGCGGATGGTGATTGAACTTTGCGCCGGTCTTGGGATCGGTTTTGGCATCGGATACACGTTGGATTGGTTCTTTGGAACGCTCCCGGTATTCATGGTGCTGTTTGTAATGCTGGGCCTTGCGGCTGGGGTAAAGACGATGCTCCGCTCTGCGCAGGAAATCCAGGAAAAGAAGATGGCCGAAACGGTCGAAGAAGATAAAGGGCCCTGACATGGCGGCAGAAGCACACGGCGAAGAAGCGGGCGGCTTGGTTTTCCACCCGATGGATCAGTTCATCGTTAAGCCGTTCTTTGGCGATGGCGCTGTTTCTTGGTACACGATCACCAACGCAACTGTCTGGATGGCGCTGGCCGTTCTTGCTGTTTTTGCCTTGCTGGTTCTGGGCACATCCAAGCGGTCGGTAATTCCAACGCGGATGCAGTCGGTGGGCGAACTTGCTTATGGTTTTATCTACAAGATGGTCGAAGACATCTGCGGTAAAGACGGGGTCAAGTATTTCCCCTACATCATGACATTGTTCATGTTTATCGTCTTTTCGAACTTCCTTGGCCTGCTGCCAATGGCGTTCACGCCAACGTCGCACATCGCTGTCACTGCGATCATGGCTTTTGCAGTATTCTTTGCGGTCACCATTCTGGGCTTCGTCAAAAACGGTGCGTCTTTCTTGGGCTTGTTCTGGGTTTCCAGCGCACCGCTTGCGTTGCGCCCCATTCTGGCGCTGATCGAAGTTATCTCGTATTTCGTGCGCCCCGTCAGCCACTCCATTCGTTTGGCGGGTAACATGATGGCCGGTCACGCCGTGATCAAGGTTTTCGCAGGCTTCGCCGCGATTGCTGCCATCGCACCTTTGTCCATCGTCGCGATCACCGCGATGTATGGCCTCGAAATCCTGGTGTCCTTTATCCAGGCCTACGTGTTCACCATTCTGACGTGTGTCTATCTGAAAGACGCGCTTCATCCGCATCACTAACAACGGGCGTGGGTCATTCTGACCTGCCCCACTTCATCACCTCAATTCCATCGTAAGGAGAATTCTCATGGAAGGCGATATCGTACAAATGGGCGCATACATTGGCGCGGGTCTGGCATGCATGGGCATGGGCGGCGCGGCAGTCGGTGTGGGCAACGTTGCAGGCAACTACCTTGCCGGCGCACTGCGCAACCCTTCGGCAGCTGCTGGTCAGACTGCAACACTGTTCATCGGCATCGCGTTTGCAGAAGCCCTGGGGATCTTCTCGTTCCTCGTTGCTCTGCTGTTGATGTTCGCCGTTTAAGCGTCAGACTGACACTTCCTTACGCTTCGGGCAGCGCGTTACGGCGCGCTGCCCAAGGGATTTGAACGTTTTGACAGGAGGCCATAATGGCAACTGAACCAATTGATATGGAAGTCGCTGGCATGTGTGTCAACGAATTCGGCGGTGCCATTGGCATGCCCCAACTTTGCGGCGAATGGTTCGGCAACCAGATCTTCTGGCTGGTCGTAGCGCTTGTTGCGATCTACTTCATTCTGTCCCGTATTGCGTTGCCACGTATTGGATCGGTTTTGGCTGAACGCCAGGGCACAATCACCAATGACATCGCTGCTGCCGAAGACCTTAAGGTCAAAGCAACAGAGGCAGAAGCCGCATATGATAAAGCGCTGATCGATGCCCGCGCCGAGGCGCACCGCATCGTTGCAGCCGCAAAAGCAGATATTCAAGCTGATCTGAACAAGGCGATTGCGCAAGCAGACGTCGAGATTGCCGAGAAAGCTGCTGAATCCGAAAAAGCCATCTCTGAAATTCGCGCAAGCGCCATGCAAAACGTCGAAGAGGTGGCAAAAGACACCGCTCAGGCGATTGTGGCAGCCTTGGGTGGTTCCGCTGATGCGAAAACTGTTTCCGCGGCCGTCGAAGCCCGGATGAAAGGATAAGCCATGCGTTTGACTTTCTCAGCCTTGATTGCAGGCATGGTGGCATCACCAGCTTTCGCAGCGGGCGACGTTTTCTTTTCGCTGAAAAACACAGACTTCATCGTCTTGTTGGCGTTCATCTTGTTCGTCGGTGTTCTGTTCTATTTCAAAGTACCTTCGCTGTTGTCGGGCATGCTCGACAAGCGCGCAGACGGAATCAAGTCCGAGTTGGACGAAGCCCGTGCCCTGCGTGAAGAAGCGCAGACACTGTTGGCCAGCTACGAGCGCAAGCAGCAAGAAGTCAAAGATCAAGCCGACCGGATTGTGACAGCTGCAAAAGCCGAAGCAACCGAGGCTGCGGATCAAGCGCGCGCCGATCTGGCGAGATCTATCGAACGCCGGTTGGCCGCTGCCGAAGAGCAAATCGGTTCGGCTCAGGCTGCTGCTGTTAAAGAAGTACGCGACCAGGCAATCGTGATTGCCGTTGCCGCTGCAAAGGATGTCATCGCAAAGAAGATGACCGCCGCAGAAGGCAATGCATTGATCGCAAGTGCAATCGACGATGTAGATTCCAAGCTGCACTAAGCTTACCAAACTTAACGAAAGGCCTCGGATCATCTCCGGGGCCTTTTGCGTTTCCGGCGGCCTTTTATCCGTCAGTCTTGTTGCGTCTCGTGCTGCAATCGTTGATGCGCAACAACTTCGTTGCGTTCGGCCCGTTGCTGGTCACGCAGAGCGTTCTCGACGTAATTCAGATGTGCTTCGACGGCTGAACGCGCGGCAGCCGGATCGCGGGCTTGTAATGCGTCGTTGATGGCGCGGTGCTGGTCCAGCAGTGCAGATCGGGTGGTTCGTTGTTTGAACATCACTTGGCGATTATAGAACACGCCGCCTTGCAGCAGATCGTACATCGACCGCATCATATGCAGCATTACCACGTTATGGCTCGCTTCGATGATCGCCATATGGAACTGCGCATCCAGCTGCGCTTCGTCCTCTGTCGTGCGCGTCTCTTGGGCGGCTTCCATTTTGCGAAAGGTGGTATCGACTACCTTCAGGTCCGTGTCCGAGGCCAAGCGCGCGGCGCGCTCTGCGGCAAGTCCCTCCATATCGCGGCGGAAGGAAAGATAGTCGAACACGGCCTCGTCGTGACGGGCGAAAAGTTCGATCAGCGGCGGGGAAAAAGCCCCCCCCAGCACATCCGCCACATAGACACCGGCACCCGGCTTGGCGATCAGCAGGCCCGACTTTTCCAGCCGTGCAATCGCATCGCGCAGCGACGGGCGGGATACATCAAGACGCTTGGCCAGTTCGCGTTCCGCCGGCAAGCGTTCGCCGGGGCGAAGGATGCCACGCAAGATCAGCTGCTCGACCTGTCGAACGACTGCTTGCGATAGCTTTTCGGACGAGACGGGTTGAAATGGCATGAAACGATCCCTTGAATTGGTCAAATTATATGACCGGCAGGGGATGACGACAATATCTTTGTCCGTGTTTCATGCGCTGTTAATCGCAGTGCCCTAACGATTGGGCATGAATAACCTATATTTGCTCGTTCTCATGCTCCTTAGTCTATCCGCCTGCAACACAGCAGGTCCGCATTTCAGGGGGCTGACCGCGACCCGGATCGAAGTTGACGGTTCGGTGTTTGATGTGCGGACGCGGGGCAATCTGGCCGAAGCGATGCGGATCAATCCGGAATACGCGCCGCGTTTTGGCCCGATCAGGGATCGCGCTGCCTTTGCGATGTCTGCTGTCAGCGGGTGTGACGTGACCGATGTTTTAGGGGATCAGGCATTGGCCACAGGTGTTCTGGCGTGCCCGCCGCCATTGACGGGCAATACGATGGTTACGCCCATAGGGTGCCGTTTGACGATGAAACAACCGGCAAGAATACATGATCCGCCGTTTCGCAGTCTTTCGTGCAATTCCGCGCCATAGCCCAATATCTTGTGGATAAGCGGCGGCCCGCCTCTTTCCCTAGCGTCTTTAGATTGACAGGACGCGATGCATCACGCCTACTTGCATGCATCTTGGGAATCAGACCAGTGAGGGCAATTGCGGTTTTCCAAACTCAGACTGACGGGGTTCAAAAGCTTTGTTGATCCAACTGACCTGATCATCGCGGATGGTCTGACAGGTGTGGTCGGCCCCAATGGCTGTGGAAAATCGAATCTGCTCGAGGCGTTGCGTTGGGTGATGGGTGAAAACCGCCCTACCGCAATGCGCGGCGGGGGTATGGAGGATGTCATTTTCGCCGGGGCATCGACCCGTCCGGCGCGTAATTTTGCCGAAGTCGCTTTGCATATCGACAACACCGAACGGCTGGCCCCCGCTGGTTTCAACGACGCGGATCAGATCGAAATCGTGCGCCGCATCACGCGTGACGTTGGCAGCGCCTATAAGGCGGCAGGTAAAGATGTGCGCGCCCGTGACGTGCAGATGTTGTTTGCCGATGCATCGACCGGTGCACATTCCCCCGCGTTGGTCCGGCAAGGGCAGATTTCCGAACTGATCAACGCAAAGCCCAAGAACCGCCGCCGCATTCTGGAAGAGGCGGCGGGGATATCCGGCCTATACGCACGGCGCCACGAGGCAGAGCTGAAACTGAACGGTGCTGAGGCAAACCTTGCCCGTGTGGATGATGTTATTGAACAGCTTGCGGCACAATTGGCGCAGCTCGCCCGGCAAGCGCGGCAAGCAGCGCGCTATCGTGAGATTGGCAATGATCTTCGGAAATCCGAGGGGATGTTATTATATCGCCGTTGGCGCGAAGCGGATGACGCACGTGCTGCTGCCGCCGACGAGCTGCGCACCCGCGTGACAGAGGCCGCGCAGGCAGAAGGCGCGGTGCGTCAAGCCGCCAAAGCGCGCCAACTCGCCGAAGATGCGTTGCCACCACTGCGTGAAGAGGATGCGATTGCCGCCGCCGTCGTTCAGCGGCTTGGGGTTCAACGTGACACGCTTGCCGATCAAGAAGCCCGCGCGCAGGAAACCATCGACGCTTTGACCAAACGCATTGCGCAATTGACCCGCGATATCGAACGCGAAGCAGGGTTGAACCGCGACGCCGGGGAAACCATCGAGCGGCTTGAATGGGAAGCAAAAGAGCTTGAAAAAGCCGGGGCTGGCCATGGTGCCGCCTTGGAAGCTGCCGCCGAGCTGGCCCGCGAAGCTGCATCGGTTTTGCAAACCCATGAAGCGTCGCTATCACAAATGACCGAGGACGTTGCCCGGCTTGCCGCACGGCACGGGTCGGCTGAACGTCTGCTGGGCGACAGCCGCAAAACATTGACCAAGTCAGAGAGCGAGGCTGAAAAAGCACGCGACGCAGTGGCACAAAGCAAAGCTGCGTTAGTGAAAGCTGCGGCTGATTTTGATGCTGCCACAAAAGCCGAGGCCGCTGCCGCGCAACAGGCTGCGGATGCGGAGACCGCCCTGAACGAAGCGGAAGAAGTACGCGCACTGACACAAAGCCGCGAAGCCGAGGCCCGCGCCGAGCGGTCCGAAGCCGAAGGCGAAATGAATGCCCTGCGCGCCGAAGCGGGCGCACTGGCCAAGCTGGTGGAGCGCGATACTGCTGAAGGCGGCCAAATTCTGGACCGTCTGCAAGTCGAACACGGGTTCGAAAAGGCGCTTGGTGCGGCATTGGCTGACGATCTTCGCGCGCCTCAGGTGGACGAGGATGGCCCGTCGGGCTGGGCCGTACTGCCGGCATATGACGTCGTGCAGCCGTTGCCGGACGGGGTAACTGCCCTTACGGCGCATGTGTCTTTGCCCGATGTTTTGGCCCGCAGGATGAGCCAGATCGGGCTTGTCGAGGCGGATGAGGGGCCGCGGCTTCAGGCGGCTTTGCGGCCGGGGCAGCGGTTGGTGTCACCCGAGGGTGATCTGTGGCGGTGGGATGGTTTTCGGGCTTGGGCCGAGGATGCCCCATCGGCGGCGGCACTTCGATTGCAGCAAATTAACCGATTGGAAGTGCTGAAGCAGTCGCTTGAGCAAGCCAGCCAGCGGGCAGATGGCGCGCGGGATGCCCATGAAGCGCTGCAACAAACGTTGGTTGCACAAACCCAAGCGGACAAGTTGGCCCGCGATGCCCGCCGCGACGCAGATCGTGCGGTTGCTGATGCAGGCCGCGCGCTGAGCCGGGCCGAGGCAGATCGCAACCTTGCCGAGGGGCGGCTGGAAAGCCTTGGGCTCGCGGTGTCGCGCCACGAGGAAGAAGCCATGGCGGCCCGCCAATCCGTGATCGAGGCGGAGCGTGCCTTGGCTGAACTGGATGATGTGGCAGAGGCCCGCGAAGGAGTTGAGACGTTGCGCATGACGGTGGAGGGCGCGCGTATCGCGATGATGTCGCGCCGGTCCGCACATGATGAACTGCGCCGCGAGGGCGATGCCCGACTAAAGCGCGCGCAAGAAGTAACCAAGGAATTAAGCGGTTGGCGTCACCGTCTGGACACGGCTGAAAAACGCAGTGCCGAGCTGGTGGAACGTAAATCTGCATCAGAGGCCGAGTTGAAGGACGCCAGTGCCGCGCCCGCCGAGATTGCTGCCAAACGGGATGAGTTAACGCAGGCGATTACCCGAGCAGATGCCCGCAAGGCGGAGGCCGCGGATCGTTTGTCTGTGGCAGAGGGTGGTTTGCGCGAGGCGACTGTCGCGGAGCGGGATGCAGAGCGGCTGGCATCAGAGGCGCGCGAAGCACGTGCCCGGTCCGAAGCACGCGCTGATGCGGCGAAAGAAACTGTTGCCTATGCCGCAGAACGTATTGCCGAAGACCAACAGATGACGCCGAACCAATTGCTGGTATCGCTGGATGTTGATCCTGACAAAATGCCTGCCTCTGATGTTCTAGAGGCCGATGTGAACCGCCTGAAACGTCAACGCGAGGCGCTAGGCGCGGTGAACTTGCGCGCCGAAGAGGACGCCCGGGAGGTTCAGGAAGAACACGACAATTTAGCCACCGAGAAAGAAGACCTGACCGAGGCGATCAAGACGCTGCGCAGTGGCATATCAAGTCTGAACCGTGAGGGACGCGAACGGCTTTTGACGGCGTTTGAGCAGGTGAACAGCAACTTTACCATGCTGTTCCGGCACCTGTTCAACGGTGGCGAAGCGAATTTGGTTATGGTTGAATCCGACGACCCACTGGAAGCCGGGCTTGAGATTATGTGCCAGCCGCCAGGCAAAAAACTGAGCACGCTGAGCCTGCTGTCGGGGGGGGAGCAAACGCTCACCGCGATGGCGTTGATCTTTGCGGTGTTCCTGGCCAACCCGGCACCGATTTGTGTGCTGGACGAGGTCGACGCACCGCTGGATGACGCCAACGTAACGCGGTTCTGCGACCTTTTGGATGAAATGTGCCGCCAGACCAACACGCGGTTTTTGATCATCACCCACCACGCCGTTACCATGGCGCGGATGGATCGGCTGTTTGGCGTCACCATGGCCGAACAGGGCGTCAGCCAACTGGTGTCAGTTGATCTGAAAAAAGCCGAAACACTCGTCGCTTAAAGAATTACACGGGCCTGTGCCGTTAACCCCGCCCGTGCGGCGCGTTGAAATCAATATTCGGATTGATCGGTATGATCCGGTTCGGGTTTATGGTGTCATGGCTGTAGTGATAATGGCGCACGATGTGATCCATCCTGACCGTATCGGCCACACCCGGCACTTGATACAATTCGCGCGTATAGGCCCATAGGTTCGGGAAATCGGTGATACGCTTGCGATTGCATTTGAAATGCAGGTGATAGACGTTGTCGAACCGCACCAATGTTGTGAACAGACGCCAATCGGCCTCTGTTAGGGTGTCGCCCACCAGATATCTGGTGTCGGCCAAAATCCCTTCGATCCAGTCAAGGCTTTCGAACAGGGGGTGCACTGCGTCATCATAGGCGGATTGGGTTGTGGCAAACCCGCATTTGTAGACGCCATTGTTGACGGTGTCATAGACGCGGCTGTTAACCGTTTCGATGTCATCGCGCAGGTGTTCGGGCCAGTAATCAGTGGTGTTGCCAGTAATCGTGTCAAACGCGCTATTGAACATCCGGATGATTTCAGAGGATTCGTTTGAAACGATCGTTTCGTTCGTTTTGTCCCACAAGATCGGCACGGTCACGCGGCCGCTGAATGCAGGATCTGCGCGGGTATAGATGTCGCGGGCATAGGGGTAATCAAACAGCGTATCGCCCGTGGCACCGGGGAAATCCGTTGCGAACTCCCAACCTTCGCCCAGCATATCCGGGTGAACGGCCGAGATTGATATGTGATCCTCAAGACCTTTGAGCGCCCGAAAGATAAGCGCCCGGTGCGCCCATGGGCACGCATAGCTGACATACAGGTGATAACGCCCGCTTTCGGCCTTGAAACCGCTATCGCCGCTGGGTCCGGCGCTGCCATCCGACGTCACCCAATTGCGAAATTTCGCAGCCGAGCGTTCGAATTTCCCCCCAGAGGATTTCGTGTCGTACCATTGGTCTTTCCAGACGCCATCCACCAAAAGGCCCATTGATCACTCCTTTACCTTGTGGGGCTAGATTAGCCCTCCTTAGGATTATGGCCACAGGTATGCGCGCACATCAGCTCTGCAAAGATGCACCACTGTCATCTTTTTCTCAGCATCGGTTGATTTCGCGCTGCTTCACGTCATCTTGGTTGCATGGGGGTGTAACATGGAAATTTCTCTGCCAAAGGATATCCAAGCCGGGTTAGCTGCGGCGCGCATGGAAAGTTTGCGCAAGGCGTCTAAGCTGCGGATTGATGTGAATGGAACGCAGCATCAGGTGCTGCGCCATTGGAAAACCGGTTTTGCGATGGATGCCGAAATCGCGCCAAAGCTGCGCGGGCTGGTCGACCTGTATGACGGTTCAATCCATCTGTTTCAGTGCCTTATCATCGCCGCCGAGGAAGAAGGCGGCGAGATGCAGTTCGAATTCAAACGCGCGACCAAAGTAGCGAAAAAGCCTGCGCTTGATTTTGTGCGGGCATCTGATGCGCCCGTGGCATTGATCGCCATGGACACACCAGCTTAGCTTTATTGAAGGTCGCTGAACGCGTCGCGTAACCGGTTGCAGGCTTCCTCGACCCGTGCGCGGGGCGTCGCGATGTTAAAGCGCATGAACGTCTCACCGCCTTTGCCAAAGGTCGGGCCGTGATTCGCGGCAATGGCTGCGGTTTCTTCGACCCGTTTGGTGAATTCCGACCGGTCCATGCCTGTGCCCTCGAAATCGACCCATGCCAGATAGGTTGATTCCAGCGGCATCGACTTTAGCCCGGGAATCGCATTGATCGTGGCGTCGAAAATCCTGCGGTTATCGTTCAGATAGGCGACCAGTTCATCCACCCAAGCGGCCCCTTCGGGCGAATAGGCAGCGGTGGCCATGACAAGACCGAACGAATTTGGCGACAGTCCCATCGCATTCATCCGCGCAGCAAAGAGCGCACGAAGCTTGGGATCAGGGATAATCACATTACCGGAATGGCTGCCTGCGATGTTAAATGTCTTGGTTGTCGCGGTCATCATCACCAGACGATCCTGAACATCGTCGATCAACGCCATCGCTGTGTGGGTCGTGCCGGTAAAAACCAGATCGTGATGGATTTCGTCTGAAACCAGTACCAGATCGTGACGCTTGGCAAAAGCCGCGACCTGGGCAAGCTCGTCCTTTGTCCAGACGCGGCCACCGGGGTTATGGGGCGAACAGAACACCAGTAGCTTTTCATTGCCTGTCATTTGCGCGTCATAGGCATCAAAATCCAGCTCGTACCGACCGTCGTTGTTGACCATTTCGCATTCAACAACCTTGCGATCAGCAGCCGAGATAATCCGCGCAAAAGCGTGGTAAACCGGCGTGAACAGAACCACCCCATCGCCCGGCTTTGTAAAGGCATCGATGCACATCGCCGCGCCGTTGACCAAGCCGTGGGTCGTGAAAATCCAGTCTTTGTCGACCTTCCAGCCGTGACGGTTCTCCATCCACCATTGAATTGCGGCCAGATATTTGCTGTCGTCGCCGAAATAGCCATAAACGCCATGATCCAGCATGTCCTGAAGCGCGTTTTGCACAACGGCTGGCGGCCGGAAATCCATATCAGCGACCCACATGGCAATGCCAGTGTCGGCTGGTACACCGTAAATCGGCTCCATCTTGTCCCATTTGGCGCAATGGGTGCCGCGGCGGTCGATGATTTCGTCAAAATCCATGGGGCGCTCCTGTTTTTGTTCGCCGGTACGCTAAACCTAATCTGCCTGACCGCAAGCCCCGAGGTTGCAGCGCGCCACTGGTTACCCTAAATCAACGTCATGAAACGCAATATTCTTCTTCACCCCGATCCTCGCCTGAAAAAGGTCTGCGCGCCTGTCGCCAATATGACAGACGAATTGCGCAGCTTGGCAGATGATATGCTGGCCACCATGTACGACGCGCCGGGCATTGGCCTTGCTGCGCCCCAGATTGGTGTGCTCGAACGTCTGATCGTGATGGATTGCGTCAAGGAAGAAGGCGAGGCACCGCGCCCCTTGATCATGTTCAACCCCGAAGTCCTTGCCGGCTCGGACGAGCTGAACACCTATGAGGAAGGTTGTCTGTCGATCCCCGATCAATACGCAGACGTGACCCGCCCCGCAGAGGTTGATGTGCGCTGGATTGACCGTGACGGCAATGAACAGACCGAGACATTTAGCAAACTTTGGGCCACCTGCGTGCAGCACGAGATTGACCATCTCGATGGCAAGCTGTTCATCGATTACCTCAAGCCGTTGAAGCGTCAGATGATCACCCGCAAGATGACCAAGCTAAAACGCGAGCTGGCCCGCGGATGAGCGTGCTGGATATCGTTATCTGGCCAGACGCGCGGCTGACGCAACTGTGCACGCCTGTCGACATCATCACGCCTGAAATCGTGCAATTGATGGCTGATATGTTCGACACGATGTATGATGCGCCGGGGCGGGGTTTGGCTGCCCCCCAAGTCGGTCGGGCCGAGCGTATCTTTGTGTTTGATGCGGGCTGGAAAGATGGTGCACCGACGCCAATCGCTTGTGTGAACCCCGAAATTATCGCCCTGTCCGACGATCGTTTGACCGGAGAGGAAGGGTGTCTGTCGATCCCCGGTGTCCCCATGGACATCGCCCGTGCGGCCCAAGTGACCCTGCGGTGGACCGACCTTGAAGGCACCCACGAGCGTAGCTTTACTGGTGCCGAGGCGGTAATCGTCCAGCATGAATATGATCACCTTGATGGTATCGTGATCTATGACCGTGTTGAAAAGGATGCCGCCCAATGACGGTTCGCAAGATCGTGCCATGGCCCAATGTCTGCCTGCGCACAGCCGCGGCTGACGTGACCGAGATTACCGATGACATCCGCAGTCTTTGGGATGATATGATTGATACAATGGACGCCATGCCCGGCGTTGGCCTTGCGGCGACGCAGATCGGGGTGATGCTGCGCGTTGCTGTGGTCGATGCGTCGCAGGGGCGCAACAAGCGGATCAGGCTGGCAAACCCCGAGATACTGGATGCCTCTGCCATCATGAACGAACATGACGAGGCCAGCCCGAACCTGCCCGGCATGTCGGCAAAGGTGAAGCGCCCGCGCGGTGTGACTGTGCGCTATATCGATGAAACCGGTGTCGTGACGCGCCGTGATTTTGTGGGCCTCGAGGCGACAAGCGTGCAGCACCAGATCGACCATTTGGCGGGCAAGATGTATTTCGATAACCTGAGCAAAACCCGCCGGGATATGCTGCTGCGCAAGGCGCGGAAATTCAAAGGATAGCCAAATGCGCGTGATCTTTATGGGGACGCCTGAATTTTCAGTGCCGGTTCTGGATGCATTGGTTTTGGCTGGCCATGATGTCGTTTGCGTCTATTGCCAGCCGCCGCGCCCTGCGGGACGTGGCAAAAAGGATCGCGCCAGCCCTGTTCAAAGCCGCGCCGAGGATTTGGGCTTGCCCGTGCGGCATCCTGTTTCGCTAAAGACACCCGAGGCGCAGGCGGAATTCGCGTCGCTTGATGCAGATATCGCGGTGGTCGTCGCCTATGGCTTGATCCTGCCGCAGGCGATCCTTGATGCGCCAGCGCAGGGCTGTTTGAACATTCACGCCAGCCTTTTGCCGCGTTGGCGTGGGGCGGCACCGATCCACCGTGCGATTATGGCTGGCGATGCCGAAACCGGCGTTTGCATCATGCAGATGGAGGCTGGCTTGGACACCGGCCCCGTGATCTTGCGCGAGGCGACGCCGATACGGGCGACGGAAACAACGATCCAGTTGCATGACCGGCTCAGCGAGATGGGCGCGCGTTTGATCGTGGACGCCTTGGCAAAGCTGGCTGATCTTGTGCCTGAACCGCAGCCCGAGGCTGGCGTGACCTATGCCGCCAAGATCGATAAATCCGAGGCACTGATTGACTGGACCAAACCAGCGGTAGAGGTCGATCGTCTGATCCGTGGGCTTTCACCCTTTCCGGGCGCGTGGTTCGATCTGGACGGCACGCGGATCAAGGTGCTGGGTTCATCCCTTGCGGCGGGCAGCGGTGCGGCAGGCGAAGTGCTGGACCGCAACCTGCGGATTGCCTGCGGCGAGGGCGCTGTACAACTGACACGCTTGCAACGTGCGGGCAAAGCAGCGCAAGATATCGATGTATTCCAGCAAGGCGCGCAAATCGTGCCGGGCACGATTCTGGGCAAAGGATAGCCAGATGTTTCCATCCATGATCGGCACCGTCGTGATCGCAGGGATTGTTGGATACCTGGCGGAAAAATCCGGCTTTACCCGCAACGGCATTTTGGCGTCGATTATCATCTGTGTGGGTGGCGCGTTTCTGTTTTACTTTGTGCGCTTGATGTTCGGGTTTGGGTTCAATTCGCCCGGGCTGAACGCGATTGTTTCATCCATCGGGGCGCTGATTATTGTCCCGTTCCACTGGCGTCGCAAATAGCCTTAGACGCGGGGCGGGCGGCCTTTGTAGACCGGCAGGTTCCATCCGAAATACAAAGATCCCGCACGTAAAACCCATGTCACGCAGGCACCTGCAAACAGGGCTATGGCATCATCGTTCAGAAAAATGCGCAGAACGACAGCCGTTGCAGCCCCTGCAAACGCGGCCGTCACGTATAATTCACCTTGCTTAAGAACCAGTGGCACTTCGCCCACGACTACATCGCGCATAAGGCCACCCATGCAGCCGGTGATCATACCCATCAGAACCACGATGACCGGGGACTGATCTAGGGAAAACGCCACACCGGCACCAGCGGCCACAGCCACAGCCAGCGCAAAACTGTCGAGCCAGATCAAGGTGCGATAGCGGCTTTCAAGCAGATGCGCGGTAAAGAAAACCACAAAGGCGGCAGCAGCGGCAACGCCCAAATAAGCCGGGTTCGCGATCCAGAAGATCGGATTGCGGTCTAATAACAGGTCGCGCACTGTACCGCCGCCCAAGGCCGTCAGGCACGCGATAAACCCAAAGCCGACAAGATCAAGCTGAGCACGGCTGGCCACCAAGGCACCTGTGATCGCAAAGACCAAGACTGACGCGTAATCAAGAAGGCTGATCAAGCTCATTTGCCTTTGAACGGGGCCATGCCCGCCCTTGCCAGTTCATCGGCGCGCTCATTTTCGGGATGGCCTGCGTGGCCTTTGACCCATTCCCACGTGACTTTGTGGCTTGCGTTGGCAGCATCCAGACGTTGCCAAAGTTCGGCGTTCTTCACGGGCTTTTTCGCGGCGTTCTTCCAGCCGTTTTTCTTCCAGCCAAAGATCCAGCCGGTGATGCCGTTTTTAACATAGTTGCTATCGGTTACGATGGTGATTTCGGTCGCGCGGGCCAGTGCCTCGAGCGCGCTGATCGCGGCCATCAGTTCCATACGGTTGTTGGTGGTGGCTGCTTCGCCGCCCTTCAATTCCCGTTCTTTGATAATCTTGCCGTCTTCGGTTGCGCGCATCAAAACGCCCCAGCCGCCGGGGCCGGGATTACCTGAACAGGCCCCATCGGTGTATGCAGTCAGTTTCGCCATGCGCGCAGGCATACCCAGTCTGCGAGGGTGCCGTCCAGCCCCTTATCGCGTCCTTTTGCATGCTCTTTTACGGTTAGTCCCGCATCGGCCAAAAGACCGGTTAATTCATCTTGAGTGAAATAGGTATAGAGCCGTCCCAGCGTGTCGCGATTTTCGCCTGTGCCCGTCTTTACCGCGATATGGAAAACCCCGTTCGGGCGCAAAGCCGTGGCGATGTTTTTGAGGTGGCGCGGCATGTCGCGGCGCGGCGCGTGCAAAAGGCTGAAGTTGGCCCAAACCCCATCATAAAGGTTGGCACCGGTCAGATCATCAAAGCTGGCTTGTTTGGCCGTGACTCCGTTTTTCTTCGCGGCGAGGGCCACCATTTCGGGTACAGGGTCTATTGCGGTGACGACGAGGCCTGCTCGGGCCATATGCTCGGCTGCGATGCCCGGTCCGCAGCCCAGATCCAGAACGGTGCCGCCCGGTTTTACGGCCTCAATGAATGCTTTGAGTTGTGGATCACCAGTGATGCTCTGATTAAACTCAGCATATTCCTGCGCTTTGGCCGCGTAGACGCCTAGCGTTTCTGGATCGCTCATAAAAACACGCCTGTCGCGAGGCAGATCAATACAATCGCGGTCAGTAAGACACGCAGCTTCATCCACCATTCAGGGGCCAGCCCCCATCGCCAAAAGGCGAAATCCAACACCAGCAACCCGGCAAAGCCGAACATCAGGTTCATGCCAGCCCCGACCGGCCCGCCGCCGGTCATAAAGAACGCCCAAAGTGCCGGAATGACTGCAAGGGTATAACCCGTTGCGGCCTGTGCGCCATCGGCTTTGGTCGCAAAGCCCCACAAGACGCCCGACATAAAAGACAAAATCACGGCACCATAGAAAAGCTGGATATAGGGGCCAACAAAACGCCCGCCCAGATTGGCTGCTGCCCAAGTCGCGAGTGGTTCATTGACCACCGTCAACGCGCCCCAGATAAACGGGGTCAGCCCGGCAATGCCCAATATAAGCGGGGCGCGGGGGATGGTTGTCATGCGGGCACCCGCAAGACACGAGGGACTTTGAATTCCACGTTCTCAATCGCGGTCTCAACCAGTTCTTCGGTGACGGCATAGCGGGATTTAAAGGCGTCGATGACTTCGTTGATCAACACTTCGGGGGCCGATGCGCCTGCTGTGATCCCGATGCTTTTGATCCCGTCTAGCGCACGCCAATCGATATCATCCGCACGCTGAACAAGCTGGGCATAGGAACAGCCCGCACGCGATCCGACCTCGACCAGCCGTTTTGAGTTGCTGGAGTTCGGGGCACCGACAACCAGCATGGCGTCGCATTTGGGTGCCATGGCTTTTACCGCTTCTTGGCGGTTGGTCGTGGCATAGCAGATGTCTTCCTTGTGGGGGCCGACAATGGCGGGGAACCGCGCGTTCAGGGCCGCGACGATATCTGCGGTGTCATCGATGCTAAGGGTCGTTTGTGTGACATAGGCCAGCTTTTGGGGATCCCGCACGGTTACGGTCGCGACGTCTTGTGGGGTTTCGACCAACAGGACTTCGCCCTCGGGCAGCTGGCCCATGGTGCCAACGGTTTCGGGGTGTCCCTCATGGCCGATCATGATCATCTGAAGCCCGGCATCCGCATGGCGCTGTGCTTCGATGTGGACCTTGCTGACCAAAGGACAGGTGGCATCGACATAGACCATATTTCGGGCCTGCGCTGCATTGGGGACCGATTTCGGAACACCATGCGCCGAGAAAATGACCGGACGGTCATCGGGGCATTCAGAGAGTTCCTCGACAAAGATGGCACCCTTTTCGCGCAGACCGTCGACGACAAATTTATTGTGCACGATCTCGTGGCGGACATAGACAGGTGCCCCCCATTTTTCGATCGCCATCTCGACGATCTTGATGGCGCGATCCACCCCTGCGCAAAACCCACGCGGGGCCGCAAGATAAAGGGTCAGGGGTGATTTTGACATGTCCGGCTCCTTGGGCTTGGTGCTTAGATAAGTGTTGAAGGCACAATCGTCCAGACGGGGCGGCACCACCGGAGGGGCCTAACGCATGCGCGGTACAATGTCGCACGTTCCTCGAACGGGGCTGGGAGCATTGTTTTGGGGGGTTCTTGCGCCGCTCAACGGGGTGCGAACGAATCACATGATATGATTTTTGCGCAGCATGCAGTTCAAACTGCATGACAATCCCGCATGATTTGTGCCCGCAGCAGTTGCGGTACAAATCATGCGGGACTTTCAGTCAGGATCAGTCTTCGCTGGTTTCACGCGGGGGGCGTCCGATGACGTCGCGCAGGTCTTCCAGCTCGATAAAATTGTCCACTTGGCGGCGCAGTTCGTCCGAGATCATCGGTGGTTGGCTGCGAATGGTGCTGACCACGGACACGCGCACGCCTTGGCGCTGCAGGCTTTCGACCAAGGGCCGGAAGTCGCCATCGCCCGAAAAGATAACGATGTGGTCAAGATGCGGAGCCAGTTCCATCGCATCGACGGCCAGTTCGATGTCCATGTTACCTTTGACTTTGCGCCGGCCCATGCTGTCTGTGTATTCTTTGGCGGGCTTCGTCACCATGGTGAAGCCGTTATAATTCAGCCAGTCGACCAAGGGGCGGATCGGCGAATATTCCTCGTTTTCAAGCAGAGCGGTATAATAGAAAGCGCGCAAAAGCTTGCCGCGTCTCATAAACTCCGTGCGCAACAGCTTGTAGTCTATATCGAAACCAAGGCTTTTGGCGGCGGCGTAAAGATTCGAACCATCTATGAATAGTGCTAAACGTTCGTCTTTATAAAACATATGATGTCCTTGTCGAAATAGACTTCTAGTAACTTAGGCTTGAAGAATGATGCGCCAGAATAGGGTCTTTTTACCTGAAATCAATCATGTCCTTTGGGAACCCATAGCCATTTGTGACGAGGCGGCAAGTGTTAAACAACAGTAAATATGTAAGTGCCTCAGCCAGCGGACAAAAAGACGTCTGGGTGGCTTTGGGCAGTAATCAACCATCGGCGGTGGGCGGCCCGGCCGACACCTTGCTTCACGCGATTGAGCTGTTGAAGCAAAAGGGATGCGACATCCAAGCCGTGAGCCGGCTTTTCGTTAACCCTGCTTTCCCGCTTGGATCGGGGCCGGATTATGTAAATGCTGTGGTGGGTTTTCGGACGGACCGGACGGCTGCTGAAATACTTGAGGTGTTGCACGACATCGAAGCAACGCTGGGCCGCGAGCGGCATGTTCGGTGGGGCGCACGATCTGTTGATCTGGATCTGGTGGCGGTTGGGTCTGTTGTTTGCCCTGATGCACAGACACAGAATCACTGGCGCACGCTGCCCTTGAACGATCAGATGTCCCGGACGCCTGATGAATTGATCCTGCCGCATCCACGGCTTCAAGATCGGGCGTTCGTATTGATACCCATGGCCGAAATCGCCCCGGATTGGCTGCATCCCACGCTGGGCAAGACCGTTTTGCAGATGTTGAATGACCTGTCGCAACAGGATAAGGACGATGTCAGACCGATTGAATAAGCCCTTGTAAATCTCGCAAAGGGCTTCTAAATAGTCGGCTTCTTGCAGCATTCATGATTGGAGCATCCCTATGGCCCGCGTCACCGTTGAAGATTGTGTGGACAAAGTTCCAAACCGGTTCGAGCTTGTTATGCTTGCCGCGCACCGTGCCCGTGAAATTGCAGCAGGTTCCCCTGTTACAGTGGACCGCGACAATGACAAAAACCCTGTCGTTTCCCTGCGTGAAATCGCTGATGAAACGCAGTCTGCTGACGATCTGCGCGAGCGTCTGATCGAAAGCAACCAGAACCAGATCGAAGTTGACGAACCAGAAGAAGACGCCATGGCGTTGCTGATGGGGGCTGAACAGGACAAGCCGGAAGAAGACAGCATGTCCGAAGAGATGTTGCTGCGGCAACTGATGGCAGCGCAAGGGCAGGGCTAAGACCCGCGCCCTTCGGGGCAAAGAGGCAGTACAGGCATGAACACCGCCGACATTACGGCTGACGATCTTGTCGCGCTTGTTCGCGCCTATAACCCTAAATCAAACGAAAAACTCATCCGTCTCGCCTATGACTACGGCGAGAAGATGCACGAGGGGCAGTTTCGCCATTCAGGCGAGCCCTATTTTACGCATCCTGTTTCCGTTGCCGCCATCTTGACCGAGCAGCAGCTGGATGATGCCACGATCATTACCGCCTTGCTGCACGACACGATCGAGGACACCAAAGCGTCTTATGCCGAGGTCGAGAAGCGCTTTGGTCAGGATGTCGCCGAGCTGGTTGATGGCGTTACAAAGCTGACCAACCTTCAGCTGAATTCGACCGAGACCAAGCAAGCCGAGAATTTCCGCAAACTGTTTATGGCGATGTCCAAGGACCTGCGGGTGATCTTGGTCAAGCTGGCCGACCGCTTGCATAATATGCGCACGATCAAGTCGATGCGCCCGGATAAGCAGGTTCAAAAGGCCCGCGAAACAATGGATATCTATGCACCGCTTGCCGGGCGCATGGGTATGCAGTGGATGCGCGAAGAGCTGGAGGATCTGGCCTTTCGCGTCTTGAACCCTGAGGGGCGGCAATCGATCATCCGCCGCTTTATTACGTTGCAGCGCGAAACGGGCGATGTGATCCAGCGGATCACCGGCGACATGCGTCAAGAGCTTGAGAAAGCCGGGATCGAGGCCGAGGTCTTTGGTCGTGCGAAAAAACCGTATTCGATCTGGCGCAAGATGCAGGAAAAGGATCTGTCGTTTTCGCGGCTGTCCGACATCTATGGCTTCCGTGTGATCACCACCTCTGACGATGAATGCTATCGGGCGCTTGGTGTTATTCACCGCCGGTGGCGGGCGGTGCCGGGCCGGTTCAAGGATTACATCAGCCAACCCAAAACCAACGGGTACCGGTCGATCCATACCACGGTTTCGGGGCGTGACGGCAAACGGGTCGAGGTTCAGATCAGAACGCGCCAGATGCATGACGTTGCCGAAACCGGTGTGGCTGCGCATTGGTCGTATCGTGATGGTGTCCGGTCGCGGAACCCGTTTGCCGTTGATCCGGTGAAATGGGTGGCGCAACTGACCGAACAGCTCGACTCCGAAGAAGATCACGAAGATTTTCTCGAAGCCGTCAAGCTTGAGATGTACGCGGATCAGGTGTTCTGCTTCACGCCCAAGGGCGAAGTGGTCAAGCTGCCCCGCGGGGCCACGCCGATTGATTTCGCCTATGCGATCCACACGCGGATCGGGTCGGCCTGCGTCGGGGCCAAGATTGATGGTATGCGGGTGCCTTTGTGGACACGCGTGAAGAACGGCCAATCCATCGAGATCATCACAGCCCAGGGGCAAACCCCTCAGGTGACCTGGCTGGATATTGCGACAACCGGCAAGGCAAAGACCGCGATCCGGCGATCCCTGCGCGAGGTAGATCGTGCCCGGTTTGTGAGCCTCGGGCGGGAACTGGCGCGCTCTGCCTTGGAGCAAATAGGCAAGAACGCGACTGAAAAGGTGTTGCGTACAGCGGCACGTAACCTGCGGCTGTCCAGCCCCGAGGAATTGCTGGCGCAGCTTGGGTCGGCCCGTTTGACCGGTGCAGAGGTCGTGCAGGCCGTCTATCCGCATTTGCAGCCAAAGCCGGGCGAACAGGTCGACCAAAAACGTGCGGTTGTGGGCCTGCAACCGGGGCAATCCTATGACCGGGCACCTTGTTGTCAGCCGCTGCCGGGGGAACGCATCGTCGGCATCACCTATCGCGGCAAGGGCGTTACGATCCATTCGATTGATTGCGAACGCCTGTCCGCTTACGAGGATCAGCCTGACCGCTGGGTGGACTTGCGCTGGCACGAAGGCCCGCATCCTGCGGCTTACGGCGCGACGCTTGATTTGACGATTGGCAACGGGGCCGGCGTCTTGGGGCGCATCTGCACGTTGATTGGTCAATCGGGTGCCAATATCTCGAATCTAGAATTTTTGGATCGCAAACCTGACTTTTACCGGTTGCTGATCTACGTAGAACTGCGAGACATAGCGCATCTGCATTCTTTGATGCCCACCCTAGAAGCAGAAAGCGAAGTGGCTGAGATTAGCCGACATAGAAACATGAAGGCTTTGAAAGCGAACGACAAAGAAGCCTGAGCACGCGAAGTTTGCCAAATCCAAGGACGATGAGTTGATTTTTAAACGTCGCGATCCAAAACCTGCACTACGCGCCATGGCCGAATTCATGTGGCCGCGTGGTGGATGGACGCGTGCGTTTCACTATGTAAAGCACCGTATGCGGCGTCTGCCTGACACCCCCGAACGTATCGCGCGCGGGATTTGGGCAGGTGTTTTCACGACTTTCACGCCCTTCTACGGGATGCACTTTATCGTGGCTGCATTGGTATCGCGGGTGATGCGGGGCAATCTGCTGGCCGCGTTGATGGGAACATTTTTCGGCAATCCGCTGACCTATGTGCCGATTGGCCTGTCGTCCCTGTCGATGGGGCATTGGATACTCGGATCTCCGATGCAGCGGGGGGAGCACCGGTCGTTTGGCGGCAAATTTGTTGACGCGGGTTATGATCTATTTGCCAATTTCGTTGCAATTTTTACCGACCGCACCGCGGATTGGTCAGGGCTGACCGTATTCTGGCATCAGGTGTTTTACCCCTATCTGATCGGGGGCATCTTGCCCGGTATTATCTGTGCGACCATCGCATACTATTTGTCGGTGCCACTTTTGCGGGCTTATCAGAAGCGTCGAAAAGGTGTGATTAAAGCAAAATTCGACGCGCTTAAGAAAAAGGCAGCGGCCAAGGCCGAGGCGAAACGCATCATAGAGCAGACGGCTCAGAAGGGGAGTGATCATGGCAGTGCAGGGTAAGTTGAGACTTGGGGTCAATATCGACCACGTTGCCACGGTAAGAAATGCACGCGGTGGGGCGTATCCCGATCCATTGCGTGCTGCGCGTGCTGCCCAAGACGCAGGTGCAGACGGCATTACCGCGCATCTGCGCGAAGACCGTCGCCACATCACCGACGCCGACATCGAAGGGTTGCAAGAGGTGCTGACCGTGCCGCTGAACTTCGAGATGGCCGCGACGGATGAAATGCAGGCGATTGCATTGCGCCACAAGCCACATGCCGTGTGTATCGTCCCCGAAAAACGCGAGGAACGTACAACAGAGGGCGGCCTAGAGGTCGCCCGTGAAGAGAACAAGCTGGCCCATTTCATTGCACCCCTGCGCGACGCAGGGTGCCGCGTCAGCATCTTTATTGCGGCCGACCAGCGTCAGATCGAAGCGGCCAACCGCATCGGTGCCGAGGTGATTGAATTGCATACCGGCGCGTATTGCGATGCCTTTGCCGAAGGCCATTGGGACGTTGCGCAAAAAGAACTTCAAAAGCTCGAGGAGATGGCCAAGTTCGGGCATGATCTGGGGCTGGAAATCCATGCCGGGCACGGTTTGACTTATGACACCGTATCCCCTGTGGCGGCTTTCCCCGAGGTCCAAGAGCTGAACATCGGTCACTTCCTGATCGGCGAGGCCATCTTTCTTGGTCTTGGCCCGGCTATCGTGGAAATGCGCCGCCTTATGGATGATGCACGGGAAGGGTAAGGCCGCGGTATGATCCTTGGTATCGGAACTGATCTTGCAAATATCGAACGTATCCAAGGAACGCTTGATCGTTTTGGCGACCGGTTTCGCAATCGTGTTTTCACGGACATAGAACAAACCAAGGCCGAGCGTCGCCGCGACGTTGCCGGCACCTATGCAAAGCGTTGGGCGGCAAAGGAAGCCTGCTCAAAGGCGCTTGGGACGGGGTTGCGGATGGGGATCGCCTGGAAAGATATGGCGGTCACCAATCTGCACAGCGGTCAGCCGGTGATGCATGTCACAGGCTGGGCGGCCGAGCGTTTGGTCCAGATGACGCCCGCAGGTCACGAGGCCATCATCCACGTTACATTGACCGATGATCACCCTTGGGCGCAGGCCTTCGTGGTGATCGAAGCGCGCCCAATCGGGTAATAGCCGCCTTTACGTGGCTATCTCTGGCTATGGATGGGCTGGCGCGGCGTGCATCGCTTGACTTGGGGCAGTCCTGCCCGCATGTAACCACAAACGGATCATCAGGAGCGCCATCATGGCTGCGAAGGAAAAAACAGGCAACGCGTTTGTCGAAACCATCAAAACAATCGTCTATGCGTTGTTGATTGCAGGTGTATTTCGCACGCTGTTTTTCCAACCTTTCTGGATTCCGTCCGGGTCGATGAAAGAGACGCTTTTGATCGGCGATTTCTTGTTCGTGAACAAGATGGCTTATGGGTATTCCTATGCGTCCTGTCCTAGCATTATTGCCCCGCGGTTTGGTATCGAAGTCGATGCAAAAGACATTTGCGGTGTGTTTGACGGCGACAACTCCCGTTTGTTCGCATCCCAGCCCGAGCGTGGCGACGTGGTTGTATTTCGTCACCCTGTTTCGGGCCGCGACTATATCAAGCGTTTGATCGGCCTGCCGGGTGACAAGGTTCAAATCACACGGGGCGTGGTCAGCATTAATGGCACAGCGGTGAAACTGCGCGACGATGGCGTATTTGAAGAATCGATGGAGCGCCAAGGCCCGCAAGGCATGCGGCCACGGTGCGAAAACGGTGCCATTGGCGAGGGCGGCATTTGCAAAAAATCCCGTCAGATCGAAACGCTGCCAAACGGTGTAGAGCACGCCATCTTGAATATTGGCGATCAGGCGTCTGACAACACCGGCATTTATACAGTCCCTGCAGGGCACTATTTCTTTATGGGTGACAACCGCGACAATTCGGCCGACAGCCGTTTGGCACAGCAAGCGGGCGGCGTTGGCTTTGTCCCGTTTGAAAACCTGATCGGCCGCGCAGACCGGATCATGTTCAGCTCGGGCGGGCGGTCCATGTTGTTCTTCTGGACGTGGCGCGGCGACCGTTTTTTCAAAGCGATCAAGTGAAGTTAAGCGCAGATCTGAAGGCCTTTGAGGGCCGCATCGGGTACAAGTTTGTCAAACCCGAGCTGCTTAATCGTGCGGTTACACATGCGTCGATGTCCTCGGCCAACCGGGACGACAATCAACGGCTTGAATTTCTAGGTGACCGGGTTTTAGGGCTGGTTATGTCCGAAGCCCTGCTGGCGCTGGACCCCGGTGCCACCGAAGGTCAGCTTGCGCCCAGGTTTAATGCGTTGGTGCGCAAGGAAACCTGTGCCGATGTGGCGCGTGAAATCGATATGGGGGCTGTCCTTAAACTGGGGCGGTCCGAAATGCTGTCTGGTGGCCGCCGCAAGCAAGCCTTGCTGGGCGACGCAATCGAGGCAATAATCGCAGCGATCTACTTGGATGGTGGGTTGGAGCCTGCAAAAGACTTTATCCTGCGGCATTGGGGTGATCGTGTTAACACGGTAAAACAAGATGCCCGTGACGCCAAAACAGCGTTGCAGGAATGGGCGCAGGCCCGAGGGTATCCACCGCCATCTTATACACAGACCGACCGGCAGGGGCCGGACCATGCGCCAGTCTTTACAATATCTGCGCAGGTTGAAAATGGGGCAAAAGCTGTCGCGACAGCACCCTCGAAACGTCAGGCCGAACAGGCCGCCGCCAAAACGCTTTTGGCACAGCTGGAGAAGAACTCATGACCACGCGTGCTGGCTTTATCGCCCTGATCGGTGAGCCCAATGCGGGCAAATCCACGCTTCTGAACCGGATGGTCGGTGCGAAAGTATCGATTGTGACCCACAAGGTTCAGACCACCCGCGCGCGCATTCGCGGCGTTGCGATGGAAGGAGACAGTCAGCTGGTGTTTGTTGACACGCCCGGCCTGTTCCAACCTCGTCGCCGTTTGGACCGCGCCATGGTTGCTGCCGCTTGGGGCGGTGCTGCGGATGCTGATATCGTTGTGCTGCTGATCGAGGCAAACCGTGGTTTGACCGAAGGCGTCGAGCGGATTCTGGAGGGGCTAGAGGGTATCGCTGAGGGCCGTAAAGTTGCCTTGGCGATCAACAAAATCGACCGCGTCGATGCGCCCGTTCTGCTGGGCCTCAGCAAAGAGATGAATGAACGGTTCCCATTTGTGGAAACCTTTATGATTTCGGCGGAACGTGGGCACGGTATTGATGCGCTGCGGCAGTGGCTCGCGGGCGAGCTACCCGAGGGGCCCTGGCTGTATCCGGAAGACCAGATCGCTGATTTGCCGATGCGCATGATCGCGGCTGAAATGACCCGCGAAAAGCTGACATTGCGCCTGCATCAAGAACTGCCGTACCAGATGACGGTCGAAACCGAGAATTGGGAAGAACGCAAAGACGGCAGCGCCCGGATTGACCAACTGATCTATGTTGTTCGGGACGGTCACAAGGGCATTGTTTTGGGCAGCAAAGGCGAGACAATCAAATCTGTCAGCAAGGCCGCCCGTGAAGAGCTGGAAGAATTCCTTGGCCGCAAGGTGCATCTGTTTTTGCAGGTCAAGGTGCGACCGAATTGGCTGGATGACGCAGAGCGCTATACCGAGATGGGGTTGGAGTTTAAGGACGGCAATGTCTGATTGCTGGATTAAACGGCCCTGCGGGGCGGATTTTTTTCCATTTGGAATTGGGGTTGGCACATGGCGCGGCTGACAGCGCGTTTTTGGGTCGACGCCTATTTGGCGCGGCTTCGTGTCTATGATATTCCTGCGTTTGTGGTCGCCCATGGCGATGACACGGGCGGGATTGTTCTGGTCAAGCTATCGACCCTTGATGGAAATGCCGCGCTTTTCCACAAAAGCTTTGATCTCATGAGCGGCGAACGCACCTGGGTCGAGATGACCAGTGGGACGGAGGCCGATGTAGATGCGTCTATTGCAAAGCAACGCGGTTTTGACCCTGATCTTTGGGTGATCGAAGTTGAAGACCGGCAAGGGCGGCATCTGCTGTTTGATGAGGGGTTGAGCTAATGGAGTGGCGCGATCAGGGTATATTGCTGAGCGCGCGGCGACATGGGGAAACCTCGGCTATCATTGAGGTGTTTACCCCCTCGCGAGGGCGGCATGCTGGCATTGTTCGAGGCGGGACAAGTCGTAAGATCGCGCCGATTTTGCAGCCCGGTGCGCAGCTTGACGTGGCGTGGCGCGCAAGGCTTGAGGATCACATCGGTGCGTTCACAGTCGAGCCGGTGCGCAGTCGCGCGGTGACAGCGATGCAAGACCGGCTAAGTCTTGCGGGCCTGAATACGGTCACTGCTTTGTTGTCGTTTTGCCTGCCAGAGCGCGAGCCACATGCCCCGTTGTATCACCGCACTCAGTCATTGTTGGATTTGCTGGATCAGGGGGATTTGTGGCCGCTGGCCTATTTGCAGTGGGAGCTAAGCCTGCTTGAGGAGCTTGGCTATGGTCTGGACTTAAGTGCCTGTGCTGTGACGGGTGCATCCGAGGGGCTGGTATTCGTGTCGCCAAAGTCTGGCCGGGCCGTGACCCGAGAGGGCGCTGGTGAATGGGCGGATAAGATGTTGCCTTTGCCGCCCGTATTACGGGGTGAGGGCGATGCCACAAATGAAGAGATCGCGTTGGGTTTCAAAACGACCGGCTTTTTCCTGGAGCAACGACTGGCACGCGATCTGGGCGGCAAACCCCTGCCAGAAGCGCGCGCACGTTTTATCGACGCGTTCAGTCGGCAGCGTTGAAAACCATCGTTAACCCTTGGGGGTTTGACAGGATCATCGTGTCGCCGAGGATTTCGGATATCGACGCCGCTGACAGTGCATCAAAGAATGCGGTTTCTTGGGCCAAGGCCGGGCAGGCCATCTTGGTCGAGACGAATTGCCTTACCTCGAACCACGGGTATGGGACTTTCAGTGTCGCGGCGAAATGATTGCAGGGGCCGTTGCCGACGATTTTGGATCTCGCGGGGAATGTGAGGATTGCCGTGTCTGTAAACGCTGTGCCGTTCAATTCGACCAACTGCCACGTCTTGTCGGCCCCGCCGTAGCTGCGCAGGGTTTCGTCTGCGTCACAACCCGCAAGAAGCGCAAGGGTCAGCGCGAGCGTGATAGGTCGAAACATGTGTGTCTCCGGTTGGGAATCTGCCCGATATGGCTTGCTATCGGGCAGATGTTGATCGGGTTGATTAACCAAGCAGGCGGCGTGCGATGACCTGTGCCTGAATTTCGGCTGCACCTTCAAAGATGTTCAGGATGCGGGCATCGCACAGAACGCGGCTGATCTTGTATTCAAGGGCAAAACCGTTGCCGCCGTGAATCTGCAAACCATTATCAGCCGCGGCCCACGCGACGCGGGCACCCAGCAATTTGGCCATGCCAGCCTCGACGTCACAACGGCGACCTTCGTCTTTCTCAAACGCGGAGAAATAGGTCAGCTGGCGGGCGATCATGATTTCCACGGCCATCATCGCGAGTTTTGACGAAACGCGGGGGAAGTTGATCAGGGATTTGCCAAATTGCTTGCGGTCGATCGCATATTGCATGGCGATATCCAACGCCGACTGGGCAACGCCGATTGCACGTGCCGCCGTTTGGATACGCGCCGATTCGAAGGTTTCCATCAACTGCTTAAAGCCTTTGCCTTCTTCGCCGCCGAGCAGGTTTTCACCTTTGACCTGAAAGCCGTCGAATGCCAGTTCGTATTCTTTCATACCGCGATAGCCGAGAACTTCGATTTCGCCGCCGGTCATGCCTTCGGTTGGAAAGGGGTTCGCGTCGTCGCCGGGTGTCTTTTCCGCCAAGAACATCGACAGACCTTTGTAGTCGGTGGTGTTGGGGTCGGTGCGGGCCAGCAATGTCATCACGTGGGTCCGCGCGGCGTGGGTGATCCAGGTTTTGTTACCGGTCACGCTGTAATTATCGCCATCCTTGACGGCGCGCGTCCGCAACGACCCAAGATCGGAGCCTGTATTGGGTTCGGTAAATACGGCAGTTGGCAAGGTTTCAGCGCTTGAGATGCGCGGAAGCCATTTGGCTTTTTGTTCGTCCGTACCGCCGGCGAGGATCAATTCAGCTGCGATTTCAGAGCGCGTGGCGAGGGACCCAACACCGATGTAGCCGCGGGAAAGTTCCTCGGACACGACGCACATGGACGCCTTTGACAGGCCAAAGCCGCCGAATTCCTCTGGTATTGTCAGGCCAAAGACGCCCATTTCAGCCAGTTCATTGATGACTTCGAGTGGGATCAGTTCGTCTTTGAGGTGCCATTCATGGGCAAAGGGTTCGACTTTTTCGACGGCATAGCGGCGGAACTGCTCGCGAATCATCTCGAGCTCTTCGTCGAGGCCGGACCGGCCAAACATGACGTTAGCGGACTGTTCCTGCATCAGCTCGACCAAGCGTGTGCGAGCGGCTTGAGTGTTGCCGTTTTGGGTGAGCGTCTGGATCGCAGGGTTCATCAGGCCGCGCTGTGCGTCTTGGCCCAAGCCCATATCCTGAAGGCGAAGGATTTCGCCCTGGTTCATCTGGATGCCGCCGTAGATCTGCCAAAGGTATTCGCCGAATGCGATCTGATGGATCAACTGTTCGGTCTCGCCGAACTGGCCGTCAACGCTTAGCTTTTTGGCCCAAAGCTGCATCTGGTTCAAAGATTGCGCATATGTCGCCAACCAGGCCAAGCCATGTGCGGCAGTCTGGTTTGCCTCGACCAACCCGTTTGAAACGCGCCCATCAACAGATACCATGTCGCGCACAGATGCTTTGGCTTTTTCCAAAATCTCGTCAACGGGGGGCAATGCCTGCCCGGTCAATTCAAGAAGATCATCAAGTATGACTTGCGCGCCGCTGGTCAAGCCGTGTCCATCATGTGCCATTTCGTACAGTCCTTTTCTAGCTTGCGAGGGGGATACTCCTTTCGCAGGTGCAGCACAATAAAGATACGTTTTCATGCGTCAATTTGGATGAAAATTACGCGGCGGAATTTCCGTGCACTCGCTAGTTCAACTGATATGACGGCGTTATGGATATACTTTTTGCATTTTTGACACCGCAGCAACTGGTCTTTGCCTTTGGTATCGCGCTGGTGGCGGGATTCATCAAAGGGGTCGTGGGATTCGCGATGCCATTGGTGTTGATTTCCGGGCTCACTTTATTCCTGCCACCTGAACTCGCATTGGCGGGGCTGATATTCCCCACAGTGGCGACGAACCTGTTTCAGGCGCTGCGTCAGGGATTGCAGGCTGCCTGGGCGTCGACACGGCTGTTTAAGGTATTCCTGATATCGGGGGGGATCATGCTGGTTCTATCCGCCCAGATGGTGCGGTTCTTATCCCCGCAGACGATGGCGCTGGTTATCGGCGTGCCGGTTACGCTGTTTGCGCTGTGGCAACTTACGGGACGGAGCTTTAGCCTTGCGCAGCGATCCACCAAGGTTGAACTTTTGGTGGGTGGTTTTGCTGGCGCAGTGGGCGGCGTTTCAGGTGTTTGGGGTCCACCAACGGTTGCATACCTGACCGCGCTTGGCACGCCCAAGCATGATCAGATGCGCGTGCAGGGCGTGATTTACGGCCTTGGCGCGGTTGCACTGCTTTTTGCACATTTTGGGTCTGGCGTACTGCGGGCCGAGACGGTCCCGTTTTCGATTGCCATGATCCTGCCCGCCCTTATCGGTATGTGGTTGGGCAGCCAGATCATGGATCGGATTGATCAGGCGTCGTTTCGAAAAGCGACGCTTGCCATTCTTTTAGTTGCCGGCGCGAACCTCGTGCGCCGCGGGCTGATGGGCTAACGCCTTAGCCTTGACGTGCAACGGTGACACCCGAAACGTCTTCGATGAATGTCACAATGCGGGACTTGACCCCGTCATCACGGATTGATGCCAAAGCGCTGACGATTTCGACGCTCGGATCGCTTTTGGGCGCATCGTTTGTGTTGTCGTGCAGACCTTCAAAGAAATACGACGGCGCGACGTTCAATATTTGAGACAGTTCAAACAGACGGCTGGCTGCAACGCGGTTCGAGCCGATTTCGTATTTCTGAATTTGCTGGAACGACAGATTCAGCTGCTTGGCAACGTCGGTTTGAGAGAGACGGCGTAGGGTGCGAATTTGCTTCAACTTTTTACCTACGTGGACATCTACAGGATGGGACATGATCACTAATACCTCTGGTTGTTGTACCATAGTCATCGCCAGAACTCGTATTCCGATCAATTGGGTAGTTATTTTCAATTAGTGGTTATCTTTTCACCCTAGACGGGTTACAAATGTAGTATTAAGGTATTATAAATTTACCATCGGGCCATGATGACCAAAGAAGTGAAAATAGAAGCTATGGAAACAGTGCGCGAAAAGGCACCAGCTTTGCTGTACGAAATGATACGTTCTTTCGTGGTGCTTGCGGACACATTGAACCTTAGCCACGCGGTTATTCAGCTGGATAGTACGCGTCAGACGGTCAGACGGCACATTGCAAACCTAGAGAAGATTAAAGGCGGCGAGCTTTTTGAGGTTAAAGAGCGTCGTTATTCACTGAGCCCCTTGGGACATCTTTTATTGCCTGAGGCCAAGGACTTGATGGCAAATGCATCGGCGTGGTTGCTAGGAAATGCAGGTCAGGTAGATGGCCTTCAATACTTGTCTCATAGTTCCGTTGACGGTCAGTTGTTCTACTTGCAGCAACATCAAATTGATCGTGTGTTTTCGTCATCTGCAACGATGCTCAAGGATGTTCTGGAAGGGTGGGCGCGTGGTGGCGGCCAGTTGCAGCACGACGCACTGAAAGAGGTACGTTGCTACTGCAATATCTTTAGACGCATTAGCGGCGATCTGGTGTTCGCCGAGGTGGGCGAGGATAGCTCTTTCATGTCATGGTTCGGGGCGGATGTGGCCCAATCGACGGTCGGCCGGGCCTTAGGTCAGATGCCTGGCGGCGTCGATTTTGCCCGTTTGGTTGATATCGCATACGTCGAAATCGAGAGAAGTCAGGCGATTCGTTTGGATCATATCCATACCGTGATCCCGAATCCAAACTCAGAAGTTCCGATTCCAATCAGTTATGAAAGGCTGATGTTGGGTGCCCGTTTTCCGGATCAAAGCCCTGCAATCATATCAGTTGTCCGAAGAACGTATGATATTGAAATCAAGGGTGTAGAGTCTGAATTGATCAGAACCATGCCGGAAAGTTACCTTATGTAACGAAAATCGGCAAAGAATTAACCAAAAAATGACGCAGGTGCGATTTCACGCTACACTAAAGGCTCAACTCTATTTTTTAGGTGGGCCTCATGGCGATTATTGGACTGAACCCAGAAGATAAATTCAAGGCTGCAAGTGCGGAAATTTTAGATCGCTACGGTATTCGGCTTAGTGCTGGGACTGATTTCGACGAATACCGCGAATATGTGGCCAAAGCCCGCCCAGACCATCGTGTCGGCGAGCCGTTTGATCACAGGGTTCATGATATGTCCGAGGGTAAGGCATCTTGGATCATTGGCCGCGATGAGAGCGGAGAGATTATTCACCTTCAGGCGCTCCGCCTTTTGCCAACCGAAGGGCAGCCTGTTTCCGAGTATTTTAGACAAAGCTTTCACGAATTTTCCCCCTCAGAACTAGATATCGACTTTGCCAGATCCCGTTATCGTCCGGGTCCCGGAGCAAAGAGGATCAATGGGCGGGTGGTATATTCAGGTGAAACCTGGATCGGCGGTGCCCCTGGTCAGTTCCGCGGTACCGGAATCTCAAGTGTTTTGGGGCGTTTTGCCCTGCTGTCCGCCCTGAATGAATTTAATGCAGATTATGTGGTCGGGTTTATGGCGCGGCCCGTCGCCTACAAAGGTTTCTGTCTGCGCATGGGCTTTATGCACGCAGAGCCAATGGCGTTGCGCTGGTACATCAAGCACCAACACGAGGCGCTCGAAGGGGTAATGGTCTACATGAGCGACGACGATATCCGCTTCATGTTGGATCTGCCGACAAACGAAATCGAGGCGCTAGCCGCCTGAACAAAAAAGGGAGCCGCGAATGATCGCGGCTCCCTTAAATATCATTGATGTCTGAGCCTTAGCCGATTGCGGCAGCTTTAACGTCTTCGTCGATATAGGGCATGTACTGTTCAAAGTTTTCTGAGAACATCTTGACCAGTTTCGCCGCTTGGCGGTCATAGGATTCCGGGTTGTCCCATGTACGGCGCGGATCCAGCAAAATATCTGCAACACCATCGACCGATACAGGTACCTGAAAGCCAAAGTTCGGGTCTTTGCGGTACTCGACGTCGGCCATTGACCCTTCGAGTGCCGCCGTCAAAAGCGCACGAGTTGCTTTGATTGGCATGCGGCTGCCGGTGCCGTATGCGCCGCCGGTCCAGCCTGTGTTCACCAACCAGCATGTAGCGCCATGTGCGGCGATTTTTTCGCGCAGAAGGTTACCGTACACTTCGGGGCGTCGGGGCATAAACGGCGCGCCAAAACACGTCGAGAATGTGGGTTCGGGTTCGGTCACGCCACGCTCGGTGCCTGCTACCTTTGAGGTGAAGCCGGACAAGAAGTGGTACATTGCCTGCGCCGGTGTCAGGCGCGCGATGGGGGGCAAGACGCCAAACGCATCGCAGGTCAGCATGATGATGTTCTTAGGGTGGCCGCCCGTCGCCTTGGCCGATGCATTAGAGATATAGTGCAGCGGATAGGCACAACGCATGTTGGCGGTCAGTGAATCATCGTCAAAGTCGAGCTCTTTGGTGTCTTCGTCAAAGATCATGTTTTCGATGACAGTGGCGAATTTTTCAGTCGTCGCGTAAATCTCGGGCTCTGCTTCGCGGCTTAGGTTGATGGTCTTGGCATAGCAGCCGCCTTCAAAGTTGAAGGTGCCGTTGTCAGACCAGCCATGTTCGTCATCACCAATCAGCGTACGGCCCGGGTCAGCCGACAGGGTTGTTTTACCGGTGCCGGAAAGCCCAAAGAACACGGCCGTGTCCACAGGGTTGCCCGTCGCGTGGTTGGCCGAGCAGTGCATCGGCATCACGCCTTTTTCAGGGAGCAAGTAGTTCAGCAGGGTAAAGACCGATTTCTTGTTTTCGCCAGCGTATTCAGTGCCACCAATCAGGATGATCTTTTTATCAAAATTCATCGCGATCACTGTTTCCGAGCGGCAATCGTGTTTTGCAGGATCAGCTGAAAAGCTGGGGCAGTTGATAACCGTGAAGTCCGCGATGAAATCATCCAACGCGTCACGTTCGGGACGGCGCAGCATGTGGCGGATGAACAGACCGTGCCAGGCCAGCTCGGTTACCATGCGCACATTGATGGCATGCTTGGGGTCGGCACCGCCAACAAGGTCTTGCACGAAATAATCGCGGCCTTGCATGTGCGCCAACATGTCTTGGTACAGCGCGTCGAACCCTTCGGGCGACATTGCGGCGTTGTTTTCCCACCAGATCGTATCGGCAACGCTGTCAGTTTTAACGACATGTTTGTCCTTGGGGGACCGGCCAGTGAATTTTCCGGTTGTGACCAGAAAGGCCCCACCTTTGCCCAAGGTGCCTTCTTGGCGCTTTAGCGCGGCTTCCACCAACGCAGGTTCGATCATGTTGTAATAGACATTACCTAGCCCGCTCATGCCTTGGTCTTCGAGGCGGAATTGCGGATTTACGCGGCCTAATGTCATGTGATGTCTCCTGTAGGTGCGCCGGGGTGTGACGCCAGTTAGTGCATAGAATGCTTGGTCTTCTTGACCATGTGGGCGTCTTAGCACGGCGATTTATCAGATGAACAGGCAGCTTTGACGCAGTTAGCGCCATCATCTTGTTCTTTGTTGGCTAGCCCCCCAAACGAGCGGTTTTCAGCAACGGATCGTTTTGCAATTATGACACAGTAAGTGCGGCAATTTAGTCATTCCTAACCAAATTGTGGGGGAAATAAGGCCATAAGCTCGGGTGATTCGCACTTTAGCATTGATTCGCCACCGTAAATTGACGATCAGTGAAAGAAAAAAGTAATAATTGAGCAGTAGTAAGGAAACAGGCGATGTCCAAAATTGCATTGGTGGATGACGACAGGAATATTCTGACGTCGGTTTCGATGACTCTCGAAGCAGAAGGTTTTGAGGTTGAAACATATAATGATGGCCAGGCAGCGCTAGACGCTTTCAATAAAAAGTTGCCAGACATGGCGGTGCTGGACATTAAAATGCCCCGCATGGACGGGATGGATCTGCTGCAGCGGTTGCGCCAGAAAACCGCGATGCCGGTGATTTTCCTGACCTCCAAAGATGACGAAATTGACGAAGTGCTCGGGTTGCGCATGGGTGCTGACGATTATGTCAAAAAGCCGTTTAGCCAAAGACTTTTGGTTGAACGTATCCGGGCGCTATTACGCCGCCAGGAAGCCGTTGAAACCAACGAAGTCGGCGATACCGAGGAAACCAAGGTTATCGACCGTGGCGACCTGCGGATGGACCCGTTGCGCCACGCGGTTAGCTGGAAGGGCAATGATGTTTCATTGACCGTCACTGAATTCTTGCTGTTGCAGGCTTTGGCGCAGCGCCCGGGCTTTGTGAAGTCACGCGACCAGTTGATGGACGTGGCCTATGATGATCAGGTGTATGTCGACGATCGGACCATCGACAGCCACATCAAACGTCTTCGTAAAAAGATGCGTTCGGCGGACGACACGTTCTCGGCGATTGAGACGCTTTACGGTATTGGCTACAGATATAACGAGGATTGATCTGAAGGATGGCGATTGCCGAAAGGGATTTTGTGCGGGACACGGCCACCAGTATTCGGGACGGCGATGTTGTGCTGGGCGACGATTGGGTTGCTCCGGACAAGGACGCGACTGACGAATTGCGTGGCAGCCGTGCGCGTCGCGGTCTCTTTTCATTACGCACCTCGCCGCTGACGCGCAAAATCATCACGTTCAACCTCATTGCGTTGAATGTGTTGGTTGCGGGTATTTTATACCTCAACTCCTCGCGTGATAGTCTGGCCGTTCAACGTGGTGCGTCGTTGGTCTCAGAGGCCGAATTGATTGCCGATATTTTTGAGGCACAACTGCCCCTTGGTACGACATCAGATCTGGCTGCGGGCGAACCGGTGGACGTGGCCGCAAGCCTGGGTCGTTTGGACCTGCGCAGCGGGATCGAAGTTTTCGTTTTCGCCCCCGACGAGACCCTTTTGACACGGTCGGAGGGCCGGACACCAACAGAGCCGGTTCATCAGCCCAGAAAAACCTTTCTGACAGATGGTCTTAACTGGCTGTGGTCAAAGCTTTCTTACCCCTTTGGACAGGGCGCGCCAGCGGACGTGTTGCCTATTCAGGTTCAGCTTAAGACGATGATTGCGGATACGCTTTCGGGTGGCACGCAAATTCAGAACAACCTTGATGCGGACGGTGGCACCTTATTTACCGTGGCCACCCCAATCTCGCAGAACGGCGTGCCCATCGGCGTGGTCGCAGTGACATCCGCCGCCGGCGAAATCGACGAACTTGTGCGCGGTGAACGTGAACGTGTCCTCCAGATGTTTGTGATCGCGACACTTGTATCTATTGGGCTTAGCCTTGTTTTGGCGTCGACGATTGCCAATCCTCTGGCTGATTTGGCCGCAGCGGCTGAACTTGGCCGTGACAAGGACGCGCGCAAGATGAACCCGGGGCGCATTCGAATTCCCGACCTGACCGCGCGCCCAGACGAGATTGGCAGGCTGTCCGGTGCGCTGCGCGGTATGGTGTCGGCATTGTACAATCGCATCGACGGAAACGAACAGTTTGCGGCCGACGTGGCCCACGAAATCAAGAACCCGCTGGCGTCTTTACGCTCTGCCGTGGGGACGTTGCGGCTGATCAAACGCGAGGACCAGCGCGAGAAACTATTGGATGTAATCGACCATGATGTCCGGCGGCTTGACCGCTTGGTCAGCGATATTTCCAATGCGTCGCGCTTGGACAGCGAATTGGTCAAGGAAGAAGAAGAGCCGTTTGATTTGCTCGCCATGATCGGCAATCTGTCGCAGTACCTAGGCGAAGACGCCCGCAAAAAAGGTATCGATTTCATCACGGATCTGCCGAACGAGCCGATTATCGTGCATGGCCTTGAGGCGCGGCTTGCCCAGGTATTTGTGAACCTCATTACCAATGCGGCGTCCTTTTGCGAGGATGGCGATGCGATCCGCGTTTGGGCACGCAAGCGCGAGAATCGCGTGTTGGTCGTTGTCGAAGACACCGGCCCCGGTATCCCCGATCAGGCGCTTTCCAAGATTTTTAAGCGGTTCTATTCGCAGCGGCCCGAGGAACATTTCGGAAATAACTCCGGTCTTGGCTTGGCTATTTCAAAACAAATCGTCGAGGCGCATGGCGGCGTGATCTGGGCCGAGAACATTCGTCCGACAGAGGCAGATATCACGTCCGAGCCGCTTGGCGCGCGCTTTGTCGTTGGCCTGCCCATCTAGGGCGTGGCGAACACGGCCCCGCCCGAACTGGTGATCCACGCCACGACGGTTGGTGTCGATGGACGTGGGCTTGTTATTCTGGGCCCTTCTGGGTCGGGTAAATCTGCTTTGGCCCTTCAGCTTTTGGCACTGGGTGCCGTGCTTGTTGCCGATGACAGGACGCATATTTCTCGCGCACCCTCTGGCCTTGTCGCGCGCTGCCCCTCTGCGATCTGCGGCATGATCGAGGCACGCGGTGTCGGCATTCTGAATGTACCGCACGAACAGGACGTTCCAGTTTGCCTTGCGATCGACATGGGGCAAAACGAAACAGAGAGACTCCCTTCCCCCCATACGGTAGAGTTGTTGGGGCAATCCGTACCATGTTTACACAAAAGTGAAGGCTTGCATCTTGCCGCCGCTCTTTTCCTAACCCTCAAGAATGTGCAACCAACGCGAAATGACTGATGCCTTGAAAAAAGCCCGACGTGTTGTTTTGGTGACCGGCCCTGCGGGCGCTGGCCGGTCCTCTGCGCTCAACGTGCTTGAAGACGCTGGCTTTGAGGTGATTGATAACATCCCCTTGCGGATGTTGTTGGCGCTGCTTGATGCCCCCGATCAGATACGGCCGATGGCCTTGGGTATTGATCAGCGGAACCGCGATTTTTCGACGGATCGGGTCACAGAGGTGATCGCGCAGATGCGGGCGCGGCCCGACGTTCAGGCCGAACTGTTGTATCTGGATTGCGCGACCGATGTTTTGTTGCGCCGCTTTTCTGAAACCCGCCGGCGTCATCCTTCGGCGTTGTCAGATGCCCCCTCCGAAGGGATCAGACTTGAGAAAGAGCTGCTGGCACCCGTACGCGCGCAGGCCGATACGCTGATAGACACGACCGAGCTTAACATCCATCAGCTGCGCGAGGAAATCGAACACTGGTTCGCCGTTGGCGGGACGCACCACCTTAGTATTTCAGTCCAATCGTTTTCGTACAAACGTGGTCTGCCGCGTAGCGTGGATATGGTTTTTGACTGTCGTTTCTTGCGCAACCCGTTTTGGGAACCGCAGCTGCGGCACTTGAACGGGACGGATAAAGCGGTCCAGGATTACGTCAAGCAGGATCCCCTTTATGAGGCATTCGCGAAACAGGTTCTGGACCTGAGCTTGTTGATTTTACCGGCGTGCAAGTCAGAAGGGAAATCACACATCTCAATCGCGTTTGGGTGTACCGGGGGCCAACATCGTTCGGTCACTTTGGCGCAAGCCCACGCTTTCAGCCTTGCAGAAGCGGGCTGGCAGGTGTCAATTAGGCACCGCGAACTGGACGAAAAAAAGCGGGAAGAGACGGCGCGTTGATAGGCATTGTTATCGTAGCACATGGAGGGCTGGCCAAAGAATACTTGGCCGCAATCGAACATGTCGTCGGGTCCCAAAATGGCGTCCGTGCAATTTCGATCGATGCCGATCATGATCGCGCAGCCAAAGAACGCGAAATCTGCGAAGCTGCCAACGCGGTTGATACCGGAGGCGGCGTTGTCGTTGTCACGGATCTATTCGGGGGATCGCCTTCGAACCTCAGCCTGATGGCATGCCGCCCAGACAACCGGCGCATTCTCTATGGCGCCAACCTACCAATGCTTATAAAACTGGCCAAGTCCCGTGACTTAGATGTCCCCGAAGCCGTGCGCGCCGCGCTTGCCGCGGGTCGAAAATATATTGATAGCCAAAATGTCAGCGCAGGATAATAAGGCCCCATGATGACCCAGGTTTCACTGAAGATCGTCAACGAAAAGGGGCTGCATGCCCGTGCTTCCGCCAAATTGGTCGAAGTCGTCGAAGCGTTCGATGCACGCGCCGAGGTTAGCAAAGATGGCATGTCTGCATCAGGTGATAGTATCATGGGCCTGTTGATGCTGGCGGCGTCAAAGGGATCGACCATCGACGTGCAGACCTCTGGCCCCGACAAGGACGCGCTCGCGGAAGCGTTGACAGCCCTCGTCGCCGATAAATTTGGCGAAGGTCATTAGGCCAGTAAGCCTGCAAGTGATCCACCTCGTGTTAGGGACATCTCGATTTGATGAATGAAACGCAGTCAATTCAAGCCCCGCTAAAATCCGGAGGAGACGTTGAAACCGTTTCCTTCACCAAATACGACCGCCGTAGTTTGTCCTATGCATCGACTTTCGATCATCCTATCAAGTCGGGCGTGATCAACATAATTGAGCTTTTGACCGCCAGGCTGTCCGTCCTGCGGATGATCCGCAAATTCGAAGAAAATGGCGCACCCAAGGGCCAGGGCTTTTGGCGCGCCGCGCTCGATACGATGGGTATCGAGCTGACAACACCCCAAGCCCAACTTGACCGCATTCCCAAATCGGGGCCCGTTGTCGTGGTGGCCAACCACCCGCATGGTATGGTTGACGGCATGATTTTCGCCGACTTGATCGGCCGTGTGCGTCCCGACTACCGGATTTTGACGCGCTCTTTGCTGACCTCGATTGACGAGGTAGCGGGCAGCTACATGATCCCTGTGCCGTTTCCTCATGATCCTGATGCCCAACGCAAAGGCGTTGAAATGCGCGCAAAAGCGATGTCATTTCTAAAGGATGGCGGTGTCGTCGCGTTGTTTCCCTCTGGTGTGGTTGCCTCTTCCGAGACCTTTTTTGGCCCGGCAGTCGAAGCCGAATGGAATGTCTTTACCGCGAAAATGATCCGCCGCTCGGGGGCTCAGGTTGTGCCGATGAAATTTCCGGGGGCCAATAGCCGTGCGTACCAGATCGCTAACAAAATCTCGCCAATGCTACGTCAGGGCCTTTTGCTGCACGAAATCGTTCACGCGTGCGACAAACCCCAAGGCCCGATTGTCGGCGATCCGTTGACCGAGGCACAGGTGGCAGCGTTTAAGGACGACCCGCGCGGGTTTATGGCATGGCTTCGCAACCACACGCTTAACCTCAAAGACTAACGGGCTTCCAAATGGTCTAAAATCCCGGGGGTCTGGGGGCTGGCCCCCAGACGGTTCATCTATCTTCAGCGGGTAGGAACCGGCACATCGCCGCGGTAGTCATAAAAACCCCGTTGCGTTTTACGGCCCAGCCATCCCGCTTCGACATATTTGGTCAGCAGCGGGCAGGGGCGGTACTTGGTGTCGGCCAGCCCATCGTGAAGCACGTTCATAATGGCAAGGCATGTATCCAAACCGATGAAATCCGCCAGCTCAAGCGGGCCCATCGGGTGATTGGCCCCCAACTTTAGCGAGCTATCAATAGATTCGACCGATCCCACGCCCTCATAGAGTGTGTAAACAGCCTCATTGATCATCGGCATCAGAATGCGGTTCACAATGAATGCCGGGAAATCTTCGGCTGACGCGGCGGTTTTGCCCAATTTCGCGACCACGGCCTGACACGCTGCGAATGTTTCCTTGTCCGTGGCAATACCACGGATCAATTCGACCAGTTGCATCACGGGGACGGGGTTCATGAAGTGGAAACCCATGAATTTTTCGGGCCGGTCGGTTCTGCTGGCAAGCCGCGTGATCGAGATTGAAGACGTGTTCGACGTCAAGATCGTGGTGGGCTTTAGATGCGGGATCAGGTCCTCGAAAATTGCCTGTTTGACGGTTTCGCGTTCTGTCGCCGCTTCTATCACCAGATCGCTTTGGCCAAGATCGCTTAGGGTTTGTGTTGTCGTAATGCGTGCCAGCGCGGCATCGCGATCTGCTTCGGCGACTTTGCCGCGACCGACTTGCCGATCAAGGTTGCCGGTGATGGTATCAACGGCGGCTTTCAAGGCCTCGGCGCTGACGTCGGTCAACAGCACATCATACCCCGCCAGAGCCATAACATGGGCGATGCCGTTGCCCATTTGGCCCGCGCCAACGATGCCGATTGTCTGGATATCCATGCGCTGTCCTTTGTGATTTTGCGCGCAGCATAGGGCGCAGTGGGTAGTAGCTGCAAGGGCCGGATTTCATGATAAGTTCTCGCAAATTCAATCTTTAAGGTATTCGAAAACCTTTGCAGCCATCTTGGGTATTGGGTGAGTTAACAAAGGTGGGTGTAATGACCTATGTTGCGATGGGGCCGGGGGCTCTAGACTATCAGCCGTGCAGGTATGGTACGTCAAAATTACTATTCAGGGGGCCCAGGCGCGAGCTGGACGAACCCTATGTTGCATTTGTCGGCGGGACAGAGACGTATGGGCGCTTTATCGAGAAACCGTTCGCCGCGCTGGTGGAGGAGGAAACAGGCCAGCGCTGCGTTAATTTCGGCTGTCTGAATGCCGGCATCGATGTCTTCGCCCGCGACCCGTATGTGCCGGGTGCCGCGGCTGCGGCGATGATCACCGTTGTTCAGGTGATGGGTGCCCAAAACATGAGCAATCGATTCTATTCGGTGCATCCGCGGCGCAACGACCGGTTCTTGGCACCGTCTGATCTACTCAAGACGATCTTTCGCGAAATTGATTTTTCTGAATTTCACTTCAACAAGCATTTGTTGACGACGCTTAGGAAGGTGTCGCCGGATCGTTTCGATGCCATCTACACCGAGCTGCAAGCGGCTTGGGTCACGCGCATGAGACTGCTGGTCAAACAGATGCACGGCAAGGTCATTCTGCTATGGTTTGCAGATCATCACCCTGCCGAGGATATTCTGCCCTTAAGCGGTCTTGGCGATGATCCGTTGTTTGTGACGCGCGGCATGATTGCTGAAGTCGCCCCTTACGTGGCCCGTGTCGTCGAGGTCGTGCCATCCAACCGTGCCCAAGAGGACGGAACAGAAGGGATGGTGTTCGCACCACTAGAAGCACTGGTCGCAAAGGAGCTGCCCGGCCCACGGGCCCACGCGGAAACTGCGGCTGCGATCGTGCAGGCCATGTCGGGAATGATTTAGCCAAGGTTCCAAATGAAAAGGCCCGCCATTTCTGACGGGCCTTTCAGCATTCAATTCTCAAAGCTGGCTTACAGCTTTTCGATCAGCTCTGGTACTGCTTCGAACAGATCGGCAACCAGTCCAAAATCGGCAACCTGAAAGATTGGCGCTTCTTCGTCTTTGTTGATTGCGACGATGATTTTGCTGTCTTTCATACCGGCCAAGTGCTGGATCGCGCCGGAGATACCGACAGCGACATACAGTTCAGGGGCGACAACCTTGCCGGTTTGGCCAACTTGCCAATCGTTCGGGGCATAGCCTGAATCGACCGCAGCGCGGGATGCACCAACAGCAGCACCCAGTTTGTCCGCCAGTTTTTCGATCAGGGCAAAGTCTTCTTCGGAACCGACCCCACGACCACCGGAAACAACCACACCGGCCGATGTCAGCTCGGGGCGGTCGCTGGCTGCGACGTGATCTTCGATCCAGGAGGACAGGCCAGGATCGGCAGCTGCCGAAACTGTCTCAACCGATGCAGAACCACCGGTTCCGGCAGCGTCGAATGTCGACGTACGGAAGGTGATTACTTTTTTCGCGTCAGTGGATTTGACCGTCTGAACAGCGTTACCCGCATAGATCGGACGCTCGAACGTGTCTGCATCTACAACGCCGGAAGCGTCAGAGATGATCATGACGTCCAGCAGCGCCGCAACGCGAGGCATCACGTTTTTCGCGTCTGTCGTCGCCGGGGCAACGATGTGGTCATAGTCACCCGCCATCGACACGATCAATGCCGCTGTCGATTCGGCCAAACGGTGGCCCAAAGATGCGTCTTCAGCGACGATCACTTTGGACACGCCGTCGATCTTGGAGGCCGCTTCGCCAGCCGCCGCAGCAGAGCTGCCCGCGCACAATACGGTTACGTCACCGATTTGCTTGGCTGCGGTTACGGCCTTTGCGGTCGCGTCCATCGCCAATTCGCCATCGGTTACTTCTGCAAGGAGTAGAACAGCCATTACACAGCCCCCGCTTCTTTAAGTTTCGCCACAAGCGCATCGACGCTATCAACTTTGATACCTGCGGCGCGTTCTGCTGGTTCAACCGTTTTCACGATTTCCAAACGGTTGCCGACCTCGACGCCGTAATCGGCTGGGGTCTTTTCATCCATCGGCTTTTTCTTGGCCTTCATGATGTTTGGCAGCGACGCATAGCGTGGCTCGTTCAGGCGCAAGTCAACAGTCACAACTGTCGGCATCGAAACCTTGATCGTTTGCAGACCACCGTCAACTTCGCGGGTGACAACGGCGCTGTCCCCTTCGATTTCGACTTTGGATGCAAAGGTAGCCTGAGACCAACCCAAAAGGGCAGATAGCATTTGGCCTGTTGCGTTCATATCGTTGTCGATGGCTTGTTTGCCACAAAGAACCAGCCCTGGCTGTTCTTCGTCAACGATCGCCTTGAGGATCTTGGCTACTGCCAGCGGTTCGATGTCATTGTGAACGTCGTCTGCCGCAACAACCAAAATGGCCCGGTCCGCCCCCATAGCCAAAGCTGTGCGCAAGGTTTCCTGCGATTGCTTTACGCCGATGGAAACAACCACGACTTCATCGACCTGACCGGCCTCTTTCAGACGGATTGCCTGTTCGACAGAAATCTCGTCGAACGGGTTCATGGACATTTTTACATTAGCAAGATCAACACCCGTGCCGTCCGCTTTGACGCGTACTTTCACGTTATAGTCGATCACGCGCTTTACAGGTACCAATACCTTCATGGGCGTTATCTCTCCTCAGTTTACGACTCAGATATTTGACCAAGTCATTTGAACTCTTCGTCGGTGTAACGAAGCATCTCGTATCAAAACAGATCAAAAACGGCGTTTTACGGTATTTGGACGCGGCGTTTTCAATTATTTTTTGTTATCTATTTGCCCCCGGCACCCACAAAACGTCATTTTCGCCGCTGTTGTTCGCCATGCGGGCGGCCACAAAGAACCAGTCGCTTAGACGGTTGAGATAGCGGACGGTTGCCTCGTTCACGTCTTCTTGCTGGGCCAGAAGGACCGTCAGGCGTTCTGCGCGCCGGGCAACCGTGCGGCACACATGCAGATGTGCGGCCAGTTCACTGCCGCCGGGCAGGATAAAGCTGCGCAGTGGCGCAAGCTCCTTGTTCATCACGTCGATCTCGCGCTCTAGCCGGTCGACTTGTTCAGGGGCGATGCGCAGGGGCGGGTATTCTGCTTTTGCATCGGCGCTCATGTCTGGGCGGCACAGGTCGGCACCGACATCAAACAGGTCATTTTGAATACGTGACAAGGCGATATCCGTTTCGCCGGTCGCAACCAAACGGGCAACCCCGACAAAGCAGTTCAATTCGTCCGAGGTGCCATATGCCTCGACCCGGGGGGCGTGTTTTGGCACCCGGGTTCCATTGCCAAGTGCTGTATCGCCTTTGTCGCCGGTGCGGGTGTAGATCTTGTTCAGAACGACCATCAGCCAGCGCCCTTGCGGAGATAGACATATATCACGATCAAAACCACGGCGATAAACTGCGAAATAAGCCGGAGCCGCATCAGTTTATTCGAATTGCGCTTGTTGAATTCGCCGCCGCTGGCAAAACCGCCCAATCCCATGATCAGAATGATGATAACAACCAGCACCGCGATGCAGACAAGTACGAAAAGAGGGTCTGAGAACATAGGCTTTCCTTTGTGCTACGCTCAGATGTAGCGGGGCAAGCGCGTAGCGCAACCGGAATTTACCGTGCCAACACCCAGTCAAGCGCCCGCGTCGGCAGTATTCGGCGTAAAAAACCGGATATATAGGTGGGGGTCGTGACATAATAGCGCGGGCGCGGCTTGGGTGCTTCTAGCGCGTGAACCAGCTTTTTGACCACGGCCTCGGGGGGCAACTCGAATGTGTCGGGGCCGCTGCTTTCATATAGCCGTTTTCTAAGTTTGCGTTCGTATTGATCCCTGCGCGGAGATGCTTGCCAATCGATCCAGCGTTCAAAATAGGGGATCGAATTAGCGCGGATTTTTGAGGTCACGGGGCCGGGTTCGATCAGAATGATGTGGATCGGCGTGTCACGCATTTCGATCCTTAGGGTATCGGTCAGCCCCTCGAGCGCGAATTTTGTCGCGTTATACGCCCCGCGCCACGGCATCGTGACCAAGCCTAAAACAGAGGAACATTGCACGATCCGCCCGTGTCCTTGGGCGCGCATGACGGGCAAAACGGCACGGGTCAGTTCATGCCATCCGAAAAAGTTGCTTTCAAAGATATCGCGCAGCGCATCGGTGGGCAGGTCTTCGACGGCACCGGGCGTGGCATGTGCGCCGTTGTTATAAAGCGCATCCAGCGTTCCACCCGTGGCCTCCAGCACCTGCGCAAGCGCGGCGTGAATGCTGGCACTGTCAGTGTAGTCAAGCAACGGGCTGTCGAACCCTTCGGCGATCAGCCGGTCACAGTCTGCTTGCTGGCGGCAGGTCGCGAAAACACGCCATCCCCGTGCGCGCAGCCCATGCGCAGCGGCATATCCAATGCCAGAGGAACAGCCGGTTATCAAAATGCTTTTGTCGGTCACAAAGGGCCCCCTATTTGAGACCTTTCATCGCGTGTTCGCCCTGTGATGGCAACGCAGCTTAGCTGTCAGAGAGCAGATAATCCGCCATCCAGCCCTCAGGCCCCCCATTGATCGGACGGATCTGCACCCAGCCAGTGCCGCTATCGCCGATGATCTCAACGCTATCGCCGCGGGACAGTTGGGTCACGACCTCGTATTGGGTGCCGGGGCCACCGCGCACGTTCACGCTGTTGCCCGAAACCGTCCGGAGGTCGCTAAATCTGCCGGTATCAAGGGCAACCGCGCCGGTGTCGTCGGGGGTGATGAGGCTGGGAATAATTGCTGGCGTGTCTTGGCTGGACGTCGTGCTGCCAATGTTCTGGGGCACCAAAGTCACTTGGTTCACCAAGGGAGCTTCGGCTGCTTTGACGGCCTCATTAACGGCAGACAACAACAGGTCAATGTCTTGGGCTGTCTCTTCACCGCTGGTATCGTCAAAGCCGGGCGGGGTGGTATCGACCGGCTTGATCTTGGCGCGTATTTGTTCGGCTTGGGGGGCGATTTGCGGCTCAACGCTTTGAGGTTTGATCTGGGGTTTAGCTGTCGCAACCTTTTCTTTGATGGGCGACACTTCGCTGACCGGTGGGCGCGGGGGCTCGAAATCAGCACCGCCGCTTAGCTCGTAAAAAGCGAGGCCCAAAAAGCCAAAGGTCAGCAGAATAAACCGTTTCATCGTATGTCCTCAATGCAGTAAGGGCCGAGAAGCCATGCGGTTGGCAGCCCCGAGACACGCACTTAGCGTATTTATCACAAATTACCCGTTGACGGCGGGAGAATCTTTGGAACGTTGCAGGACAGTGACAGTCGGGTGCTGTCCAGCGCCTTTTTAGCCAAACAGCCGCTTGCCGCTTCACGCCTGCTTGGCTAAACACCTCCTATGTCAGATATTACCGCCCCCCCAGAGTTCGACCCTCGGAATGTGTCCGAACCGCTGCGCATCGCGTTGGGCGACCGCTATCTGACCTATGCATTGTCGACGATTATGCACCGCGCGCTGCCCGATGCCCGCGACGGGCTAAAGCCTGTGCACCGTCGCATTTTGTACGCAATGCGTGAACTGCGGCTAAGTTCGACCGGCGGTTTCCGCAAATCGGCCAAGATTTCCGGCGACGTGATGGGGAACTATCACCCGCATGGTGATGCTGCGATCTATGATGCGATGGCGCGTCTGGCCCAAGATTTCAACGTGCGCTATCCGCTCGTTGACGGGCAGGGCAACTTCGGCAACATCGACGGCGATAACCCCGCCGCAAGCCGCTATACCGAAGCGCGCATGACAGCTGTCGCCGAGGCGATGCTGGAAGGGTTGAACGAGAACGCCGTTGATTTCCGCGAGAACTATGACGGCACGCTGACCGAACCTGTGGTGCTGCCCGCGCAGTTCCCGAACCTTTTGGCGAATGGGTCATCAGGCATTGCGGTTGGCATGGCGACGAACATTCCGCCGCATAATATTTCTGAGCTGGTGGATGCCTGTGTTCACCTGATCAAATTCCCGAACGCGGGCGATGACAAGTTGCTTGATTTCGTGCCCGGCCCCGATTTCCCCACCGGTGGGATTATCGTTGAACCCGCTGAAAACATCGCCAATGCCTATCGTACCGGCAAAGGTGGTTTCCGCCTGCGGTGCCGGTACGAAGTCGAAGATTTGGGGCGTGGGGCGTGGCAGATCGTTGTCACCGAAATCCCGTATCAGGTCCAAAAATCCAAGCTGATCGAGAAAATCGCCGAACTGATCCAGCTTAAGAAGATTCCGATCCTTGCGGATGTACGCGACGAATCTGCCGAAGATATCCGTCTGATCCTCGAACCACGCTCGAAAAACGTCGATCCCGAAGTGTTGATGGGCATGCTGTACCGCAGCTCCGACCTCGAGGTGCGGTTTTCGCTGAACATGAACGTGTTGATCGACGGGCTGACGCCCAAGGTCTGCTCGATGAAGGAAGTGTTGCGCGCTTTCTTGGATCACCGCCGCGAAGTTCTGCAGCGCCGTTCTGCCCACCGGATGGAAAAGATCGATCACCGTCTTGAGGTGTTGGAAGGCTTTATCGTTGCCTTCCTGAACCTGGACCGCGTGATCGACATTATCCGCTATGATGATGACCCGAAATCGGCCCTCATGGCCGAGGATTGGGGCAAAGACCACGTTCGCGCGACGAATGAATCCGATTACGTGCCACCTGCGCCGACATCTGAAAATTCCCTGTCCGAAGTTCAGGCAGATGCGATTTTGAACATGCGCCTGCGGTCGCTGCGCCGTCTCGAAGAGATGGAGTTGCTGCGCGAGCAAGCCGCATTGATGGAAGAACGCGCAGGCCTTGAAGACCTGTTGGAAAACGAAGAACTGCAATGGACCAGCATCATTGATCAGTTGCGGGCCACCAAAAAGCAATTCGGCAAAGACTGGACCTTGGACGGCAAGAATATCGGCAAGCGCCGTACAACGTTTGCCGAAGCGGGCGAGATCGAGGACGTGCCGCTTGAGGCGATGATCGACCGCGAACCGATTACCGTTGTCTGCTCTGAGATGGGGTGGATCCGGGCGATGACCGGCCACATCGATCTTAACCGCGAGCTGAAATTCAAGGACGGCGACGGGCCCCGTTTTATCTTCCATGCTGAAACGACCGACCGTCTGCTGGTATTCGGGTCAAACGGGCGTTTCTACACCGTTTCTGCCGCGACATTGCCGGGCGGGCGCGGCATGGGCGAGCCGTTGCGCTTGATGGTAGACCTGCCAAACGACGTGCAAATCATTGATATCTTTATTCATAAAGCGGGTCGTAAGCTGCTTGTGGCGTCTTCCGCTGGCGATGGTTTTGTGGTGCCCGAGGACGAAGTTCTGGCGCAGACCCGTACGGGCAAGCAGGTTCTAAACGTGCGCGGCGACGTCAAGGCGATGATCTGTGCCCCTATCGCAGGCGATTCTGTTGCAGTGGTCGGCGAAAACCGCAAAGTGCTGGTTTTCGGTCTGGATGAACTGCCCGAAATGGGACGTGGCAAGGGCGTTCGCCTGCAAAAATACAAAGACGGCGGCATGTCGGATGCGACAACTTTTGTGCGCGCCGAAGGGCTAAGCTGGCTTGACCCGGCAGGGCGCACACGTACCGAGGCTGACCTGACCGAATGGACGGGAAAACGTGCCGGTTCGGGACGCATGGCACCCCGTGGTTTCCCGCGTGACAACCGTTTTGGCTAATCGGTCCACCCGATGACGGATGTCGCTTTGACATCGTCCACGACTGATCCCGCCGGCCTTCCTGTGTATTTTGTCGGCACCCGTGGTGCCCTGTTTTGGTTGGCGCTAAAGACCGGATTTCTAACGGTCATCACGCTGGGTTTTTACCGGTTCTGGATGAAAACACGAATGCGGCGCTGGTTTTGGTCGGCGACCCGGCCCGGTGGGCACCCGATGGAATATGTGGGCGATCCGTGGGAAAAGCTGCTGGGCTTCTTTATCGCGGTGGTCATCCTGACGTTTTACATTGGCATCATCAATCTGGTGGTCATGTTCGTCAGTTTCTCGGTCTTTTCGAGCGCGTCTGTGGGGTATCTGGCCAGTGTCGTCGGGGTAATTCCGCTGTGGTTTTACGCGCAATATCGGGCGCGGCGCTATGTTCTGGCCCGGACCCGCTGGCGCGGCGTGCGCTTTGGCCTTGAAAAAGGCGCGTGGGGCTATGCGTGGCGGGCCTTGATGCATTGGGCGATCACGGTGTTGACGCTTGGGGTGCTGTGGCCACGCATGACATTTTCGCTTGAAAAATACATGACGGATCGAACCTATTTCGGCTCGGCGCGGCTGCATCAGCGCGGGCATTGGACCATGCTGTACCGTGCTGCGATCCCGTTCATCCTATCGGTTTTGATTATGGTGGCGGGCGCAATCTGGGTGTTCTGGCTGGACCCGATCGTGGTGTCCGCTGACGTAACAACCGACGACATCATCCGCTCGTTCGAGGAAATGATGGACGGCGGTGCCGCGGCAGCATTCCCTGTTGTCGAGGCAGAGCGGCTGGCAGTGTTTCTGTTCGCGATGATCGGGTTGATTTACGGGGCAATTCATTATCGCTTTGTCTCGAAACGTCAGATGGCCAACCATAAAACGACCGAAGGGGTGACGCTGCATTCACGTCTTAGCGGACCACGGGTGGCGAGCATTTACGTTCTGGGCAGTATTATCGCCTATCTTGTCTTGGTGCTTGGGATCATCGGGCTGGTGGTTTTCGCCATTTTGACGCTGGGGCCGTCGGCGATGCTGGGCGGGGCAATGGGCGATTTCGGGGCGGCTGTCGATCTTCCAAAGAGCATCGCAGTGCCCTTGATCGCGGCCTTTTACCTGTCGATTTTCCTGATGTGGAACGTGCTTTACAGTACTTTTGTCACCTTTCCGTTGATGCGCCACATGGCCAAAACGCTGTCGCTGCCACGGCGGCATGGTTTGCAGGTCATCAGCCAGCGTGACCGCGATGAATTTACCGAGGCCGAAGGCTTCGCCGAGGCATTGGATCTGGGGGCCGCGATATGAGCACGGGCTTCAATGGTTTTGGCGCTGCCTATTTCGACGGTGACCGCCCTATTGGCAAAGAGGTCAGCCTGCACATCGCCAATCACAACCTTCAGATCGGGCTTGATAATGGCACGACCCTTTTTTGGCCCGTCGAAGATATTCGAGTTCTTGAGGATAACGCCAACGCGCAAAGCTTTACCCTGCGGCTGATCACGGACCCCTTGGCGCGGCTGTTGGTCGCAGATCAAATGCTGCTTTGGTATCTACCAAATGCAAAGCGCCGCAGCCCGCCCAAAGGGCGCGGTAAACTGGCGCTTTGGGCGGCCGGCGCAGTTGCCGCTGTCGCGCTTCAGGTTACGGTTTTGGTCCCTTTACTGGCCGACCGCCTTGCCGTTTTTATCCCGCCGGCTGGCGAACGCGCCTTGGGCGAAGCCACGTTTGAACAGATACGCGGCGCGTTGGGTGAAACTGGCCTTGCGCCGCTGGCCATGTGCGAAAACCCTGCCGGGGCGAACGCACTTGCGCAAATGACCGCTGCGCTGAACGGGGGTGAAGCCGCGCCAGAGGGTTTAAGCGTGACAGTGCTGGACCATGACATGATCAATGCCTTTGCGTTGCCGGGCGGGTTTGTCGTGATCTTTAAAGGGTTGATCGACCACGCAGAAACCCCTGACGAAGTCGCCGCCGTTCTTGCCCATGAAATCGGGCATGTGGTCAGCCGCGACCCAACGCGCCACGCGCTGCGTTCTGCGGGGTCCATCGGCATTTTGGGCCTGTTGTTTGGTGATTTTGCCGGGGGCGCGGCGGTCTTGTTTTTGACTGAACGCCTGATCAGCGCGACCTACAGCCAGCAGGCCGAAACGGACGCTGATGCATTCGGCTATGGGCGGCTTGAGGCGGCAAATGTATCGCCAGCGGCCCTTGGCACGATGTTTGAGCGCTTGCGCGAGGAACATGGCGACGGCAACGAATTGCTGACCCATTTTCTAAGCCATCCCAGCCTTTCGGATCGCATTGAAAATGCCCGGGCCGCCGCTGACGAAACACAGGAGTATGCGCCGATACTGGATGATACTGGCTGGAAGGCCCTGCAATCGATCTGCGATTAAACGGGTTCCGCCGTTAGCCAAACCCCGCCTTCGGGGCGCAACGTGAGGATCATCACGGGTTCAGGATCCTTGCCTGTTTCGGCAGTGAATTTGAACCGCGATAGCAAGGTGGCAAGGATGATCACCGCCTCTTGCAGGGCAAAGCTGGCACCGATGCAAATACGCGGGCCGTCGCCAAAGGGCAGATAGGCGTAACGGTCGATTGATTTGCGATCCGCAAACCGTTCAGGCCTGAACGCGTCGGGCTCATCCCACAGCTGTTCGTGACGGCCCAAAGCATAGATCGGGATCATCACAGTATCACCCGGTTTGATGTCGCGCCCGCCCAAAGTGTCGTGTTTTTGCGCCGTCCGCGAAAGGATACCCGCGGGCGGATAAAGGCGCAGTGCCTCGTCGATGATCTGGCGTATAAAGGGCAGGTTTTCGACATCGTCGCCCGTTGCCGCGCGACCCTTCAAAACGGATTGTGCCTCGGCGCGGGCTTTGTCTTGGGCGGCTGGATCAAATCCCATCAGATACAGCGACCATGACAATGTCAGGGCCGTTGTTTCATGCCCCGCAACGATGAACGTTAGCAAATTATCGCGCAGCTCTGCGGTGTTCATCTGACGTTTTGTTTTGGGGTCCACGCCTTCTAGCAGCAGGTCAAGCAGATCGGGGGTTTCATCGCTGCCCCGTTTGGCGCGTGCCTCGATTGCGATATCGGCCAGACGCTTCATTTGCCGTACGGCCTTGCCGGATACGATCCGGTCGGGGCGGGGCACCCAGTCGGGGAAACCCAGTATATCGAATAGGCTGACCTTGCCCGCTTGTGCGATATAATCTTCGATCGCCACGTGCACGGCCTCGCGATCGATGGTGTCGTCGCCCGAAAATGTGACGTCGGAAATCACGTCAAAAGTTGTCGTGACCATCTCGTCCAGCATGTTGATGGCGCGCGGGCTTGCTGCGCTGATACGGTCGCAGGAACGTTCGGCAGCGGCTGTCATGATCGGCGACAGGTTCAGCATATTGCGCGCTGAAAAAACCGGGGCAGCCGTGCGGCGTTGCCAGCGCCAATGCGCGCCTTCTGCAATGAACAGGGAATCCCCGATGGCGGGTTTCAACAGGTTTTTGACAACAAGAGACTTGGGATAATCGTCGAGCCGATCAAGCAGAACCTCGCGGATGGCCGTCGGATCCATGACCATGTGCCAGCGTTTGCCGGTTTTGCCCGATACCATGGGTTGTTTGGTGGCGATGGCGGGGATGATGCTGAGGATATTGCGCCGCGCCATTTGCAGGCTTTTCAGAATGCCCCAAGGTTGGGTCACTAGGGGCACACGGACGGGAAGGGGCGGTTGGCTCATGAACAGGTGCCTTTCTGCGACATATTATAGATAGGGTTTCGGCCCCCGGCTGCAAATGCCCCAAAAGATTGCACCCTTGTTGGGCATGGGGTATCGCCATGGACACAGTTTGCGCCGATGGAGGCTTTTGATGTTTCGTGTTCTTGCCATTTTGATGACCGTTACCTTTGTTGCCGCGTGCAACGGTGCGTCCGACCTGAACAAGGCACCTGTGCCGCTTGGCGACTTTAACCTGTATCACAACATCGTGGTCGCGCCCAAAGTTCAAAAGCTACCGATCAGCCGCGAGGTAAGCGAAGAGGTGCTGACCACAGCCGTCAAAGATGCGATTGCAGAACGCTTTGATCGCTATGATGGCGCGCGTAATTATCACTTTGGCGTCAGTGTCGAAGGGTATGTATTGGCCCCTCCGGGTATTCCGCTGGTATTGGCACCCAAATCGGTGATGATCCTTAAATTGACGGTCTGGGATGACGCCGCAGGCAAGAAGCTGACCGACAAACCATATCAAATCACTGTGTTCGAATCGTTCGATCAGGGGCCGATCGTAGGGTCGGGTTATACCAAGACTGCGGAAGAGCAGCTCAAGAACCTGAGCCAGAATGCTGCAAAGTCGATTGAGAACTATTTAGTTAAGCAAAATGACGCCGAAGGGTGGTTCAACCGCCCCGCTGACGCTGTGATTGTGCGGTCTGGTACCGCGGCTGCACCCACTGCTGACATCGAATAAGCTGAAATTACTTTGCCGATGCTGGTTTCAGGGGCGAACAGACGCTTGATTTTATGCGCCAGACCCAATACATCGCCCGCCAGATAGGTTTGGGTCCGACGTAGGGCCCTCATTAATATAAAGGGCTGCACCATGGCTAAGGCAAAGTTTGAACGTAATAAACCACACGTTAA
>TARA_R110002126_G_scaffold158322_2_pt1 | contig 57715 bp, 30 predicted proteins | sample TARA_R110002126 | Tara Oceans TARA_R110002126 (sample SAMEA4397536) | marine metagenome | biome: Polar Biome; feature: [DCM] deep chlorophyll maximum layer (ENVO:01000326); material: water (ENVO:00002006), including particulate matter (ENVO:01000060) such as... | depth 30 m | reverse complement strand
AAGAAAACAAGTAGTTGATAAATATGGCATACCTATTAAAGGACCTGTAAGGCGTAGTTCTGGAGATTTTATACCCAAAGAAGAAGTGTTTGAATGGGAAAGTGCTCCTAAAGAAAGGGTAGTAAAATCATCAACTTCTAAAGCTCAAAAACTTTTTGATGAAGAGTTTGCAGTTACTGGACCTGGCACACTAGAAAGCTTAGAAATTGAAGCTGCTGAACAAACGGATAAAATTATAAAGCAACTTGAAAAAAAAGGTTATAATATTAGTGATAATTATAAAAAAGAACTTTATCAACAAACTCTTGATACCTCAACACGCGGGTACGGGAAAGTAACTAATGCTGCTCAAGTGACAAAAAAGAAAGAACAAAGCTCTTGGGATGCAGGTGTTGAAAGATTTGAAGATATTGTTACTAATCCAATGGCTGCAGCTAAATATTCATTTGTAGGTGGAGGCTTAGATAATATGCCAAGAAACTATAACCAGATGCTATATGCAGAAAGGGAAGCTCCAACATATGCCTTTACAAGAAACGATGATGGAACTATATCACGATCTCCAGAAGCAATAGCAGCAATTAATCCTGGAGCAGCAAGCTTTCGAGAAAGATTTGGCTACGGTGATGAAGGAATGGGAGAAGGTTCTAATCCACTTGATTTTGTTAATACAATGGCAAATCCAGCAAAGTGGGCTTCTCTTTTAGATAATGCTCTAAGTAAAGGAAACTATGGTGATGCTGCAATAGAAGCAGCTGCTTTGTTTCCTTTATTTAAGACAGCTAGTCTTTTAAATAAAGGTAAAAACATTGCAAAAACATTTAGAAACGAAGGTGCATCAATAGCTTGGAAAACGCATAGACCAGTAACTAAGCTTAAACATATTAATAAACATAATATTGAAAAGCAACTTGGTAAAGAGTGGGATATAAAACCTTTAGGTTTTAATATAAATAAACTTGATGATGTTGCAGAAACAGCTAAAAAAAATACTGGAGCGTTCAATGAAGGTGTTTTTGATCTTAAGAATCCAAAGTTTAAAAATCAGTTAGTTAAGTTTGAAAACCCTGAACTGATAGCTTATGAACAGTATATGAATGATTATCCTACTGTTAATTTTCCTGAGTTAATGAAAAATATCCCTGATGAAGGAACTTTTGCTAAAATTAAAAGACAAATTGATTTTTCAACTGGTAAAAGAGAAGGTCAAAGAGCTTTAATTATGGATAGATTATCTGGTGAATCAGCTAAAACATTACCAATAGACACTTGGATGGGGATGGAAGTAGAAACATTAGCAGAATTACAAAAAAACTTGCAAAAACTTAGGTCTGAAAATTTAGGTGTTGATTGGGCCGGAGACAATATATTATTTGATGCAGATAAACAAAAATTTAATATGATTGATATAATACCTCATCAACCTGTAGATATAAATAAATTAGGGGTCAATGCTAGTAACTGGCAAGATAATATATTTGGAAGCGGTAATCCTTATATATATGATAATGCAGGAGAAAATATTAATTCTACAATGCGAAGAAATTTGCAATTAAAAGTAAATGAGGCAGCACATAAAGCAGGAATGTCCGAACGTGATCAAACTTTTATTTGGGAAGAATTTCAAAAAAAGTTAGACCAACTTTCTAATAGTATTGATTTTAAAAAGAATGGTGGTCAATATGTTGATGTAGAATTAACAATGCAAGAAATTAAGAATTTAAGAGATGGGGGTTTAATAGTAGAAGAGTTTTAAACTTTTGAAGTTTAAAAAGTTAACTCAAAATTTAGTATATTGTATATAGAACTATAGTTATGAAAAAAAGAGTAAGAGTTTATAAGCCTAAGCAGCAGATGAAAAATGGTGGATCTGCTAATAATACTCAGGATTCAATTTTGGATCCTATAGCAGAAGAAAGGACTAACAACTTTGCTTCATGGTTAAAGGAGTCAGCTGTAATGGGAGCAGAAAGAGAACAAAAAAAGGAGTTTGAAAAGTACATGAAGTCAATGGCTCAAGAATTTCCAGGATACGGATCTCAGCAACCACAAATGCCAATGGCTCAAAATGGTTTTATTACACCTGTTAAAACAGGACAAGGTCTTTTAGAAGAAGATAATTTTATTAAAACTAAACGTAAATTAAATGGTAAATATAAGCAAAAAGAAATTTCAGAAAACAGATATAACAGAATTAAAAATAGATATGAAAAAAAAGGTGGCTATGGTTTCACTGTTGATCCAGATGTAGATAACACTGTTCATAGAAGAGGTAATAAAAGTGTTTCTGATATGGTTACTAGTGATCCTATTCCTCAAGGACCTGTAATGCGTGGTGAAGGAAGATATCCTGAACCTTTTTTTGTTCCTGGTCAAAGTCATAGCGAAACATTTAATCCTGAAGAATATTATAATCCTGAAGAATATTATAATCCAGGGTTAAGAATAAGTGATCCAAATTGGAATAGTTCATTTGAAACAAATAATGAAATAGGAACTTTACCAACTTTACCTTTAACTACAATAGATACAAATTCAAATAGTGAAGGCATTATTCCTTCATTTTCTCCAGGTGGTACACTTTTATCACCAGGATCATCTATAGAAAAGACAACTAAAGATAATAATAATATTGAATTGTTTACTGATCAAGTTAATGCTAATCAATCCACTAATAAACAATTTTTTGGAGATCTTGGTACATTAGGTGGAATAGCTTCAATGGCTTTTGCAACACCAGATGTTTTTAAAGGTGAAGGTACTTTAGAAGGAGCTGAAAATGTTGATATGACAGATTTTGAAATTACGGGTTATGAAAAAGGTAAAAATAAAAGACACCGTACTCTTAAATATAATGCTACAGGTACTCAAAAAGCACCACAAACAAATACTTTTGATCCAAATGCTACTGATATTTCTGATGAGGAATATGAAGAAGGTATGAGTAACTGGAATGAAAACTTATACGGTGAAGAAAAACATTCTAAACTTAATAATGCTTGGAACAAAATACAACAAGGATTTGGTAGTGAAAATAATTCAGAAGCTAGAAAACATCCTGGAATATCAGATGCATATTTTAAGATGATACAAGGACTAGGAAATGCTGGTGATAATATTAAAGGCGCTTTTGGAAATGCATATAACAAAATTAGACAAGGCAGACCTCATCGCGCGAATTTAAATTTACGTGATGGAGGTAGTTACTATGATTTACCTAAAGCTCAAAATGGAACAGAGTGCCCTATAGGATACAAAAAAGATCTTCAAGGTAACTGTGTAAATCAAATATCAGGTGAGCAATATCAAGAAGAAACTAGTTTAGACAATCCAGGATTAGACAATCCATGGTTAGCAAACAATATGAAACCTAATGCATTAACCGGGAAAACTCCTATGGGTTCATTGTCTGCAGATAATTTATTAGCAGATGCTGGTATTACAGGAGCTTCTGCAGAAAATCCAGTTCTTGGATCAGGTTTGAATACACAAACAGAGTTAAATAATCCAGGTTTGGATAACCCATGGTCAAAAGAAGGACAAATAGATTTAAAAAAACAAAGTAAACTTAAAACTATAAATGATGAAAATCCTGAAATTTTAGCACAAGGAACTTTAGGTTTAATGGGTGTTGTTGGATGGGCTGGAGAAAGAGATGAAGTAGCTGAGGCTGATGCTGCTGCTGCTAGAAAATTTTCAGATGTTTTTGAAACTAACTTAGTAGCTGGTTCTGACCGTGGAGATCGTATGGCTAATGTACCTGGATTTGGAAATGAACTTAAACCTCATTTATCTAGTGGAAAGAGGCACGGATATGATACTAAAGTAGCAAAAGATGGTAGAGAGGTAGGTGGACCAAAACCACAAACAGAAGCTGTTGCGAATAATGAACTGCTTAATAGTTCTGAAAAACAAGCAATGGCAGATGCCCGATATAGATTAGGAATAACAGGATCAAGGGATAATAATAATAATCTAGAAGCTGCAATTGATTATGCTAATGTAATAGATAATTATCAACCTGAAGGACCAATCATTCCATTAAGACAACAAGTTGATGAGTTAAATAGTAAGTATCCATACTATAATGGTTTTCAGGAAGAAGAGTTTATAGGTGGTAGAAATAATAAAGGCTGGGATGCATATACTAAAAGATTTGAAAGATCTGGAAGAAACCCCTTCATACAAAACTCATTATTAGAAAGTGACAATAAAAAATCAGAAGGGGTAGGTACAGGACTGATACGTGCTAATGGAGGAAATGTATATAATGATGGTGGAATCCCTTCATTTAATGATCTTAATAAACTTAAGAATTTTACAAATCTATATACAGATGCTCAAGATGATATGGATGGTATAACTAGTTGGACTGGCGGACATGACACAAATCCAGCTAATTCAGCAGCTGTACGTAAGTATATGATGGAGAATGCACAATACAGTTCAGAATTAGAAGGTGCTTATGGTGATCCTGCAATACAAGCTCCACCTGCAGGTTACTCAAGTTGGCAAGATTATGCTACTCAAAATGCAGAACTACTACAAAGTAATATTGAAAATAATCCTGCATATAATAAACGAGATGGTGGAAATATGTATGAAGATGGTGGTATGTATCAAGATGGTGGGGGTATGAACATAGGAGATGAACAAGAAATGTCAGAACCAGAAATAGCAAGATTACTTGCTCAAGGATATCAATTAGAATTTATAGATTAAACTAGCATTATGAGAAAAGTTAGAATAACAGGTTTGCCTAATAAAAGAGATGGTGGTCAAGGTCATCAAAATCAAGGTCAAGGTATTAGACGTTTTATGGATAGTACAAGAAGTTATGATTCAGATAATAATCCTTTTAGTGCTCCAGATATTGAAGTGAATAAAACTATGCAGCCTGTAGATGAATCTGAAGCTAACATTGAAGCTGAAAAAGGTGAAGTTGTTATGGTTGCAGGTCAAGGGGGCATTCCAGAAACATATGATGTTGGTGGAAAAAAACATTCAGAAGGAGGCACTTTTTTAAAATTAGCTGAAAACGGTTTTGTTTTTTCTGATAACAAGTCTAATAAAGATGGAATGTTGATTAAAGACAAAGACTTGCTTATAAATATGTTTGGTATGACTATTCCTAAGAAAGGGTTTAGAGGTTTTACACCAGCACATATTGCTAAGAAGTATGATCAAAATAAGTGGAAAAAAGTTCTTATGGATCCTAACTCTGATATGTTAGAAAGAGAAACTGCAGAGAAGATGATTGAAAACAATAACTTAAAGCTTGGACAACTAGCTTTAATTCAAGAATCAATGAAAGGTTTTCCTCAAGGAATTGCTAAAGCTTCTGAAGGATATATGAATCAAGTAAACATGGATCCTAAAATGTTTGATTTTTTAAAAGAGCCTTCACAAGAACAACAAATGCAACCTCCACAAATGCAACCTCCACAAATGCAACAAGAAATGCAACAAGAAATGCCAATGGCACGAAATGGTGGGAATTATGAAGGTGCTTTCTGGAATTCTATTATGAAAGATGGTGGAAATATACCTTATGCTCAAAATGGTTTTATTACACCTGAGCTTCAGAAACATTTTGAAGAAAATACACCTTACGATATGTTTAATGATCCTAATTTAAGTGATGAGCAAGTAAATGAAGCTCTTAAAAAAGGACTCATTTATAATAATTCATTCTCTAATTCATATCCAGATCCAAATGCAGTTTATCCAGAAGAACAGTTAGTAGCATCTCAAGTAGCTTCAGGACCACAAGTTACTGAATACCCAAGATTGAAACCTGGTGAAAATAAAGCTAGATATGAAGCTCTGAAAGCTAGAGGTTCTGTAATGGGAGATTATAATCCTGGAATTGCATATGCAGAAATTGAAGATACTGAAAAAGTAATAGGAATTAATGGAAAAACTATTGATATAACAGGATCAGGACCTGAAGTTAAACCTTCAGAAAAAGAAACTAAACCTAAAGCCTCTAAGAAGCCTACTTATACTTATAATGTACCTGATAAGTATAGAGATAATGATATGTATGATGTAGAGTCTGAATCATATGATCCTTCTGCAATTAAAAAAGGTGATTATATTAGAAAAGCTGATGGTAAATGGTATCAAGCTAAAGGTTTGCAAACTATCTCTCGTGATTATGAAGGTGATGACATGGCTACAACATTTGGAGGTAATGAAGATATGGCTGGAGCATACGCATATTTAGAAGAAACACTTAGAGACCCTGATGTAAGAGATGCCTATGCTAAAAAGACTAAAGAGGCTTTACGCAATAAAGAATATTACAAAGGTAAGTCTGGCGGATATAGTGATATGTATACGGAAGCTGAAATAGAAGCATTAAGTGATGATGATTTAATTGAACATTTCTTAAAACATCAAAAGAGAAATTATGCACTTCAAGCTAATGGAGTTGATCCTAAAGATTTTGAAGATGCTAATGGTAATTTAAGAAGTGTAAGTGGTATCACAAATAGGTTAATTGGTAATGATATCATGGATGCTGATGGGGTAGTTGTTGGTAAATTTGATGCTGCATCAGCTAAAGTAGAAGCTGAGAGAAGAATTGCTGAGTATGAAACAAAAAAGATTACTAGTCTTAACTCTGCCTTTGATAGCTACGGTATAGGTATTACAGCTGATGAAATTGATGCTGGAGAACTTGGATTAGAGCAAGCTAGTTATTGGGGGTACCATGATCTACTTAAAGATAGGAAAAATCTTGATCCAGAACTTCAAAAGAAACTTAAATATCTTGATGAACCTTCAGAAGGTTTTTCTGATGAGCCTGAAGGTAATATTTCACCTATTGATAGTAAGACTAAGAACTTCTATACAAATACAACTGCAGGTCAACTAGGTGTTGTTAAGGGAGAAGAGATGGGTTATGAAGAAGCAGCCTTAGCAGAAAAAGAGAAAGATCTTAAAAAACCAGGTCCTGTTAATAGTTATGCTGAAGATTATATGGTTAATCCATGGGCTCAAGATAGAATGAACTTAAGTAATCTTGTTAATACATCTTTAGGTAGAAAGAAATATTTAGGTCATTCATTTCCAGTTAATCTTGCTAGGCCTGATGTGCTTTATCATGATCCAGCTAGAGCCGTAGCTACTAATAATGAGCAATCAGGAATGGCACGTAGAGCTAATCAAGCTTTTGCAGGTTCTAACTCTACATATAGAAATACAGGTATTGCAGGAAAGACTTGGGCTAAGAATTTAGATACTATTGGACAGTATGAAAATATGAATGTACCTATTGCTAATTCTTATTATGATAAAGTATGGGAAGCAGATAGAATGCAACAACTAATGAATTCTCAAAAAGCAGAAAACTTATATGCTGGAAATGTTATTGCTAATCAACAATTTGATAATACAAGAGTAGCTGATAGACGATTGATTACAGATGCTAGAATGCAAATGCTTACTAACCAAATGGAAACACAAGCTTGGAATCAACAGTTTCCTAATTTTAGTACTAAACCTGGTAAAGGAGGAGGTATGTGGAGAACTGGTTATAATAGACCTTTTGTTAATACAGGCATGCCAGGACAAAGTAGTTATCTTAAAGACTATATGAAGTTAAAAGGAGATTATCCAGATGCTAGTGAAGATGCAATTAAGGCACAGTTAGATATGTCATATCCTACATCTTCAAGTAGACAAAGCGTACAAAGAGGAGCTTATACACAGCCTCCTGGTCAAGGAATGAGAAATGGTATGTTTCGTCCTTTACAATCAAATAGATCTGAAGAAGCAGCATTTGCAGCAAGATATGGAGCCATTAATCCTTTAGGTAACTATGGTAATTAAACTTTTTAAGTGTAATAAACTAAAAAAATTTTTAGTAATTTAGTATTCAATTATGGCAACGTATTTACAAGGTGTAACAGATTATGTACCACAGGTACAACCGTGGAGACCCAACTATAACTTCTACCAACCTATTTTTCAACAAAAGCAGGCTAAGTATGATCAAGGTTGGAATAAAGTTAATAACATGTATAATAGCATGTTAAATGCTCCTATGTTAAGAGAAGATAATAAGTTACATAGAGATGAGTTTTTTAAAAATGCTGAACAGCAAATAAAGCAGATAAGTGGTCTTGATTTATCATTAGTTCAAAATATAGATGCTGCTTCACAAGTCTTTGCTCCTTTTTATGATGATGAAGGTATTGTAAAAGATATGGGCTTTACTAAAAAGTATCAAGATCAAATGCAACGTTCTGAATATTTACGTAACTGTAATGATGAGAAATGTGCTGATAAATATTGGAATGGTGGTGTAAGAGCAATGAACTATCAAGCAGAAGACTTTGTAAGTGCTACTGCAGAAGAAGCACTTAAAATGCGTGCACCTCAGTATACTGAAAATTATAACTTGATGAAGAATGCACAAGCTGCAGTTAAAGATGCAGGTTTGTCTATGAAGATTACTCGTAATAATGGTCAGTACTTAGTTACAGATAAAAACGGATCTCAACTGACTATGCCTCTTATGAGTTTTATGATGCAAAGATTTGGAGATGATCCTAAATTACAAGAATTTTATTCTACTAAAGCTATGCTTTTAACTAGAGAAAATCCAGAAGCAGCAAATGCAGCATACAAAAAAGCTATGCAAAATCCTGAAATGTCTAAAGAACAGATAAAAGAAGAATCTGAAAATGAAGCTTTTGATGAAACTTATAATTCTGCTAAAAATGTTGTTTCAACAACAGCAAATCAAGAGCAAAATAGGTTTTTAACTATGGTTAAAAAGAAAAATGTATTAGAAGCTAAAATCAAAAAAGAAGGAATAGTTCCTGGATCTTCTGAAGCTAATTCATTTGTTTCTATTATAAGAGACAATAATATTCAAGAAAAAGTTGTAAATGGTCTAAATGAAATGGATGAAAAATCTCGTAATACAGATATTGGATTACAAGAAAAAGGACTAGCTGCTAATAAAGATCAAATGAGAAATGTCATAGCAAATGCTATGAAAATTAATGACATGTATAAAACAGCTAATACTCTTGCTTATCAAGATTATGAGCATACAATGGTAGCTGATCCTTTTGCAGTTCAAAATAATAGTTATAATAATAGTAAAAAATTAGCAGAGATTAGAAATGGTTATGCCATGACTAATAATGCATATGATTATATTTATAAAAAAAGCTTAAAAGAAATTGACAATGCTATTAAAAATAAGAATGTAGGTACAGGATTACCTTTCTTTTTAAGACCTAGTAACAATTACTCTGATAGACTTCGCGATTTTACAAATACAGGTAGCTCATTAAAAGGACCTTCTGGGGCAGGTTCAGCTGGTGATCAATTAGCTGCTAGTATATTAGCAGGTATGTCTAATCCTCAATCTAATGTATCTATGCAACCAGAAAGAGTTGCAATGCTTGTAGATCAAGGAAAATTTGAAGAAGCTTTAAATCTTATTAAAAATAAATCTCCTGAAAAAACACCTTCTAAAACACCTTCTAAAACACCTAAATCATCTGAAGGGTTATCTACAGAAGAAAAACCTTATGCAAGTGGAAGATTTTTAACAGGATCTGTTTCTACTGGAGGATTTGATTTATCAATGAATCTACCTCTAAATAGAGGTAACATTTATACTCCACCTGATATATCATATAAAGTTGTTGAAGGAAAAGATGGTTTTAATGTTATGAAAAGTACTCTTGCTAGATATGGAGTTCTTAAAGATTCAAGAAATCATGATTACATTCCGTTTAATTATGCAATGTTTGGTGATTCAGATGGAGATTCAGAAAACCCAATTACATTTGATCATCAATGGGCTACAATTAATATAATGCGTGGGGCATTTGCTAAGTCAAGAGGTTATACAGCAGAAAGAGTTAATCATTATAAAAAAGATGCAGAACAAGAAAAAAGTAGAATAAATATAGAACAGTTAAATCAGCAATTTGCAATGGCTGGTGATGATTCAAATCCTAATAAAGATGCTATGCAAGCGGAACTATTAGAGTTGACTACTACTATTGATCAAAACTTTGTAATATTAGGAAAAAAAGCTGGAAGCAGATTTGGTGGAAACATTTCTAAAAGTTATCCTGCATATAAAAAAGCTAGTGATGCTGGTTGGGGAGGACTTCCTAAACTTACTGCAGAAGAATTTAAAACTATGCGTTCAGGATTACCAACAAATTTTAAAAACACACAGTTTCAATCAGACTCTAAACAATATAGAAAAATAAAAGGTATTGGTAATAAAAAACTTATAGCTTTAGCTGGCGGAATAGATGCTTTATATCAGTTTAATGAAAATGCAGGTGGTATTTGGTCAACTACTGATGCAAATCCTAATGAAGTATCTCGCTTAACAACTACTGATGAATCTAAAAGACCTGCTAAGGAACTTATGTCACATAATGAATATTCCAAATGGGCAACTTTAATAAGTGATGAAGCAGGTAATTTAAATAATGATGGTACATATGTTAATAAAGAATTAACTCCAGATATACTTGCAAAAGTTAAAAGATACGAAGCATTTACAAGTAACACTAACTATGAAAGAAAGTGGGGTATGGGTTCAAAATTACCTGAAATACAATATTTAAACGCAGTTAATGCTCCTCATAAAGTGGGAATTAAACAAAATGAAGATGCTGCTCAAATTGCTATTGATAACTGGAACGCTAGTTTAAACGAAGCTCAAAGTAATCTTGTACCTCAAACACGAAGTATAGATGGAAGAATTTGGAATTCAATAATGGATAAAATTGTAATTCCAGGAGGTCAAGGTGAGATGTCTAGAATAGCAACTAAAACAGAATTATCAAGTATACTTGCTGAAAGTATTCCTGAACTTTTAGAAGATCCAAGTTGGTTTGAAGATAATGAACCTTTTACAGGTACCTGGGGCCCAACTTTTAATAGATTTATGGAAAACAATATGTCTGATGGTAGTCCTGGAAAAAAGGCATTATTAAACTTGTTATCTGTTTCTAACTATGCTTCTATAGATGGAGCAAGTAAAGGAAATTATAAATTAACAGCAGCTGGTTATGGATATAATAAGCCTTCGTGGGAGCAAGTAGCACCAGGTTTTAACAAAGCTATTGCTGGTTGGAAAATGAATCAAGATGATAAGTTACCTTTTGATCAAAGAAAATACAAAAGTATGGCTGATGCTTTAGAAGAAACTAGAGCTGAAAATCCATATACTGGAACCACGTTTAGTCCCAATCGAGACCCCAGGGTAGTGCAGTTTGGAAACGGCATGGGTAACAGTGAAGATTTTGATCCTAGAGCTCAAAGGTTTTTACAATTTTTAGGTAAATATGAAGGCGCATTAACTTCAAAGCAAAGTGATGGTGAAAAGCCTGGTAGTATGTACAATGTATCACCGAATTATAGTATGTATGAAAAATACAAAAAAGAATCTGATCCTAGAACTGACTTTCTAGCAGGTATGGATTTTGATTTTGCTATTGCAAGAATGGATAGAGGTTGGGATAATATATTTACTGATCATGAAGCTACTATTGGTACAGCATATGAAGAAATCATAAATGGTCATACTAATGGCAAATCTTCTTTTGGTGGTATGTTTACTGGAGAAGATGGTGCACCGCGTGGTCAAGGAACAATGCTTTCACTTGAAGGTAATATGAGTGCAATTACTCCTTATAGACAAGATCAAAATTTTATTGATTCTAAATACATTTTAGATGAAGCTGTTAAGAAAGGTGACTTTACTCAAACGGAAAGTACAGGTGCTGTAGCTGGAGAACAATTAACTTTAGAGGACGAACAAATTAAAACTGTTCTTAATCAACTCTCTGGAGATCTTAAATCTGTTGACACATATACAAAAGGACATGAGCCAATATATGATTTATCATATCAAACATTTGATAATGCGTATAATAAAACAAAATTTACACTTACTTTTTTAGGTCCAAATTGGCTTAAAGATAAAGGTTATAATAATACTAAAACAGGACAAGAAAAAACAGCACGTCCTATGTCATATACGTGGACTGTAGAAGATCCAACAGATGCTTTATCAAAAGGTGCTCATCCAACATCTTGGGATGCAACAGTAGGTAATTTAGGAGTTGGTGAAACTTATACAAATAGTTCAATAGCTCAAAATTATGGAAGTATTCATTATACTAAGGAATCTGATGGTATGATACAACCAGGATATACTATTGATCTTTTTAATGTTGAAACTGGAGAAGATGAAGAAGTTTCTATATATGCGCCTGCTCAAGCATACTATGGAACAGATTGGATTGATGAACAAATTAAGTTAGTTGATGTAATGACTCGTAATAAAGCTGTTAGTGAGGATATGAAAAGAAAATATACTATGCTAAGAGGTGTTAAAAGCACTGACGAACTTTTAGAAGTAATGGCTAAACAAATTGGAGTATCTGTAGAAGAGCTAGTAGAATCATTTAAATAAAAAACATGCCTCAAAATAAACCGTTAACAGACACAGAAAGAGATCTATTAATGGCAGGTGGAGGATATGGAAGTATTCAACAAGCTATTAATCAAAATGAATCATCTCTTAGCACTCAAGCTCAAGGTAATATAGATCCTTATGCTCTTGGTAAAGGAACTCCATATCCAGCTCAATCTTTAGGTTATGAAACTTTTTTTCCTAAGACTGCATATGGTAGATTAGGTTTCAGTCCTTTTATAGATAATCATGATAAATATAAGCAGGGTACTAGTAAATGGGAAGACTTTTTAGATGCTCAAAATGCTAGTACACAAATGATGACAGGTATGACATCTTTTTTTGGTGCAGGTGGTGGAGATCAAAGTACATATACTGCAGCTAGAGATTATGAGAAGCTTGTAGATATGGGTTCACCTGTTGGTAAAACAGATAATTTTTCATGGGCTTTAAAGCAGTATGTTCAAGCGGGTTATACTAAAGCTATTATCACATCAATAGTTGCTGAGGAATTAGCATTAGCAGCTGTGACTGCAGCATCAAGAGGTAAAACAGCAGCACTTGCTTGGGGTAAAACAGTTAAAAATGCTAATAGGCTTATTCATATTGGTGATAAACTAGGTGATGCTAAGAAGTTTGAAGACCTTTATGATGTGTCTAGGATGGCTAAACAAACAGATAATGCACGTAAAACTATAGATGGTATACAAGATGTTTCTAAAGCAAGAACTTTCTGGGAAGCAAGTAGAAAAATGGCAAGTCAAGCTGGAAATAATATAGCTAAGGGTACTAGATGGACTGCTGGAAAAGTTTTCCCACATGCTGGTAGTTATATCAATAGTGTTAAAAGAGGTGAATACGCAATGAATGGTTTTGCAGGTGCTACTGCTGCATTTGGTGCATTTTGGAGAGAACATAGAGAATTTAAATTAGCATTTGAAGAAGCTGATTTAGAAAAAGCATTTATTCAAAAAGATGCTATGGCTCAACTTGTAGGTAGATTTCGTGATGAAAACGAAGGTAAAAATCCTGAAGGTAAGTCTTTAGAAAATTTACAAGAATTGGCTGAAGGTGCGGGAGCTTCTGGAAAATTGACAAATAGTATTCTTATATATGCTACTAATAAGTTTGGATTTAATTCATTATTTACAAGAATGGCACCTAGACTTGCTAGTGAGTCAATAAAAGCTAGTAGATATGGAAAACTTTTTGTAAACAAAGCTAAACTTAAAAACGGTAATATTGCTAGTGCTGATTTTGTTCCAAAAGGTACTGGTATTAAAGGATCTTTAGGTATTAGTCAAATGAAATATCATTTAGCTAACCTTAAAAAATCTCCTGTAAGAACTCTTAAATATTTAGCTGGAGCTTCAGCAATGGGAGCTACTGAAGGTACTCAAGAATATTTTCAAGAAGTAATTCAAGATGCTGAAATTACAAGAGCTGTTAAATCATATGGTAAATCATTAGATGGAGGATGGTTAGACTATCATGCTACAAGCATGCAAAAGTATTTAAGTCCACAAGGTGCTGAAGTATTTGCTTCAGGTTTTTTTATGGGTGCTTTTGCCGGACCTCATAAATTTATGATGAATAGAGGCGCAGATGCTGCTCATGCTGGTGCTAGCTATTTATCTGGAAACTACAAGAAGAATCAGAAGACAGCTGAGGATATGCAGAAACGTTATGCATCTCAAATTGATAAGATAAATGACATGCTTAAAAATCCATGGTCTAAAGAGGTTGGCCTTGGAGCTCTTATGAGAAAACGTAAACAAACAGAACAAACAGTTGAACAAGATCAAGCAGTTGAAGATGGTGATGAAAACACATTTAATCATATTGTTGATGATCAAACTCTTGAAACTATATATAATGCATTAGATAAAAATGTATTTGAAACTCTTCTTGAACAAGTAGAACAAATAGATCAATTAACAGATGGAGATATATTAGAAGCTTTTTCTGAGGTAATAGGTGAAAATGCATCTTCAGAAGATGTCTTAGAGTTTAAAAAAAATGCAAGAAATGTAATTGATAATGCAAGATATATTGAAAAAATAAAAAAAGATACAGATAATAGATATATCAATCCATATAGGTATGGTGTAGGAGAAAAAGGTGATGACACTACATTTGGAGTTAATCCTTATTTTATGCATAACGCATTTGAATATACAAAAAAACAGATAGTTAAGCAACATTATTCTTACAAAAGAACATTGGATCGTCAAGATGAGTATCTTAAAGCAATGATGGATAACCCACCTTTTTGGGATAAAACTAAAAAAGGTCCCGCTTCAGAGATTACTATATTGTTTAATGAAAGTGATTTAGCTAATGAAGTTTCAATTCTTAAAACAGAGTTAGAAGTTGCTAATAATACTTCTAAATCAGACATGACTGCTGGTCAGAAAAGAGACCTTAAGTTTATGCAAGACAAGTATGATTTACTTGCTGGCTACACTAAAGATGTAGCTTCAAAAGAAGAGATTCCTTGGAAAGATGGTACTATTATTGAAGTTGATGGAAAGTTTTATAAGCAAGTAACTTCTCCTACAGAAGATATAGGTAAGTATTATGATGAAGTTGATAAAGATGGAAACCCTATTAAAGGTAAGGGTACAACCGCTACTAAAAAAGATTGGGTTGAGAATAAGATAAGAAAAGGAAAGAAAGGTACTAAAGAAAAAGTAGAAGGTATCCAAAAAGTTTTAGCAGATTTAAAATTTGAGTATTTAAAAGATAAGTTAAATGAAAACCTTTCAGCTGACTATAAAAAAAAGATAGAAGAAGGTGAAATAGAAGCAACTCTTGGGATAGGTATGCCTGTAGACATGTCTACAAAAAAAGGTGGTAAAGGAATAATTATTGGTATTACTGGTAATTATTTTAAAATTAAACCAAATGATGGAACTACCACAGTAAGAGTACTTAAAAGCAATGTGTCATTAGATAAAGATGCTGCTTTTGATATGTTATATAAGAAAAAAGCATTAGAAGTTAATACTCAAAGTGTAGTAGATAAGCTATACAAATTATATTCAGAGTACATGAAACTTATTGCTAAAAAAAATAATAATCATGTAGATGAAGTTGCATTAGATAAGTCTTTCCAGAAACTACTAGACTTCTACGGATTAGAAAAAGATGCTGAAAATTTAACTAATTTACTTAATCTTTTAATGAATCCTAAAGGCTTTGAAGCATCATTAAGAAGAAAAGCTGCTGTTGAAGAACATCTTTGGAAGGAACAAAAAACTATTATAGCTGAGTCTCTTCAAGCTGCATATGAAAATGCAGAACTTAACTTTTTTTTACAAGAACTTGCTTCAAAACATAATGCATTTATGTTAGAAGAAAGTGTCCTTCAGATTCAAAATCCTAATTTTACATTAGTAGATTTACGTACTATGGATATAACATTTTACGATAAAACTAATACTAAGCCAATTGATAAAGTTTCAGAAAGACATCAGAGTAGTAAAGCTGAATTAAAAGAGTACTTAGATAAAAGATGGAAAAAAGAAGATGAAGCAAGAACTGAATATAAAGTTGGAGCTAACATAAAAGCTTCAGACATAGTTGACAACCAAGAAGTAGTAGATAAGATTAAAGTTGCTAAGAAAGTAACACTTGCTACTATGCCTGTAGATAATGTAGCAGAGATCAATATAGATGATGAACTTATTCAAGTAACTCTTAAGCCAATTGTTAAACCTAAGGTAGATAAAAAACCAAGTGAAAGCGACACTAAAAAAACTACAGAAGTTGCTAAAGAAATTACTTTAGACATGCCTTTTGAAACATGGGATAATGAAGAGTTGAAAACTAAAGTAAAAAATATTTTTGATGACTTTATTCAAGGCATGTCTGAAAGAGATGATGCTGATACACCGGGTGTTAAAAAGATTTTAAATTCATCTATTGATGATTGGATTAGTAGTGATATTGGTAAAGGTAAAGTTAGTTCTATCATTAATGAGTATAATGCTAGTATTAAAAAAACAGATCCTGTTAAAACGCCTCCAGTTAATATAAAGCCAAATACTCCACCAGAAAGTTCTTTAACAAAACTTGATCATCCAATTGCAAAGCTAGAATTACCTTTAGATATAATAAATGGAATTATATCAGGTAAAATAAAGCTTATATCAATAGGTTTAAATCTATCAGATACAAGTTCTATACTTGAGGCTCTTAAAACTAGAAATCCTGCTATTAAATCAATGGTTGATTCAGTAGGAACAGATTCTGTTGTAGTTGTTCAAGTAAAAGATGAAACAGGAACAGAGTATGATATTGTTTTATCTTATAAAGGTAAACAAACTGCTAAAGCAGCTGATTCAAACATACTAGATTTAGCTATTAAGTTAGGATTGCCGCAGTCACCTCAGGGAATTTATAAATATTCAGTTAAATTGAATGATGAAATTACTTTTTATGCTTCAAGTGAGGATCAAGCTAAGTGGCTTCAAGGTAGTGGTTCTCAAAATGTCTTTGCTGTAAGAGCACAAGAGAGTTATCAAGAACCTACAAAAAATGAAGAAGAAGAAATTGATAATTGGGTAGCTGAAATTACAGAGCGTTTTAAAAATGTTAATACAGTATCAGAATTAGATGATGTAAAAACTCAAGTAATTATTGAAAATGAAGACACAGGAAGAACAATTAACTTAGAAGCTTCAGCTATTGATGAACTATATAAAAATGCATTTGAGAATTTAAGTATTGACCCACTTGACTTAACTGTTGGTGATACTTATAAAATGAGTGATACTTTACGTAAATCAGGTATTACTGGTCAACTTATTATAGGTGTTGTTGCAGGTGTTTCAAATGATAGTGTTACATTTACATTTCCGTTATCAAATGATAAACAAGTTGTTATATTAAAACAAAACTTAGGCAAAATGATTCAAGAAAAACTAAATCCCGAACAAATAACTGATGAACTTGCTAAAAAAGAAAATGAGCTTACAAAAGAAGAAAAAGAAGCTGCTGCTGAAAGTAAAGTTGTAGCTGATGAAATAATGGATGACGAAGGCATTAAAAGAACATTAGATGAAGCTGAAAAGAAAACATTAGATGACGTAAGAAATAACTTTTGGGATGATAGTATTACAGAAAACTGTCCTTAACTAAATTTGAATAAAATATGACTTGTAGCTTATCAACTAAACAGCAACTAACTTTCTTGGGTTTTGTATATAAAGAACTTGAAGCAAAAGTTGAATCTAAAGAAACAGTAGATATAAAAAAATATATTCAAGATTTTTATAATGAAGCATTAAGTAAAACAGGAGATAAAGCTAAAGCTCTTACTTATACTCAAATTCTACCTGGATTCATGCTTCAGGCATATGCCAATAAGTTTAATAAACTAGGTGGTATTGATATGGATCTCAATAATTTGAAAGACACAATCAAATTATTTGAAGATTTTGATGAAGTAGGAAAATATGTAACTCCTATTGTTGAAAAAGATCCTATTATAGAGGCTAGTCAACTTGCAAAACAAAGTGCTAAGAAACCTAAGAAGACAAAAGATACTCCTGCACAAACTGCAGCTAAGATACTTGAGTTCATGTTTAAACCTCAAACACCTTTATCAACTACGGGTCAACAAGGAACTAAAGTAAAAGACTTATCAGATATCTATATAGCAGCTTTAATAAAAAGGAGCATTAATGATCAACCAACTCAATCTAATATAGATAGATATAGAGAAGAATATGGAGCAAGGTGGACTAATATAAAAAATAAAGAAGAAGATTTTTATTATAACTTTTTTCATACTTTTACAGACGCTTTAGATAATTCAAATAGAGACCCTAGTAAAATGATTATTAATGGGCATACTGGATTTAAACTTAAGCTTGTTAATAAAAGTCAAATTCCTATAAGTAAAACTAAAACGTCAGATCAAGAGTATGCAAATTCAACACCATCATACAGCCCAACTACTGCCACAGCAGCTGTAGTTGCAGATAATGATGGCAATATTCTTTATTTTGATGAAAACTATAAAGTAGTATCTGAAGAAATAGGATTACCTATCTATCATAATCTTAGAACTATTAAAAAACCAATAAATGGAAAATTTGAACTTGGTTTTAAAGAACAGTATGCAAATCCTGAAAATTATAAGTACGATGCTAGTGCAATTCAAACAGCACAAGAAATTGCTAAAAATAGATTTGTACCAACTGGTAAATTTAAAACTTTAGATCAACTTAAAGAAGCAGATCCCGCTCTTTATAAAAAGTATGTAGATAAAGCTGAAGCTGATTTACAAATACAACTTAAAGCAATGTATGATATAAGAACTTACTTGCTAGAAAATCCTTCTAATAACATTCTTACTGATATTACTAGTGTTAGTAGAGGTATTGTAAATATAAGACAAGGGCAGCAAACTAAGTGGTCAGATATTGATTGGACAGGTTCAGACATTATTCCTAATTCAAAAAATACTTTAATTGCAACACGTAATAATCCTGCTTTAAATGAAAGACAAGGTACAGCATACTTAAGAATCCCTGGTAATAAGTCCATTGAACTTCAAAAAGATAACATTACTAATGAAGATGCTGAAAAATTAGCTAATCTTTTAGTAGATGATGTAAAAGAGATTAAAGGTAATAGAGAAGTTTCTGTTTCTTTTGATACTAAAATGAAATTATTTAGAAGTTTTTCAATAGAATATTCAAGTACTGGTAAAAACCCTGTTCAATTTAATGAAGCAACTCAAACAATCCTTGTTAATAAAGTAGATATTACTAAACTAACTGATGCAAAAGATCAAATTATAAAAGCACTGACTACACCGAGTCAACCAAAGTCTATTTATAATACTAAATTTGGTCAATACGCCTTTTCTGGTACAGATGTCCAAGGTAACTTTGTTGATTTTAGTATTAAAGAAAATGTGCTTACAGAAGAAAAAATTACATTGTCTGATCATATTAAACAGCATTCTACTTTAAAAGTACTACCTAATGAAATTAACCAGATTGTATATCTTAATGGATACTTTAGTTTCAATTTACCTGATATGTCACTTCCTAAGTATCAACCTAAGATAATTAATATTGATGACCTTAAATCTTCTGACCCAAGATGGAATAAATATAGTAATGAAGATATACAAAGGTTTATAGACAGTTTAGGTGGTAATTTAAATAATGTAAATAAATTATTACAAGAAAAAGGTAGAAGTTTAGAAAAAATATTAGACTCAGAAATTAAAAATTTACAAACTACTGTTGAAAATGAATTAATAGTAGAACAAGATGATGAGTTAATTAGAAAAGGAGGTCAATCTTATGTTTATCTTAATGATAAAGATGCTGAAAGATTTTCAGATATTTTAGACAAAACTAAAGAATTTCCTAAACAATTTAAAGTAACTAAAAAAATAACTAAATATGAAAGACGTGATAGTAATAATCCTTTAAAGTTTAGTAGTTATAATGAATATGTGGATTATTACTATATCAAGTTAAATAATAATAAAAAATCAAATTTATATCAAGTTATAGATAAAGCAACAGGAGAAATTATTGTTGAAAAAGCAAGAGTTTTACATTTAGCAAAAGACTCTAAATCTAAAATAGCAGAACAATACGGATTAGAGTTTAAACCTACGAAAGTATTTAGTGCTAACAGAAGTATTGCATTTTCACTTTATAGACAAAAACCATCTAAAGCCAAATACATAGCACAAGCTAAAAAGTATTTATATGATGCTTTAAAATTTCTTAACACTGACGAAACTAATTTAAAAATTAATCTAGATGAAATAGAAAGTTTGTTAGATAGTTTTCCTGAAGAAATGTGGGATTATATTAATACTACTTATTCTCCAGAAGATTCTACAAATGTAAATGCTTCAATTTCATTGCAGAATGAAATTAAGTTTAATTTACCTAAACTTGGATTATTACAAGAAATTGAAAAAATAACAGGTATACCTTTACAAGGAGTCTCTTTTAAAAATTATGATAGAAGTGGTTGGATACAAAAAAAATTAAATTATGGGTGGGGAGAAGTTGTAACTATAGACCATACTTTGTTTTCCGCAAACAAACTTAGGGGTCTTATTGCATATTATTTAAACTCTAAAGGCTATTTTAAACCTACTTCTTCAGAAGCAAATGTTAGAAAATATGCTGAACATAAAAATATTGATTATAGTGAATTAAGAGAATTAGTATTTGGAGATATTAATAAAGCTTTAGATAACATATCCTATAACACTACTGGTAATTCTGATACTATTGAATTATCTAAATGGAGAGAAGCTATTAGGAACTATGATTGGCAAAGTGCTGAATTATTTTCTAAACCTTATGAAAATTTTCAAAATACTGTAAAAGAAAGAATAACTGAAAAATTTAAAGATAAAAAGTTATCTAATGGAATTTCACATTTAGAGTACTTTTTTAATTCAGGTGCTTTTAATTGGCTAAACATTAATTTTAATAACATATCAGGGCAGTATTATACAGCCGATATGGAAACAGAAGCTGATACAGGTGTAAGAACAAAAATGGGCGGTATTATAAACCCATTTGAAATGAAAGTTTATAGTAAGCCAAAAGCAGGTAAGAACTTTTTAAAAGAAGAAGAAGTATTTAATAGACTTGCTGCTATTTTACATGAACCTTTTCATGCTTTACACGCTTTATCTTATGGTACTAAAGAAGAAAAAGAATTAAGAGTTGCTTTTGATAATCTTTATAAAACTGATTTTGGTAAAGAGTTGATGAATGAAACATTTGGTTCAGGGTATAACAAAGGCCAAAATGTATCTTATGATACTTTATACAAAGAATTTACTGCATTTACTACTCAAATTATGTTATATCCTAAAGCATGGATTAACAAAACTGATTTAAGAAGTAATGATATTATAGACTTTATACAAAAAATACAATCTTTACAAGATAAAACATACGTAGAAATTGTAAAAACTCAACAAAAAATAGGTACTACTGAAAGTACAATTACAAAAGAAGAACAAATTAAGCTTTCATTTTTAGAAAAATTATACAACTATTTAGTTAAAGCACTTAATAAAATAATACCTTTATCTAAAAAGTTTACAAATTTAATTGCAGCTTCTAAATTAGTTGAAAAACAAGTAATAGAAGATGTATTTGGTACTGTAGAAGAAAGTGTAACTAAAACCTTAAAACTTCCTAAAAATGTAAAAGACTCTAAAAAAGATTTTTTACAAAAAATGGATGAATTACAAATTGCTATTAATACTTTAATGCAAATTGATAGTAAGTTATTTTCTTCTGATAATATTACTAATTTTTTTACAAATAATAAGTATAATCAAGAAATCAGTAAAAGTTTAGCTAGTTACTTACGCTCCGCCCCAGCTATATCTCATATGGAAAACTTTATTGCTGCAGAAAATAAACTAAAACAATCAACTAGTGAAGCTAGAACTATTACCTATACTCCAAAAGGAAAGACTACTCAAACTTATACTATTAAGGGTAGTAAAATCTTTAATGCAAGTAATACCGAAGTCTTTAAAAAAGATAGCATAGATAGAAATAAAATATTTGCAAATTTAGCTGTAAAAGAAAACCGAGCGCAAGTAGTAGAATATAAAGGTGTAAAGTATGTAGTAAATAATAAAAATCAAATTATATCTTCTACTACTGGAAAACTTATGCAGTGGGGGGAGAATAATGGTAATAGAAAAGCTATTCTAAGTCTAATTACTCAACCAAATATTGAGACTGCGGGTACTATGACCCAGACAACTTCTTATGGTACTACTGCAGGCCCTACTCTAACGACTTCATCACAACCAACTAGTGAGGTTGATGCTGAGGAAGCTGATATAGAAAGAAGAAGACAAGAAGAGTTAGGTAAACTTAATAAACTTAAATTACAAGATTTAAAAACTAAAATAGGCAATTTCAGTTCTTTAACAGAAACCCGTACTAGTTTAATTAATGAAGTTAATAATTTAAATTTACCTGCTATAGATACTGAAGTTTTAATAGCAACCATAAACTATATGTTTGATAATCCTAATGTTAATCCTAATGTAGATGGAAGTGAGTATACTGAAGAACAAAGAAAAAAATATAATATTAAATTATTAGATACTGATGCAAAAGTAAATGCTCAATTTAAAGAACAATGGGCGTTTTTTGAATACAGTTTTCCAAAACTATCTAGAAAAGAATTGCAAAAAATTGTATCTAAAAATGGAATTGGTGATCGTATTTCTGCTCAATATAAAATGGCACTCTTATCTGATATAGAAGGTGTTTCAGGATTACCTGATAATTTAGCTCAACTTCAGACTGATCAAATCAACGCTAAATATGATGCACAAATAGCAGAAGTTAAAAATAGAGAGACTAAACCAACACAACAAACTAGTGAGGTTGATGATACTAATGAAGAATCAATTAATGAAAAGATTGCTAGACTAAAAAAAGAGCAAGAGAATTCTAATAAAAAGAATCCTAGATCTGGCAAGACACTTTATAGATCAAGAGCTCTTCCAATGGAGTCTAATCCAAAACAAGTATTAGAAGCTAAGAATTGGTTTGATAACATAAGCGGTTTAAAAGAGCATATAGATTACATTGAAATGTTTAATGTAGTTAATTCTAACGGTTGGGCTGAATTTAAAGATGGAGCTATTACACTTTACCAAGGCTCTGATTCTACAGCTTTATATCATGAGGCATGGCATGCTTTCTCTCAACACTTTTTAAGTAAAAAACAAAAAAAAGATTTATATAAAGAAATACTTCGTACACCTCAAGGTCAAAAAGCTGTTAGAGATTACGCTGAAGAATTAGGTAAAGGATTTTTAAATCAAGATGAAGCATTTGAAGCTGTAGAAGAACTTATTGCTGAAGATTTTAGAAAGTATGCTATGTCTGGAGGAAAAAGAATACTTAATGGAAGAACTAAGCGTAACACTATATTTAGAAAGATTTTAAACTTCCTTAAAAAAGTACTTGGTAAAATTACAGGTAAGACTTTTAATATCAACAAAAATACACCTCAGCTTACAGAATTATTTAATAAGCTATATCTTGGTGAACTTAATGAATATACTCCGAGTGCTGATAATGTAATGTTTAAAAAGAGTTTATTCAAATCTTACAAAAAAGGCGTAACTAGGCAAAATACTAAACTATTAGTTGATAATATAAATTCAGTAATACTTGAATATATAGACAAAAAAAATATTGAACACGGTACTACAGCATATGGTAACAACTTTTATAATGGAGATGTTGAGTTAGTGGAAGATGTATATGCACATGTTAAAAATACATTTTTAAATAGAGCTGTTGAAATGTATACTGAAGCTGAATCTTTGATTGGAACTGATAAAGACAACAAGATTAAGTACGCAAAAATATTACTTGATGCAGTAGATAATTTTGGAGATAATATAGATGGGCTGATGAAATATCATATTGATAACAGTGACATAATACCTTCTAAAATTAAAGATATTGATCAAGAATCTTTTGATATTAGTGACGAAGATAAGGTAGCTGCTAGATTTGATAAAGTGCCCAATAGTTTATCATTAGTAGAATATTCCTCTAGTCAAGTAATGTCATTAGTAAGAGGACTTAAGAAGTATGAAAATGGTAAAATTGTATATAGTGTATTTGGATTTCCTGAAATGACTCCTTGGCAAGAGGTATGGAAAACTCTTATTAGTACATTAAGTGACAATAACTCTGCACCTAGAGTAATGAAAGAAGCTCTTCAGAAAATTGCTCCTTTAACACCGTGGGTAGATGATTTATTAAATAAACTTGGTCCTACAAATAGTTCATTTGATTCAGTACAAGATCTATGGACTGGCTTTTGGTCAGCTTTTTATTTTTCACATGAAAAGTTATATGAAGTACTTATAAATGAAGTATTTTCAGAAAATGAAGATGGTGTTGTTTCAGCTTCTAAATTTGAAGTAATGGCTGGTTATGCATCTGCTGTATTTCGTAAAGTAGAAATGGATTGGAGATCTAATTTTAAAATTAGTAATCATGCTAATCCTTTTATTACAGATGTAGAAAAATTAGGAAATGTTTTAAATGTACCTGCTATTATAGATAAGTTTAGCACTAGTAGTCTTTCTTCCAATAAAGAAAAGTTTGAATTTATTACAGCTATTGGAATACCACTTACTGAAAACAATGATATCCTTAATGGCTTATCTGATCTTAATGATATTGGATTTATATATGATAAATTAGTTTCATTAAATAAACATAACTATCAAATAACTGATGTAATAAGTGTTCTTAAAGATCACATTAAAATAGAAAATAAAGAAGGAACTTACAATTATCAAAGTGAAGCAACTAACATTAATAAAATTCTTAATTTAGAAGCTAAATATTCAGGTAATTATTCTAACACTGCTGTAATGACAGCTGAAGGACAAGTTGCTTATGAGCAAACTCAAATGTCATCATTTTCAAAAATGATTAAGCAAATGAATGACAGTGAAAGCTTACAAGAACTTATTGCTATTCCAAGCATGTCTTTCTTAGATCCTGCATCAAATGATAGTATTCAAGCATCTAACATTATTAAAGCTCTTTTTGACAGCAATGGTAATAGAAGAAAAAATATTAAAATTACTATTGATAATCTTGAAGGTACTCAGAATATGATAAATAATTCTTTTTCTGATACAAGCTATAGCACATCTACATCTAAAGCTGATAAGTTTACTAGACTTCAGCAGGATATATATTCTCTTCTTGTAGGAGGAAAAATGTCACTGTTTACACCTGGAGATAAAGGAACTATTTTAAGTTTTAATATTAATGATATTAATACGCCTAGATCAAATGACAAACATTTATATGTTGATTTAGGTGATTTTGGTAAAAAAGGTAGTGAGTTAAATCTTGGTATTGAAAAAACATGGTATCTTATGATGCCTTATTTAGATGGTGAACTTAAAAGAATTGAAAGAATTAAAAATGATCCTAACATGCCTGCTTTAGAAGGTTATACTGTTCCCATTCTTAATGAAGATGGTACAGTAGAAAAAGCTGCTAGTGGACTTAGTCTTGGTATTTTTGATGATATTTTTAATAGGAAAAAAGAGGGTGTTAGGTCAGAAGTATTAAAGTATAAAAGTGTTGCGGAAATTCCAGCAGAAATTCAAGCAAGAATGATGAACGAGTTTAATACATATATGACTTGGCAAATGCAACAAACTATTGATACATTAGGAAGAACTATATTTATTGATGATAATCTTAAATCTTTAACTGAAAGAAAAGTTGGTAAGAAAATTGAAAATAAAGCTTTAGAAAAAATTATAGTAGCTGCTTATACAGCTAATAAGTTTATAAATAATGCTGAAGCTCTTGTATTATTTTTTGGAGATATAACCCAATATAAAGATTTTGATAAACGTAACTCTGCAATAAACTCAACAGGAAGAATGTTCCGTACAGATGAAGATTGGAATGACTTTGTAAATGAGCATGTAGGTAGGCTATTTAGTGATAAACATAACGGAAAAACAACAAACTCTCCTTACACTGCTTGGAATGGAATATTACAAACAGCCATTCTTAAAGATAATATTGTGGATTCTAAATTTTATGGTAAGTATTTAGAAATAGCAACTAAAGCAATGGGTAAAGAAAAAGCTGAAAAACTTCTTTCTCCTTATAAAAATATGGAAGAAGGGGATGGTCAAGGCTGGATTTCTTTTGATACTTATAGAATTCTTAGTAAAGCTTCTAATAGATGGTTACCTGAACAAGAAGACTTATATTTACAAATACTTAGTAACCCAGAGACAATAGACCCTTTAAAAGTACTTGAATATTTTCCTGCAAGAAAGTATCAGTATTTTGGAGCACTTGCTATACCAGGTATTCATGCTACAGCTTTTCATAAATATTCATTGATGCCTTTAATACCAACTGTTATTAAAAATAAAAACCTTAATAAGCTACATAATATGATGATGGAGCAAGGTATTGACTATGCAGTATATAAAACAGGGTCTAAAGTTTCAAATTTAGTTAAGAAAGGTACAAGTGGTGGAGATGTAATTTATAAAAAAGGAGAAGACAGAGTTATAGATAGTAGTTTAACATTTACTAAAAATCCTATTTATTTAGAATACCTAAAAGATCAGTTAGACATCAACTCTCACTTTAAGAATAAAGTTATATTTTCTACACAATTAAGAAAGCTAGTAGAAGAAGGTTTGGCTGAAAATGGAGTACCCGTAGATTTTAAAATAAATATAAAAGATAAAGATGAAAGAAAAAAAGCTTGGGCAAAAGCTCAAATTAAAGGAGAAACTACCCCCTTCTATGAGAAGTACAAAACGTATGAGAGCAAAATTGAGAAACTGGTTCACTTGCGAATGGCAGAACTTACCAATGAAACATTAGGAAAAGATGGTAAAGCTGACATGACAAAGTTAGTTGAGTTTATTAATAAAGAATTAGAGCGTCAAGATCTTACTGAACATGAAAAAGAATTTATTGGTGTTAATTCTTTTGGAGAATTAATTCATGATTTATCTATATCTCCTTCAGCTTCTAAAATTGAAAAAACTCTTAACTCTATAGTTAACAGACGTCTTATTAGACAAATGATTAATGGAGAAGCCTTAGTTCAAATTTCAAGTTCTATGTTTGAACCGGAAGCTCCAACTGAAGATGACTTAATTAAGTATGGTCAAAGAGAATTAAAGCCATATTTACCAGGTGAAGTTAAAGCTAATGGTGAAGTAGATAATACTGTTGCAATGGAAGTTAAAATAGCTTTACAGGGTAAGTTTAAATCATTGATACATTTACCTTATGATAAGACTTCTAAAGTAGCTGTTTACACTAAACGTGAGTATATAGATGGATTTGGAAATGTTAAATACATTAAGGAGTTTAATCAAGAGAAAACTCTTAATAGACTTAATACGTTAATTAACTCAGAAGAATTCTTAGCTGATGAGGATAATGTCAAAATGATTACTATGGTTGGTGTTCGTATTCCAGTACAGGGTCTTAACTCTATGGAGTTTATGCGAATTAAAGAATTCTTACCTACATCAGCAGGTAATATTATTGTACCTCCAGCAGAAATTGTAGCTAAATCAGGATCAGATTTTGATATTGATAAGTTAACCATTATGATGCCGAGTATAGTTATCTCTGGAGGGCGTCCTCAGATTTTGAAAGAACATGATAGCGGATTAACACCTAAAGCTACTGTGGCTAGAATTGAGGAACTAAACCTTCTCATTAAAGAAGCAAGGGCTGAAAAGAAAACTACAAAGACAGCTGCAGATAATAAATTTAAGTCATTACAAAAAGGAAATCTTACTGATGAATTAATTGCTGAGAAAGCAATCATACTTGATCCTTTTTTAGAAGCTAGTAAAAAGTTAGATGAAGATATCATAAAATATACTAACCGCATTACTAAATTTCAAGGGCAAGACAATACTATTGCTCAAGAAGAAGCACTTGATGAAGCTTGGGAACAACTAAAATATATAGAAGATAAAAAAGATCAAATAGATGATGAGCTTAATGCAGCTAAACTTGAATTTGCTATAACTAAGAAGTTAGTCAATTCTAAAGAAGTATCTAATAGTAAAGAAAGTAAAGCATATGTTGCTGCAATGGCTAATTTGGATAAACTTAAACTAGAACAAGCTGGATTAAGTCCTGAAGCAATTGAAAACTCAATAATGTTTAGCATTAAAGAGATTTTAGAAATGCCTCATAACTTTCTTAACTTAATCACACCTAATGATACAAGTATTGTTAAACCAGTAGCAGATGCAAGATCTGATCAAAGATCATATAAAGACACTGAAGGGGTCTGGGGTAAAACAGAGGGTGTATCTCTTACAAGAAATTTAGAAATTGCATACAATATATATAAACATGAGTCTAACTCAGTAGGTAAAGATACATTAGGACTTGGTGCTGTAGATAATACATTTAATACTATTTTTAACCGTATTGGAGCATACATGAATTCTGAGTATACATCTTCTAATCATATTAGAAGAGCTACTATACTTATGGAACACAATATTCTTAATGGTGAGAACATTTCTTTATCTCATCTTTATGATGTAAATAATGAACATAAAATTTCAGATTTAATTAATCAGTTATTAAATGGTTGGTTAGATGTTGCTAAAGATGCATGGATTTTTGATCTTCAAGGTAACAAACAACTTACTCCTGTATTAATGTTTTTATTACAAGCAGGAGTAGATTTTGAAAATTCAGTTGATTTTATTTCTAATCCTATTGTTAAAAAGTATGTTGAAGAACAGCAAATTGTTACTAGTTCTTGGGCAAAAGCTTTAGGTGAAGCACCTAGAACACCTAGTTTATATAAAAACAGAGCACAACAAAATATATTTGCAGCTTTAGGAATTTTACCAGAAGTATCTTTTATAAATAAAGCTGGTCGAATGGTTATTTCAGGATCAAGTGTTTATCAAGCAACTTTAGAGAGAACAAAGAAAAATACGTACAGCGATGAAAGTGTAGACTTTACTGATAATATAAAAGATATTGCAGAGTTAGATGAAGCAACAGCAATGAAAGATAAAAATGCTATAGCTGCATTCTTGCATTACTTAGAACTTGAAAAGTTAGCTGAAGGAGTCCGTGATATAAAAATGACATTAAATTATGATACATCAAGATCAACAACTTTATTTGATGCACAAAAAACTAAAGCTGATCTTACTAAACTAAAGTCTAATGACTTATTTCCACCATCACTAATAGATGATTTCTTTAAAGAAACTCCTGTAGGTTCTTTTAATGTTGCTGATTTCCAACTTGAGCTATGGGCTCCTTTATTTAAAATTAGAAATGATAGTATGGTTAATAACCATTTATTAGATATAATATCAGATTTTGCAAATAGTAGAGAGATGACAGCAATGTTTGGTAGTGAAGAAGCTTATGTTGAAGAATTTAAAAATGGTTTAATTTCAAAATTATTTATTGATGAAATTAAAAATTTCAGTATTAAAAAAGGATACAAAGGCTTTAAAGTAAATACAGATAAAACTTATAGTGATTATGTTGAAGTAGATCATTTAGATAGAGGTGTATCTGTTGTAGATGGTATAATATATATTGATAAAGATGTTCTTTTAAGACAATTTAAAGATAATTTATATTCAGAAACTCCTACAAAAGTACCTCAAAAGGGTATACCTAGTATAGTTAGAAAAACAACAACTCAAAAATTCAATTACTTTACTTTAGGTTTAGCTCCAGTAGATAGAGCGGCATTTGCAGATGAAACAGGTGAAAGTGATTATATTAATTTTTCTATAGAGCGTGAGATGTTAAGGGAGATGAATCCATTTTCTGATTTTTCTAAAACTATTTACTTTGAAAGAGCCTATAGAAGAAACTTAGCACAAAGACCTAAAATACAATTAGATACATCTTCTCAACCAGCTAGTGAGGTTATGGGTAAAGTTGATGAAACTCTTGATCAAAGAGAAAAACGATTGCTTCAAGTCACTTATGAAGAGTTACTAAGAGATATGGCTTTAGATAACACTTTAAACTTTTGGAAATTATTTAAAAGTTACAACAATATTGCTGAACAGTTATTTCAAATACGTGATATGCATCCTTCACTTAAAGATGACTTTAGTATTGTTAATGACTTTATTATGAGTGAAAGTAGTAAAAAGCCTTCTGGAAAAAAGAACGTTTCACAAGGATTAAAGAATCTTGCTCTTAGAGATAACCGTGTAGAAAAAGATATGTTTGAAATATATTATGAAAACATGGTTGAACTATCTACAGGAACTGTAATTCCTATAGACAACATAAATGATAAATTAGAAAATACTAGACTAAATGAGTTCTTTTCTAGATTGCCTTTAGTTGCTTTTTTACAATCAGGTCTTGATACAAAAAATGCTTTATCTATTATGAGGGCTATGCCTTCAGAAATGATTGCAGAGATTATAGAGTCTGGTACTACTTCAGATAAATTTACAAAAGAATACTTAGATAACTATACTAAAAAGTTTAATAGTCATAATAAAAGAACTAACATTTCAATTAGAAAAAGATTACAAGATTATGCAACTGTCCCTAAAAAAGATCCAAATAGAAGTCTTACTAAGCATGACTTTACTATTGATCATGTAATACCTATGAACTTTAAGAAAGATATATTTGAATCAATTATATCAGGAGAAGTTACTTCAACTACTAGAGCTCCTTACGAAAGATCTAATGTTAAAGAAGGTGATATTATTGAATTTACTAACTCTGAAACTAATAGAACAATGTTAGTAAGAGCTACTAGTAATGAAGGTAGCTTACTAAATGTAGATCCTAAGGAATTGGTTAAAAATGATGCACCTGTCTCAGGTAAAGAAGACTATGTACAGTTTTCATTTGAACCTTTAAACTTAGATGAAACAACATCTTCAGGACAAATAGTTGAAGTAAATCCTGCTAATATTGAACAACTTAAAGCTCTTATTAAAAATAATCCTGACGTAATATTTGCATTAGAAGGTACTGAAACACAAGATAATATGTATGTTGAAACTTTGGGTGCAATTTCTAAAACTAGTAATATGTTGCCTGTTATAACTAGAATAAGAGCATCTGCTAAAGATAAAGATCTTTGGAGTAACACTAGAGTTGCTGATAATAAAGAATATGTTAAAAATTCATTAGATGCTATTCAAGAATTGTATGATCAAGGTAAGAAAATAGCATTTATTAATGCAAATAAAGGATATGGAACTTATATGTTAAATAAGAATTCTCAAGGAAAAATGATTGATTCAGAAACTTATAAGTATCTTAGTGCCGAACTTTTTAGTAGGTTCAAATACTCTAACAAATTTAGTAAAGCTATGACTGAGACTCAAGGTTTGATTAAAGAAAATCAAAATTTCAAAGAGTTTTCAATCATTATTCCTTGGAATGAGATAATTGAAGCGCAAGAAAGACTAACATGTAAAACTTAAGTATGGGTTGTCAGATTAAATATAATAGTGAACAAAATAAATATGATGTTACTACACCTGATGGTGAGTCATCAATATTATTTAATACAATTGCATCATTACCCGGGATACAAGATCAGCATGCTGCTATGTATTCTTATACAAAAATTAATACACCTACATTTAAAGAATGGTATGGTTTAGATTGGGAATCTATTTCAGATTCAAAAAAAAACACTCTTATAAAACAAGGTTACTTAGATCTTAATGGGGAACCTGCTATATTTTACCAAGGTGACTTTACAGGTTCTGAATCATTTAACTATTCAGATTCTGTAGGGAGGTTTAAAGACAATGTTTATCTTACTAATAATAGGGTTGAAGCAGAAACTTTTGCAAAAAAGACTGGAGCAAAATTATTTCCAATATTTTTAAAACCTGGTCCTTCTGTGCAATTTAAGAATGTTATATCTTTTCAAAAAGCTGTTTCAGAGTTTAATAATATAGAAGCTGCACCATCAGAAGAGCATATAAAAAAATATGTTGACTCAATTCATCAAGAAAATAAAACTATTATTGGTAATGGTGTTATGGGTTTTGAATACAATTCTCCAAACAAATCTGATGTAAAATCAATCTTTCCTAGTAGTTTTAATATTGAAAAAGGATTGATGTTTGAAAACACATTAACTGAAAATGAATTTCTAGATGAAGCTACTCAAGAAGAAGCTAAAATGGATGATTTTCTTGGAGAGTTTGTATCTAGATTAGCAAACAATTTAGGATTGGATGAGACTGAAGATGTATTTTTAATAGATGAAACAGAAGCATATGAAATTACTAAGGGTTCTATAAATCCATATTCAGAACAGCCAGCATTCTTTTATAAAGGTAAAGTATATTTAGTTAAAGGTAAAATATCTTATGAAACAGCTTTGCATGAATTTGCACATCCTTTAGTTAGAGCTATACTTAAAGATAACAAAGTTTTATTTGAAAGAATTTACTCTGATATAATAACTGATTCACAAGGTGCTAGATTTTTAGCTGAAGCTATTTCTGAATATCCTGAACTTAACGCATCTAATGAGCTTATTAAAGAAGAAGTTATTGTAAAAGCAATCACATTTGCAGCTAAGACAGAAAACTTAATCAATCCAGAAGCAAGAGCTTCTAAAGGAGTTATGGCTGCAATTAAAAAATTCTTTTATGCAGTAAAACAAATGTTACGTAAAGTATTTGGAAAGGGTGTAAAAAACTTAAATTATAATACGACAGCAAAAGATTTAGCTAAAAGTCTTATTGATGATACTTGGAATATTAATTTTGAAACAGTGTCAGAAGAAGATGTAGTTGCATATATGAATGATCTTAAATCTTGGGAAGATGACATGGTTAAGGCCAATACCAAGAAAGGTAAGAAACATATTTATCAATTGGTTTTAGATAACATTTCAATTTATAAGAAGCAGTTAGCTAAGATGAGAAGTAATCCGAACAAAGAAGATATAAAAATAGTTTTATCTACTGAGACTGGTGATGAGGATTATCAACAAATGGTAGAAAATATGTCAGCTTTCAATCAAGAGTCTAAATTGCAAAAAGCATATAGTGAAAGAATTGATGCATTAGATGATTATGAAGAACGTATAAAAGCTTTATACTGGAATGCATCTGTGCTTGATGGGTCTTTAGATAGAATTTCTGAATATTTAGAGAATATGACAGATCAACCTAATCAGTCTAAAGCATTACATCAAATTCAATTCTTTACTGAAAGTATGGAGCAATGGAAAACATATTTGATGAACTTTTTAGAGTCAGCTAAAGAAAATGGTGTTTCAGGAAACTCTGCAATTGTAGGTGATTTAAGTAGAATAAAAGAAAAGATTGACAGAACTCAGTCTACAGTAAGTACAATATATGAAAATGCTGTAACTGATGTATTGTATGAAATGGTTCCTGGACTTAATGCTGATATTCTAAAAACAGCTCAGGTTGAAATTGATAAAGCTGAGAAGATTATGGCTAAATCTAAACCAGATTCTCTTACATATAAAACAGCTTCAACAAAAAAAGATACAGTAATTAAAGAAAGAGATGAGGCACACATCACTAAAGATAAAATGAGGGACTGGGCAACTGGTAAAATGGGAGACATAGGTCAGGTAAGTGCATGGCTTGAAAATTATGTTTCAATGCAAGATCCATCTATTTCTTCTTTTGCAATGTATGTAAAAAAGAACTTGTCAGAAGTAAGTAATACAGCACATGCTAATTATAATGAATTACTTACTAAACTTGAGCCTCTTATTAAAGAACTTGGTGTAAAACCTTCTCAAATAGATAAGTTTTCAGAAAATTTTATTTTTGTAGATAAAAGTGTAAGGAGAAATGAAGAAACTCAAGAGCTTGAGGAATATGAGGTATACACATTTTTAAATGAATTTGAGAATTATAAGTATACAACAGCTATGATGTCTGAACGTGTTAAAAAAGCTGAAGAAATTTTATTTACAGATAGTTCTAATAAAGAAGCTAAGCAAGAGTATATTAATGCAGTTAGTGATAAAATGGAACATGAGAAATACTTTTTTCATAAAACTTTTACTGATGATTACTATTATGATGATGATATTCTTGATAATTCAGACATTGGCCGTAAAGCTAAAAAGCTTAGATCAGAAAAATTACAGCTTATAACGGAATATAGTAAGTTACATAATGATAATTCTGAATTATATGAAAACTTTGAAACATTAGATTTATTATGGAAAGACTATAGTCAACTTTATTCTTTATATGACGAGTATGGAGTACTTAAAGTAGATGATGAAGAAAATGGAACTTACGATTTAACAATAGCTAAACTACTAAGAGAACATAGGGAAGCTAAAAAACATTTTTATAAATATGAAAAGATGACTGGTAAGTTCCAAATGGCTTATCAACATTTCATAATGAAAGAAGGTATTAAATTAGAAAATAAAGGCCTTGTTAAAGGTTCAGATGCATATAATACTGAATTAAAAACAAAAGCTAAATTATGGGAAGATCGCAATACACGGGTTAAGATAAAAAATACATTTTATGAAGATAAAGCCAAAATTGTAGATAGGATTAAATCCATTATGGAAAGTGCTGGAAGAAAATCTGGCAACTATGATGTAGAATATGAGACTATTATGGAAACTCTTAAAGGAAAGAAAGATGATAATGGCCAACCTGTTGCTACTGAAATGACTCCAGAATTACTTAGTAATATTAAAGATCTTGAACAAAAGATTCAAGATGGAAAAGATAAATTAATTGAAGAAAGCGGCTTAACATCTAATGAATGGGCAATGCTTAAAGATTTTTATACAAAAATAGAACAAAGAGTTAAGTTTAATGACAATGAAAGATCGCAATTCAATAAACTAAAAGATAAAAAGAATAAGTTAGGTATTAGTAAAACATCTAAAACTCAATTATTAATTCAGTTTCAAAAATTAAATGATTTACAGACTAAAGTAGCAACTGATTATTATATAAACATTGTAAATGAGTTTTATGGAATAATCCAGCAAGACACTAATCAAAAAGATCCTATAGACATTACTAATGAGAATGTAAATATGTTTCTTGGTTATGATTTTGTACAAAAACTATTTAAACAAAATTCTGAGTTTGAAACTTGGTTTAAGAACAACCATATTGAAAAAGAAATATTTAATTGGGAAATGCAAGATACTGAAAAAGTATATATGAGAACAGCTGCTTGGTCTGTAATTAAGCCTAATGATCCTAAATATTATGAAACAACTGTTATTCAAGATTCTGAAGGGAAGGATGTTAATATAGATGGTATTCCTTCAATGAAGTATTATAAACGTTTAGTAAAAGATGAATACAGAACAGGATATGATTCTGCTACAGGAACAGTAAAGCTTAAAGTAGGTGAACATATTAGTAGAGCAGGTTTAACAACTCCAGATCTTCCATATGGGCTTAAGAAAATGGAAGAGCTTAAAGATAAATATAGTGATAAGTATGCTGAACAAGATTATGCTTGGGATTATTATATTAATAAAGACTATCAAAAACTTAAGAATGAAGGTGGTGCAAAGTATGAAACATTAGAGTTACTTAAAAAATTCCATTTAGATAGCCAAATAGGTTTAGAAAGAAACGGATTATTAGGATTAGAGTTTCCAAGATATAGAAAAGATAGATACGAGTATTTAGCTTCAGGTTCTCTTAAAAAAGATGCTTCTAATAAGTTCAAAGAAATAAAAGATGGATTGCAACAATTTTGGGGTAAAAGGCGAGATGATTATGAGAATGAACTTAACTATGATGCACAAGCAGCTTTAGCTGATATTGATCTTTATGAAGGTGTTGAAGGAAAAGTGCCAGTAAGTGGTAAATACAACATGGATATTAATCAAGTTTCTAGAGATATGATTACACGTATGATGCAATATCATCTTTCTGCAGAACAAAATAAACAACTTAGAAAAGTACAACCAATTGCTAGAGCTTTTCAAAAACTAGCAGTTGACAACAATCCTTCAGATATGGAGGCCTTAAAAAAAATGTCCGCAAATCAAAGAGTTGTAGGACGTGTAAAATCAAAAAACAGTAATAATAGAGCCAAAGTTATAAATTCTATAGTAGAAACTTTTTTTGAGGGTAAAAGATTATTTGAAGGTTCAAGCGGTAAACATTCAGCAACTACAATTAAATTGATGAATAATGCTTTAGGTATGGCGTCACATGCATTTTTTGCTTTTGATGTAACTTCAGCTATGAAAAACTTTTTAGGTGCACAGTTTCAGATTGCTTTAGAAGGAACAGGAAGTAAGCATTTTAGATATAGTGATTTCCATGCAGGTAGACCTTGGGCACTGAATGCTATGACTCAAATATCTCTTAATATTCATAGTACTACAGCTAAACCTTTAAATGTACAAATTATTGAAATTTTTGATGCAATACAAGGAAGATTTCAAAGTAAGTTTGGTGAATCTCCAGGTAGATCTGTAATGAGAGATTTTGTAAGTGGTTCTTGGATGACATCTCATAGAAAATGGTTAGAAACTGAAGCAACTTTGCAATTATTTTCTGCACTAATGCACGGAACTAAAGTAGAACAAGTTATAGATGGTGAAGTTAAAAAGATTAAGTATATAAATGCTTGGGAAATAAATGAAAATACAAAAAGCATTCAACTTAAAGAAGGTATAGATAAAAAATGGGACATGGATGGAGAAAAGTTTAATGAACTTAAATTTAAAAACCATGAAATATCTAACTTTTTACAAGGAGCTTATTCTGACTTTGATCAACCAATGGTTAACAGAGCTTTAGCTTGGAAAATGGTTTCATCAATGAGAAAATTCTTTACTAAGATGTTTCTTAATAGATATGGTTATAGAGGTAACTTTTTAAATCCTCAAGAGAGATATAACTTACCAACTAATTCTATGCATATGGGATTCTATATGCGTAATATAGCTACTATGTTAAAAATAGCTAAAAGTAGAGGTAAGTATGCCATGATGATGTCTAAAGATGAGAAGAGAGCCGCAACAAGAGGTTTAGTTGAACTTATTAAAATATGGTTATTACAAGCTACTTATATGTGGATTTGGGGATTTGATCCAGACGATGAAGATAAATGGAAAAAAATTAGAGATAGATCAGGAGCATTACCAACTCCATTTACAGATGAGGAATGGTCAGAAAATTGGAATATGTCTGGATGGTTAGCTAATCACACTTTATTATTAGCAATGCATGTAGAAGCAGAAAATGTACATTTTATACCATGGCCAGGATATGGTATGTCAGATATGATAAACTTATTTTCTACATCTTCAATTGCAGCAACACCATCTATAGGTACTCTTACTAAAATATTTAAAAATCTTACATATGCAATAGGAGGAGATGAATCAGCATATTATAAACAAGATACAGGAGCTCTTAATGTTAGACAAGAAGGAGAATGGAAAGGATGGGTGGAATTTTATAAAATGCTGGCCCTTAAAGGTAAAATGATAGATCCAGGGACTTCTATTAAAAACTTCTCAGGAATGAGAAAGAATCAAAAATAGAAGACTACTCTGGAGCAAAAAAAAAGGGGAACCACAGCGCAAGCCATGATTCCCCTTTTTAATTTACTTTAAATTGTTTGAGTTGATTTTTGAAATGTACGCACTTTGTTTCTTATCAAACTTTAAACTAGACATATCAATCTTAAAACTTTTATCTAACTTTCTTTTATCATAAGTTACTAAAGCCCATGTTACATCCATACTTATGTATTTAATATATAAGTCTTTATTATTATATTTAACTGTCAGTTTCATTTATTTTAATGTTAGGTTATTACATCATTCCGGGCATACCTGGTGGCATACCTGTTTCATTTTCTGAATCATCAACAATAACACATTCTGTTGTTAATAGCATTGATGCTATTGAAGCTGCATTTTCAATTGCAATTCTAGTAACTTTTGTAGGGTCAACAACACCAGCTTTAACCAAATCTTCAAAAACTTCAGTACGAGCATTATAACCAAATGCTTTTTTACCTTCTTTGACTTTTGCTACAATAACAGATCCTTCTCCGCCACCATTTTCAATAATTTGTCTTAAAGGCTCTTCTACTGCTTTATATATAATATTCATACCTGTTTCTTCATCTGCAGTTAAATAATCCAATGAGTCTATTTTAAATGCATCAAGAGCACGAATAAGAGCAACACCACCACCTGGAACAATGCCTTCTTCAACAGCAGCTTTAGTTGCTGCTAAAGCATCATCAACTCTGTCTTTTTTCTCTTTCATTTCAATTTCAGTAGTTGCTCCAATACTAAGTATAGCAGCACCACTACCAAGTTTAGTAAGACGCATTTGATATTGTTCAGTTTCATAAGGGTTAGTAGAAGCTTTAATCAAGGTTTTAACTTGTTGAATTCTGGCATCTACCTCTACTTTATTACCCGCTCCATTAACAATGATAGTTTCTTCTTTAGTAACCTCTATTTTATCAGCTGTACCTAACATCTCTAAAGTTACTGCTTCAAAAGACATTCCTGTTTCTGGTGAGATAACAATTCCTCCAGTCAATGTTGCAATATCTTTAAGCATTTCTTTTCTTCTTTCACCAAACATAGGTGCTTTAACAGCACATATTTTCAATGATCCTCGAATACGGTTCATAACAAGTGTACTAAGAGTATCTCCCTCAAAGTCATCAGCTATAATAATAAGAGACTTACCTGAAGTAGCTATAGGCTCCAGTACAGGAACTAGATCTTTCATATTAGTAATTCTCTGATCTGTGATCATTATATAGGGTTTTTCTAGTTCACATGTATCTTTGTCATTATTAACAAAGTATGGTGATAAGTAACCGTTGTCAAACTGCATACCTTCTACAATTCTAACTGTAGTCTCTGTACTTCTAGCTTCTTCAACTGTTATAATACCATCATTGCCAACTTTAGTCATTGCTTCAGCAATTAAAGATCCTATTTCTTCATCATTGTTCGCAGATATTGTTGCTATCTGTTTAATTTTATTATTGTCAGATCCAACTTCTTCTGACATTTCTTTTAGTTTATCTACTATAAGAGCAACAGCTTTATCAATACCACGCTTTAAATCCATTGGATTTGCTCCAGCAGCAACGTTTTTAAGTCCTGCTGTAATAATAGCTTGAGCAAGAACAGTTGCTGTAGTTGTTCCATCACCTGCTACATCAGCAGTTTTAGAAGCAACTTCTTTAACCATACGAGCTCCCATGTTTTCAATAGGATCATCTAACTCTATTTCTTTTGCTACAGTCACTCCATCTTTTGTTATATGAGGCGGTCCAAACTTTTTCCCAATTATTACATTTCTTCCTTTCGGTCCTAATGTTACTTTTACAGCATTTGCTAGTGCGTCAACTCCAGCTTTCAGCTTGTTTCTTGCATCTATATTAAATTTAATTTGTTTTCCCATTATTTTTTTTTTTGGTTTACTTTACAAATTTAGCATTTACTTTTAACATGATGTATATATCATGCTTTATAAACTTTAGATATAAGTTCATACATAATCATGTATGAGAGTTGCAACATTATAAAAATCAAAATACAACTTAATATTTGAAGTTTAAACTCTTTATCAAGTAATATTATAATACCAATTGAAAAGCAACCATGTGATAGAAAATCAAACATATTCCAAGCATCAGTTGTAAACTTAAATATTGAAGTAGATCCTATAAACTTATTTCCATCACTTCTTTTACCATTCTTATACATGTTTCTCCAACTTTTTGAAGGATTCCACCATGTATCATTTTTATTCTTAAAAATAGATTTTTTAAATCTAAAAGCTAATGTATCACATGCTGCTTTAAAAATAGCAGCCATTAACCATAATCCTATAATTATTCCTATAATCATTTTATTGTTTTAAATGTTAACATAAAGTAGGGGGTGAACATAATGCCACCCCCAGCTTTACTAAAATTCAAAATTAGGCGACTCCAGTGTTGCTTCATTTGAATTACTATTTTGAGTAACTGAACTGTTGTTAGATGGTTCATTAATAACAGGCTTTTTGCTTATTATTAATTCATCTTCACTAACAGGTTGTATTTCTGAAGATGCTACTTGGTTTTCTAAAGAAACAGCTATTTCAGCTTTATCAATATCCCAATCATTACCTTTTATTGAGCTATTTAAATCTTCTTTAGCATTAAGTACATTAGATTCTTGTAGTGCTTCTAATTCATATTGAGCTTCTTCATCAGTTATTTCAGGATATTCAATAAATTCTCCTGAACCTTCTTCGGCTGCTTTATCTAAAGCATCTTGAAGATTTTCATCGGCTTCATCAGTTGATTCAATATTATCTACAAGAGTTTCAACATTTACTTCACTAGCAAAAGCTGGTTTAATTTCAAGTGTCGTTAACCCTCCACTATTATCTACACCGTAAAGCATTTCCGCTGCATCTTCTTCAGTAGCTTCTTCAATCTGCTGAGGATACTCAACTTCTTTTGCTTTCATGATACTCCAATCTTCATCTTCTTCAATAACTGGAACTCTTTCCGTATGTTCTATATTAGACTCTACTATTTCTACAATATCATCAACCCATACAGGAAGTTCTTCAGGAGCTATAGGAAAATCAGAAGCTTCATAATCATCTAATTTTAACAAAGAAGTTTCATTTTCTGGTTCTTCAACTACTTCTGGTTCTTCAACTATATCTTCAACTATATCTTCAACTATAATATTAGTAGTCTTTTTTGTTGAAAGATCATAATCAGCTAAGCTTAATACTTTAGGTTCTTCAGTTTTTTCAAGCTCTTCTGTTTCAACATTTTTTTCAATATCTAAGTCAGTTAATGATTCTTCAATCATAGATACTAAATCTGTTTGAGCTGGGTCAACTGGAGGACTTACTGTAATATACTTAATCATAAGAAGATCTGATAAAGATGATTGTTGTTTAAACCAAGCTTTTGGATGACATGACTTAAAGGTCTTAGTTATTTCACACCATACATTCCACACATTACATGGAGAAGGAAGATTAAAATTATTTTTTAGATTTATTAATTGAGAACTAGTAATTATATCTTTAAAAAAGAATGTTCCCATCATGCTTTCATAATCTTCTTGAGATACAATAGATTGTTTGAATTTTTCTCGTACTGCAATAAACTTAGTAAAGTTATTGAGGCCTTGATCAATTCTTTCTTGAACATATTGCTTAGTATGGTTAACTAAGTCTATACTATTTCTTCTAAATGTTTTATTATCAAATTCAATAAAAAATTCAGCACCTGTTTCAATTTCTTCTATGTTACTAGCTCCCATTTCAACACGAAAACCTGTAGCTTTATCATACCCATTTATCCAAGTGAGCATAAGGCCTCGTTCTTCTGATACTGATGAATCTTTATTATTCAGGTGTAAAACACCTTGTACAACTTCTAAGTTGACACTAATTCTATATTCTTGTGATTGTATTTCAAATCCTTTAGTAACAAGTTCATCAATAACAAGATTTGCTATATCTTTATGTTCTATTATATTACTGTTATTAGGTTTTGGAATTGACTGTAACTGATTTATATCAGTTGTTATATTAATATTTTTTGGCATTATAATTATTTTTAAAATAAAGTTAATTGTTGAATTCTAGATCCAGCAACGTTTTCTATCTCTTTATAGATAGCTTGACTATAGTACTTTTCATTAAGACTGTAATTTTCCCATTTTTTTTCTTCAAATTTATTCATGACTGTCATTAGCCATTTACCTGATTCAACTTGTATTTCTCTTCCATCTGTATTATGACACTTGATTATTTTGACACCTCTTTCAGTTATAAAATATCTAATTGTAGGTTGTAACTTATCTTCTATAAACTTACCTTCAATAATTTCACGTTTTTCAAAATTCCAAGCTCCTTTAATCTTTTTTCCAATACAATAATCAAAAATATTTCTGTTATTGGATAAATGTTTTTCAGGAGATATGTCATGTACAAAAAAATCAAATAAAGCTTTAGGTATAACTAATGCACTTTTATTTTTATGTAATGCTAGGTTGTTAAATTCAAATCTTCCTTTACACTTTACATCAGCATAATAATGCTTACCATTATTTACCTTTACTAAAGCATGTGGTATGTCATCCAAGATTTTATTATATTTCTCTTTAGATACTTCTTCAAACTTATTAATAGCAATATAATTGTTAACATCAGCAAGTATTAATTTTTGATATTCATCATGTTCTAAAACTAGCTTAGTTATTTTCTCCCATTCTGTGCATATCTCAAGATACTTCTCAATATATTCTGTGGGAATCATGGTCTCAAGACCATCCGTATTTATTAATAGAGGAATTGCTCCTGGAATACCTTCCATTATCATTTCATAAAGCATCATTAGGCTAAGCTGCCCATTGATTGTAATTTGCATAGTAAACTGAGGATCATACAAGAAAGAATGTTTGTCATTAGATAAACCATATGTACTATTAAGAATAATCTTATATACATAATTTCTTGGATCTGATTTAGGAATTTTAACTCTTTCATCATAAAACCATTCATATAACTCACAAAATATTTCTCTAGGTAAATGTGCTGGAGACCATCCATTTCTAATAGCTAAGTTAGGATAATAACTTTTAACATCAGATGTCATAATAGTCATTCCTTCATTAGCTTCATACACTCCGCTTTTTTTAGCACCGTGTACTCCTCCTAAACCAAAGTCAATCTTCATACCTCTATCTTTAACAGAGTATTTAAGACTTCCTTTGGTATTAAGCGGATCTATAGTGGTAGATATAAATTTTTCAAGTAATGCTTGTAATACAGGAGTATTAAACTTTACATAAGGTAATATAATTTCCTTAGCTAAGATTAGGTTCCTTTTTGTTCTAGCATATTTGATGTCATTTTTTTTCCAACCAGTCTTTTTTACTAAAAAATGTAAAAATAGTTCTTTAGATATTTTTGGTTCAGAAGCACTATATAAATTAATCCCATATTCTTCAGTTAATGTTCTACGCAAAGCTATTTGACTTTTACTTAAGTAAAGTATAGCTTCAGTTGACAACACATCATTTATGCAATATTCAATAATCTCATTGATTTCTTCTATTGTATTAATATGTGTTGTATGATGAATAGGCATATCTTGCAAATTCTTCCAATCCATTGAAAACTGTATCCATTTTAAGCTTGAACGCTTAGCCGGATTATCCCAATGATTAAGTTTAAATACATCTATCTGTGGAATGCACATATTGCCCTCATAAAAATCAAGCCAATCTCTATTTTGTGTTTTAGAGATAGTGTCTTGGGCAATTTTATAAATCTCACTTGCCATTTGGCAACCCGTTAAGTTATCCCATGTTCCTTTTTTTTTAAGAATATGTTCAGTTACTTGGGCATCAAATCCAAGACCATTGTAAGAGATATGTCTCTCACCTTGGTCTTTGTTTTGATGTAAAAATTCTATAAACTCTGTATAATCATTCCTAAGATCATGTATAACAAATATTCTTTTTTCATCAGTTTTGTAGTGTTTAAATACAGCTGCAAAACAATTTATTAAAGTCTCATAATCCATCACCCAGTGATTCATACACAAATGTTTTTAGCCAAAAAAAGCTGGCAAAACCAGCTTTTAGTGGGGAGATTATTATTATTATTTTTCCAATATTAACTTAGGACCATTAGCAATTTTTGTTGCATTATCCATAGTAGGCATATTTAATGACTCTTCATAGTCAAATTCTTCATGATTTATTGCAAAGTTTTGAATAAAGTTTTTTATTTCTTTATTGTCAGTAATATAATATTCAGAATAACTTTCTTGAGCTACTCTTTGTTGTTTTGTTTCATCAGGATGATGCTTAATTGTTGTAGGTTTACCGTTTTCATCTAACTTTGGAATCATATGAAATGTATCTTTTTTAGTTTTTCCGATAATAGCTAATGTTTTAGCCATTGGATTATATAAACATTCTATATAAGGACATTCATTATTAATTGGCATCATTGTAAATGATTTCATTTTTGCCCACTCTCCTGTGGATAACATCATGGATGGCTCTGGCCAGTTGTTTTTTGACATAGTGTGTTGATTTGTTTTAACAAACGTACATATTAATTGTGTAAATCCAAAACCTTAACAGAACTTTTTAAAGTTTCTAGTTTAAAGTTTGGCTTATTACAAAGTTCTCCTACACTATGTAGAAGCTTTACCATTTTGATTTCATCTTCTTTACAAGCTAATAAACCCGCATATGTTTCATAATAGTTTTCTGGATATAAATAACTATCTATAAATGCATAGTTAGCTGAACTTTGCCCATAGAAATCTCTTATTTTATTTTTTAATTCAGATGATATATGAGAATATCTTCCATTAACTACATGATTAAAATCTTCTTTATAAGATTCAAAGTCAAATATATATACGGCTTTATCATTTCCAATTTCTTTGAAATCTTCAAAAAGTGAATGATTAAGTAATGATTCTTGTTCAAAATGTATGAACTCATCATCATTGCGTAGATGGTGTACACAGACTAACTTTAAGTCAGATACTGAGATAACATCCTCCCAACTGAGATAAGTCTCAATAGGAGTCACGCTACTTCCTCTCTTATGCCCTAAGGCTGGGTGGAGAAAGATTTTAGATTTTTGAAAATACCCTGTGTAAATTTCTTTTATTTTTCTAACTGCCATGGTTGTAACTATAAAGTTACTTGATCCATCGCAAACTCATATGGTAATGTGTAATTCTTATTTGTGTAGTGATACTTAGCTATTTTTAAAACTTCTTCCAACTGAGATTGCCATTCAAGTAATGATTCTTTCTTGACTGGGAACGGATATACTTGATTGTACTTATCAACCACTATAAAGTGGAATACAAACTCATAGTCTTTAGTAGACTTATTATTTGCTTTTACGAGCCTTTCATATATAGCCGCTTGCATCCAATATTTGTAATAATCCACACTATCTCTAAACTCTCTAAGTGTTTTACCCGTAGTTTTAAGATCATTAACATAGACTTTCTTGTTAGCGTGATCAATTACATAATTATCAACAATCCCTTTTAGACCAAAGGGTAGGCCCTGCAATTGACATGCAAGTTTTTGTTCATTAAAAATTTCTAATAGTTCAAAGCCTGATTGTCCTGATTGCAACAAACTCATAACTTTTTTATTTTGCTTTACAGCTAATACTGCTTCTTTACATCTATCAAGAACTTCCTGATCTATAACATCCTTATTACCGGATTTTTTTAAATAATCAAAATAGTTCAAACTTTTAGGTTCTAATATTTTACCAAGACGCTTCAAATCCCCGGTTTTTGCACCTACTTTTGTTAAATCTTTGTCATCTCCTAACTTTTGATGCAAGTCATTATCAATTAACCATTTGAGTATTTGGTCTTCATAGGCATTTAAATTATTAACAGGTTCACCACTATTTTTCCATTCAGTGTACATAAAATGTACAATTTTTTTGTTACTTGAACCTGGTATTGAACCGGGCATAACAATAAATTGTTTTTCAAACATTTTTTCTTCAAGTAAAAGACAGTGGATAACCTTTCCTTCTATTAAATAGGATTCAAGGTTATCCGTTCTTTCTTTAAGGATGTACCAATTATAGAACATTGGTGCTGAATGTAGTAACTTGTTTAAGCTAGAATAGCTAAACGTAAAATATTTAGAGTAAAATTTCTCTAAAGGCTTTTGTGTTATTAATATTGTTTCTATCATTCTTTTTATTTTTAATTAATTACTTTTTGTTCTTCCATTAAATTTATCATATGGTTTTGAACATCTTCTGATACAGTTATTGTATTGATTTTAAAGTGTTTAGTATTGTGATCTCTTTGCATACCTTTTTTCACTCCGTCTGCTACTTCTTTTATAATTTCCATAGTAAGTTCATCTTTATCCATTAGACATTGCATCATATCATCAACTGTAAGAAAGTCCCACCTAGGCAAATTTAAATACTTTAATAAACTTTTAAAGTTTACATGATTGCGTTCTTTAAAAGTATTAATTTTCATTGAAAATTCTTCTAACAATAATAATAAAAAGTGTAATGAAGGTTTTACATTACAGTTACTCATAATAGATAATCCAACAAGTTGATCTTCTCTATTAGTGCTTTTAAATAAGTTTCTGATTTCTTCATACATTGATTTATTAATTATTGCTGAATTTTCATTTACATATTCAATAACAGATTTTTCTGAGCATATATTACCATTTGGATCATGCATTGTTTTAAGTTTTTTTAATTGTTCACTATCAGCATAATCAATTCTTTCCCAACTTTTAAACATAGAACCTTGATGATCACCTGTTAATGACTTAAAACCATAATGTTTTGCTGTTTTACCTTCTCTAACATCCCAAGTACTAAGTTTTCCTAAACCAGCATAAGCATCTCTTTTTTCACTTCTGCTAATAAAAATTTTATGATAAGCTGTTTTCTCAATAACATTTTTCAGTTGTATAATTTCTGCAGTTTCTGTGTAGTTTTTATCTAACCATTCACAATATACATTTGAGTTTTCAGTAGACATATATGCATTACTATTAAGACAACCGCTTATGGACTTTTTACCTGCTATAATATGAGTAGCTGAACTTTCTTTATTAGTTATTGTAATATTTCTACTTTTACCCCAAGTTCTCACTTTGTATCTTGGTATATCACAACCTGGATAAAAATATAATTTATCATTATTTGTAGGATTGTATGCAGCAAGATCAACTTTATATAAACTTGAAATATTTTCTTCATTTACAAAAATTGTTTTGTATTCAAAAAATGAAATATCATTATCAGGTTCCTTAACTACATTAATATATATTGCTTCTTTAAAGTTTTGCAGACTCATGTTCTTCTGTATTTACTTGTTTAACTTCTTTCCATTTATCTTTTAAACGGATAATTATGTCTCCATTTTCAATTTTATCATATTCATAAAAGTCCTCATCTAAATTATAATCAACAGTTTGCAGTGAACTTTCTTGAATTTTAGGAATAAGCTCATTTAAAATTTTAGTATTTAAAAAGTCAGAGTCATATACAAAATTGAGAAATTCAGATTGATCCATGTTTGATAATTTATAAAAATCAGTTCTTTCTAAAAAGTGATCTCTACTTTTAGATTTATCAGCATATTTAATTAAATTACCAAAATCATCAGCAAGTTTCCATACATTATAAATAACATCTCCTCTTAAGTCACTATGAAAAAGTAAACTTAATCCCATTTTTCTATTTGTAGTATCATTACTATTTAACATGCTATGTATACTATGATATGTTTTATCATCTGCTAATTTCATTTCTGAGTTAGCATCATCAGCTATTGTAATTGTTGTCACAACTTTAAGCTTACGAGATAAAACATTATATAATACATCAATAGATAATGGTGTCATAAAATGTAAACCTTTTCCTTCTAATTCTATATTAGGATCATCCATATATCTTCCAATTGGACCAGATATATATGTTGGTATAGACTTATCAATAGGAACATTAACGAGTTCATCATAAGTATCGTCTATTAGATGTTCCATATTTTCAGTTACTTTATATCCATCTCTCCAGGACATCATCATATGTAAGAATTTTGCTTGTTCATTCCATTTTTTTTCTGTATAAAACTCATCAGTTCCTGCAATAATTGTTGCAATATTTACATTTTTAGTAATATTTGCACCTATTCTTTTAAGATAAGTTCTTATTCTTTCTGCTGCCAATGGGTGACCAGGTAATACAAATACTTTATCATTTTTTGATATAGTATGATTGTCATCACCTTCTAGTATTTCAATTATTTGATCATAGGTACCCTCTTCTACTTTATATATAGTACCTTTTCTTTTATCCCCTTCAGGGCCTTCATAGATATAATTACAAGGCTCGGCAGTAAAGCCAAGTCTTGTAATTTTAGTTTCATCTATTTTATTTAATGCACTGTATCCCATATTTTTATTTTGTTACCATTTTAACCACTTCAGGATTCATCATCAACTTTTCAAATTTCTTTTTGTCTCCGTTGAGAATTTCTCTTACTGCATAATACTTAAGATCATTACCAAACATTTCTTTAGTAGTAAGCATTGTGATTCTATCAATAATTTTTTGATCAACACTATTTTCTTTAGCGTATACAAGAGCATAATTAGCAAAACGTGTACATAATACACTTGCTATGTCAGCTCTATAATCATTATCAATTCCGATTGCTTCTTTAAGAAGTCTTTCAACTTTCTCATCAGACTTTTCAGTTAACATCACTTCTGGTGATACTAACTTATCTAATTTGTTGTTAATGAACTGTGTAAACATAAGTGCAAACTCAGGACCAACAGAACCTTCACCAATCATTTGAACCATAGGAAGATTTTCTTCAAATATATCAAAGCTTGAAATAGCATTAAAGAAAGTTGTAATACTTCTTGCATTAGTTTCTTGACCTACTAACTCAGGATGTAACATTAAAAAATTAATACATCTACCATCAATATTAGAACCTTCTGCCCACTTACCCCAAGCTTTAACATCAAACTTAAGATTCACTGAAACAAATCTAGTTCTTTGAGCTGAGTCAATTGATTGTACCATATAGTCTCCATTATCAGGATTAGCTGTTAACACAATATGCCAGTTCTTAGGTAACTTCCAAGAAATATATTCTTGTCTATCAACTAATTCCATTACAGCTTGTATAAATCTTACATCAGCTCTATTCCAATCATCTAATAACAAAATTCCTCCGTCACCTTTTCCTGCAATCCATTCAGGCGGACAATAACCCATCTGAGATTTACCAGTTGGTTGATAACCTTTTTCTTTATAAGAATCAACTATCATTTCATCAGCCCATTTCATAGTCCATTTACCTTTCTTATCACCTTCTGTTATTTGCTTAGCCATTTCAAATTGTCTAACTGGATAACCAACAAGGTCACCAAGTTCTTCAATCTGTGCTAAGTTTAATTTAACATAACCCATTTTGTTATTTTCTGCAATTTGCAACATAGCACTGGTTTTACCAATACCTGATTCACCTACAACCTCTACAGCTACAGAAGGTTTACCTTCTGATTGTAGCTTTTGGTTTGTCATTATAATGTGATCTAAAAAACCTTCCATTTCTGGAATATTCAATTCTACTTGTTTAACTTTATTGGACATTCTATTTTATTTTTAATTGATTTGTTACTAACAGGCAATATAATAATTGCCTTTTTTAATTTTTTATTATTTTATACTTACTAATTTAACATAATTGTAGGTTCTGAAAATATATCAGTTTCTTGAGATTTACTTGTTAATACCCATAACATTTTTCCACGTGCTTTTGGGCTTGGTGCAGGTGCTTCTCCATCTGTAAGATATATCAAACATGAAAACTCTCTTTGATGCTGATTGTAATAATCTATTACTGGCTGGAAATCTGTTCCTCCACGCCCATGTACTTTGATTTTACCATCTTCTGATTTTTTGTATGACGTTATGTTACTAATAGCAGTATCACATTGTATTACTGTTACTTCAGCCCCTGTTTTATACATGTGATGAATTTCATGAAAAATTTCTATTAGTTCATCATCTGAAACAGATCCTGAAGTGTCAATTCCTACAAGTATATGCTTCTTAGCTTTTACTCTAAGACCTGGAGATCCATTAAATCTTTTACTAGGTTTTCTTCTAGTCTTCTTAGTATAGGTTTTAATTGAGCCACCTGTAAATCTTCTTAAGTAGCCTTTCCAATCAAATTTTGCAGGCTCTTCATAATTTAATGAATCAAGATACCCTTTAAGTTCACCTGGAACAGTACCTCTACCTTTTTGAATTGTTTGTGCTATTTCTTTCATTTGATAGTCAATCTGTTTCTGAACCATTTTCTTTTCTGCTTCAGATAGTGAATCAAATTCATTCCAAGTATTATGTTCCCACGGAGCTTCTCCAGGATGTGGATTACAAGAACCATTACCATCACTATTACCTAAAGCTTGATTTAATCCTTCGCATGTACTATGACCATTTTGGTCTATAGTGTCAAGAAGTTCTTTATAATAATAATCAGTACCTGCTTTAGTATCTAAAGTATTACCATCTTTATCAGTAAAATCTTCTAAGAACAATGCACGCATAGGTATTCTTAAAAGTTCTTCTCTAGCTTTTTCTTTAGTAAGTTCACCTGATTCAAACCTATTATTAATAGAATCAATAAAAATACCTGTATCTTTTTCATATTCTTTTTTACTAGGATAGTTTCCACCTGGAAGATACGCTCTATCTATATATTGGTTAATTTCTAAATCAGCCGCTATATTGAATAATCTTTTATTAGTGTATCTATCTCTTAAAATAAGATGCTGTAATGCAATATGTAGTAACTCATGTTTTAGAATTCCCACTCTATACTCAGAAGATAAGCCTTCCCAGAATTGTGGATTAATTGCTAATTGTGTGTTTATACCTTGTTTACTAACACCTGCTGTATCTAAGTCATTTCTCCATACTTTATTCATCATAATAAGAAAAATTCCATAAAAGGGCTCTTTCAACATTAATTCTTTTGTAGCTCTGGAAAGTGATTCATGATTTGTCATAATTTTTTATTTTATTTTTTGTGTAATATTAACATCTAAATATTCTAGAAATGTAAAACCGTAATCTTTTAACAAAGTAATTAGTTCTTCTTTAAATATATTTAAAAGAAATTTCATCTCTTCTTCCACTTTTCTATTTACTGATAACTCATAAATATTTTTAAATGATAGTGTAGCTATTGTTTCTTTTTTACCTTTTAATACTTTTGTTATTTTTTTATAAAGTTTATTATATTCTTTTTCTAACTCAGTGCTATTATATTCAAATGCTTCACTAAATGTTTCTTTAAGTATACATAAAACGTATACTTGAGATAATTCAAAATCAGATTGTTCTAATATTGTAAGAGCAATTTTTTTTGAAGCATCATCATTTGATAACATCATATTTTTAATTTCACAATAATTTTGTGAGGATATTATACTTTTTTTTGTTACTTCCATACTGATTCTTAATCTAGACTTAATTATTTATTTCTGAGTTGAATAAACCAAGCATATGCATAGCATCTGCAATGTTATCATCTTCTCCTTTATACCCATACTTAATTTTTGCTGCATCAACCATGGCTTGTTTACCACAATTTCCGTTTCCTGTTGCAAACTTTTTAATCTCTTTAGCTGAGAATGCTCTATAATCAATACCTACTTGTTCACAAAATTCTTCTATAATACCAATCATTTTAGATTGATGCATTATAGAAGCAGTATGTTGACCAGCTGGTCTTTCATATATAATTACATCTAATTTTTCTACTGCGTGAATTAATATTAATTTTGCTCTTAGCCTAATTAACTTCATACCCATAGACTCATCTTTTAGAGTTTTGAGATCCCAAGTACCATACAGCCTTTTAGTATCAATACACCATCCTGTTGTAGATGCTACATCTAATGATAAAACTTTCATATATTTTCTATTAAAGGTTTAAGACACTGTTTTGTTTTAATAATTCCATAATCTCTAATGGAATCAGACAGATCTTTAGATAAATTCAAATAAATACCAGGGATGTTATACATCTCTTCATATTTTTTCATTGCTTTATGACCCGCTGCATCATTATCAAATAATGTTACAATCCTCTTATACTTAAGAGAACATGCTGATAATAAAGGCTTTTGCAACATAGAATTTTCACTACTTGGAGCAATGGACTCTACATTCATTTCTAACATAACTAATGACATCAAATCTTTTAATGATGATGTAATAATTAAAATGTCAGCTTCATATGTAAGTTGTTCTACACCTTGAACATAAGGACTTACATTTAAAAATCTAAATTCATCTTTCATTGGTCTATAGATTTTATATAAAGTACCATCAGTTCTGAAATAACCATAAACATGATTACTTTTTACAGTAAAGTCAAGCACTCCTTTAGAAGTTTGCTTAGATGATACGTATTCTAATAAAGGAGATACATTATACTTTTCTAATATTTTAGATCCAATTCCAAATTGAGACCAAAAAGTAGCATCTAATTCATTCCATTGCCTCTTAACATAAGAAGAAACTTTAAATTTAGGTGCATCTATAATAGTTACGTCTTTAGAAACTGTGCCTTCTCTAGCAAAATCAATTAAAATTTTGTTTACAGCATCCCGATAACCAATAGAATATAACTTCATAATGAAGTCTATTGCGTCACCAGCATAGCCAGAAGAAAAACAGTTAAATCTATACTTTCCATTTTTACAGAAAAAACTTAAAGAAGGTGTTTTTTCATTAGTAAATACAGATAGTATTTTTACATCTTGGCCATGAAGTTTTTCAGGCAATTTACCATAGTATTCAAAAATCCAAGTGCTCGGTATCTTATCAATTGATATTGTTCTTATCATAACACTTAGTAAAATGGAGAGAAAACCTAAGTTCTCTCTCCAATTAAATTATAATTCAAATCCTTTTCCAGCAGCATCTGCTAATAAATCACCTGTTGATCCAGAAGAAGCAGAAAATCCTGTAACTTCTTTAGGTGCTTTTTTAACTATTATGTGAGTGCTTTTGTTATATGTAACTACACGACTTGCAGACTCATCAGTACCACCATCTTCAAATGGAATTCCATCTTTTGTAAATTTAGGAAAGAATAAATCATAGTTAGTATAACCACTTTTATTCTCATATTCTTTACCTGCTAAACATACTCTTACAAAATTATCAGCAAAAGGTGCAGCTTCATTTAAAGCTTTAATAAGCGATTCAATTGTCTCATGTTTACCATCTTCTGTTTCTAACCAATCAGTACAATTTAAAGCATTGCAGAATTTACCTAAGAACTTAACAAGTTCTATATCTCTGTTTATTTTAATTTCTCCAAGATCTTTATCTTGAAATGCCCATTGACTTGCTCTAACACGACCAACTTGACCTTTGTGGCGACCAAGATTTTGGTTATCTTTATCAATAAAGAATCCTTCAAATGATTCACCCATGTCTGTACCTTCACAATCTAATACAAGATTATAAGCTCCTTCTGCAAAACGAAAATCTTCTAAATAAATAGAGTTGATTTTTAACATTGTGTTTCCTGGTTGTAAAGTTTTTGCTACTTTACCTGATCCCCCAGTAGGGATGTCTTTTGTGTTAATCATTTTTTTTTAGATTGTTATTGTTCATACTTAATTATTGCTTCTCTTACTAACTGTAAATCATTGGGTATATCATCTGTATCAAACATTCCATCTGGTGCTTTACAGGTATTTTTACCATTATTTTTGGTTTCAAATACATATTCCATAGACTTAGTTTTCTCATTTTGTTTTACTTTTCCGTATAAAACAATAGAGAATAATCCTTCTAATGTTAATGCGTTATCAACCATCTTACCGACTGTCTTTGCTTTAACTGTCTTTTTACCATTACCATCCATTGTTTCTTCAGAATGTGTCAAGAAAAATACAATAAGATCATCTCTCATTTCAATAGGCTTTCTTGCCATTGCCGCGATATTTTGACCTATTATATTAAACTTTCCATATCCTGCCTCTTGAGCTTTGTCAAAAAACTCAAAAGCAGATGCATATTGCCAATCATCAACAATCACATTTTTAATATGCGGCATCTTCTTACTAATTATATCTAACATCATTATAATTCCTTGAGGATTACTAACTTTAGACATATTTCCACCTGTGGGATCTTCTTTGCTTACTGGAGTATACATACCCTTCCAGCCTTTAAACGGTAGAGGCTTGTTAGCTACATTAATCCAGAAAGTTTCCTTAGGGTTTAAGGTTCTTCCAGATGTAGACTTACCAGAGCCTGACTCCGCTATTACTAATACACTATCTGCCATTTTAAAAAGGTTTTAAGTTTGATTCTTTAATTATATCATTTAACCAAGACTTAAGACTAACAGGTTCTTTCATATGAATTGCTGCATAATCTCTCATGGTCATTTGCTCCATAGGCATGTCCTTGTCTGGATCATTTGGTATGTCTAACGTTTCAGTTTCAGCTATAATAGTAGATAGCATAGGCTTATTAAGTTTAACTTCTTCAAATTCATCAAAAGGTACAAAATACCTACAATCACCATTCATATTTGGTTGTGATGCAGGATATTCTTCTCTAAAATGAGCATTTGCTCTTATTTTAAATAATCTATTTTCTTCATCTTCTGAATCCATTTCAATATCTACCATTTGTGTGTAGACATCTTCAAGATGTTTCAGCTCACTTTCAAAGAAACCTGCATATAATCCTTGATGTCCTTTTATATGGTGTACCATTTTAGGAATAAAGACTGCTTTGGGTTCTCCTAGAGCTTCAAAGATTGGCTGATGCCTTTTTCTTAATTCAGCTGTTTTTGTAGCTCTATCAATTTTTGTGTTTGCCATTTTTTTTCATTTTTTAACTTATTTGTTTTTAGATTAATAATTAATTTACATTCCTCCACGTCTCATTTCTTGTTTAGGTGGTTCAGAAGCTTCATCAATTGACATTCTTTCAAATGCCGCTTTAAAGAAAGCTAATCCAGCTTCACCATTTCTACATTTTAAAAAGTGCATAACAAGCATTTTTTCATCAGGTACAATGTATCTTTCTGGTCCATAAAAACGGATCTTTTGTTTACCTGGTCGGTTCAAACCTATTACAGTATCTGCATGTTGCAGTAGCGCATCTGCGCCAAAGATGTCTGATTCTAACACATAGTTTCCATATTTTCCGTCTTCATTTCTTTCTGGATGGTCTATTGATCTGTTTAATTGGCTTAATATGATGAATATTATAGGATATCTTCTTTTGAGAGAAGTAACTGATTCTCCTAAATCATACAGCATATCATTTCTGTTCTGTTTTGGTTTGGGTTTTAGTAATAATGAATGGTCTACTGTTACAACTACATTTTGATAAATCTTTTTTCCATCTTTCATTTGAGAATACTGTTCCATATAAGATGTAACAATACTTTCAAATTCTTCAATAGTCGGAGCTTCTTCCACTATATCTATAGGATATACTATTGCTTTTTTAGCATATTCATGACAGCGTACTAAATCATCATCTGATAATATACCATCTGCACTACAAAGATATTTGTATGTAACTCCTAACTCACTTGAGTAAGCTCTAATTGCAGTGTTCTTTCCTAGCATTTCTAGTGAGAACTCTAAGACTCTAAAATTGTCTGTTGTATTCAGCTTAAATGCTGATTTAATAAGTTGATCTTTAGCTAATGTTTTACCAGATCCAGGTCTACCTCCAATGACAGTCATAGAATGCCATTCTAATCCGTTAGTAGTAGCATTGTTTACCTGTGACCATGGAGTGACTAAACTAGTAATTGTTCCATCTTTCCTACCTTGCAAGTAGTAAAGTGAATCTAGAAAAGCGTCTTTTTGTTTTTTCCAAGGTGTTGCCATACTTTTTAAGGTGAGTATTCCCTTTACCCTGAATTGGGTATTGGTTTATTTCACATATTTATTGATGTTTTTAAGGACTGCTAAGATACTAAATATTTTTCATTTTAAAAAACTTTTTCAGTAAAATGCGGAGTTTCTGGAGCATCACCTCCATCTTCTATTAATTGACAAATATCAGCTAATTCACTATGCCAAGTTTTATCAACACGTTGTTTTCTTATAAAATATTGACTAGTCATAGTGTATTCCCAATTTTCTTTTTCTCTATCATCTAAATAGTAAGATGTTGCTTGAGAAACTTGTTCCCAAGTGTATTGATTATGTTCAAAAAACCATCTAAATGCTGGCTCTAAGTTATTTAAAGCAGATCTAGCAGCTTTACCACTAGGAAGTCTTCTTTTAGGCCATTGGTCATTATAAGATTCAATATTTTTTTCAAAATCATTTCCCATAATTGATTTACTTGTCTTTTTTCTTCTAACTTTTAAAAATCCCTCAATTTCTTTTATAAGTTTAAGAGATTTTGGACTAGGTTTACCATTTTCTAAAATCCAACCACCTTTGTTTTTTAAGTTTCTTAGTTCTAAAGAAATATTCATATGTGGTGTACCTATAGCTTCTTTCATTGACCATAGTAAATGAAACTGGTTAGCTGTTAATTGATATCTATTTAATATTTTCCAAATTTCTTCCATAAGTATTAATATATTCTAATCATTCTTCTAATTGCTTCTTCATTTTTAGTTTCATTATGAGTTTTTCTAAATGCAGTTAATTTAACATATTCATCATGAGTAAGTTGAACTGTCATTTTATGTTTTTTTGAAGATTTTTCTTTCTTTTTATCAGGCGGTTGTGCAGAATAAGGAAATGCTTTTCTTATTCTTTCAGTATTCAATTTAAAATCAATATCTTCTTTCCAGAAATAAGCATGATATTTTGAATGCTGTACAGTACATCTTTTAATTTTTAAAATACTTGCTATATCTTTTTCAGTTTTTCCAAACTTACAATAAAGAATATGCATAATATAGTTTCTTCTATCTAGTATATGCCTTTTTCTACCATTCACGCCTTTTAAATCAGAGTTTTCTTCAAGATAATATAATAAAGACTCTTCAGTGTAATTTTGTTTAGTGCTCATCTAGTTTTTTATTAGGTTAATAATGCGTATATTAAAGTAAGATACTAATAACTAAAATTCAATATTATGAACTTTACATTTTTTAAAGACATTTCTACAGAAAATAAAAATGGTAAATACTCTTCCAAAAAAATATGGGGCCATATTATTATGACTCTTACAGGTGGAGCATTTGTATTAGATGGACTTCATTGGTTTATTATCAATGAAACGTTATTTAATTCAATGCTTATTGCTGGTACTACTTTGATTGGTCTTAATACTATACGTTCACTTTTTATAAAAAAGAATGAAGTTTAGTAAATCAAATATACTAACTATAATTCTTTTTAGTATAATTTTAATATTAAGTTATATTATTATTTTTAGAAAGTCTGAACCAATAGGAGTATTACCTTTTGATGATACTGAATTGCTTAATAAAATTACAATATCTGATAGTATTATTACGTACTGGAAATATAAATCTATTGGTTTTGAAAACAAAGCTTTATATTTTAAAACAAAAGCCGATAGTTTGCAATTACTTAAACCACAAATAAATAACTACTATGATCAGATCTATAAGTTTAACTCTACTGCTTCTGGCAATGAGCTTGACTCAGTTATACGCGCAAACTGGTAAAGACTCTCTTCAATGTTATACATTTGAAGAACTTCAAAAGATTGCTAATAAAGTTGTAAGAGCTAATCAATGTGATACTCTTTTAATAACTTGTGAAGAACAACTAGCTCTAAAAGATAGTGCTAATATTGCTCTTCATAATGTTATTAATGCTAAAGATCTTATTATCATTGAAATGAATAAGACTGCTTACTTTAGAAGTTTAATAATAAGTGGACAATCTACTGAAATAGAAGGTCTTAGAAAACTTATTAAAAAAGAAAAAAGTAAAAAATCTTGGTTGAAAGCAGGTTGGATTAGTACTACTGTTTTTCTTACAGGAATTCTAACTTACTTTATTATTAATTAAATTTAAATTGGTAAATCCATAGCTACT
>TARA_R110002126_G_scaffold1051_2_pt1 | contig 58071 bp, 55 predicted proteins | sample TARA_R110002126 | Tara Oceans TARA_R110002126 (sample SAMEA4397536) | marine metagenome | biome: Polar Biome; feature: [DCM] deep chlorophyll maximum layer (ENVO:01000326); material: water (ENVO:00002006), including particulate matter (ENVO:01000060) such as... | depth 30 m | reverse complement strand
ACTCAAGCTCATCAAAAGCTTCAAAACGCTCCTTCGCAGCAGTGTTTACAACCATGCCTGAAGGCTTATCACCCTGAAGCTCTTTCTCTGAAGATAAGACCGGTTTCTCATCCGTGGCCGTAGACTGTTGGTCTGCCTTAAGTGCCGCAGCTCTGACAAGTCCAGCCTGAATAGCTTTGAGGGCCTGCTCGAGCTCCTTTCTTTGTGCTATGAGTCGAGCTATGGCCTTGTCGGATTCGACTCTTTCAACAGGTTTGACTTTGGAGCCCTTGTGCTGAACGCTCTTTTCGAGTTCATCAACCTCTTCACCCGTGCGAGCAAGAGAGGCTTGGAGATCTTGAATTGCTTGAACTGCACCGCGTGACGAGTCATCCGTTTTAAGCGCTTCAACTTCATCAGCGATGCGAGCAAGTTCACTTTCGAGCCTTGTAATTGTATTTTGGGGTAAATACCCACGCATTATCCAGGCCCCTTTGCTTGCAGCTTCTTTTTCCCGCTTAACTGTATCCTCAGGTATACCCAATCCTTGCGCATCACCGCCGGCTTTCTTTTGACCTGGAGCTGAGGAAGAAGTCGGTGGTTGCGTTGAAAATGGACCACCCTTAGCATTTAACAATGCCTCTTTTCCCAGCTCAACTGTACCAGAAGGTATACCCAATCCTTGCGCATCATCGTCGGCTTTCTTTTGACCTGAAGCTGGTGAAGAAGTCGGTGATTGCGTTGAAAATCGACCACCCTTAGCATTTAACAACGCCTCTTTTCCCAGCTTAACTGTACCAGAAGGTATACCCAATCCCTGCGCATCATTGTCGGCTTTCTTTTGACCGGAAGCTGAGGAAGAAGTCGATGATGGATTTGAAAATGGACCAACGCCAGCATCTTTCAACGCCTGCTGACGTTCTTTAACTATACCCTCATGTATACCCCGTTTGGGAGCATCACCGCCGGCTTTCTTTTGACCTGGAGCTGAGGAAGAAGTCGGTGGTTGCTTTGAAAATGGACCACCCTTAGCATTTAACAACGCCTCTTTTCTCAGCTCAACTGTACCAGAAGGTATACCCAATGCCAGAGCTTCAGCGAGGCTTTCGGATGCTGTGCTAAGGGCTGCAAGCGCTTTATCAATCGCTGCTTGGAGGCTTGTAATACGTTCAAGGACTCTTTCTTCGCTGTATTCGTCACTTAAGAGGTCACTTAACACATCCACGCTTTCTTGTTTGATCTCGCTTATCTTCTCACTCAGGTATTTTTTTAAGTAATCCTTTTTCTTTTGCGTGGTGACATATTCCTCGCTCTTGGCGTTGATTTTTTCTGTAGTGACCGTCAACTTAGTGTTACAGACTTCGAAGGCTGCAACCACTTGCTCAACCTTGCTTTCGAGGGTCTCAAGAGATTCCTTAACATAAGATGTGCACTTTTCAAGGGTATCACTCGTCTCGGATTCGAAGCTGACAGCAGTGCTTAACCCCTCCAGGAAATATCCTGCGATCACGTCTATCTGCCCCTCGACCTGAGATGTAAAGATCTGCTGATTGGCACTGAGTTTTTCTTTTGTCTCAGCGAACATATGATTACAGTTGTCGAAAACTGTAAGCGTTGCATCAACATTGCCTTCGAGGGTTACAAGGCCCTTCTCAACGTATGTATCGAGTTGGCTCAGGACTTCCTTAGTTGTGCCAGTCTTGTCTAGCTCGAAAGCATAATCTAATCCCGCCAAGATCTCTTTTTCGAGCTTACCTTTCTGCGTATTCAGTTGATTTTTAAAGAAATCTCGATCCTCCTCCTCGGTAACTTCGGCATCGATCTTGGCGTTGATTTTTTCTATAGCCTCAGTCAACATGGTATTGTATTTCATGCCTGCTTCATAAAATTTATCGTCATCACTGAGGCCTGATTCTTCCTCCACCTCCGTGGACTCGTCGACGGATTGTTCAGTGAGAGTATCTTCGCTAGCCATTTGGATATTTTCACTAGCAATTTTTAAATCCTCGATGGCTTTATTAACTTCCTGAACGAGAGGAGCGATCTTTTCTTTAGCTTTGTCCTGCGAGGCCTGTGCCGGCCAACCCTTTTTCACCTGCCCAACGAGTCGAGAATACTCGGCTATGGCAGACTTGAGCTTCTTATAGGCCCCAACCGCCGCATCGGTATTAGGAGAAGACGTACCCATAATTTTCTCTATCTCATCTCCGAATGCATTGCTTTGAGCATTAAGAAATTCAACCATTTTATCGTCGATGGTAGATAACACATTCTTATACGCACTATTTAGACTTTGAAACTCAGCTTTTTTCTCAGGATTTTTATCTGGATGATACAAAAGAGCGAGTCTACGATATTCTGTCTTTAGAGCTCTCTCTGGATTTACCTGCTTTAATGCTCCGGCTTCTATCGCCTCATTCATCATCGTCTCAAATGCTTTCTCAGAGATCACCTTACCTTTCGAGTCATTATTAGAACTAAGTGGGGGTATCTCCGTAACTGGAGGAACATTATCCGACGCAGGCCGAGTCACTAATGCTACATTTAAATCCTCCGTTGAAGGAGTTTCTGACTGGCTTACAGTTGCACTGTTATCTACAGGTTCATCTTCAATAACCAGATTTTCTGCTGTAGAACCACGTGCCTTTGTAAGAGGTAAATTATCCCTATGATTAACAGCATCACGTTCGATTGCTGCATGCTCTACGTCTTTTAATAGTAACCGAACGGGCTCTGTAACCTCCTCGGGAACAGCATTTTGTTCTTGTTGAGTTAAATAATTATCATATAGAAACTTTGCTATAACACCAGCAATAACCCCAACTGACAATGTGCTGACAGTTCTCGATGGTGTTCTGCTTAGAACTGCACCTGAAAGTGCAACGACAGCCATTTTTCCCATCACATTAAGGGCTTGCTCAAATAACTCGACAGGAGCTACGTTGGACTCGGATGCCCTCTCTACAAACTTAACAAGCGTATCGCTGGCTTCTGTTACAGCCTCTTGCTCTTCTGATGACGCATTGGATGAAAGTTCACCTTTTAACAAAGCAGGTACCTCTGCTAACGACACAGGTTCTTTTTCTTTGTACACAACGAGTTGCAGAGCGGACAAATCACCGAGTCCGTCTAATTCTTCTACTTGCGGGTGAGGCTGAAGCGTATCTACATGTTTCGTTTGCGGATAAAATTTATTAAGCTGGGACATGAGCTTCTGTAAGCGCTCAATGAACACTGGATCATTTTGTTTAGGAAGAACAAAAGGCATCAGTGATCCAGGCTGATTTTTAGATGCTTTGTTTATCAATTGCTTTATTTCGTGGGTAAGAGGAGCTTTTGGGTCGAACGGTAGATTCGCAAAAGACACGTTAGATCCTGATTTTACAACGACCTGATTTTGACTAGCACTCGATAAATTTTCATCTTGGGATACCTCTGATGATTGCTGAGATTTAGCTCGCTCGTTCTCACGAAGAACACGAATAGCCTTGATTTCTGCTTGAAGCGCTTTTATAACAGGCTCATTAGCAGAATTATTTCGTAGGGCTTCCTCAAGCTTACTGTCAATCGTAACCACTGCTATATCAGAACGACCTGTAACGTATTGTACATGCCTCACCACAACCTCTGCTTTGCTTTCGACAGCAACAATAACTGCAGCAATTTCCTTCAAATCATCAATCTTAGATATGCCCGACGAAATAGCCGCTTCAATTGAAGCTTTAAATAGATCGTCAATACGCTTTTCAAAATCCACCATCGTTTTCTGCACTTCGCTCACAACCGTCTCATTCAAAACAGCGCGTGCAGCGCCCAGTGCCGTCTGAAGCGCCGCTCTTAATTCACTCTTATCTTCGGAAGATTCATTGGACCCTGTCATTTCAACGCCTTTCTCATCGTCTTTGGGTCTCGAAGAAGAAAGCAAATCTTTCAATCTCTCAAACAAGCTTTTATCAGCCACAGAACACCTCCGTTCCACGCATACAAATTCAGCATGGTTGTAAAATATGTTGCCTATGACTTAAAAGTAGACCATTTTTTTACTTTTTGCTTTTTGATGTTGAATCGAATGAAGAACGACAGCGGAGACGGGTTTTATTTGATCTTAATGGCTTACATCCAATCATAGCCTATACTTAATACAAGCCGAGCTTTCCGGCAAGCTGCGTGCCGTTGTCGCTCATAGGTTACGTAATAAAACAGGTGAGGTTTCACAAAACTTTCATCATTTTTATGCTCCCGACCCAAGAGACCCAATCAAAGCCATTCGTGAGTCTCAAACGGCCGATGATTACATTGCTTACATGTCAAAAGATAAATCCTGGGGGCGTATAACAGAAGCACAAGTATTAGGCGAAGCACTTGGTGTTAATATTCAAGTTCAACCCTATGATAAACAATAAAAAAGTGAGTCCGCAATGAAAAAAAAATTTAATGCACTAACACTCGAAGAAGAACACGTCATCATAGATAAAGGCACGGAAAAACCTTTTTCAGGAAAATATACAACCCATGTTCAGGACGGTGTTTATGTCTGTAAACAGTGTGATGCCCAACTCTATCTTGCGGCTCACAAGTTTCCTTCATCGTGTGGCTGGCCAAGTTTTGATGATGAAATACCCGGAGCGATTAGACGAAAAATCGATGCTGATGGCAGGCCTGAAATCGTGTGTTCTCAGTGTGATGGCCATTTGGGTCATGTTTTTGAAGGCGAGCACTTAACGCCTAAAAATATTCGGCATTGTGTCAATTCAATATCCATGAATTTTATGAAAAAAGCGTATTTTGCTGGCGGATGTTTTTGGGGAATTGAGCACCTCATGCAACAACAAAACGGTGTATTAACCGTTGTATCGGGCTATATGGGTGGGCATGTTGAACATCCCACCTATAACCAAGTATGCCAAAACGATACAGGCCATGTGGAAGCCGTCGAAGTTTTATATCATTCAAATCAAGTCACGTATGAAACATTAGGCAAGCTTTTTTTCGAAATTCATGATCCCACGCAACATGACGGCCAAGGCCCCGACAAAGGCAATCAATATGCTTCCGTGATATTTTATAGCGATGATGAAGAAAAACAGACGGCTGAATATTTAATTAAAAAATTAATCAAATCAGGGCTGAGTATCAGCACAAAAATAATGCCGGTCCAAATATTTTGGAAAGCCGAAGAAAGCCATCAAAATTATTATGAAAAACATCACAAAGCACCTCACTGCCATCGCTATCAAAAACGATTTTTTGATGAGTGATGAAAAGACGCCTTAAGCTTACCCTTGAGCAGAAAGCAAAAAAAACGCATCTTGTTGTCTAAAATTGACATATATCATTTTATGATATAAAATAGTCTTAATGAACTGGGAAATAAAAATACCAACTAAAGTTGGAAAACAAATTAAAAAGCTTCCTAAAGCAGCTCGGTCTGCTTTGCTTTTGTTAATGCGAGATCTTGAAAGCAATGGCCCATCCACAGGTGGGGGCTGGAAAAATTACGGTAAATTAAAGGGCATGCTTGGTGATAAGCGTCACTGTCATTTAAGTAAGGGACGACCAACCTATGTGTGCTGTTGGGAAGTTACTGATAAAAAGTTAAAGATTACGGAGGTGTACTATGTCGGCACTCACGAAAAAGCACCATACTGATTCAGTTGCCAAAGTTTCTTGGCATGGTGCTCTATATGCTGTTCCTGTTAAAATTATGGAGCATTATAAGGTTGAGCCAGATAACAAAAGTTACATTACTGTTGATGATTTATTTAGTGACTTAATAGATGATTCGAGCGAGCCTGGCGTTTTATTGAAAGGCTTACGCTACCGTGAAGACTTAACTCAGGTTGAGCTTGCTAAACAATTAAATATTAGCCAAGCGAATCTTTCTGCTATGGAGCATGGGCGTCGAACGATTGGTAAAGAGCTGGCTAAACGTATATCCGATATTTTTAGTTTGGACTACAGGCTTTTTCTCTAAAAGTAATCATGTGATGATTTTGCCTCGCTTACTTATGACGTTAATCCCACATAAGTATGACTCATACGGAGTATGGTCCATATGAGTCATACTTTCGAGGAGTTCACCGAACCAAAACTTTACTCTTCGCTCCCGGCACTTCTTGCACCAACCTGGGCACCAGATACCCTGGGAGATGAGCAGGTAACGCGGCCAACAATTCTTTAATTATTCTATCCGACACACTAAAATGCGCAGCACCTTCGACTTTATCTAATACGTGCAAATAATAAGGCAGTACGCCACACGTCCATAGGCGTTGACTCAACGCAACCAAAGCATCGATAGAGGCATTCACCCCAGCAAGCAAGACCGATTGGTTGAGCACATGACAGCCGGCCTCGCGCAAAGCACGGCACGCATCCAATACCCCCGCGCTTAGTTCAGCCGCGTGATTCGCGTGCAACACCACCACACACTGAAAACGCGCATTTGATAATAATTTACATAAATTAGCATCAATCCGTTCCGGCAAGACCACCGGTAATCGCGTGTGAATACGCAGTGTATGCACGTGCGGTATCGCCTCTAACGCTTGAATCAAAAATTGCAGCGTTGCATCCGGTGCGAGTAATGGATCGCCCCCACTTAAAATCACCTCGTGAATACTTGCATCAGCTTCTATATAAGCCAGAGCATTCGCCCAACCTGCCCGGCCTGGATTATTATCCGCATAAGGAAAATGTCGCCGAAAACAATACCGGCAATTCACCGCGCACGCCCCCGCAACTGTAAGTAATACACGCCCTGCATATTTATGTATCAATCCAGGCATAGAATTATAGGCCGCTTCATCGAGTGGATCAGTAACAAATCCTGGCTCCGATATAAGTTCATCGGATATTGCTAACACTTGTCGCAAGAGCGGATCGTTGGGATCGCCTTTTTTCATGCAAGCAGCAAAACCGCGAGGTACACGTGTTTTAAATACCTGCTCGGCAGCTGCACTGCCCAGTGTGTCAGATAGCTCTAAATAATCAAGCAACGCACGCGAAGAAACAAAGCCGTCCGCCAAAATACGTTGCCAAGAAGCGTTCGTTTCTCGCATTTAATCATCAGTCTTGATAAACTCTCCGCACTGTAACGAAACATTCAAATAATCTCAACCGTGGAGCCACCATGGCAAACTATAGCACCAATGAATTCAAAAACGGCCTCAAACTCTTGGTCGACGACGCACCTTGTAGCATTATTGACTGTGAATTTGTCAAACCAGGTAAAGGTCAAGCGTTTACACGTGTCAAAATTAGAAATTTAAAAACAGGCCGTGTGGTCGAACGCACCTATAAATCAGGCGAATCACTTCCCGGTGCGGATGTTATCGAACTCGAGATGCAATATTTATACACCGACGGTGAATACTGGCACTTTATGGTTCCAGATACGTTTGAGCAGTATGTTGCCGACAACAAAGCCGTCGAAGGCGCGATCAATTGGATTAAACCTGAAGACATGTGCACCGTTACGCTTTGGAATAACGAGCCGTTAAGCATTGCATCACCGATGTTTGTGGTTTTAGCCATTACAGAAACCGATCCTGGTTTGCGAGGTGACACCTCAGGCGGTGGCGGCAAGCCTGCTACACTCGAAACGGGTGCTGTGGTTCGTGTACCGTTGTTTATTCAGCCCGGTGAACTGATTAAAGTCGATACCCGAACAGGCGATTATGTTTCTCGAGCAAAAGACTAAACATCTTACAGCTTAAGCCGCGCGCAACATTTTAATTTGCGCCGCTAACTGATCATAACCTGCCTCAACATTCACGTAGGGCTTGCTGGTTAAGTACACCGACAGCGAGCCATCATCATCGGGCGTTGAGGCCTGTAACACCGCATTAAAATCCGAGTATTTTAGCCGCGTATAATCCGTTTTTTTTGTAACCAAATAGAAATTACGATAGGCCTTAGGGTGCGGTACATGAAGTGCTTCGGCCTCATCCGCAAGGCTTGCGCCAGGGTAATATGCTTTCAGTGAATAGTCTTCGTTATTATGCACCGCAATCACCGTTTGATTGCTCGGCAATTCGGCTTTCACTCGCTGAGCTAACTGTTTCACCAAGCCATGCGCCTTGGCTGAATAAGGCCCAAATTGCTGTAACGTTTTTTTAATGCCGGCATCTGTAAACATACGATTAGGATCAAATTCATAACGTCTCTTATCAAGATGAAACGCAATGTTCCGCCCACCCGGATGATGCAAGGTCACAATGCTTCCTCCCTCAGCATCAATCACGGCACGTGCGGCTCGCAACGCCGTTGTTTCATTCTGATGAACATGGATAAATGCTTTGCCGTGACCATGCTGGATGGTCTCGATGACAACCTGGGTATCACCCAACTGAACGCGTTTACGCATGTTCGTTGCATGCCCCGCACCAAAAACAAACATGAACATCAACATAAAAAAAAGAAACACACGAGGTAAAAACATAAACACTCACAGACATTAAATTTCACGAATTGTACCAAAATAAACCACCAACAACAAGGGCTGCATCTTCCTTTTTGATCATTTAGCCCTCATCCGCCTTGGGCTATTTGGCGCTCGTCCATTTAAGCCCGCAGGGCGGATGAGGGCCAAAATAACAATACATTAATCCCCAATCTTCTCACGAATGTTTCCACACACCTTTGAATTGTTAATATTTGATTCAAATTTACAATAAGTTCATAAACATCACATGGCAATTACGTGTAAGCCGTCTATACTCCAACCTAATATATTATAAAACGAGCACCTTCAATGAAAATCCTCCTTGAGTCCTATCGCGCCGGGCTGTTTCAAAAAAAACATTGGCTTCCTAATATTATCTCTGGGGTTATCGTAGGATTTGTTGCCCTTCCGCTTGCGATGGCCTTTGCGATTGCCTCTGGAGCAGAACCTGTTCAAGGGATTTATACAGCGGTTGTTGCGGGGTTTATGGCCTCGGTTTTTGGTGGCAGTCGTTTGCAAATATCCGGTCCGACCGGCGCGTTTATTATTATTCTTGCGGGCATTACCAGCCAATATGGTATCGAAGGATTACAAGTCGCGACCTTACTTGCCGGCCTGATGTTATTTCTATTCGGACTTGCACGCTTTGGCGGCGTGATTAAATTTATTCCCGATCCCGTCATTGTCGGCTTTACCGCCGGTATTGCAATTATTATTTGGGTCGGGCAATGGGGGTATTTTTTTGGACTCCCGGCCCCGAGTGGCACGCATTTTCATGAAAAGATTTGGTCTCTTATTCAGCTCCTACCCCACTTTCATCCAGCCACCACCTCTGTCGCGCTAGGCTCGTTATGTGTGCTTATTTTTAGCGGCTACGTGCCCGGCGTAAAACGCATACCGGGACCTTTGCTCGTGCTGGTTCTTGCGACCTTGGCCCAAGCTTATTTTCACTTTGAAGGTGTGGCGACACTAGGCAGTAAATTTGGGGGCATTCCACAAGGTCTCCCCAGTTTTCATTTACCTACCATGAGTTTTGATCGTGTGCTTGAATTGATTCAGCCTGCTTTTACCATCGCGATGCTCGGTGCGATTGAATCGTTGATGTCAGCCGTGGTTGCTGACGGCATGGCCGGTACGCGTCATAACTCGAACCAAGAACTCATCGGCCAAGGCCTCGCTAACATTGCAGCGCCCCTGTTCGGTGGCTTTGCAGCCTCTGGCGCCATTGCACGTACAACCATCAACGTGCGTAACGGGGGCAACAGTCCACTAGCAGGCGTTGTGCATGCCATCACCTTGCTTTTGGTGTTACTGATGTTAGCGCCGCTTGCCGCCAACGTGCCGCTTGCAGCCCTCGCTGCTATTTTGTTTATGGTCGCGTGGAACATGAGCGGGCTTAAACATATTTTTAAACTGTTTAAAACAGCGCCCTGGGCAGATTTAGGAATTTTGCTCGTGACGTTTTTTCTCACTATTTTTGTTGATCTCATCGTTGCGGTAAACATCGGTGTGATTCTTGCAGTACTGCACTTTATTATGCGCATGTCTAAAAGTGTCGAAGTACGTCAAGAAACCCATGCCGAACTCAGCGAAATACACGCCGAAGAAGCGCTACCACAAAATATTCCGGACGATGTGTTAATTTACTCGGTGAACGGCCCGTTCTTTTTTGCGGCCACCGAGCATTTTGAACAAACGCTCTTAATGACGCATACCGAACCGCGTGTACTGATCATTCGATTGCGTTGGGTGCCGTTCATCGACACCAGTGGTATCCAAACGTTAGAAGAAGTAATCGAAAACTTGCAACGCCGTAAAATCCAAGTACTCCTCACGGGCGCGAATCAGCACGTCACCGAAAGTCTTGAGAAATCAGGGCTTATGAGTCGCATTGGCCACGATAACGTATTTACATCGCTCCAACTCGCTTTGGCTGTGATTAAGCCGGATAAGCAGCACTAACCGGCACTCGTCAAAAGATCTGTCACCCATGAATTAAGGCTTTTACCATGCAATTCTGCTGCCATAGCAATTCGGGCATGGGTTTCAGGTGGCACACGCAACAGAATTTTCCCTGAATAAGGTTTTTGTGGCGATTGTTTTAATTGCTGGCATGTTTGCAGATAATCCTCCACCGCTTCTTCAAAAGCTATGTGTAGCCCACGAACAGAGTCTGAATGAAAGCCTACAATATCATTGATGCCCGCAATATGTCCGACCATGCAATCATCTTCATCACTGTATTCTACTCTGGCAGAATAACCTTTGTACCTCATGATATTCATGGCAATACCCCTAATTTTTCTAGAAATGCTCTTGCATCTCGCACTTGATAAGGCTTGGCTTCTTTTTGAGGATGAGGTCTATGAAACGTTGCAATAACCCCATTTGATGCAAACCTCACTCTTGATCCCGAGCCTTCAATCACTTCAGCACCGATAGACTGCAGTAGCGACTCTATTTTTCTCCTCTCAAGCGTTGTTGATACAGGATTCGTGAAAATAGCCGTTAATGTACTGCTGTGCTTTTTGTTCATTATATGCCAAACCCAAAAAGATATCAAATTATGATATCATAACAAGGACAACAAGTCGTGGAACTTTAGCAATGAACTAAATTAGCAATTTAAGGTAAAGGCATATAACACCTCAAATCAACGATATATTACTGCTATAGCAGTAAAATTAATAAAAATGCAGCTTAAATTAATTTAAACCCAATAAAAACTTAAAAAATTACTGCTGCAGCAGTAATTTATAGCTTGTTATGCTGATTTCTTCTAACAAATCATATTAAATCCTAATATTTTACTACTATCACAGTATTTGTATATTACCTCCCACAAACAAAAAAACTTTCAATTGATAATCATTCGCATTTGAGATAAAGTGTCATTTTTATTATAATTAAGACCCCGCCATGCCTGCTTTGCCAAAAATAAAAAACGACAAGACAAAACCTGAACAAGTGTCTATTACTTATAAACGCTACCTCATTCTGGCCCTCAGTGCCGGTGCAAGTCTTACTTTAGGCCTGCTCAGTTTTGGTGGTATGTTTGCCTTATGGCCCGCCCTGATTCCTGCCGCGAGTGGCTTTGCTTTATCCGTGGTGTATGAGTTCGAGATTTATTCCCAAAATCTTACACGCGCTTTTGAAAAACTTTTCAGTACCAATTATTTTGAAAAACAACTCCCTAAATATTATTTACAACATTATTTCCAAAAAGAAGGAATATCCATAAAACAACTGAAAGAAAAAATAAACATACTTGAAGATGCGAGCACCTTAACGCCAGAAAACATCAATTTACGTATTAATGGACTCCAAGCATCACTTACAAAACTCACAAAAGAAAAAGAAGAACACCTAAAGACTATTAAAACTTTAAAATTCGGCGCTAACAGTTTAGAAAAAAACGAGCTCATAACAACACAACAACTTGCCTTGCGCCGTCTCGGCCAAAAAACAAACACACTCACGCGTAGAATTGATACGCTAATGATGGCAAAAACCTTAAACTCTAAAAAAATTACCCAAGAAATTGAAACGCTTAAAACCATACTCGAAAAAGCCAAAGAAAAAACAAATAAACGACTTCCATTTTTTAAAGAATACGAAAAAGCCCTACGAACCAAAGATTCTGCGCTTCTCGCTTACCTCGAAGCACTCTTTGATGAACAAATTAATAACACAGAGGGCGCATATAAAAAATCGGCCTATCGCTACAATAAACACACCGAAGCTTTACACGCTTTTTTGCGTGCTAAAGGCATTCACCAAGAATACAAAAACAGCGCAGGATGGCGGACAATATACATCCCCATGCTTAAAGCCTTTGCCTTGCTGACAACGCTCGCCATGAGCTTAGGTACAAGTTATCTTTTAGTTGAGTTTTTTAGTTTGGTACCGTGGCTTGCCGCCATGCCGGCTGTACTACCGATTATTATTGTACCGCTCTCGGTACTCGGTGGGGTTGCTTATGGCCTACTAACATTTAACGCTGTCACGAACCTCATGGCCAACAACACCGTGGTTAACTGGGCTCGTAAAATACGTAACAACTTTAGCAACGACGGCTTAACATTTGCCAATATCACCCTCGCGGCAACAGCAACGCTGCTTTTTGGCCTTGCTCTCACACTCACCATTTGTACTGCAGGAACGTGGTGGACCATCGCTCAACAAGTGCGCCCCCTGTTTGGCTGGATGCGACGCATACCCACTTTTTTTATGGCGGTGATTAACCCCGTGATTATGTGGTTTTCTTCACTTGCTTTTAATATTGAGAACACCAGTGGTACATTGCATGAATTATTCCCTGAACATGATAGCAACGACCCTATAGACAACTCACCATCACGATGGGAAGAAATTAAAACCGCCTTCAGTAACACCGTAAAATATCTCTGGGAAAAAGAAAACATTGGGCAATGGCTGAATCCTTTTCGTCCCATGCTCTATAGCGTTCTATCATTGCGCTACATTCTTTTCGCAGGGCATTTATTTAGCATTGGTGTAACAGCCGATAGAATCCCGAAACTTTCACAATATGTTTCTTCATGCCTTGGTGGTTTAAGCGAAGGTTTTGAAGATTGGGATTATTTTTTCGGTGAGCACGAACATCCGAAGACATTACATGCCTTACTGCACGACCGCTTGAGTGAATCTCAAGGTCATAATCACGATAAAGACCTACCAACAAAACTGGTGGCGCTCTGTGCCAGACCCTTTTACCATGCCGCTGCGCATTGGGATGCATTCTTCAGTAGATTTAACGATGATGACAAAGCACATATAACGTATGCAACTTCTTGGGCAAAATTACACGAAGCATTTATCCCACACGATGAAAACAATGATGAAGACTGCTGCGCAACAACCCCCCATTCAAAACAAACTGAAAGCTTTCAAAAAAGCTTTCAATTACCCCGATATTGTGAACCTTGCATACCAAACGTGCATTTTTTCACTGCGGACCAGCCTCAGGAAAAATTGGGCACTCAAGCGCCCGCCCCAAATCCAGTTCAAGATGAGCATTCAGAGAATTTAGAGCATTCAGGATGCTCTGTAATGTAGAAAATTTCGTACTTAACTCGTGATACAAAGGCGCTTCGGCGTCTTGAAGTTCGCTCACGGTTAAGTACGCAGCTTGGCCCATGTCGGTGAAATAACTCAAATTCACATGATGTTTTTCAGCCGCCCCTGGAAACAAACCACAGAGCAATAAACTCTTATCACCCACCGCGCGAAGCGCATCAATTTGGCGCGTTCCGGACGTTTGCATCGCATTTAAAAAATCAATCGCAAGCACCGATTCGGCAAGTTCTGGCGACTGCGAAAAACGCATGAGTAAAAAAACCAAGTAACTTTCCATGTTTTCGTGTAAAATAAGCCGCGTTGATGCTTGGGCCTCGTTAACTAGCGCATGCCATTGACTCATGTCTGTGGGATGCAAGATTAATTCACTCATATATACCCCGACTAAATCTGTGGCTTATGTTCAGTTTAGCAAAAAACCCACGGTTTGTTGTATAATAGTAAAGCCACTTAAGGCAAATTGCACTTGGACCAAAAAAAATGACTAGAAAAATTCGCAACATCGCCATCATCGCCCACGTCGATCATGGTAAAACAACCCTGGTAGATAAACTACTCCAACAAACAGGAACTCTAAACGACCGAGCAGCTCCTGTTGAGCGTCTGATGGACTCCAACGCACTCGAAAAAGAACGTGGAATCACGATTCTCGCAAAAAACACCTGTGTGCATTGGAACGATCATCAAATTAATATTGTGGACACCCCTGGACATGCTGACTTCGGCGGTGAAGTTGAGCGCATTTTGTCGATGGTTGATGGTGTGTTGTTATTGGTTGATGCCGTTGATGGCCCGATGCCTCAAACACGCTTTGTGACACAAAAAGCATTTGCTCAAGGCTTAAATCCTATTGTTGTGATCAATAAAGTTGACCGTCCTGGCGCGCGACCTGACTGGGTTGTGGACCAAGTATTCGATTTATTTGATAATTTAGGTGCAAACGACGAGCAACTCGACTTCCCAATCGTTTACGCTTCAGCGCTTATGGGCTTTGCTAGCATGGAGCTAGGTGAATCTAGCGATAACATGGCACCGCTTTTGAACACCATCATTGAGAAAGTACATGCACCTGATGTTGAACCTAACGGCCCATTCCAGATGCAAATCAGTGCGTTAGACTACTCGTCTTATGTAGGCACCATCGGTATTGGTCGTGTTTCACGCGGACACATCAGCGCTAAAGAGCCGGTTAAAATTATTGATAAAGACGGTGAAATTCGTACAGGCCGTGTTTTACAAATTCTCGGGTTTAGCGGCCTTGATCGCGTCGAAGTGCCTGAAGCTGAAGCCGGTGATATTGTCTGTATCACAGGTATCGAAGGCTTACATATTTCTGACACCATCTGCGCGCCAAGTCACGTGGAAGCACTGCCCGCATTAAGCGTGGATGAACCGACGATCAGCATGGTATTCCAAGTCAACAACTCACCTTTTGCAGGTAAAGAAGGTAAGTTTGTGACCAGTCGTAAGATTCGTGAGCGTTTGCACACCGAACTTTTACATAACGTCGCACTTCGTGTTGAAGATACAGAAGATCCTGATAAATTCAGAGTTTCCGGCCGCGGTGAGTTACATCTGTCGATTTTGATTGAAACCATGCGTCGCGAAGGCTACGAGCTTGCAATCTGTAAACCTGAAGTGATTATTATCGAACAAGACGGTGTAAAACAAGAACCGTATGAGAACCTCACGGTTGACGTTGAAGACCAGCATCAAGGCACACTCATGGAACGCTTAGGTGCGCGACGTGGTGAGCTTAAAAACTTGGTTCCAGACGGCAAAGGACGTGTGCGACTCGACTACGTGATCCCAACCCGTGGACTGATTGGTTTTCACACCGAATTTCTTTCGGCTACATCCGGTACAGGCTTGCTTTATCACGTGTACGATCATTATGGTCCGTATGTTGCTGGCGGCCTTGGAAAACGAAGCCAAGGTGTCATGATTTCAAGCTGTCTTGGTACCGCGCGTGGTTTTGCACTGTTTAATTTGCAAGAACGTGGTCGCATGTTTATTGAACCCCAAGCTCCGTGCTATGAAGGCATGATTGTAGGTATTCATTCACGTGACAACGACTTGGTGATTAACGTCACAAAAGAAAAACAGCTCACCAACGTTCGTGCATCCGGAACGGATGATAATATTGTCCTGACGCCGGCTATCAAATTCTCATTGGAAGAATCCCTTGAGTTTATTGATGATGACGAGTTGGTCGAAGTCACACCGACATCCATTCGATTACGTAAAAAGTTCTTGTATGAACATGAGCGTAAACGTACAGCACGCCAGAAAAAAGAAGACTAAAAACCAAGAATAAAAAGGAGATAAGTCGTGACCGTAAAGCTTGCCTTCCAGCGCGTTGTTTTATATGCGCGCCAACATCGAGCCAACCCAAACGTCAGCGAAACACTGCAACGTTTGATTGATTTGCTTGATGCGGAAGGTATTCAGACGTTTTTGGATGTCGATACGGCCACGCACTTCGAAGTCAACTGCCCCGTGCTTCCACGTGAAGTCATGGGGGAACCTGGCACACTCATTGTGGTGGTCGGTGGCGACGGGAGCTTGCTCTCGGCCGCACGCATGGCCATTCATGTGGGTGTTCCGGTTGTAGGTATCAATCGAGGGCATTTAGGTTTTCTAACCGATATTTCTCCTCAAGCTCTAGAAGCAGAACTGTTGCCTATTCTTCAAGGCGAATACACCGAAGAAAAACGTTTTTTGTTAAAACTACATCGCCCCGACATCCAACCCGATTCGATGCCGATGATCGGCGACGCGCTCAACGATATTGTGTTAAGCCGAGGTAGCGAAACGCATTTAGTACGTTTTGATGTGTATATTAACAAGCAATTTGTCAGCCACTACCGTTCCGATGGCTTGATTTTAGCAACACCGACAGGCTCCACAGCCTATGCCTTGTCGGCTGGAGGCCCTATCATGCATCCAGATCTTCAGGCACTGGTGATGGTCCCCATGTTTTCACATAGCTTGAATTCTCGCCCCCTCGTCGTTGATGCTAACGCAAATATTCGACTGCATATCAGCGAACGCAACGAAAACTCGCTTCAAATCAGCTGTGATGGCCACGAGTCACACCCTATTAATCCAGGCGAGTCACTCATCATTAAAAAAAATTCTCAATCACTTCACCTCTTGCATCCTAAAGATTATCATTACTACGATACATTACGAGCCAAACTCGGTTGGGGTTCAAAACCCGAAGGATAAATCATGCTTCGTTCACTTTTGATTGAAAATTTAGCGATTGTCACACACCTCGAACTCGACCTATCCGAAGGCATGACTGCCTTTACCGGTGAGACCGGGGCAGGAAAATCCATCATGATTGATGCTCTGATGCTTGCGATGGGTGGGCGTGCAGACGCCTCCGTCATACGCGCAGGTGAAACCAAATGCAGTGTTGCCGCTTTGTTTACGTTTGAACCCGGCTCCGAACCCGCGCTCTGGCTCGACGAACACGATCTACTTGAAGCCGACAGCGATGAAATTTGGTTGCGTCGCGTGATTCATACCGAAGGCCGCTCAAAATCCTACATCAACGGCCACCCCCTGCCTTTACACAAAATCAAGGCACTCAGTGAGTTGTTACTTGATATTCATGGTCAACATCAACATCAACGTTTACTCAAACCGGCCACGCATCGTGTGCAACTTGATCAATACGCCCATCATCCCGAGTTATTACATAACGTCGCACATCTCTACCAAACATGCCAAAAACTAAAACACAATTTAGCTGCGGCTAACGCACATGCGACCGATCAAGCCCATGTCGACTTACTCAATTATCAACTTGAAGAACTGCGTGCGCTCGAGCTTCAAGAAAACGAGATCGACGAGCTCAATCAAGAACATACGACCCTGCATCATGCCAAAACCTATTTAGAAGAAATCGAATATATCAAGATTATGCTCTTGGGTGATGACGATACGGCATCCATTCAACAAAATCTTCATCATATTATTCAGCAGCTTAATCACTTACCTGGCAAGCACCCACGCGTTGAGGCCGCTGCAGAATTTATACAAACAGCCTTGATACAATGCGAAGAGGCTGCAAGCGAGATCGAATATTTTGCAAACGAAGTACACTTAGATCCCGAACGCCTACAAGCCGTTGAGGCGCGCCTTAGCATCCTGCACCAAGCTGCACGTAAATATCACGTGAAAGCCGATCAATTATTAGAAAAGCAACATCAACTCGAACAAGACCAGGCCAATCTTGAGCATCTTGAAGAACAGCAAATACACTTAAAACAAGCGTTTGATGCAGCGCACGCAAACTATGAGCAAGCCGCTCGACTGCTACGCGCATCACGCCAACAACATGCCCAAAATCTTGAGCAAGACATCACCGGCATGCTGAAGCAATTAGATATAGCGCACGGCGTGATACGTGTCATGATAACCCCCGCCGACACCATGCAACCGCATGGCTTCGATCGCGTGGAATATTTTGTGAGCACGAATCCTGGCATTCCTCCCGATGCACTGGCTAAAATCGCCTCCGGTGGTGAACTCTCCCGCATTAGCCTCGCCATCCAGGTCATCACAGCACGGCGTGCATCAACACCTACGCTCTTTTTTGACGAAGTGGACGTTGGTATAGGGGGAGCAACTGCTGCACGTGTAGGTCAGCTCCTACGGACCTTAGGCAGCCGCCTCCAAGTCTTTTGTGTGACCCATCAACCACAAGTCGCCGCCGCCGCACACAATCACATGCTGGTTAAGAAGCACTCCAACGGTACACACACTTTTTCTGATGTGCTAAGACTCGACGCCGAAGCAAAAGTCGAAGAGATCGCACGCATGCTCGGCGGGTTACACATGACAGCAGAAACACAGAATCATGCCAAAGCTTTATTGCAGGAGCATGCATAAACGCACAAATTTGACCCAAACAAGCTCATCATGATACAATTAAAGTCTGAAAACTCTTACTCTCAGGTTACGTATGTTTTTAAAAACCCCTAGAATAACCGGACTTTTATTCAATTGCGCGATGAACTGTGCACTTCCACGGTTATTAGAAAATATCGATGCATTAGTTGTACTTGAGCATGCGAACAACCTGCCTTCTTTAAATCATGATGCTGTCTATACCAATCATGAACGTTTAAAAGCCATTTTTACAACCCATTACGGCATTGATAATACCTCGTGTACGTGGGAAAAATTTTATACGTTTTTAAATACTCATAGCTTTTATGCCCAAGAAATCATGTTTGCGCCTGTTTTTCGTATTTTCATTGCTGAAATGGCGCTCCAAAGCGGCCAGTATAAAGAACAAGATTTATGGCGCATCCGAGATATTCAGGATATAGGTCAAGACGCTGAATCAGACATGGTCTATGCAGCACTGGGTACAACGAACCCCACCGTTGGCCGCTATAATCTTTTACCGATATCAGAAATCAGTGCTCTTTTCTACGCGCCGCTTGCGCTTGGCAACGTCACGCTATACGAACATGAACACGGCACTGAAACATATCATCTACAAGAAATAAGAACGATCCCCGATGGAGGCATACCGTTGTGGATAGACCGCGATAACCATGATTTTTCGATGTACTTACGAGAAGACCACTACGAACTCCTTCCCAAGCTTGATCTTACTGAGCCAACAGCTCGCTTCATCGAGGAAATCAATACGTTACCTGGTCCTTTAGGCAAGATCCATGAAATTTTAAGCTCATCGCAATCGGCCAAACAATCCAACGAAGGATTAGGCCGGTTAGTAACCTATGTTCATGATGCATTAGGAACGTGGATAAACGAAGAGGTGCGTTTAGCAGATGCAGCCACACCACGAGGTGAGATAGACTATGACACCTACAAACAATCAAACGCCGCTTACTATAGTACGACAGACGTGGGACGAGCGACCTTTGCGGCGATTTTACTTGCTATTGCGGCGAGAACGCCAGCATTTAAAGCACTAGCGGAACGCTTATTACAGCAAGACAAACTTTCACCTGAGCTGATTCAAGTCATCTTAAATCCAAGTTATGATTTAACGGCGACATTTGAAACAATACAACCATCAACAACAAACTTGGCCCAGCATGGTGTTTTTAATACGCCGCATAGAAAAGAATTTAAAACGGCATGCACTAAGATGATCCGGGTATTAAGCGAGCTACACCAAGCTGATAAAATCACAAAAATCGAGTCTGATGCGTTACGCCGAGAAATAAGGTCTCTATACCGCAATCCAGAAAGCCACGAACAATTCCTACAAACCATGCAGCAATGCGAGGAACGCTTGGGCGGAAAGTTTATAGCCTATTGCATGTTAGCCGCAGGTTATGCGGCCAAGATCTGTTCGTTGGGTTACTTAGGCGACACATGGATTGAACAGGCAAATCAAACACTTGAGCACATTAAGACGTTAGAAAACTTCGCGTCAGAGGCTGAAGTTTTTTATAAGTCTACTCAGTCAACATGAGTTGCTCGGCCCCTCTGAAGGCACTTTATATGAAGTAATTTCAGTACGGGATGAAAAAATTCGAAAGCGCGTAGTGCCTTGCTCAGGCTTTTTTTTTACGAGGGTTTCTCCCGAAGAGCTGTCTGGCGCTCCTAATTCAACCGCACGTTGGAACGCTGCATTTATAGCCTGCTGATAGATGCCATCTATCCCATCACGAGCAAGGCAATCAATACCGGCTTGTGTTGTTCCACCTTTAGAGGCAATTTTAGCCATCAAGGCATCCATATCCAAGCAGGTTTCATCGGCCATAAGTGAAGAGGCTAAAAATGTTTTGACCACCGCATGACGCGCTTTTTCATGCTCAATGCCATGGGCTTCAGCCGCTTTAATCGCGCCATCCATCAAACGAAAAACCAAACCCGGACCACTACCCGTGAGAGCGGTATACAAACGAAAAGCTTCTTCTGTATTCACCCACTCGACTGCCCCTGTAGAACCAAATAGATTGGAAACCATTTCGTGATGCGTTGTATTTAACGCCTGATTTGGGAAGCATGCCGTAAAGCCTTCGTTAACCGAGACACCCATGTTAGGCATGACGCTCACAACCGCAGCTGTTTTAAAATATTTAGCGACGTTGAAACCCGCAGCCATCGATAAAACAAGCGGGTTATTTTCTGCTCGCTCAACCATCGCCGCGATTTCAGAACAGACCGACGGCATATCTTTCGGCTTTGCACCCAATAAAATCACATCAGCCTGTTGAATGGCTGTTAAATTATCTGGAGCATGATTAAATTCTGTTTTTTTTAATCCTGCATTAATACTCGGGCTTGAGACCATCACGTTTTCTTTTGCTAAAACACCTTGTGCAACAGCGGCTCGGACAACAGCACCTGACATATGTCCAAACCCAATGCATGTAAGTTTAATCGGTAACATCTATAACTACTCCTGACTCAAATGCGTACGGCGGTCGCACATGGTTTCAATGCTGTTCACAACGGATTGATGACAAATACGTTCCATAATAGGAATTTCAGATAAAGGGGTCCCAGCCTCAATAGCGTGGGCAATTAAAAAACTATCTTGCCACATTTTTTCGTTCTTGCGAGCGCCTGCTCGAAGCCACAACGCAACCCATAAAAAATGAAACACCCACGTTTCGCGAGCCTGCTCCAGTTCATGCTCAAAAACAGCTTTCATGGCCTCTTCAAAACGACATATTTTGACGCCATCTTCAAAGCTACAGCAGCGGTTCACCCATTTATCAATGCTTTCATTTTCAAGGTACCATGACGCCGCAAACGGTTTGCTATGCAACCACTGAGCCGAGCGTTTAAATGCATCATCCACCACACTCGGTGTGAAAGGTTCAATTTGCACGGCTAAGAGCTCTAGAAGCTGCGGCACATCGAGCGGTTTAGGTAAAAAATGTATGCCCATTGCTTCTTGAAATTCTAAAAAATGAAGATTGGGCATGTTACCTTGCTCAAGTGTCAACGCTAAAAAATGATTGATCATCATCGTGATGTATTCAAGATCGACTTTACGCAAAGTGACGCCATCATCCAAAACTTCACGACAATAGTGCTTAGCATCTGCCGCCGTAATCACCGGCGTAATCCAGCTGTCTTTGACACCAAAACCATCTTTTAATAAAACACCCGCCAAGCGCGTAGCACGACCTTGCTTTAACTGTAAAAATAAACCTTGTGCACCACCACCATCAATTTCACTTGCTTGTATTTTAGAAAACATTGCGGAAGTTTCTTGTCGAAAAACCACACCTTTTTTACGTTGCTCACGAATCCAATAAGCGATGTGATCACATAATATCTCCGGCACCCACGCCTGAATGGCCTGCAAGCGTGAAAGCGACACCGAACTCAACGTCATGCTTGGCATCAACGTATCCAGCGCCATCACCACAACCTCTCGTACGTCAGCACGTGGGTGTAATAATGCAAGCAACGCTGCATCTTGCCCCTCGTCAATGCTACACAAATCCATCATGAGATCGCCAAAAAATTCAGGCGGCATAGCATGGCTCTGTGCAAAAAAATGTCCCGCAAGCTCAAACGTTGATAAATCAGAAAGCTCGTTAATTAAAGCGCGGATGGATTCAAGATGATCGATATTTTCATCATGAAACGCTTCGCTCTCTTCATCAGACAACGTCAGATAAGCGTATTGAAGGGCTGGAGATAACTCCACTTCCGCGTCATAAAACGCATTAAGCACAGGCAACCAAAAATTTAATCCTTGTGAACCCTGCTCAATCGCATCCGTGAGTAAATTCATCAGATCATTCATCAGATGTGCCGCACGTCGATTTCCGTTCTCGCCAGCAAAGCGTAACTGTGAAACACACATATCCAATGCAAAAATTAGCGCTGAAAAATAAGCTTGCTGAGTTTCTAACAGCGATGCATCCATAGCTGAAAGCTGATGAATCAACGCAGGCACAAGCTCCGGTGTTTGATCAAAACGTAACTGTGCCTCAGACATCGGGTCGTCTCCGGCATCAATCTTGGCGGCCATTAAATCAACCCAATGCCCCAGCTGCTCTGCCGGTATCGAATCTTTCATACGCTTGCCTTAACGCATCTTGGCTTACCATGCTCATTAATCGCAACAAACGTAAACACACCTTCGGTCACTTGTGAACGTTCTCCCGTTGCAAATACTTGCTTCCAGACCTGCACATTAATCACCATCGACGTATTACCTACATGCTCTAATTCAACATAACAACTCACCACATCGCCAATATGCACCGGCAATAAAAAACTCATGGAATCAATAGCGACTGTCGCCGCACGGCCTTTAGAATACGTTTTAGCTAAGATTCCTGCCGCCAAATCCATTTGAGACACAAGCCATCCACCAAAAATATCACCCTGTGGATTCGTGTCCGATGGCATCGCCAACGTTTGAATTGCAAGCTCTCCTCGCGGCATGGTTGTCATGATGAACTCCGTTTCAATTTAGCGAAAGCATCAGCCATAGCCGTATTCAAAACCTGCGCAGGCTGCGCATCCATACGCTTTTCAGGCCGCCTTGCTTGTGCTTTTTGAGCTGGTTTTTTAGGCGTCGCAACCGGCTTAGGTTTTTCTTTGGTTCTCATCGTCAAGCTAAGACGACGACGCGTCAGATCAAGCTCAAGCACCCTCACCTGAACCACGTCGCCAACGTTCAACAACTGATGAGGATCTTGTACAAATTTATCGGCCAAAGCAGAAATATGTACCAAACCGTGTTGTTCAGCGCCCACATCCACAAACGCACCAAAGCTTGTAATACGGCGAACCACACCCTCAAGCGACATATCCTGTTTTAATGCTTCGAGTCGGATCACCCCAGGCTTTGGTTTGGGTTCTAATGGTTTAAATGCAGGACGAGGATCGCTTCCTGGTGCTCGCAATTCATGCACCCAATCTTGCACGGTTGGCAAACCACCTTCACATGCCTCGCCGTATCGCGAGAAATCAATCGCATCAACTGCTTCTGGTTTTGCAAAAACATCCGCTAAACTCAAGCTATTTTCTTTTAATATTTGCTCAACTAAAGCATAATCTTTGGGATGAATGCGCGTTGCATCTAATCTATGCTCGCCATCAAGAACATATAAAAAACCTGCCGCTTGCTGAAATACATGTGCATTAATGCCTGACACAGCTTTCAGCTGCTCACGCGTTTTAAATACGCCATGTGCCTCACGATACGCAACAATGGCATCCGCTATCGCAACATCAAGGCCTGAGACATGACTCAAAACCGTCGCCGATGCCATGTTGACATCGACGCCAACCGCATTCACACAATCCGTCATGACACCGGTTAACGCACGAGCGACCACGTGTTGATTCATGTCATGCTGATGAGGTGCAAGCACCATCGCGCGCGGCGGCATTTTAATCAACTCTTCGAGGGGATTCTGGAAACGTCGCGCCATAGAAACTGCCGCTCGGCAAGGTGGATACACATCAGGTAAAGCTTCAGCTGCAGCATCAGATACAGCATAAGCCAAGGCGCCTAACTCGGGCGTCCGCATCATTGTAAACGGCATATCTGGATAGCGCTTAGCAAGTGTGGCAAACAAACGTTCCGCTTCACGAAACCCAAGATTATTTCCCGTAACAACCCAGCGAACATCATGTTTCGCCAAGCACTTTGCAAGCCCAGAAAGCGCAGGCTCCCATTGATAGTCCGGCGAAAAAGGAAACACGCTGGTATCATCAAGCACCGTTCCCATGCTATCAACCACCGCAACACTCACCCCCGTGCGGCGCTCAAAAAATAAGCCCATGGTCACCGCACGCGGCGCAGGTGCCGTGAAGAGTAAACCTCGCAACTGCTTGCTCAACCCATGCACTGCATCATCGTCAGCTCGACTGCGTAGGCGTGCCAAGATTTCAGCTTCAAGTTTCGGTGCAAGCTTTTTCTCCCAAAGCATGCGCACCGTATCCATCAACCAACCGTGAGCAGGACGTGTGTTATCAGCAATCTTCACGCTTGACGCAAGATAACGTTCGGCATAGGTTGTATCGGGCAAGCTTAAGCTCAACTGAAGTGCTGCTTCACGACGCCCCCGAAACAGCATATGCACACGGCGCAACGGCATGGTTTTAATCGAGGCTTCTGCCTCAACGTATTCAGACCATATGATTTGGTTTTTTCCTGATTTTGCTTGCTTTGATTTATTTGATTTTATCTCTGGGGACAAAACGGATGTTAAAACACCATGCTCCCAAAAGTACTCACGAAAATGCGCAACAACATCGAGATTCTGCGCCCAGCGTTCCATTAAAATATGCCGTGCGCCTGCAAGTACTGCGCCCACATTGTGTACATGTGCGTCCACGTTAACAAAAGCCGCTGCTTCATCTTCGGGAGAAAGCATGGAATCTGCGAGCAAGGCATCAGCCAAAGGCTGAAGACCTGCGTCTCGAGCGCGTGCGGCGGGAGATTTTTGCTTACTCGCATACGGAAGATAAATATCTTCAAGCGTTGCACGTGTTGCGGCCGCCATCAGCATGCTCCGAAGTTCGGGCGTTAACTTTTCTCGCGCTGTCAATGCCTCGAGCATCACCTCGCGCCGCTCACGTAAAGCATAGAGTTGCTCTAATCGCTCAACAATGGCTCGCAGCGGCGCATGCTTCATGCCTTCCGTACGCGCTTTCCGGTAACGAGCTATATAAGAGACGGTCTCGCCTGCTTCAAGTAACTCAATCGCCGCACACACCGATGAGGTTTTTAATTTAAATAAAGTAGCCACCCCATCGGCTATATTGGATATATCGTGCGTCATGTCCATCCTCACATCAAGACAGGTCAAAAAAACAACGAAGTATACGCTGTCTCGTGTTATTTCTAAAGCCACATAACATACGAAGCTTACTCAACGGTCACGGATTTTGCTAAATTTCGAGGCTGATCGACATCCGTGCCTTTTGCAACCGACACATGATAAGCCAGAAGTTGCAACGGCACCGTGTAGATAATAGGCGCAATCCAAGAGCCGCAGGTCGGCACTTGAACCAAGCGCGTACCGTTTTGAGGCCATGTTCCCGCATCATCTACAAACACCACCAACTGCCCACCGCGTGCGCTGACCTCATGCAAATTAGATTTTACTTTTTCCAATAATTTATCATTTGGTGCTACAGCAACAACCGGCATGTTCTCATCCACCAAAGCAAGCGGCCCATGCTTTAACTCACCCGCAGGATACGCTTCAGCATGAATGTACGAAATTTCTTTCAGCTTTAACGCACCTTCGAGCGCAATCGGATATTGTGAACCACGCCCCAGAAAAAGCGCATGTGCTTTGTTCACAAACAACGGCGTTAAAGCCGCAATTTCTTTATCCATCGTCAGCGCACGCTTACAATGCTCAGGTAACTCTCGAAGTTGCTGCAACGCCTCAGAGGCCCGCGATTCATCACGACACAAGGCCGTGGCAAGCATTAAAAAAACGGCTAACTGCGTCGTAAATGCTTTGGTTGATGCCACACCCACTTCAACACCGGCGCGTGTCAAACACACATAATCAGACGCACGCACAAGTTCGCTGGCAGCAACATTACAAATACCAAACGTCGCCAAATAATTCATGCTTTTTGCTTTATACAAGGCCGCGAGCGTATCGGCCGTTTCACCGGATTGTGAGACCGTAATAAACAACGTTCCTTCTTGAGCGACCACATCCCGATACCGATATTCGCTCGCAATTTCAACGTACGTCGGTAAACCCGCCAGTGATTCCAACCAATATTTAGCAACCAACCCCGCATGATAACTTGTGCCGCACGCGACAATTTGAATTTGTTTGATCTTATCAAACATCTGGCGCGCATCTTCTCCAAAACTTGCTCGTAACACTTCAAGACTTGCCACACGACCTTCAAGCGTATCAGATAAAACTTGGGGCTGCTCTACAATTTCTTTCATCATAAAATGCCGATATTTACCTTTATTAACCACATAGGCATCATCTAATAACGGCTGCTCTTCTCGCGTAACAACTTGATGATCAGCATCAAAAATTTCGATGCTTGAATTGGATAAACGTACACTATCACCTTCTTCAAGATATATAATTTTTTGTGCAAACGCGCGCAGAGCTAGCGCATCTGAAGCAATAAATTGCTCACCCACACCAAGACCCAGCACCAGTGGGCTACCTTGACGCAGGCCAACCAGTTCGTTGGGATGCGCTTCGTGCAACACCGCCAAAGAAAACGCGCCTTTCATGCGAGCCGCCGTAGCTTGCACGGCGTGCAATAAAGATGGTGTACTTGCATAATGATGATGAATCAAATGCGCCACCACTTCCGTATCGGTCTCAGACGTAAACTCATAGCCTTTATCACGTAAATACGCGCGCAAGTCATCATGATTTTCAATAATGCCGTTATGAACCACAGCCACTTCATGTCCAGAAACATGAGGATGCGCATTGGCCTCACAAGGCTTACCGTGTGTCGCCCAACGGGTATGGGCAATACCGGTATTGCCTGCAATAGGCGTTTTCAGCATAGCGTCTGCCAACACCTGCACTTTGCCTTGAATGCGAATACGACTCAGGCGTGTGTCATCATCAATCACAGCCATACCCGCCGAATCATAGCCGCGGTATTCTAAGCGCCGCAGCCCTTCAAGCAAAACCTGGGTGATGTCTCGTGCTGAGGTCGCCCCAATTATTCCACACATCGTTTTTCTCCATAAAATATTAACTTAACATATAAAATTAATGGGATTTCATCAACCGAGCATGCGTCCGTTGCCAGTCCCTATCTTTTTCCGTGTCACGCTTATCATGTGATTTTTTACCTTTCGCCAAAGCAATTTTGACTTTAATAATATTTTTCTTCCAATACAGCGAAAGAGGCACCACGGTGTAACCTTTTCGCTCAACATGCCCTAATAATTTCTTGAGCTCACGTTTGTGCAACAATAATTTTCGCGTTCGTGTGATATCTGGCAACGTATGTTTCGCCGCTGTAGGCAACGGTTGAATTTGCATGCCTAACAACCAAGCTTCGCCGTTTTTTAAAATTACATGCGCATCTGACACGTTGACTTTACCCACACGCAGGCTTTTAACTTCCCAGCCTTCGAGCACAAGCCCCGCTTCAAAATCATCTTCGATGAAATATTCAAAGCGTGCCCGCCTATTATCTACGATGCTCGTGCTGCTTTTTGAATGACCGCTCATGACGCCTCATCTTGCCCGAAAATATTAAAGCTATTAAAAAAATTTTTAGAACGATAGCATGCTTAGAAAAGCGCCACCAGTATTAGCTGAAGGATACAACGCTTGACGAGATAGTTTTTCCATCGCAAAATAAATTTTTTGATTTTATATTATGTGAGAAAGGGATGATGATCACAGCAAAAAATTTTAAACTTTTAGCCATGTGTGGCCTGGTTAATTTATGTAACCCAGCCTTTGCCGGCAGCATGGGCCCTGTCGATACCAAGCCAAGCACGGGATTATTTCTCGGATTAGGTGGAAGCTATAACTCGGTTAAACTCGATCAATACTTAAACCCCGTGATTGGGACTTCTGATATTTTTGACAGCGCTGGCACCTTAGTTGCTTCAGGCTCGGCAGATGGCCCTGCGAGTCCATTTCACAACACCCAAACCACCTTTGCTCCGGAAGCACAGGTAGGTTACTCCCGATATTTTTCAGACACTCATGACAAACTCTGGGGTATTAAACTTCAATACCGATATTTAGGTATAACTGCAGCCGAACAAAATATCAGCATTCCTCAACAAGGGACGTTTACACAAACAGCCGACGCTCCCGCAAATACAACATTTACAGGACGAGCGACGATTCAATCAGCTCAAGTTCAAATGGAACATGAACTTGATTTAATACCGTTTATTGGCGCTGCATTTAGCACGAAAGGCCAGGCTTATTTTGGAATAGGTCCTTCCGTATTTTCAACCAAAACAAGCATGTACAATGTGTCGGGCTTTGCTGATATTAATGGTGTGCACTCCAGTATCACCCCATCACCTACGAACTTTTTTAGCTCCGCATGGCTTTGGGGTGGGGTGGCTCAGCTTGGTATGAACTACGCGATCAAGCCATCGTGGTATGTGGATATTAATTACAGCTACGCCGTTACATCAAAAAAATCCACAACACTCTCACAGCCTTTCACAACGCTGTCCGTAACGTCGTCTGGAGATATTAATACCAACCTAGGCACCTTGTTTGGTGTTGTTCGACAACGCGTGACGTCCCAAGCTCTGATTGTATCCATGAATAAAGTATTTGAAGTTTAATCATGCCTCACGGCCTATGTGCTGCAGCTTGTCCGCTCATATAGGCCATGTCCCAAAAAACAAAACACTTGACGATACAAATTCCCCCACGCACAATAAGATTTTACACTCAGTGAGACAGGGATATGACCGCTGAAAATAAAACACATAAGCTTTTCATTCTTGATACCAATATTTTAATGCATGACCCCTCTGCTATTTATCATTTTGAAGAACACGATGTTTATTTAGCCATGGTCGTACTCGAAGAACTCGATCGGCATAAAACAGGTTTATCTGAGGTTGCACGCAACGTGCGCCAAACCAACCGCATGTTAGTCGATCTCACCACCCATGCCTCACATAAAGATTTAACCGAAGGCTTACCGCTCACCGCAGCACTCACGTCTGACGCCGCCGCACAATGCGGACGATTATTTTTTCAAACCGATGACGCCGAACAAACCTTACCCAAAACATTGCCCGGTCATAACGTAGACAATGCCTTGCTTGGCATTGCCCTAGGTTTGCAGAAAAAATTTCCAGAGCAAGAAATTATTATCGTCACCAAAGATATTAATTTACGTATTAAAGCGGGAATCTTGGGTATTACTGCCGCAGACTATAACAGTGACCAAGTTTTAGACGATGTTAATTTGCTTCATAGTGGCTCGCATATGCTGCCTCCCAATTTTTGGGACGAGCACGGCAAAGACATGAATGCCTGGAAAGATGACGGCCGTACATTCTACCGCATCAACGGTCCCCTCACCGAGAACTGGAATCCAAACGATTGTATTTCAACCGCAGACGACCAGTTTCAAGCCATCGTAAAAACACGAACTGAAGGTGAACAAGCCATAGTCCAAGTATCACGTGATTTTACCCAGGCGTCACATGCCGTATGGGGAATCACCGCGCGCAACCGTGAACAAAATTTTGCCCTCAATCTTTTGCTTGATCCAGATATTGATTTTGTCACACTCCAAGGCTCCGCCGGAACCGGTAAAACGTTACTGACCATCGCTGCAGGCTTAACGCAAGTGCTCGATCAAAGCCGTTATAACGAAATCATCATGACCCGCGTGACTATCCCCGTCGGCGAAGACATTGGCTTTTTGCCCGGAACCGAAGAAGAAAAAATGACCCCTTGGATGGGCGCACTTATGGATAATCTTGAAGTGTTACATAACGAACAAGAAGGCGGAAATTTTGGGCGTGACGCAACCGGTGATTTACTGCAAAGCAAAATTAAAATTCGTTCTCTTAATTACATGCGAGGCCGTACATTTTTAAACCGTTTTATTATTATTGATGAAGCACAAAACTTAACATCGAAACAAATTAAGACATTAATCACGCGAGCAGGCCCCGGAAGTAAAATTGTTTGCTTAGGCGATATTAAACAAATTGACACGCCTTATTTAAGTGAAACAACGTCAGGACTCACGTTTGCCGTGGATCATTTCAAGCATTGGGAGCACAGTGCGCACATGACTTTGACGCGTGGAGAGCGCTCAAGACTTGCGCATTATGCCGCAATGCATTTATAGTATGCGTTTTAAACCAGGGTAAATTATGTCTACTTTAGCTTTGACCTACGATGATGTGCTTCTCATCCCCGCATATAATCACCACGAATCACGACGCGTGGTCGATATTAGCAACACCGACCGGCTCGGAAAACTCAGTTTAGAGTTACCCGTGATGAGCTCGAACATGGATACCGTCACCGAAAGCGGCATGGCTAATTTCATGCACGAAAAAGGCGGTATTGGTGTACTCCATCGCTTTTTGACGATCGAAGACAATATTAAGCAATACAAAGCTTGCTCCGGCCAAGTGTTTGTATCGGTCGGTTGTTCCGCAGCAGAACTCGAGCGAGCCGAGGCCCTGCGTGATGCGGGCGCCACCCATTTTTGTGTGGACGTTGCACATGCACATGCAAAATATGTCGGTAAAACCTTAAAAAAACTGCGTGCGATGCTTGGCTCACGTTGCATCATGGCAGGTAACGTCGCAACGTATGCAGGTGCTGATTATTTGGCCTCATGTGGCGCTGATATTATTAAAGCCGGTATTGGTGGTGGCTCGGTCTGCAGCACACGTATCAAAACAGGCTTTGGTGTTCCGATGCTTGCCTGCATTGAAGACTGCGCACGTACCGATCGCTCCATTGTTGCCGATGGCGGACTTCGTACAGCTGGCGATATTGTGAAAGCCCTGGCCTTTGGCGCTGACTTTGTCATGATTGGCGGAATGCTTGCCGGAACAACACCTACACCAGGTGAAATCATCACAAAAGAAGATGGCACACAAATCAAACGTTACCGTGGTATGGCATCACGTGAAGCGCAAGAAGGCTTCCTTGGTCAACTGCACGAATGGAAAACGGCTGAAGGCGTATCCGCTGAAGTACCGTACCATGACAGCCAAGAAGCCATCATCGGTGATATTATTGGTGGTTTGCGTTCAGGTTTGACCTACGCTGGCGCTGATACCATCCGTGAACTTCACCGAAAACTTAATTACATTCAAGTAACCACCGCAGGCCGGCACGAAAGCCTCCCGCATAAATTACTCGATTAAGTCAATTGGCTGTCCTTCTTCCGCAAACGCCTAGGAAGAAGGGCGACATGACAGCTTAAGCACCGAAAGGCGCTGCTGCAACTACGGCTGCGGCCTCTACTGTTGTGGCAACTGCTTCGGCAGTGGCTTCTGCGGCCACCTCAACCGCTTCAGTGGCCGCTTCAGTAGCGTAACTCCCTATTTCACTGACACCATCAGCACCTAGCTCCATCGCGCTAGAGACATTTGCCATCGCATCGGGCGCCTCCGTCATGGGACTCATTTCCATGCCCTCAGGCATCGTCTCCGTACTTGCCTCAGGCGTTGCTTCTGGCGTATCGTCTTGTTTTCTCTTTTTTTTCTCTTTCCTCTCTTCTTGCTCATCGTCCTTGATCGCATTCATGATATCGCCCATAGCTTCTGCAAACGATTGCTCAGGGAGCCATCCCCCTCCATCGCTTCCCTTTTTTTTATCCTCTCCAGGCTTTTTAGAATCGTTTTTTTCAAGCTCGCTCTTATTTGACTGTTTACCTGTATCAGAACTCGATTCACTGCCAGGTATAGGTATATCAGCCATCACACAACTCCTTAATCGACACTCGACATCAATAGACTAAAAATAAAACTTATTATCTCCTAGTTTAGACTAAAATCTCTAAAACAGATTAAATTAAGACCTAAAAACATATTAATTCAACTTTATTTTTGACGAATCCCAAAACGTCTCCTATATCCATACTATAGACACAAAACACATCAGGAGAGCAACATGCTCGCTTCAGCAGCGATTATGGTTCTTGCGATTTACAAGCAAGAGCTTCCACCAAGTTCCGCCTATTTACCTCCAACAAATCTGCAACAAGAACAGCTTTACCAGCGTAAAGATGCCTTGCCGGCCTCACCTGGGCAGCAAAGCAATGGGGATGGTAGCGTTCAGGATAGCGCGGGTAATGCACAGATCAATACCGGTCTTTTTCCAACGGAATCCTCCGGTCGTGCTGTTGTTATCCCACGGTAAGCCAACTTTTAGGGACGTATATTTTGAACAACAACATGACTGCCCCAGAACCCTACGAGAACACATCGTCCCGTGCCATAGCGCTTGCGGAGCACATCAACCAACGCAAACTCATGATGAGTCTGTATGGGTTTTTAGATGGCCTTGATATTGCAAGCAAAACACTCGTGTTACTCATACCGCTTATATCAACAAGCAGTTTGAATGCTTGGGTGTACACATCAAACGGCTTTTATCTCAGCCTCTTGTTTGTCACATCCCTCGCGATTTTATCTGCATGGGGCAATGCGTGTAATGGCTCGAAAAATAACTTAGAAAAAACAACTTTTCGTTTTTGGCAAAGCATGCGCGACATGATTAAAGGTGGAAAAATTGCCCATAAAGGCATAAAAAATATACTTACCCTCACGCGCGCGTTGCCCACGAACAACAACTTTAAACCCATGCTATCAGGGCTTGCGATACCCATCGCTCTTATCTTTATCGTCAACAGGCTTGTAACACGCTATCTAAGCAACCAACGAAAAGATGCTCAAGCAACCAATAAAGCGCTTCGCAAAACATTAGAAAACCTATGGATAGCTTATGCGCGGGCCCCCGAAGGGGCTGCCAAACATATCGCAAAACAGCATTATTTAACGTTTGTCGCAGATACCCAACATCATCAGCTCGAAACGCAATCTCAACTCACCCAATACGCACTGTTCGTCTCGAGCTTGATTGAAACCATCATCAATGGGAGCTATGTATTTATGGGGGCTGCGATGCTTGCACCCGCATCACCCGAAGCGATCATGTTGATAACATGCGTATCTATGAGCATGCTTTTAATCAATATTATTTCTGCATGGCACGAAGAATACGAGCATCAAATCAAACTGCAACAAACCGAACAAGCATTCCATGTTACGTGTGCCATCCATGCACTCGAGTTATCGATCGAAGTTTTTCATGCCACTTCCGACAACCGTCTTCCAATTGTCGAACAAAAACGCCTAGCACTTGACCATGAACAAAATAAACATGATGTCTTATATAAAAGCACTGATTATGAAGCTCTATTCATTGGCTTAAGGTACGCCGTTGCCACGCATAAAGCCATCATGGGAGCGCTTACTTTCATGGCCCTGCTCAGCGGACTTGTGCTTGGCATAGCCCTCACGGAAACAGTTGTTCTTGCTTGTATGGGTCTATCCATCACCTCCATGGTCAGCTTAAGCATCTATTCCATCAAAGAAACACGTCACCAGATCACACAACAGAATCATCACATTCAACAACAACGAGCACGTATTACATCACATATCAACGATATGATTCATGCCTATACGCCCTCAGTCCAGACACATAGCATATTTACCCAACACACAAAACCCGTACCATCAGCCGATCGCAACATCCTAAAAGAAACGGAAAAAGCTCGTGCATGCTTCTCAGGTAGCAAAAAACCTAATAATTTATGCGAATTTACGCGACGCATACAAAACAAGTCCGATCATGATATGCCAACAAGCACGGGGTCCAAGCTTTTGCTATTATTGAGTATGACGTGTTACTGCGTGCTTTGGTGGGCTAAAGCTCATGATAAACAGTACCCACATGAATCTGCTTTGCCTAAGAGAACAACTGAGACGAAAGCTGAGACAGAGACCATGCGATCTACATGTGATTTTAACGATAGCGCTAAAACATCATCTCCTAGGATTTCACCTTAGATTCAGTTAAGATACTCATCGGTTTGATGATAACTTTTCACCGGCAAGCTCATGACGCGTTCACAAAAAACAACCCATTTTGGCTTTCAATCTGTGGATTGGGAAGACAAAGCATCCAAAGTAGGCGAGGTTTTCAACTCCGTCGCCTCCCGCTATGACATCATGAACGATCTGATGTCGCTCGGTATTCACAGACTTTGGAAACGCTTTGCTATTGCCAAAAGCTTAGTACGCCCAGGGCATCACGTACTCGATTTAGCTGGGGGTAGTGGCGATTTAACTCAACTGCTGTGTCAAAAAGTTGGAACAACCGGCCGTGTGGTTCTTGCCGATATTAATGCCGCCATGCTCGCCGTAGGTCGCGATAAACTACTCGATAAAGGCCTAAGCAACACCACTCATTGCGTGCAAGCCAATGCCGAATGCCTGCCGTTTGCCGATAATCAATTTGATTGCATCACCATGGCCTTTGGATTACGTAACGTGACCGACAAAGCCACGGCCCTGCGGTCGATGCATCGTGTATGCAAACCCGGTGGTAAACTCATGGTGCTCGAGTTTTCAACCCCAGATTTTCCCGGATTAAAACCGATTTATGATGCATACTCATTTCATTTATTGCCTAAAATTGGGGGATGGATAACGCAAGATGCTGAAAGCTACCAATATCTGGTAGAATCTATCCGTATGCATCCGCCCCAGGAAGAGCTCAAATCCATGATTGAAGCCGCTGGATTTGAAGATTGTATCTATCACAACTTAAGCGGAGGCATTGTTGCCCTCCACATCGCCTATAAATACTGAGGCTCTTATGATTAAGCAATATTCTTTATTAGCCCTGCAAAAAGCCATGAACCATGGTTTAGCACTGGATCCGGCCACACCTAAAAAAATTCAGGCGCTGCATGGCAAAATTCTAGAAATCATTGTCAGCCCGCTTAATGTTCATTTTTTTATGCGCATTGATCAAACCCAAATAAAACTTTTAGCTAAGCTTGACCACAATGCACAAGCCAACACTGTGATTCATAGCAGCCCGCTTGGTCTTATTCGACTTAGCTTGCTTCCCGCATCAAAAGTACGTTCGTTGTTTAACGAAAATATTCGTATGACAGGCGATACCGAGCTTGGCCAGCACGTCAAACAGCTTTTTGATGGTCTTGATATTGATTGGGAAGGGCATTTGGCGCATTTTACAGGCGATGTCGTCGCGTATCAGTTGGGGCGTTTTGCTCGAGGTGGAAGGCGTTTAAAACAAAAGCTAGAAACATCGATGCAGCACAACGTAACCGAGTACCTGCATGAAGAATTGCGCGTGCTTCCTCCGCGCGAAGAACTTGAAGACTTTATGAGCGATATTGACGCGCTATCGCTTCGCGTAGAACGCCTAGCGGCCCATATCAACCAACGGACTCTTAATAATACAACTGATAATACTCATGATAAAACGTCTTAAACAAATTTTTCGATTACTACATATCAATCATATTCTTGCTAAAAACGGTTTAGATCAGGTCGTGGTTAGCTTGCGCTTATTTACCCCATTTCGCTTTTTAATTTATCTTAATCCGTGGAACTGGTTTCGAAAAAAACAATTTTCTCGTGGCGAAGCGTTGCGAAAAACGCTGGAAGAACTCGGCCCTGTTTTTATCAAATTTGGCCAGGCACTATCCACACGACCCGATATATTGCCTGACGACATAATTCTTGAGCTCAGCAAGCTCCAAGACAATGTACCGCCGTTTGCAACCGACAAGGCCCTGGCGATTGTTGAAGAAGCCTTTGGTCAATCTGCCTTTGAAGTATTTGCCGACTTTGACTCCACCGTGCTTGCCTCGGCGAGTATGGCGCAAGTCCATGCCGCACGACTCAAAACAGGCGAAGATGTCGTCGTTAAAATCCTACGTCCGAATATGCGCAAACTCATTGCGCGTGATTTAGACTTGCTCGCAAGTATTGCCTCGCTAGCGCATCGCTATTGGGCTGAAACCCGTCGTTTTAAACCCAAAGCTGTGGTGCAAGAATTCAAACAAAGCTTATTAGATGAGCTAGATTTACAACGCGAAGCCGCCAACGCCAGCCAGCTTCGACGTAATTTTGATAACTCACCGCTGCTTTATGTACCTAGAATTTATTGGGATTACATACGTAATAACGTCTTGGTGATGGAACGTATTTATGGCATTCCTGTCACGGATATGGCTTCGCTTAAATCGCACGGTGTATGTACCAAGGCCTTGGCAGCGCGCGGCGTTGAAATCTTTTTTACACAAGTATTCCGTGACTGTTTTTTTCACGCAGATATGCATCCTGGCAATATTTTTGTATCACCCAAGCATTTGGCTAAACCCCAATATATTTGTATTGATTTTGGTATCATCGGCACACTAACCGAAGAAGATAAACGCTATCTTGCTGAAAATTTGCTTGCTTTTTTTAACCGCGATTACCGTCGCGTTGCGCTTTTACATATTGAGTCAGGCTGGGTTGCACGCAACACCCGTGTGGATGAGTTTGAAAGTGCGATACGAACCGTGTGTGAGCCTATTTTTGAAAAGCCACTCAAAGATATTTCATTTGCACTGTTAGTCCTACGTTTATTTCAAATTGCACGCCGCTTTCATATGGAAGTTCAGCCGCAACTTATTTTGTTACAAAAAACACTGCTGGCTGTCGAAGGGCTGGGCCGGCAATTGGATCCTGATTTAGATCTCTGGCTTACGGCCAAACCGTTTCTTGAAACCTGGCTCAAAAAACAAGTCGGCCCGGCGTCGCTTATCAAAAACATGCGTGAAAATTTACCGTTTTTAATCGAGGAATTACCTCATATGCCACGCTTACTGAACGATTTGTTAGTCTTAAGCAAACAACGTCATATACTTGCGCTTGAAAAACCTCAATACGAGCAGAAGCCCATACGCTCTTCTCTCAGCGGAATTAGCAGTGCACTCATCGGCAGCTTGCTTACGCTGCTCGTCGTTGCAAGCGTGTCTTATCTACACTTATTTGGATATTAATTTACCTATGACTCAAACTCACCGTCCCCGTAAACGCTTTGGTCAAAATTTTTTAGAAGATTCGAGCATTATCAGCCATATTTTAGATGCGATTCATCCAAGTTTCACAGATAACATGCTTGAAATTGGGCCGGGGCTCGGTGCGCTCACGCGCCCGTTACTTAAGTCTTTAAACACGTTAACTGCAATCGAAATTGATACCGATCTGCAAGACTATTTAGCCAAAATGCCCGAAGGTAAAAACAAACTCACCATCATATCTGCCGATGCTTTAACGGTTGATTTGGCGCCGTTTGGGCAAAAATTACGGGTCATCGGCAATTTACCGTATAATATTTCAACGCCTCTTTTATTTCATCTGCTCGAGCACGCCCCTCAGATTGAAGACATGCATTTTATGCTACAAGAAGAAGTGGTCAAACGATTAGCAGCACCACCGAATTGTAAAGCCTACGGCCGCTTAACCGTGATGGTGCAAGCGCTTTGCCGTGTGGAAGCTTTGTTTACTGTACCTCCTACCGCATTCAACCCACCACCTAAAGTGCAATCGGCCATTGTGCGCATTACCCCCCACGCGGCTCAACCCGAACCTGAACTGATTGAAATTCTGAAGCCTTTACTGCTTCAGGCTTTCTCCACGCGCCGTAAAACATTGGGCAATACCTTAAAGCCCCTTATGTCTGCAAGTCAGCTCACCGAGCTTGGTATCGACCCTATCCGTCGCCCAGAAACCTTATCTGTGCAAGAATACTTGATGCTCGCTAAAACGCTTCAATAAACTCAGCCCTTTCAAACCTGCAGTTTTTTTTGCTCTATATATTATTAATTAAATTAACATATGGTCTGGCATATAGTGAAAAATAATATAGCTCCAAAATAGCCTTGATGACTACGACCAATATGTCAAAGACCAAATGTCCGAGCCAGAACAAAAAACAACAGACCTCAAAGACGATCCTAAATTCCCCACGCTAATGTAGGCACTATTTTTTATGGGCAATTCGCACCAAAGGTTAAAAATTGACTTTCATGACGACTAATACTACAGTTGTAATAATTGGAAATCGCACTGCGTTCATGCTTCATATTTAATCGGAGTCAATCATATGTCAACTCTCCACGAATATAATCGAGCCATATTTACCCAGCTCAAAAAAGATTACGATGCCTTGTCTTGGTTCGGTAAATTATTTTTCCCGAGCGCGTTGGCGACCAAGCTAACAGAGATAAACGATTCCGAAATCTCGACCAAAAACGCATTTGATATTTATCAAACGTATACTCAGCATACCTGGTTCTTTCATAAGTGGTTTTTAAGCCCACTTTCGCGTTTTTCGAACACGGATTTCTGTCGTGCTCTTAACACGCTTCAAGCCGAAACATTCTTCACTAGAGCGGATGCGCAAGCCAATTTTGATGTCGTCGCGGGCAGTCCAAATCCAGCCGGCGCTGCTAAGGCCCTTCAAGAACTACAAAGGCACCTCCTACTCTACTCCAGATCTCACCAGAAAAATCGAGACGCGATAACAAACCATGACAAACCGATAGAGGTTGCTCATGCCCTTATCACTCTCAAGGAAGTGGGATTGTTAAACCAAGACAGAAACATACCACCTGAGACTAGTGAAGAGACGCGGGCCTACTATCCGTCGCCTTTCCTGCCTGAAAGCTTTGCGTCACCCCGCAAGACCTATCAAGAGGAGATGAATCAGCACCCACACCCCGAGCTCGCGGCGGCGTGCCTCGTAGAACTCCATAAAAACAAGTTATTGTCAGCGAAGCATGCATCGGTTGTATTTAATCAAAAAGACCCTACAACGCTTAAATCTCTTCATGACGCCATTGATTCACTTAAACGATCACGCCTTTTATCTCAACCAGACGTTGTTACTGCAGTGAGCAAGAACAACGATCCTAGGTCGGCGGCTTTGGCCTTGTCTTACCTCAATGACAAGAATCTTTTATCCCAGGAGAACATTGAATCGGTGTGTTCCGCAGAACGTCCCAGCAAAACTGCGCATGATCTTATTCAACGTGTTACACGCGAAGATCAAAACAACACAAGTGTGCCAAACACATCACAAACGCAGCCTTCGACCTCACCTCATTTTTTTAAAAGCAACAACACGCTCGATCCCACATCATCATCTGAACCCGAACCATCGAACTCAACCCATCGCCCAGGCTCGTAAGTCTTTGTTGTTCTTCATCCCTCAGCATCACCATGCCGCGGCTTGTCCGTGGCATCAAAAGATTTAAAATGAACCTATACAAACCCGCGAACTTTACAAATTAATCCTGTAGAATAACTCCAGCGCCTTATGACTTGATTGGAGACCTGTGTGTTTGAGCGTAAAAAAATAACCAGCCATCATGCATCGAAGCACAAAATGACGGCTATTCTACCGCCCCAGCGTTTGCTGACTGAAGGTAAGCGTCCTGAGCGCATTCAAAGCATCAAAAAAGCCAGTTTTTTAGAGCCGTCGCGCTTTGACACCTTATGCCAAAGCTTGTTACAGCACATGCTAAATTACACACAACAACTTCCAGAAACAACCAACAGTTATTTTTCATCTCCCGGCGGCTTATTTGATCACGCTCTAGACCGTACTGTTGCCGCTGTTGAATTATTTAAAACCGTGGTCTTAGCCAATCCTGAGTCCCATCTATCCGAAGATCAACAGTTATGGTGGTACGCACTTTTTTCTGCAGGATTATTGCGTGGCATCGGTAAATTACCGCTTGATTACGCAATTGAACTCTATAACGAAAAAAATCAGGTGATCAAATGCTGGGAGCCTTTGCTTGAACCCCTGGCTAAAACGGCCCGTCACTATCATTTTGAGATCATCAACAGCGATCACGATGATATACTGCGTCGCAGGCTTAATATTATTTTTGCACAACAACTGATGCCTAAAGAAGGCTTTGCCTGGCTCACAAAAAATTTAGATGTATTTGCCGTGTGGCTTGAGCTCTTAAGCGAAGACTCCGCTTCTTCAGGAACCTTGGCACTTATTTTAGATCGCGCCGATGCCATAGCCATTCAAAACGACCTGCTTGAACACCTACCCCCGCATCATCATCTTGAACCATCAGCCAGACGTATTAACACCTTTGTTGATAACCCAACAGCAACACCGGGCGATCGCGAGCGACTCGCCGGCGCAGAGTTTATTCAATGGCTCCTCGCCGCCCTTGAGGCAAATAAACTCACCATGAACCAGGTCCCGTTATTAACCGTTGCAGGTGGCACCATGATAGGTCCTGAAGCTTTTAAACTCTTTGTTCGCGAGCACCCCGAATTTAAAAATTGGCTGGCTGTTCGACAAGGTGTGATGGCTTTAGGTCTGCACGAACCCGCACTCGACGGCACGCCCGCTGAAAAAGGCCTGCTGATCAAAGGCTCCGTTGCCCTACCTCACAGCTTTAAGTTAAAAACATCCAATGCAGCTGAAGCTGCACGTACCACAGCCCTCGAGCATATAAGCAATAATCAAATAGAACAATTATCCAAATCAGGTCAATGGGAAAAAAGATTAGAACAAGTATCTATATCTAGGCTGATTCCTTCAGCAAAACCTTATGGTTGATTACGCCCTAGGAGACATACAGGGCTGCTTTGATGCACTGCAACACCTGCTTAAAAAAATTCAGTTTGATGATCATACCGATCGACTTTGGTTTGTCGGTGATTTAGTCAATCGCGGGCCAAAATCACTTGAAACATTACGTTTTATTAAAAATCTACCGATAACACCTCGTATTACACTGGGCAATCATGATTTGCATCTGCTCTGCCAAATATTTTTACCTAACCAGCAACCTAAACCCGATGATACGCTTACAGAAATATTAAACGCACCGGACCGTGACGAACTTGGGCATTGGCTTCGCACTCAACCTCTATTGCATCACGATCCAGATTTAAATATTGTCATGACGCATGCAGGCATAGCCCCTTGTTGGAATCTTGAAGAAGCCAAAGCGCATGCCCAAGAACTCGAATTAGCGCTTGCTGGCGAACATTATTTAGATTTTTTGACACACATGTACGGCAACACACCGAATTATCTATCCAACAATATAACGCCTATCGAACGACTCCGTGTGATTTGTAACTATTTCACACGCATGCGTTTTTGTGATGCTGACGGGCATTTAGAACTTGCATGCAAAGGCGCACCTAACGCTCCTCCACCCCACACCTACCCTTGGTATGCAGTCCCCACGCGTTGTGATGTTCATGAAGATATCATCTTTGGTCACTGGGCCGCCTTACAAGGCCGTTGCCCCATCAAAAACATTCATGCGATAGATACAGGCTGTGTTTGGGGTGGCCCGCTTACGGCGTTACGCCTGCAAGATAAAAAACGTTTTTGTATTTTTATTTGAATTTCTGCCAATCCTCTACCACACTTAATACTAAGCAACCTGCCGTACAATAGCTCACGAAGAAGGAGACACGGAATGAGAATACCTGCGCTTATCACTGCCATCTGTATCAGTTCGCTCACATCGAACCAAGCCCTTGCCAATCAAACCCCATGGCCTACCTGGCTTGCCGAAGTCAAACAAGAAGCACTTGACGATGGTATATCACCTGATGTGATTCAGGCCGCATTTGAAGGCGTACATGAACCCAGTCGACGCATCAAAAACTTAGCACACTCACAGCCCGAGCATCGCTTAAGCTATTATAAATACAGAAACTCTCGGATCAATGCTTATCGAATTAATCTCGGACGTAAAAAATACAAACAGCATCAGCAGCTCTTAGAAGATATTGGCCAACGTTTCGGTGTTGACCCATGCTTTATTGTTTCGTTCTGGGGGCTTGAAACCAGTTACGGTGGCTATATGGGCAATTTCCCGGTGATTAAATCACTCACAACACTGGCTTATGATTCCAAACGTTCTAAATTTTTTCGCCATGAACTTTTTACAGCGCTGCATATCTTAAACGATGGGCATGTTGATCTGAAGCACTTCAAAGGTGAGTGGGCAGGTGCATCTGGCCATCCACAATTTCTTCCTTCCAGCTGGGTTCAATATGCGGTGGATTATGATGGCGATGGCCGTCGTGATATTTGGACGTCTAAACCTGACGCGCTTGCATCCATTGCGAATTACATGAAAGGCAAAGGCTGGCGACAAGGCGAACCTTGGGCGATTCATGTAAAACTACCCAAAAACTTTGATGACAAACTGGAAGGCAAGTCGACCATCAAAACCGTACGGGAATGGGAAGCTTTAGGCGTGCGCACAACACAAGGTGGAGCTTTGCCCCGACCTGATTTAGAGGCAAGTATTATTCAACCACATGGCGGGCCAGTATTTTTGGCTTATCCGAACTACAAGATGATTCTTCGGTATAATAATTCGATTTATTATGCCGGCGCGGTAGGTTATCTTGCGGATAAAATCTGCCATCGTAAGACAGAAGAATAAAGAACATGTCTCAGGCGAAGTTTAATCTTGGTGAGGTGGTCTTGCACAAACAACAAGGCTACCGAGCCCTTGTGGTGGATATCGATCCGATGTTCCAAGCATCAGGTCGATACAACCCACAGGCAAACACACGGACGTTTGCACATCAGCACCCCTGGTATCGGCTTTTAGTGGATGACAGCAGTCAAGTAACTTACGTCGAAGAACCAAATTTAATACGTGATCCTAAACCATTATCTAAACCATTCGAGAACCCACGGATTCTTGAATATTTAAAAAAATACAACAATATCTATCAGCCGAACAAACCGTTTCATTAAAAATGATTTAGCATATGCAGGCTATTTACTTGATTCAACCGTCTTTTTTAATTTACTACCGGGCTTAAACGTCACAACACGCCGTGCTGTTACGGGAACCATGTCGCCAGTCTTGGGGTTACGCCCTGGGCGCGCTGTTTTATCCCGTAAGATAAAATTTCCAAACCCAGACAGTTTAACATCATGCCCCTGCTCCAATGCGTCACGAATGGACTCAAAAAACTCATCAACAATGAGGCGGGCATCCGGTTTAGTTAGCGCCAACTCATCGCATAATATTTCAACCAATCGAGCTTTGCTTAATGAACTCACGATTTATTCCTTATCATGATAACTAATTGATAACTAAATAGTTTGAGTATAACACACTATTGAAAAGTTACGAGTCTGTGTTGACATCGCAAGATTTTTTGTGGGTAAGTTTCAAAAAAGTCAATGCCTTTTTTATGGACATATGTAACCTATTGATTTATATGGATTTTTACCATATCGCGGAATTTAGCTTTGCTTGGGGCTGTGGATAACTTTGTGTGCAAAACAAGACTCAAGCTGTCAAGCTTAAGTCCTGTTGCATTATTTTAAATGTTACTTGAGTTGTTTTCGAACTTTTTGAATTGCTCTGATTTGAGCAATTGCACGTGCTAATTCAACCGACGCCCGAGAATAATCAATGTCAGAGTTTTTATCGGCCATCGCCTCTTCGGCGCGAGCTTTTGCTTCTAAAGCAACGGCTTCATCTAAAGAGTCCGCACGTTCGACCGTATCAGCTAAAACACTCACACAATTAGGTTGAACTTCAAGAATACCGCCAGAAACATAAAAAATATCTTCTTGACCGCCTATTTGCGTCACCCGAATCTCACCAGGCTTTAACACCGTTAAGAGCGGTGCGTGGCCTGGGACGACGCCTAACTCACCCAACTCACCCGTCGCAATGACCATCTCAACGGGGCCTGAGTAAATAGCTTTTTCTGCGCTAACAATATCTAGATGCATCGTATTCGCCATAACATCCAACCTTATAACGTTTTTGCTTTAGCAACAGCTTCTTCGATGGAACCGACCATATAAAATGCTTGCTCGGGTAAGTCATCGTATTCACCGGCTAAAATGCCTTGAAACGCTTGAATGGTATCCGACAACGGTACGTATTTTCCTGGTGAGCCAGTGAATACCTCTGCCACGAAGAACGGTTGAGACAAAAAGCGCTGAATTTTACGAGCACGTGTCACCGTACGTTTATCGTCTTCTGAAAGCTCATCCATACCAAGAATTGCAATAATATCTTTCAATTCTTTATAGCGTTGTAATGTTTGCTGAACACCTCGCGCCGTATCATAATGCGCCTGGCCTACGACCAACGGATCAAGCTGACGTGAAGATGAATCCAGTGGATCAACCGCTGGGTAAATACCAAGCTCAGCAATTTGACGCGACAAGACAACCGTTGCATCCAAATGTGCAAACGTTGTCGCAGGAGATGGATCGGTCAAGTCATCCGCAGGTACATAGACCGCTTGAATCGAGGTAATCGAACCGGTTTTAGTCGAAGTAATACGCTCTTGAAGCATACCCATTTCTTCGGCTAACGTTGGTTGATAACCTACCGCAGATGGCATACGTCCGAGCAGTGCTGATACTTCAACCCCTGCAAGCGTATAACGATAAATATTATCGACAAATAATAAAACATCACGGCCTTCATCACGGAATTTTTCAGCCATGGTCAAGCCGGTTAACGCAACACGTAAACGGTTACCGGGAGGCTCGTTCATTTGTCCGTATACCAACGATACTTTATCAAGCACGTTAGAGTCTTTCATTTCATGATAGAAATCGTTTCCTTCACGGGTACGCTCACCCACACCAGCAAACACAGAATAACCACTGTGCTCAATAGCAATGTTTCGAATCAATTCCATCATGTTGACGGTTTTACCTACACCGGCGCCACCAAAAAGACCGACTTTACCACCTTTAGCAAAAGGGCAAAGCAAATCAATCACTTTAATACCTGTTTCAAGTAACTCTTGGCTACTGGCTTGCTCATCATAGCTCGGTGGTGCACGATGAATGGGTGCTTCTTCTTCAGCACCAATAGGACCTGCGTTATCAATAGGGCGACCCAATACATTCATAATGCGACCCAGGGTTTTTTTACCCACAGGAACTTGAATCGGTTGATTGGTGTTATGTACAGAAAGACCACGTTTCAAACCATCGGTCGTTCCCATAGCAATGGTACGTACCACACCATCACCCAGCTGTTGCTGAACTTCAAACACCAAATCACTCTCTACGAGTTTCAATGCATCATTAATTTTAGGCACGCTCTGACGTGGAAACTCAACGTCAACGACTGCACCAATTACTTGAACTACTGTTCCTACGCTCATCATCTGCCCTCTTATAACGCGTCTGCACCACCGACAATTTCCGCCAATTCCTGGGTAATCGCGGCTTGTCGAGCTTTATTATATGCCAATTGAAATGTTTTGATTAAATCGCCCGCGTTGTCTGTCGCGCTTTTCATGGCAATCATTTTAGCTGCTTGCTCACATGCAATGTTCTCAACCACAGCTTGGTACACTTGTAACTCGATAAAACGTGTTAACAAATCATCCAAAAGTGATTTCGCTTCAGGCTCATAAATATAATCCCAATGATGCCCCAGTGACTCACTATCTTCATCTGAAACAGGCAAAGGCAGCAGCGACTTCATCACAGGCTTCTGCGTCATGGTATTTACAAACTCGTTAGAAATAACATGCAAGGCATCAATTTCGCCCTGTTCAAACGCGTCCAGCATGACTTTAACAGCACCAATCATGTCGCCCACATTCGGTGTATCACCGAGCTGAACAACCGACGCCATAACCTGCCCACCAACGCGCTTAAAAAACGCCTGACCTTTACGACCGACCACGCATAAACGAATTTCTTGACCTGCCTCGTGCCAGCTACGCATATTGCGGATGGTTTCACGCAGTAAATTTGCATTCAAACCGCCACATAAACCACGATCAGATGTGACAACAATTAAACCTACACGTTTTTGCTCGCGTACGTCCATAAAGGCGTGTCGATACTCTGCGTTCGCCCGTGCCAGATGCCTAACCACATCATAGAGCTTGGTTGCATACGGTTTAGAAGCGCGCATGCGATCTTGGGTTTTACGCATTTTACTCGCCGCGACCATTTCCATGGCACGCGTGATTTTTTGCGTATTTTTAATGCTCCCAATCTTAGAGCGGATTTCTTTTGCTCCAGCCATCAATCTTCTACCTGTTTGGGGAGACCCCGGTTATTTTACCAGCTTCCAGTCCGTTTGAACTCATCTACAGCCGCCGTCAATTGAGCTTGAATGGCATCATCAAAGCCACCCGATTCATTGATGGTTTGGAGTAAGGCTGCATGTGAAGCATGCATGTGTCCACGAAGCGCGGCTTCAAAAGGACCGATTTCATGGGTTGATAAATCATCGAGGTAACCTTTTTCAACAGCAAACATCGCAATGGCCATATCAGCGACGGTGAGCGGTGAATATTGCGGCTGCTTCATGATCTCGGTAATACGCTGACCACGCTCAAGCTGCTTACGTGTGATTTCATCTAAATCAGAAGCAAACTGAGCAAACGCTTCAAGCTCACGGAACTGAGCCAAAGCCAAACGTGTTCCACCACCTAATTTTTTCATGACTTTCGTTTGAGCTGCACCACCCACGCGTGAAACCGACAAGCCTGAATTAATGGCAGGTCGCACACCGGAGTTGAACAAATCAACGTCTAAGAAAATCTGACCATCCGTAATCGAAATCACGTTGGTTGGAACAAAAGCAGATACGTCACCCGCTTGTGTTTCAATAATCGGTAAGGCTGTAAGTGAGCCGGTTTTGCCTTTAACACGACCTTCGGTTAAACGCTCGACTTCGTCTGCGCTAATACGTGCTGCACGCTCAAGTAATCGTGAATGCAAATAGAAAATATCACCAGGATACGCTTCTCGACCTGGGGGACGACGCAACAACAATGAGATCTGACGATAAGCCCAAGCTTGCTTGGTTAAATCATCATACACGATTAAGGCATCTTCACCTTGCTCCATGAAGAACTCACCCATCGCACACCCAGCATAAGGTGCAATAAACTGAAGTGCAGCAGGATCAGCAGCACCCGCCACCACAATAATGGTGTGAGCTAAAGCATCATGCTCTTCTAATTTTCGAACCAACGTTGAAACCGAAGAAGCTTTCTGTCCAACAGCAACATAGACACACGTAATGCCTTTGCCTTTTTGATTAATAATGGCATCAATTGCAATCGCGGTTTTACCTGTTTGGCGGTCACCAATAATTAACTCGCGCTGACCACGACCGACAGGAATCATGGCGTCAATCGCCTTCAACCCGGTTTGAAGCGGTTGATCGACCGACTTACGTTCAATAACGCCGGGAGCAACACGCTCAATCGGCAATGATGCCTTAGCATTCAGAGGACCTTTGCCGTCAATAGGATTACCCAGAGCGTCAACCACACGACCAAGAAGTTCTGGACCAACAGGAACTTCTAAAATACGTCCTGTGCATTTACCTTTTTGCCCTTCAGATAAACCTTCTGGACTACCGAGCAAAGCAACACCAACCGAATCACGCTCTAAGTTCAAAGCCAAGCCAAATACGCCGCCTTCAAACTCGATCATCTCCCCTTGCATGGCTTCTTCAAGCCCTTGAAGACGCACAATTCCATCTTTAATACTGACGATGGTGCCTTCGTTACGTGCATCGGAGGTAACGTTGAACTTTTCAATTTTTTGTCGGATGAGTTCGCTAATTTCCGATGGACTTAATGTGATTTGTTGTGACATGAAACCTACCCTCTCAATGACCCGACTAAGTCGGCGCCTAATTTGTCTAACTGACCTTTTACTGAGGCATCAATAACCCAATCGTTGGCACAGATAACAGCTCCGCCTAAAAGCGCTGGTTCAACGGTTAAATCCAGTGTCACGTCCCGCTTAAGTCGTTCGCTCAAACGTTCAGTCAAACGTGCTTGTTGCTTCTCATCCAGCGGAGAAAAACTACTCACACGAACACAAATTCGATTTTCTTCGTCAGCACGCAGTGCTTCAAATTGCGCCTTCATATCTGAAAGAACTAATATCCGCTTGTTATCAGCTAAGACTTGAATCAATGCACTCAACACATCAGGGAGTGATTGCTTAACGTTTAGCAAAGCTTCCATCACAGATACCAAAGCTTCGACATGCTGCTCTACGGTTGTTTTTGGATTCAGTATAAAACCCTGAAAAGCAGGGTTTGACGCCACATCATCAAGCTTTGCAAGCCAAGCAGACCAGTCAGACAAGGTCTGACTTTCTAAGGCATGCTCAAAAACAGCTTTCGCATAAGGTCTTGCTATACTTGTGTTATCTGACATATCAAAGCTCTTCAATTAAATGATCGAGGATAGCTTTATTTTTTTCCGCATCCACTTCATTCATTAAAATTTTCTCAGCTGCTGCCAACGCTAACGTACTGACCTGCTCACGCAACGCTTCTTTTGCTCGATTCACTTCTTGAGCAAGTTGCTCAGCATGCGTTTTAGCAATACGTTCCGCTTCGGCACGTGCGTTATTTTTGGCTTCATCAACCAGCAGTGACGCACGACGCCCTGCTTTCTCAATAATATCCGCCGCATCAACCTTCACTTGCTTCAGCTCTTCTTTCACGCGCTCTTGCGCTAATTCAAGCTCACGTTGACCACGCTCGGCTGCAGCTAAACCGTCTGCAACTTTATCACGTCGCTCTTCCAACGCCTTGGTCAATGGTGGCCAAACAAACGTCATCGTGAACCAAACAAATGCTGCGAAAACCAGCATTTGTATGATGAGTGTTGCATTAATATCCATGCTTTAAGATCCAAGTGCACTAAGAAACGGATTCGCAAAGGTAAAGAACAATGCAATACCTACACCAATCATGGTTACAGCATCTAAAAGACCTGCGACGATAAACATTTTAACTTGCAGCATAGGAACCATTTCTGGTTGACGTGCAGCACCTTCTAAAAACTTTCCACCCAACAAACCAAAGCCAATTGCTGTTCCTAATGCACCAAGACCAATCAAGAGTGCTACAGCAACAACGGTCATGCTCTGAACTTGAGCTACTAAACTTGCCATTTCCATCAAACTTCCCCTTTTACGCTAACGATACAAAAACCAAATTAAAAATCAACAACCAACTTTAATGCTCTTCGTGGGCCAAACTCAAATAAACAATCGTAAGAACCATGAAGATGAACGCCTGAAGCGTGATCACTAGGATATGGAAAATTGACCATCCCAACGATAAGAAAAACTGTGCAATACCTTGTGCAGTACTCGATAGCAACGACGATGAGGCCGTATCAAGCGTGAGTAAGGCTATCAGAATAAAAATTAATTCTCCAGCATAAAGATTACCAAATAATCGCAGTGCCAAAGAAATAGGTTTAGCGATTAAGCCCACCAGCTCTAACAATAAATTAAACGGAATAAATGCAGGATGATTAAACGGCTGAAGTGTCAATTCTTTGATAAAACCTTTAGGGCCTTTAATCTTAAGGCTATAAAAAATAATCATGAAAAATACAGCCAACGACATGGCAAACGTCATGTTTAAGTCATTCGTTGGTACCACTTTCAAATGATGCACACCTGCCGAACTCGCGAGCAGCGGTAACACATCAACCGGTACGATATCCATAAAATTCATCACAAAAACCCACACAAAAATCGTGAGCGCTAGCGGCCCGATCAAGGCATTTCGACCATGGAAACAATCTCTGACTTGGGTATCAGCAAACTCAAGCATCACTTCAGCAAAGTTCTGCCATTTTCCTGGAAGACCTGCTGATACGCGGCGCGCACCAAAAATCAATAAAGACAATGCCACCACACCAGACAATACCGAGAAAAAAATGGTGTCGAGATTCAATGTCCAGAACCCACCACCTGTGCCAACACTCATGGTTTTTAAGTTAAACGTTAAATACGTAAGGTGATGCTTAATATAGTCAGTACTTGATATCATAATTTCTCAACACTTGCCTTGCTCATGCGGTTCTGATTTCCCCGGAAAAACCAAGGTGCAAACCAAAACGTGACGTGTACCATAAAATATCCTGCAAAAAACATCACAGGAACCACATCCACCCATCGAAACACCACCGCAAACAAGGTTGCTGACATCAGCAACTTCATGGCTTCGCCTCGATAAGCGCTTTTTAAAATCTGTTGTGAAAACCGTGCCCGTTGGTCCCGAAATAAGATTCGTGCAAACAACGCATGAGGAACCAAACACACAACAGCACCGAGCAACATGGAGCGAGCTGAACCCAAGCCAAGTATTGCCCAAATCACTAGCGACGCACTTACGCCCACACGTAATTGCATCAAAAAAAGACGCTTTGCGCCGTGTAATCCCTGCTGATTTTTCACATACCACCTTTATTCATTGGCGCAAATTATAAATTAATCATCTACGTGACGCAACAGCTGTTTAACATGTGTTTAGCTGGCATTTGTGAGCAAAAATAAAACACAGGGCTATACTTAAACATAACACGAAAGAAATTACTTATGATTAATCAACCTAGAGGTGTCATTATGTCTGAGCGAAAACAACACACCAGTGCGTGTATGCACGAAAACATGGGTCATCGCTACGGTGACGAATTCCACCACAAACATGATAAGCGTCATCTTAAATTTAGGCATCATTGGCGCTCACATCCTGCAAACCAACGCAAGCAAGAGCAGGCTGATCTAATTTATTCTCAACCGGATTTATTCCGCACATTTAAAATAAAAAAAATGTGTAAGCCCTTGGCGAATACCTCCATTCACTGATAGAGTATTATTATCTTGATCGGGTTTGCCACTTCCTGATTGGGAAAGAGATCGAAAAAGCCTGAGTCAATCTTAGGCTTTTTTTTATATTCTATTTCTTACGCTACTCAGCACTTAACCTATAATAATTAAAGAGCTTGACTACACGACGTACACCGTCCGTATGCGTTGCAACATGAATCACGCGCGCTCCTTGATCCGGCATCACATCACCCATGAGATACACTATTCTATCGGCCGTGACCACTTTAAATTGACGTGGCTCAATCTTAGCGTCAGCGACCACCTGGCTTCTAATTTTTGCTGTAATCCATGCGTCTTCTACCGTATTGTCCAAACCGGATCCAATCGCCAATTGATTAAATTGTTTACGAACACCTGATATTTCAGCAACCCGTGCGTTGGCTTCTTTGCGCAGCGCACGACTCGGAACATGGCCTGTGAGTAAAACATCTCGATGAAACACCGCCAAATCAATGGCACATCCATCACATTTCAAACGTTTATCATGAAACAGCGCTCGATTAGCATCAGCGCCCAACTGATAATCCGTCAATTTCTTATAAACATTATGGCGATCATAAACCAACATCGCGCCGGTCCATACTCCACTACCTAAATCAGCGCAGCCAGATAAAAGAAGACTTATCCAGCCGAAGAACACCCATCTAAGCCGGTACTGATGCATCATCAACGCACGTACTGAAACGCTTTAACCACTTTACGAACGCCCTTTACTTGCCGTGCTACATCGACTGCAAGCCCTCCTTGTTCTGGCGTTGCAATACCCATGAGATACACCACGGCATTATCCGTCACTACACGAATCGAACCCGACTCAAGACCTTTTTTCTGTAATAATTTGGCACGAACTTCACCGGTAATCCATGTATCACGACTTTGCTCTGTCAGTGTAATCGGAGACCCGATCGTAATTTCGTTATAAACACGTCGTACATTCGGCGTTCCTTTTGCAATTTTTTCAGCAACTTCACGTAAAGACGCTGTGGGTATTTGCCCCACCAACAGCACCACTTGGTTAAAGCTCGTCACACCAATATGCGAATGTCTAAATTTAGGATCAGAAACAAGCTCGGTATGCACAACATGAAAAATACGTGCATCGCGTTCAATCATCACCACACTACGTTTATCATACACCACAAGCCCCGCAGCAGCACCGGCCATCACGCCCAGAACACACCCTCCAAGCAACACGCTTGAACTCAAAATAAATGCAGCACTCCATCGCCCTAATTTCATGATATTTTCACCCCATTATTTGGCCAAACAACGCCTGATCGATTAAATCACAAAAACAATGTAACACAAATAAATGAATCTCCCGAACGCGAGCAGGTGATTCAACAGGCACGGCAATTTCCATATCGTGCGGCCCCAAATGATTAGCCAGCACCCCTCGTTTCGACGCGCCGAGCAAAATCACATCCATACCTCGCTCATGTGCCGCATCCACCGCATGCACAAGATTCATCGTTTGATTAGAGGTACTAAGTAATAATAAAACATCACCCGCATGGCCTAAGGCTTGTAGGGGACGTGAAAATACGTGATCTGCATGCCCATCTTGCAATAAAGATGTCGTCAGTGCTGTATCCGTACCTAAAACAACCACGGGCAAAGCCGGTCGCTCCACCTCAAAATGATTCAACAATGCCGTTGAAAAATGCAATGCATTCGCAGATGATCCCCCGTTGCCACACACAAAAATTCGACCGTTATCAAGCAAAGCTTTGACTAAGCGCGCACCCGCGTCCGTAATCATCTCAGGCAATGCATCAGCTGCCGCAATATTTGCTTCAATGCTTGCATGAAACAACTGCTGCACATGTGAGTCTATTAAACTCATGTCTTCGTCCTCTTTTATTTCTCAATAATCCGCATCAAACGCACGTTTAATCCACGTCAAGCGTGCAGGCTTACCATCAAAAGCCAACACATCAAAACGCACGCCATGCTCCCCTTGCTTTGGATATTTCAGCAAATACAATGCCGCTGTTTTTATAATTTTTTTTTGCTTACTCGCCGTCACACTTGCCGCCGCTCCACCAAATTTTATCGAGGAACGGCGTCTAACTTCAATAAAAACAAGCTCACTTTCACAGGTTTTCATGATTAAATCAATTTCACCCGCGCGACACCTAAAATTACTAGCAAGCCACGTTAAGCCCTGTTTTTCCAAGTATTTACGCGCATACAACTCAGCTTGCTCACCAATGGTTAGGTTTGTTTTTAATGTCACGCTACAGCTTCTGCGGGCAGTGTCGCACGCAAAGATGCAAACATCTGCTCTAAATGCTCAGCATTTTTAAATTGAATCAGCAAATTTCCTTGGCCCGAAGCGCCAGGTTTAAGCTGAACTTTTGTTCCTAAATGTACCGATAATTGCTTGAGTTCATCATGAAATCCCACGCCAGTCGCCCGAACAGGTTTACTTGCAAGCACGCCGCTTTCATGTGCCTTCACGCGCGCGACCAAGGCCTCCGTTTCACGAACAGATAAGCGCCGATTCACCACCCATTCTGCAACTTGCGCTTGCTCAGCCTCATTGAGGCGTAATAAACAACGCGCATGCCCCATATCGAGCCGACCATCATCAAGCATGGTTTTAACAACCTCACTCAAGTTTAAAAGCCTCAAACAATTACTCACCGCAGCTCTTGATTTTGAAAGCAAGCGTGCAATATCAATATGCGTGAGCGAAAACTCTTGACTTAAACGCTGCATCGCACGTGCTTCGTCCATCACGCTTAGCGCTTCACGCTGTAAATTTTCAATGAGCGCCAGCGCCATCGCCGTTTCATCATTGACTTGCCGGACCAACACCGGCACATCGGTAATACCCGCCAACTGACAAGCACGCCAACGTCGTTCACCGGCAATAATTTCATACTGTTTAGGTGAAAGCTCGCGCGCCACAATCGGTTGCAATAAACCTTGTTGTTTAACCGATGCAGCAAGCTCTTGCAAACCGGTCTCATCCATCGCACCACGTGGTTGATATTGCCCAGGCTGCAACGCTATCACCGGCAACGTCATGAGCATCGACTCGTTCATTCTCGGCGTATTTTCACCGGTGATAGGCTCCTCCATATTGGCAAGCAGTGCAGATAAACTACGCCCTAATCCCCCACGCTTAGCACTCATGCAACCTCCGCCGTAATTCGTGTGGTTTTCTCTCGCCCCATCAACTCCGATGCAAGCACCTGATAGGCTGCAGATCCTGCCGATCCTCTTGCATACTGAAGCACCGCTTGACCATGACTTGGCGCTTCCGCCAACTTAACATTTCGCGGTACAACCGTACGATAAACTTGGGTTCCAAAATGCGTTAGCAATTCTTTTGATACATCACGTGATAAGCGATTTCGCGCATCATAAAGCGTACGCACAAGACCTTCGATTTTCAACCGCGGATTAACCGAAGCCGTCACTTGCTTGATCGTAGAAAGCAAGTCCGCAAGCCCTTCCAGCGCATAATATTCACACTGCATAGGAATAAGCACTGACTCTGCCGCAACCAAGGCATTCAGCGTAAGTGTATTCAACGCAGGAGGACAATCAATTAAAATATAATCATAACGCGCCTCAATCGGCTTGAGTGCTTTTGCGAGCATCGCTTCACGATGCGTGTGCGCCATGAGGCTCACTTCTGCAACCGTCAGATCAGCACTGCCCGGCAGCATGTCAAATCCACATGCTGTTTTTAGAATAGCTTGCTCTGCTAGGCAATCGCCAAGCAAAACATCATTGCTTGAGTGCAACAAGCTGTGCTTGTCTATACCTGATCCCATGGTCGCATTGCCCTGCGGATCAAGATCAATCAATAATACGTTTTGGTGTTCAGCAGCAAGCGAAGCAGCTAAATTAACCGCCGTGGTGGTTTTGCCAACGCCCCCTTTCTGATTGGCAATGGCAATCACTTTGCCCATGCGTGCTCCTCAAGATGATGGTTCAATAAGAATACAACAGCGCTCGCCCACAACGCCCGGGACCGTATACGTCCGCGTGTCATAAGACTTGCCAAGTTGGATGAGTTCGTCTTCCGGAACACGCCCTTTCATGGCCACCCAAAGCCCACGCGACTCAATAAGATGCCGCGTCTTTTCGACCATAGGTTCGAGCGCACTAAATGCCCGACTGACTACTGTATCAAATGCACGTGTAGGGTGGTAGCTTTCAACACGTGATTCGATCACTTCAACATGATTTAGCGCTAAACTTCTAACCACTTCGCGTAAAAAACGCGTTTTCTTGCCGTTACTATCGAGCAACACTAGCTCGGCTTCGGGGTGCGCCAAGGCCAAAGGAATCCCCGGTAAGCCCGGTCCTGTACCCACATCCAACCACCGATGCCCTCGAAGATAGGGGATAATGGCGAGGCTATCTAAAATATGTTTACTAACCATCTCTTCAACATCACGCACAGCGGTTAAATTATACGCACGATTCCATTGTTCAAGTAGTGCTAAATATTCCACAAAAGGCTCAGGGTCTAGGTGCGCCACACCTAAGATTTCAAACCCAGCGTTAAGCTGTTGACTCAGTGCGATTTTATCCATTAGGCAAGTAACCGTTGTTTTTTAAGATGCACAAGTAAGAGCGATAACGCAGCCGGCGTCACCCCCGAAATACGACCCGCTTGCGCAAGCGAAGCCGGCTTGACCTTCTTCAGTTTCTGAATCACTTCAGCCGATAAGCCTGAAATCATAGAATAATCTAAATCATCGGGCAAGCGTGTGGTTTCATGCTTTTTCAAGCGCTCAATATCAGCGCGCTGTCTATCAATATAACCCGCATATTTAATTTGAACTTCAAGCTGCTCGGCCACATCGCCCGCAATATCTGGCAAATTTAAATCATCAAGCATCTGAAGATGTGCATAGCGCACTTCAGGACGCTTTAAAAATTCTGATGCACGGACATCATGCACAAGCGGACCCTCTAATACATCATTAAGCACCGTTTGATGTTTTATTCGAACCCATGTTTGCTGAAGCTGTGTTTGCATAGATTCTAACGCCTCACGCTTGTCACAAAATACGCGCCAGCGTGCATCGCCAACTAAGCCAAGCTTTCGCCCCTGTTCGGTTAATCGCAAGTCAGCATTATCTTCGCGTAGCAATAAACGATATTCAGCACGTGAGGTAAACATGCGATACGGCTCAAGCGTTCCACACGTGATTAAATCATCAATTAATACACCAATATAAGCCTCATCTCGACGCGGGCACCATAACTCACGATCTTGCGTAAGACGCGCAGCATTCAAACCCGCGATTAAACCTTGCGCGGCTGCTTCTTCATAACCCGTGGTACCGTTGATTTGTCCGGCAAAAAATAAATTGCTTATGGCTTTGGTTTGCAAAAACGCCGTTAATCCACGCGGATCAAAATAATCATACTCAATTGCATAGCCAGGCCGCGTAATATGCGCGTTTTCAAATCCTATAATCGTTCGAACAAACTGCAACTGCACCTTAAACGACAAGCTGGTTGATATGCCATTAGGATAAATCTCGTTCGTAGTTAAGCCTTCAGGCTCAACAAAAAGCTGATGTGAATTTTTATCCGCAAAACGTACAATTTTATCTTCAATCGACGGACAATAACGTGGTCCCACGCCCTCAATAAGCCCTGAATACATCGCCGACTCACCCAAATTATCACGAATAATTTGATGCGTGGCCTCGGTTGTATGCGTAATATGACATGCAACTTGGCGCGGATGATCATCCAACGAACCCATGTAAGAAAAAACAGGACGTGGTGTATCACCTGGTTGTGGTGTCATCACCTCATAATTCAAGCTACGACCATCAATACGCGGCGGGGTTCCGGTTTTAAGTCGACCCACAGGAAAATCCATTTCACGCAAACGCGCAGCAAGTGTAATCGCTGGCGGATCGCCCGCACGCCCACCGGAAGATTGCATCTTGCCTACATGGATTTTTCCACCCAAAAACGTCCCTACCGTAAGCACAATCGCACGCGCACTAAAACGCAACCCCATTTGAGTCACCACGCCCGTCACACGACCGCCTTCCACGAGAACATCATCCACAGCTTGTTGGAACAACGTTAAATTAGGTTGGGACTCGAGTCGGCGCCGAATCGCTCCGCGATACAGTACACGGTCAGCTTGCACACGCGTTGCACGTACAGCCGGGCCTTTTGAAGCATTCAGCGTTCTAAATTGAATACCTGCTTCGTCGGCTGCCTCGGCCATCGCACCACCTAAGGCATCAATTTCTTTAACCAAATGCCCTTTGCCAATCCCACCCACGGCCGGATTACACGACATTTGACCCAACAAATCGAGATTGTGCGTTAAGAGCAACGTTTTTGAGCCTAATCTAGCTGCGGCTAATGCAGCCTCTGTCCCCGCGTGACCGCCACCGACTACAATTACATCATAATGTTCTAAAGCATTCATAACCAAAGCACCCTGACTATCATGGATGCATATTATACACTATTTTATACTTTCGGGGCATATCTTGCCGCCAGGAATATTTTCAATCAAACCTTGCACTCAATCGATCGCATAATATACAATGCATTCTTTTTTTTACCTTACTGAGGTTCCCATGGATTCAAAGACAGATATAAGCACACAGACTGATGTATTTGATGATACAGCCTTAGTTCTATTACAGCCTGATGCGGATATTTTATATTTATACTTTCAAAAAGCACTCAACCCTCAATTTCATCAGATGGATCTATTTAATCAAACCTTAGCCATATTTAACCGTATAAAATATGAACCCCATAATAGCGTGGAATTAAGGCTGTGCGTTAAAATAGGTCTTATTTTTATCGATGCATTCGAACACAAGCCGGGCTACGGTAAAATCTTAAGAGAAACGTATACGATGATCGGCATGCTATTGCCGCAGCTTAGCGCAACACATGATGCCTCCGAACGCATGATCTTAGAGCAGTATATTCGCGTGCATGACTTGGCACTCCGCCTCCTAAAAAATGCTGAACATATTGAGCCTTTGGCTCACATCATCGGGGTAAGACCAAATGCTGAGCTCCCCATAACAGAAGATAAATCAACGCAAACCCTAAGTACCTATGCGAGCATCACACCTGAGCAATCTGCGCATATCACGTTAAGCGTTGAACCGAGCCATCCAGCTCCAGCACCTCGTTTTGCAAATACTCAACCAACAGCAACAACAGAACTGCCGACAACAAGAGCCACAAAAACAAAAGAGCAACAAATACAACAAATACAACAAATAAAAGAGCCTAGCATCACCGTCGCACGCCAAACACTTACGGCGCAACCAA
>TARA_R110002126_G_scaffold185860_1_pt1 | contig 58360 bp, 50 predicted proteins | sample TARA_R110002126 | Tara Oceans TARA_R110002126 (sample SAMEA4397536) | marine metagenome | biome: Polar Biome; feature: [DCM] deep chlorophyll maximum layer (ENVO:01000326); material: water (ENVO:00002006), including particulate matter (ENVO:01000060) such as... | depth 30 m | reverse complement strand
AGAGCTTCCTTAAATTTGGCCTAGTTTTTGGGGGGCAGGTCACTCTGACGATGAACGGGATGAGCGTCGCGTCCCAATTTGGCTTGCGATTGCCCGGAGGTCTGCGCCTACACAGGCAAACCCAACAAAATACGATCTGCGCAGATACCGCCAGCCAGCCAATATGAGCATGCTTTCGATGTTGGAGACTTCCGGTCGCTCAATGTCCGAAACCCACGATAAACAGAATCGTCACGTTCCGTCCTGCGCTTGGCAATATTTTACCTGAGCGCTGCAATCCCCGCCAAGCCTCGGCGAAATGATCGCCCGAACCAGGTATTCCCCGAACCAGGTATTCAAGGTGATTGGCAATCGCGGACCTGATCAAAAATCCAGACACAAAAAACCCGCCAACTCAAAAGAGTTGACGGGTTTGATTTTGGTTGCGGGGGCACGCAACTTCTTTTGTTATAACTTGGGATCGGTTGTGGGTTTTGCGCCCGGAAACGATGTCAAGAATCCCCATCAACTCGCCGCGTAAGGTGGCGTTTACCTCGCCGCGCTTGTCGCCGGGGTGGAGTACCACTTCGCCCACAAGTGCGCGGATCGCCTCGGCTGCCTGATTGTGTAGCTCGGGATCGGCCAGCGCCTCGCTCAACTGCGTCACCTTGGCCTTGTAAATTTCGGCAATATTCGGATGAATATCCGGCACATCCGCAGGCACGTCCTCCATGCGTGCCAGGATTTCAACCTTCTGCTGCTCCAGATCATCCATCCTCGTCTTCAAGCTGGGCTGATACATGCCGTCCTCGATGGCGGACATGATACCGGCAATGCCGCGTTCGATCTTGTCGAGCGCCTTGCGGTCGATATCGGTTTGCGCGCGGCGTTCGCGGTTCTGCTGGTTCAGTTCCTCGGCGTAGGCGCGCACGGCTTCGGCTACGTTTTCAGCGGAAACCAGCTTTTCGATGAGGCCCGCAAGAATGCGCTCTTCAATCACGTCGCGGCGGATGGTGCGGCCATTGTTGCAAGTACCGCGCCGGTTGCGGTTGAGGCAGCCATAGCGATCCTTGGTGATGATGCCATATTGCCCGTCGCAGCAGCCGCATTTCAGCAAGCCGGAGAACAGAAACGCCGGGCGACGCAGGCCATTCAGCTTCTTGGCGCGATAGGCACGCACGCCCTTGGTGACATTCTCGAATTTCACAGAAATTTCCCGCTGCCGCTGGCGCGTTGCCTGCCACAGCTCATCATCGATGATGCGCAATTCGGGCACTTCCGTCCTGATCCATTCAGCTTCCGGGTTGATGCGTGAGACGCGCCTGCCCGTCTCAGGATTCTTGATATAGCGCAGCCGGTTCCAGACGATAACACCCACGTAAAGCTCGTTGTGAATGATGCCAGTGCCACGATTGACATGGCCGCGAATGGTCGTGTCGCCCCAATTCTTACCGAAAGGGCCGGGGATATTGTCACGATTGAGGTCTCTGGCAATGGCCTTGGGGCTCTTGCCATCGGCGAATTCGCGGAAGATGCGGCGGACGATGGTTGCCTCGGCCTCATTGATCTTACGTTCCCCACGGATCGGTTCGCCATTGCCGTCGAGGCGCTTGACCACGTCATAGCCATAGCAAAGCCCGCCGCCCGCCTTGCCCTTCTCCACCCGCCCGCGCAGGCCGCGATGGGTCTTGGCGGCGAGGTCTTTGAGGAACAGCGCATTCATCGTGCCCTTGAGGCCGACATGCAGCTCGGAGATTTCGCCCTCGGCCAGTGTGATGATTTTGACACCGGCAAATTTCAGGTGTTTGAACAGGATCGCAACATCGGCCTGATCGCGACTAACGCGATCGAGCGCCTCCGCCAACACGATCTCGAACTTACCGGCGGTCGCATCCTGCAACAGCGCCTGAATGCCCGGACGCAAGGTGACGCTGGCGCCGGAAATGGCGACGTCCTTATAGGTGCCCGCCACCTTCCATTTTTCCCGCGCCGCCTGATCGCGGCAAATGCGGAACTGATCGTCGATGGAGGACGTGCTTTGCATGTCGGAGGAATAGCGGGCGTAGAGCGCGATGCGGGCCATGGGGTTTTTTCTTTCTCTTAAAACCAGGTTTCACCCCTCCGGGGACTGCCCCTCTTCCTCTGAAGCTGCAAGCTGGTTGTCATTGGCCACCCGTTGCCGCCGTCTTTCCCAGACCCTGAAATGCTCTCGGGCAATGTGGCGACCGATGGCACGGGCAATGCTGCGCAAATGCTGCTCAGCCTCTTCCATCCCGGCGCCATTGTCATTGGCCGCCACTTTTTCTTTTTGTGTCATGGGCAAACCGCTTCCAGTAAAGTAATCCACTGGAATAGAATCGCCCGAAACCGCCAAAACGCTTATAGCCCTTATGTACGCTCAATTGACGTTTATGTTCTATGATCGGCAGGCAACGCACAAGCTAACGGGGTCACATTGCTGCAAGCTTGGACAGAAACCGATAGATTTCTACCATCGCGAAGGTGTCGAGTTTGCAGTAACTGAGCAAATTGCGGGCCATATGATCGGCCTCATCGCCGTCCGAAGCGATCATCTTCTGCCACGCGTCCATAGCGGTGGCACCATCCTGCACATTGAGCTCCTTGTAGCTGAGCTCGGGACAAATAACGGGGAGCACTTTCTTAATGGAGGTCGAGCCGTCAAAGCGGGCATCAACGTAATCGGCTTTGAAGACCTCCTCTAAATCAGCCATGCGTTCGTTCAGATCGGTGAGGAATGCAGCATACTCCGGGAACAGCCGAGCCATCTCCTTGTTCTGCGTCCTCTCGAACGAAGCGTGCCACGAAACGATGCTGCCTTCGCTACCGATATCGGCATTCAATTGGGCAACTAGGCGATCAGGAAGCCGTGCCTCGCGCTCCAGATATTCGTGATGTTCAAGTGCTCCATCGGCATGAAGGACGTGCAGCGAATACTGAACCGGAAAATGCTTGTGGGGGCTCGTCCTGTCGAGCAGCGGCACGGCTGACGCATAGGTCTCGTAGTCGAGAAAATAGAGTGGGAAGCGGAGAGCCGCGAAAAAAGCCCTGATCCCTTCGAGATTAATGATGGGCGCACCTGACTTTGCGGCCTGAACGACCAAGCGCTGGAATTCGGAAAGCATATAATCGCCGGGAACATCCCGGAGGTCGAATAACCCTTTCGAAACAAGCTTCGAGCGCTGCTTGGCGCTTAGTCTAGGCAAACTGTAGATCGACGGAGTGGAAACGCCAGGATTAAAGACCGAAAATGTATCGCAATGATGCGCGCGTGATTTGAACAAGCAAGAACATCCGTTGCGGTCAATCTCCTCCGACCGGAGAAGGGCTAGCGCTTCATCTATCTCTGCATCCGTCTCCTCAACAAGAGCGGCTACATGCCCCGTAACGTCAGAAAAAATAAGAAGCTCTTCTGGGTTGATTGCTCCATCGCGCTCGTAGCTCCCATTTAGATGAACGATGAAAACACGGTCAATCCGTTGCCCAGACCGCTCCGCGCAAATCTTCTGGAAGCACGCGTCCTTGAGGTGGTTTTGCACAGCATCCGTTTTGACGCTAGTTGATGATTTGACCTCGTACAGGACGACTTCACCATCGGACGTCTTCTCAAGGGCATCGGCACGAGCGCACAACCCATCATCGCTTTCAAAAACACGCTGAAATTGTACGGACCGCTTTCTACCTTCGAAATACTTCTGAACATACCTTTCGACTTCGAAACCTTCCCGGACGAGCTTCTGAAAAAAAAGAGAGAACTCACCATATGGATATTTCTCCGGCTCTCGCTTCAAGAGCCAAAGTGACTTCGGACAATTAAGAAACTGAATGAAATCCGTCTTAGTCAAGATCATTGCATCATCATCCAATAAACCGCTTCCGGCCTATGGCTGTAGGGGAAGCCTGCGATTGGCGATGAAGAAATGAGGTGGCTCGCCAACACCACCCTGTGTGCAACGATCCCGGTTTTGATTCAGAATCGCCACCGCGCATGTGTGTGTGGCTGCATACAGCCATTAACTGTCTGACGAAGCGCGTAAGGCTAATATACCTCTTGGCTCCGCTTTGCGTCCAGCTCTTTCCCAAAATCAAAGTCGAGCCAGTTTGTAAACCAAAGCTGAGGTCCGTTGCCACCGTCAGTAAACGTGATGATATCCGTCGCCAACGTGGGGTCGGTAACGCCAAACATTTCAAGCGCTTCACGCTTCTTCGAATCATCGACATAGGGGCAAGATATCAAATCAAACAAAAGGAAAACGAGCTCCGCGTCTTTGTGACAGGTCTCCGATCGGCTCCGTATACGCTGCAAGGCGGCATCGACGATGCGGCCTCTCAGCCCCTTATATCGGACCTTATCTCTCATGTAGAACAACGCGACCGTGATGGAGAAATAGTTCAGCGACTTAACTGACCCAATCCCCTTTCCCCCTGCCCCGTTCTCAATCCCGAGATAATCGCTTAAGATATTTTCCTCTAGCCAATAATCTCGCCCCAACTCCGAAAGCATTATAAGCAGATAGAGGGTCTCGACCTGCGTCTGCTCTACGCTTTCGTTCTTCTTAAGTATGAAACACGCGTTATCGTAGATTTGCTTGTGGACACTTTGTACATGCTCCCTGATCACATGCTCTGATTTTAGGAACGTGTTTATCACCTGCAGAATCCGACACAGTCGAATAGTCGTGTTCACTCTCGGAGAAACCGAATAGATAAAAAATACGAACTCAAGAATACCTTTTACTGCGTTAATAAGCTGATTTTGAGATCGATATTCTCCGGTCACTTTCAGATATTTTTCGAAGATTTTCTCACATTTCCTCTCGACGATGGAAAGCGTGTAATTGAGCATGTCCTTATACTCGACACCACACGTCTTTATAATCGTCTTGAAGCTTGTGATGAGAGCGTTGGCATTTACGTACACCGCTCCCTTCGTCAGAACTGCCCCTTCATCGCCTTCAATTTCCTCCACAGAAAACTTGATCCTGTCCTCCAGCAACCGCGCAATTTGCTGTTTGGCCATTGTGATTTCGGTGATGATTGGCTTCTCATAAACGACAGCCTTCGCTGCGTTCAGGTACAGCTTATATTCTTTGAGGGTGTGCTGCAGAAGATCAACGATCACAGTTCTGTCTTTGTCGTCGTTTAAGAATATAAAATAGTCATCAACGTACCGAAAAATTTCATAGTCCACACGGTTATGAAGTGGATTAACCCCTGTTTCGAGTTTGCGCGATACCTCTCTATCTATTGATTGAAGAATGATCTCTGCAAAAATTCGTGAGAACTCAGGCCCAATAATAATGCCGTTCGTCTCACCCAAATTCATATGATGCATCAACTTATCGAATTGGTCTGGAAATGTCCCGCCGTTTCGATGAAGGGAATGTTTTTGGGTATCCTTGCCAATAACTGCCCAGCCAATCGAATGCGTATAAATGCTATCAAAGCATTTGGAGATATCGAGCTTGACGAGCTTGTTGTATTTCTTCTCCGCGCGATGATAGCGGTAGGACTCATAGAATTTGTAGATGTTGCTGTAGTCTTTGTAGACGAAGAAAGACTTTAAGCTTTCGTACTCTTGCCCGGACTGCTCGACAATCGAGAGATCCGTAGCCAGCCGTTCGAAATGAAGGCGGTCCTTATGGTACTGGAATTTAGCGACCCGTGACGGTGCTCTAATCGTGTAGGTACTGAGCGAGGTATAGTACAGGATGGTCTCTTTGCACCGATCATAGAAGTCGACCACCAGAAGTTGGCTCTTTGGATGCGGAACACATAGTTCCCGAAATTCTGTTTCTTTATGTCTGATCTTAAAAGAAAAGGGCGTCATGAAGCGTACCGGGCTAGGCTGTGGGCCGCCGCTAAGTCGATAGCGTTGAAAATCGACCAAGTTTTGGCCGACACACCTCTGCTCAGTTGTCAACCGAGCAGGGGTGTTCGGAAGCGCAAATAACAGCATTATTATTCTGTCCAGCGCATTGGAACCCTTCAGCCACAATATGGCATTATCCTCAATCGATATTCGATTGCGCAAAACGAAGGCATAGAAATGCCTATTCGAAAAGGAAATCGGTATCTCAAACGGCAGGACATCTGAAAGAAGGCATCGCTCTTTCTTATACGGAAGCCGCATTTTCTTAGGAGACATGTTTCCATACCTCCACTATTTGGGACAAATCTCGCGCCGAAAACTTGTGATATTTCCGTGTTTGAAAGCCATTCTTGAAAGAATGTTGCGATAGACGCGCTCGCAATCGAGCGCTTGTTAAAGTGGAAATTTTTGCAGCCAGATAGCTATCTAGTTCGTCAAGGTCATCCAGGTTGCTCAATAGCGAATTGGAAAAAAATACACCCGACACGACATTCTTCTTGTTATTCACGAGGCGCGTATTTCCTGTTAAAAAGCGCACCCTCTTCTCTAATAACGCCCGCGCATTCTTTTCCGACTTTTTCGATTTTTTGTCATAGGCAGAAAATGACAAATCAATCCGTTGTTTGTATCGACCAATCTTTTTATCAGTCATTTTCAGCTCAATAGAGCCAGTGTCGAACGTAAATTTGTAACCCAAATATTGAACGGAGAGGCTTTGGCTCTGCCCCAACTTAAAAATCTCGGTTTTCGTGCGATTTCTCTTTAGCTCAAGTTTTTTGAACGCGCTTGCGATTGCTCGTCTGAAACGTATCGTCCCAACGTTCGGGGGAGGGCAAAAGATGATAAAAATATCGTCGACGTAACGTGCATAAAACAGGACACCAGGATAATCTCGAATGGCACGATCAATATCCCGCATATATAGTTCTGCCAGGTAAGCGCTTATGCCGATTCCTCTCGGCAAACCGACATCAGCACTTCCAGTTAAGCCGCTGTATTCAAAGAGAACCCGTCGTATGAGTTTTTTTGAAGCCAGTGTAAGGAGAGGATCATCCCTTAGCTTCTTTAGCAGTTGCTTTCTTGGAATGCTCTCATAGAAAGATGTGATATCGGTGCGGATAACATACTTCGGGAATCCATCCCCCAATAGCTCCCTAATCTGGCAAACGATTTCGTGCCTGTTTGCCTGCTTGACCTTATACAGACGCCGGATGTTGTGTTGGAGCTGTTTCATCGCAAAGAAGGTCGAGGCGTTTCTCTTGGCGATGAAAGCCTTCTGGGGTTTCCCAACATCAACTTCTTCAATTTCAAACGAAAAGCCTTTTGAACCTATTTCCTCGCTGGCAGCCTCCAACTCGGCAAGGAGCATTTTCTCCTTTTCCTCCTTGAGGCTTTCAAGATCAGCCGACGACTCTGAAATTTTCGTTTCAAACTCTTCCTTTGTATATTTTGCTTTATTCTTTCTGAGAGACCTCAATTCATTTTTACTGGCTTGTATCTTTTGTGCTTTTTTCTCCGCATCAGGAAAAAATTCAGCTTCAAGATAGTTTCCTTTTCGATTTTCTATATCGATGATCTTTCGGAAATTTGCGGCTGAGAATGACTGATCGAGCATGGCGCTAGTTGTCCCTGCCTTCAGAGGAACGTAGGGCTAGCTTGGCCTGGTTCACATCGTATACGTACTCGACAAGCGTCCCATCCTTGATCTTCTCGACCGCCTCGTCGATCACGAAGAGCGGCACGAGAAACCATTCACGCGGCACAACCGGCTTCCCAAAACGGTCCATGATCTCGATATCGAGGCGCGCCGGGTCGAATATCCGGTGAATCAGGTTTTCCAGCTTGGTGCGGTTGATGTTGTAAAGCTCGTAGGTCGCGACGATCTCGACATTGGCCATCAGGAAGGTCGGCTGAAGATGGGCACCGGCGATGCGTTTCTCGACATTCATGTTGGTCACGCCGATCTTGTGGACCAGGTCACGGTTCTCCGCCACTATCGGGTGGTCGGACTTGCTGCGCAGCACATAGATCGTGCCGCTGGCCTCGTCGCCGTCGATCGTTTCACCAGCAAACAACGGTCCCGCAACCGGGTCTGTGATGCGTCGTCCGGCTTCATCCTTGTTAAGCGCCCGCTGTAGCGAACGCATAAGCATGTTGCTCTCGGTGCCATTGTCGAAAATCACGCGCAGGCGGGCATCGGTGCGCCCATGCTCGGTGAGCGTCATCTCTCCCATGTCCGCGACAAAGGCTTTCTGGCCGCCGACGATGAAGAACCGGCCTTTCTGAATCTCCGCCTTCATCTCGAAGGGGCGTGTCACCCTGACGCCGGTATCAAGCTCGCGCTGAACCTGCTCAAAGAGCGGCTTGAACTTATCGAAATCCTCGCACTTCTCGCGATTGGCGATCTCCTCGGCCGCGCGCTTCTCCGCGCTGGATCGGACATGCCGCAATTCCGTTATGTCCGCCGCATCGGCGGTCACGCCAAGCTCTGCCAAAAGGGCTTCGTCATCCATGTCGTCTGGAGCAGCCTGGTCGGCGACCTCAAAGCTGGTCAGAATCCGCTGATGATCAAGGGGGTCAAGAAGCGTCCGGCATTCTTGTAGCGAGCGCAAGCGGTCGAGCCGCACGGCATAGAGCTGCTCGAAAATATCCCGGTCCTCACCGTGGCGGGGTGCGGCCCCGTGCTCATCGACGAAGCGTTGGATTTCCTCGAAACCGGCGATGATGCGCTCTTCACGCGGCGTGCGGCTGGCAGCCTTCTTAGTTTCGGCCTCGACACCAAGCTCGGCAAGAAGGGCATCATCTTCATCAGTGAATTGATTAGCCATTCGCCGCCTCCGCTTTCATGCGCGCGAGGAAGGCAACACCTTCGGCCATGCGTTTTTCCCAGGCGTCCGGAGATGTGATCGAAGGCAGGCGCCCGCGCTCCTGCTTGAATTTCAGGGCGCGCTTGGCCAGTTCGCGCGCTTCTTCAGGGGTCAGGCTCACCTTTTTGGCCGAGATGATCGCCGCCACCTGCTTCAGGCTCTCTTCGCTCATGGCCTTGGCGAGGATGGCATAGGCTTCGCCGAAGGGATTGATCCGGTCGATCAGGTCGATATCCAACTCGCGCACGTCCATCGCGAATTTACGAACGCCGTCAATCAGGGCCGTGTTGCCGCCCTGATCGGCCTCCGCGCCACCGAGAGCGATTTCCTTGGCCTTCTGGGTCAGATTCAAGGCGGCGACGGCATGCTGGCGGACGGCCTCCTGATCCTCCTCGTCGAGTTCGGGATATTTGTCCTTGATGATCTTGCCCAGGCGAACCTGGGTCAGTTCCTCGGGCACAAGCTCCTCGTCGAACAATCCGCGCTCGATGGCCGTCTTGTCCTGCACGAAGGCGGTAATGACCTCGTTCAGGTCTTCCTGACAGATGCGCGCGGCCTCTTTGCTCTTCGGCTCGGCCAGCCCCTTTATTTCGATCTGGAACTGTCCGCTTTGCTCGTTGAAGCCAACATTGCACCTGGTCGGATCATAGCCGCCCTCGCCATAGTCATAGCCCTCAGTCGGGCCGCTATCCGCCCTCTTCGGCGAGAAATTGAAGCGTGGGGCAAGCACCTGCTCCATGAGCAGGCTCGCCGCGATGGCTTTCAGCGTGTCGTTCACGGCTTCGGTGACGGCTTCCTCGGATGCGTCGGGTTCGGCGATCAGGTTGGTGAAGCGTGCGCGGGTCTTGCCCGGCGCGTCCCGTGTTGCCCGGCCGATGATCTGCACGATCTCGGTCAGGGATGATCGGTAACCGACCGTCAGCGCGTGTTCGCACCAGATCCAGTCGAATCCTTCTTTGGCCATGCCCAGCGCGATGATGATATCCACATGGTCGCGGTTGTTCTTCTGGCCTGCGTCCTTCAGCGCGGCGGAAACCCGGTCGCGCTTGGTGGAATCGTCATCAACCAGATCGGCGATCCTAAGGGTGCGGCCCCCAGGTGTTTTGACGAGCTGAAATCCCGTCGCCGGGTCGGCGCCCTGCCACTCGCCCAATTCTTCGATGATGTGCTCGACTTCCCTGATCTTGTCCTTCGTGCTCTCGCGCGAATTGACGCTGGGAATGTGGACGATGGTTTTCTCGTCCGGGTCCAGCACGTTCAGGATGTCGTCGGCATAGGAACCCGAATAGAAATAATAGCCGATATCAAGCGTCTTGAGATATTGATAGCCGTTGAGCTGCTCGTAGTAGGTGTAGGTGACGCTATCGAATTTCGCTTCATCCTCAGGGATGAGCACCGCTTCGGCATCGCCCCGGAAATACGATCCTGTCATGGCGACGATATGCACCTTGTCGCGGGCGATGAATTGCCCGAGATGGAGCCCAAGCTTGTTATCGGGGTTGGCCGAGACATGGTGGAACTCGTCCACCGCGATCAGCCGGTCGTCGAACGCCTCCGCCCCGTACTGATCGACGGCAAAGCGGAAGGTCGCGTGGGTGCAGACCAGCACCTTGTCGTCGCTATCGAGAAACGCGCCAACCGACTTGACCTTTCCGCCATTGTCGGTGCCCGGCGCATTGCACAGATTCCATTTCGGCTCCACCCGCCAATCCGCCCAGAAACCGAATTTGGTCAGCGGCTCGTCATTAAAGCTCGCGCCGATGGATTTCTCCGGCACGACGATAATCGCCTGTTTCAGGCCCTGATTGTGGAGCTTGTCCAGCGCGACAAACATCAGCGCGCGGCTTTTGCCAGAAGCCGGCGGCGATTTGATCAGAAGATACTGCTCGCCGCGCTTTTCATAGGCGCGCTCCTGCATGGGGCGCATGCCGAGTTCGTTGGACTTGGTCGAGGAGCCGTTGCGGGCGTAGGAGACTGAGACGGAGGGGACGGATTTTGTGCTGCTCATCTGATCGAACGCCCTTGCTTAAAATTCTTATATTTTTCCAGAAGACCGAAAAATATTTCAACTTGCTCATCGGCATCGGCATCGGAGGCGGGGTCGCTGGTCGGTTCGTTGCAGTATGTCGCAAACCTCTGAACCTCTTTCGAATCCTTGAAAACAGGAATATCAAACGTCTCTCCGGAACCTGATTTCCTTATCCCGCGCGAGTCGTCCTTTCCACGCTCTTGTGCCAGATACCGCTGGTATGCGTAGTCGATGCTGTCACTTCGGTAAAAATAAATGCGGCCGCGGCCGATTGCCTCCCAATCCGGGGCAACAGCGGACTTCTTTCCGCCATCAAAAATCACGATGTGAATTTTGTGTAGCAGAACCCCACTCTTGAACGCTCCCGTGTGGTATGCTGCGTTGCCTGTCTGGTAATGGTAACCAATTTCACCACGGGTCCACTCCTGCTGATAGTCGAGCGGGATATCTTGCTCGACACTTGAAATTGTGAAATCCGGATCTGCAACGTAGTAATCGGTCGTATCTGTCTTTTCCCAGCCACCAAAATCTAGAAGATATCTTCGAAACTTCGTGAGCGGTGGCGCGTTCTCTCGCCTTCCTTGATAAATTTCGAGAGCAACGAGCAAGAGTGCCAGAACAATGAATGTTGGCCACGTCCAATGTGTCAAAGGTCGTGCAATGTCGACAAATACTGCAACGACACCAAAAACTACGAATAGGACCGCCTTAGCCAGCGACAGGTGACTGTCAATAAATCCTTTCATGCCGGCACCTTCGTCGTCATCTTCGTATACATCTCGAACAGTTTTTCCAGCCGCTCGGTGTCATTGCGGAATCGGCGACCGATATAGATGCGTTCAAGCACCTCGTCGTTGCGCTCATGGGCGGCGCGGAGGTTTTCGGGCATCTTGCTCTCGCCGTCTTTTACCTCGTAGAGATCGGCGATGGTGGCGGGGAAATGCGCCTCGCGCGCCAGCAGAATGTTTTCGGCACAGCGGGTCAGGTCAGCCTTGTTCTTCTCGGTCAGCGTGGGGACGGGGAAGGTGTTCCAGCCGAGGGTGTTGGTGTAGGAAAAGTCTGTGCGCATGCGCGCGCAAACCGCCCCGACCCAAGTGAGATTAAGGCGCGAACAAATAATGGAAAATGGCCAAAGCTCTTCAACTGGCATTGTAAAAGCCTTGTTGGAAACGACCGTGCCCGCAGGTAGTATATCTGCGGGCAGATATGGGCGGTTTTCTGAACTGATCACTGGGACGCAAAGAATTGGAGATCCCGGTAGAGGCTTTCGCTCATCAAAGCGATGAGGCCAGTTGGCTGCTTTGACAGTGCCCGCCTTTTGGCTCCCAAGGCGGAAGGCGCGCACACGCTCAATCCGGTCCCTTAGCCCTGGCAAAAGCTTGGCGGCTTCGGCTTCTTGATCATCGATCCAGATACAGTATCGAAGAGTGCCGCCGATTAGTTCCCGTGATCCGACAAAGGGTCTGATGAACTTGTTACGAGCGACATCCTCAAGCCCCAGAGACGAAATTTCACTGGCCTCCAAAATGAGGTTGCCACCATCGGTGGGTGAGTTGCCCCGAGCCATTTCGGGCAAACCAGAGATGTGATTGGACATTGGGTTCACCACCACGTCTGCACCAGAGATCAGGTACGCGTTGATCAAATCGGTTTTCTTGGCGACCATTTCGCCAGCAGCGTCGAGTGAATAAAGTGTCCTGATTATGTTAGCGTCTCTTGAGATGCCCACAATCACGACGGTCACGCCCGCATTGTGGCTGGCAAGGTTTGCCCATTTGAAGTTGGTGTGCGCAAAAACAATCGAGTGTCCTGTCTCGAACACAGGAGGCCAAAGTATCGGCACTTGCTGTCCTTGGCAGATCGAATTCGTGGACACAAAAGCCGAGACGCATTTGGTTTGCATTCCGAAGTCGGCGGCCTTCATAAACCAGCCGGCAACATAATCGAGCGACTTCCAACCTTTCACTCTTCCTTCAAAGATTCGACCAAGGTCTTCTTTCTGCTCTTTCGATTGCCACTTGGAACCCAGATACGGTGGGTTCCCGCAGATGTAGGTTTCTCCACCCTCGTTCTCAAAGTCGATCTGCGCCTGATCCAGCGGAGCGTGAAACAGATCATCAGATCGAAACTTCACGCCTGTCCCGGTCGGCGGACAGATGCTCAGCCAATCGACCTGAAGCGCATTACCGCAGGTAATCCAATTTTGCGCGTCGAGCGGTAGAAACTCGGCCAACGCTTCCTTCTGGCCGCGATAAAGCACATCGCACTGGTACTCGGCGATGATGAGAGCGAGGCGCGCGATCTCGGCGGGAAAGTCGCGCAGCTCGATCCCCCGGAAATTGGTCAGCGGGATTTCGGTACGCCGGTCCGGCTCGCCGCGCCGCCGGTTGATCTCTGCCTCAATCTCCCGCATCTGCTTGTAGGCGATGACAAGAAAATTGCCCGAGCCGCAGGCCGGATCGAAGACCCTAACCTTCGCCATGCGCTTCCGTAGATTCAAAAGCTTTTGCGGGCTGTTGCCTGCATCCGCCAGCTTGTCGCGCAGATCGTCGAGAAACAGCGGGTTCAAAACTTTCAGGATGTTCGGCACGCTGGTGTAATGCATACCGAGCGCGCCGCGCTCATCATCATCGGCTACCGCCTGGATCATCGAGCCGAAGATGTCGGGGTTGATCTGCTTCCAGTCGAGATTGCCGATATGAAGGAGGTAGGAGCGCGCGATCTTGGAAAAGCGCGGAACCTCTGTTTGTGTTGGGTCTTTGGCCGAAAACAGCCCACCATTGACGTAGGGAAAGCCATCTGCCCAACGAGGCAGGTTAGCGTTCCGCTTGTCTTCGGCCTTCGTATTCATCGCACGGAAAATCTCGCCAATCACCTCATGGGTGTTGGAGGAATCCCGTGCGCTCATCCGTTCAACCGTGCTGGTAAAACCATAGTTCGGATGAAGGATATCCGTGTCCTCGGCGAAGAAGCAGAAGATCAGCCGCGCCATGAAATGGTTCATTTCCGGGCGGCGTTCGGCTGTGCCCCATTCGGGGTTGTCCTTCAACAACTCGACATAAAGCCGGTTGAGCCGGCTGGTCGCCCGGATGTCGAATGCGCTTTCGCGGATCTGCTTTACGGTGGAGATACCTGCAAGCGCCAGGAAGAAACCGAAATGATCTGGAAAGTCGGAAAAATTGCAAACGACGGGCGGCTCGTCGCTTGTCAGATCTTCCGCCTGGAAATCGATGCCATCCGTAGCCAATACGAATTTTGCCTTGGCCTTCCTCGTGGCCGGGCTTTCCCGCAACGCTTTGAGCGTGTTTGTGACCTCGCCTTCCGCACAGACCTTGATGTGGATGTTGTTGGTCTGGAGCACGCCGCCCAAATCGGACTTGTTCGACGCCCCGCTCCTGAGCTTCTTGATCGTCGTCGCCTTGTTGCCGAACGCCTCCAGAAAGGCAAAGGGGAACGCCTCGCGGTCAAACGGCTGACCAGCAAGCGCAGAAATTGCCTCCTCTATCTCGACCGCGTTCAACGTGTTTGCTCCCCCTGCTCAGGCTTAACACTCTGCTTGGTCTCCGCCTTCTTCGCCTCAATCCATGCATCGATATCGACCTGCCTGAAGCGCCAGGAACCCCCGACCTTGAAGCCAGGCAGCGTGCCATCCGCCGCCAGCCGGTAAGTCGTCTTTTCCGTCAGGCGGAGATATTCGGCCACCTCCGGCAGCGTCATCACATCCGAACTCATGCGATTCCCCATGATTCCATCATGAGAAAATACGGGAAAAACCGGAAATGACAAGGAATAGAAAACCCTATGCGGGAATTTTGTTGTTATTCTTCGTGCCTGTGACGCCGACGCCTGCCGCGTTTGGCTGGTGGTACGCCACCGGTTTTCCAGGCTTTGACATTCTGCGCCTTCCAGCGAAGCGCCGGGCAGGCCTCAATGGCCGCCCTCACATCCTCCGGCGCGTCCAGCCGAGTGGCGTCGATGATGCCTTCTTCAAGCACGCCGGTCAGGAACGCCATTTCGCCTTCGCCGAATTGGAAAAGGGGTTCCAGACCCTGGCGGCATTCCGCCGTCACCGTGTCGATCCAGCCCTTCTGCCCGCCATAGGGATCAAAATATGCTCCAGGCAGGCAGGTGATCAGCTTGGCGGCAAGGTCCTTCCCGTCGCAACCGATCATGTCCACGGATGCAGTTCGCCAGTCGAAGCTGCGGGCGGACGCGCCGATCATCAGGGTGCCAAGCTTGACTTTCGACCAGTCCAGGTCGGGCATGGCGATGATGCGGTGGGCGTCAAACAGATCGCGCGCCGTGCGCCGCGCGATCAGGGCGACCAGCTTACCGGCGACGATCTCATGGATATCAAGCACCGGCACGGCCATCGCTTGGGTGTCGCCAAGTGCCGCAGACGGCATCGGCCGCACACCGAAAAGCGGTGTGCGGAAAAGATAGTTGATGTCGATCTCGATGGAACCGGCGCCGCCCAGCACCGAGGCGTAGCGGAAGATCCATTTGCCGCCCGCATGTTCGGCCGGTTCGCGCCGGGGCGAATAGCCCTTCGATTCCATCAGGCGCAGAATGCGGTCTTCGAGACCCGGCCGATCCTCGTCCATGCTCGCCTTGTCGACGGCACCGACATAATTGAGGTCGATATCGACCGACAACCGGTCAAGCGCGGCATGAAACACATTGAGCGCCGTGCCACCCTTGAGCGCAATACGCGGGGCGATCAGACTGTCTGCGGCAATGGCGTCGAGGATGTCGAGCAGGCGGATCACACGCTCCAGCGTCGCGGGCTGAAACTGCCGTTCGGCAGCAATTCGAGCAAGGCTTTGGGCCGATACTTCCATTCACACACCCTCAAAGCTGGTTTCAACCGCCTGTGGCGGCAGGAGAACACGCCAGGGCTCGACCAGCACCGCGTTACCGGGCTCTGCACCAAGCGCATAATGCTTCGAACGCGGAAGAAGCGCGCGCAGGCGGTCAAGGATGCTGTCGGCTACACCCAGAGCGGACTGCCGCCGCTCCAGCCACCAACCGGTGAGCGCGGCGAGTGAGCGGAAGCCAAGCAGTTCGACATACTCGACGAGTTTTTCAGGGTCGAGGTAGCGCACCATATCGAGCGATTGCAGTACCTCTTCGACACCGCCCGCTATGTCCGGCCGATGCAGCACATCAACCAATGTTCGCTCGATGGCTGTTACTTTGATGGGCATGCCCAGACGATCCATGATGACGGTGAGATAGTCCGCCTGGTCCGTATCCAGCAGCGCCTTCGGCGGCCCTATGAGGCGGCAGAGGCCGAAGGGCAAATCGGCCAGCTCAGTGCGCCCCCGGCTTATCAATTGAACTTCGTTGAATTCGGAATAGGCGACGCCATGCAGTTCCAGCGCAGAGTGATAGCCCAACACGCCATCGGTGCGCAGCTTGCTGGCGGCTATGAGCCGATCCACCATCAGATTCTCCACCGACAGATGCGCCGGAACAGCCGCAAAAACCTCGCGGCTCAGCCGCTTGATGTTGCCGGCCTTCAGGTGATGCTTGAGCAGGCTGGTGATGCTTGCCGCGCTCGCCGGACGACCGAAAGCCGCGGCAAACTCCGCCCGGGTGAACACCGGGTGGGCCGAGAGGAAGGATGTCGTCCTGTGCGTGCGCGTTGACATTTCGGTTTGTGAAATTGCTATTGACTGGGTAACATATACACCTTTCACAGCGAAATTGTCAACAAGCCTTCTCTCCTCCTTTCCCGTACAACTCGGCATCAATCCTCCTGTGGCTGTGATGCAGCTTGAGCTACGGGCGAAGCGGGGTCGGCATTGCCCACGCGGGATGAGCGACCACGGCGAGTTGACTTTTCGACATCAACCTCCGGCAGCCCCTCCTTCCGGGCTTTGGTGAAGGCGCGGTCGCTGTCGAGGAAGGCTTCGAGCATGAAGGGGATCAGGTCGGCGATTTTTTCCGACGCGCCGTAGGTGGCGGCATAGAGTTTCTGGTAGTCGCAGAGCGCCTGATTGAGATCTGCACTCACCGTGATGGTGATCCTGGTCGGCGTGCGGTCGGGGAGTTTGGCGAGTTTCAGATTGGTCATGATCGATCCTTTCAGCCCTTGTAGGGCCGCAATACGATGTCCCTTTGGACGACAATGCGCAGCGGCCAGCCGGGGCGGATGGTGATGGTGGGCTGGATGTTAAGGTTCTTCTCGGTGAGACGCTGGCCGGCCTGAGCGGCGTTCTGCTGGGTCGATTCACGGATAGCGCGGACGAGATCGCTCTCATTGCTGCCGAAACCGAGTTCCGTGCCAACGCCCAGGAGCGTCGCCATCGCGATGCCCTTCAAGATCTGCCAGGTGTGGTAATCGACGTCATCCTCCAGCCCGGCATAACCGGCGGCGTCAGTAGCGGGGAGATTATCGATCTGGATCGATGATCCGTCCGGCAGGATGATCCGCTGCCAGACGAGCAGCGCACGGGATTGGCCGAAGGCGACGACGCTGTCATAGGTGCCGATTAGCCGGGACCCTTGCGGAATGAGCAGCGCCGAGCCGGTCACGGTGTCATAGACATTTTCGGTTACTTGGGCTGTGACGAGGCCCGGCAGGTCGGAATTGATCCCGGTGATGAGGCTGGCGGCAATCACGCTGCCCGCCATGACCTGATACGGCGAGACCGGCGTTTGGAGCGCATGCGGGTTGTAGATGCCGCCGGTGTCCTGCTGATTCAGGAAATCGAGCTTGCGCTGCTGGTTATTCTGGTCGCGTTCGGGGTCGAGTGTCAGGCGGTCTGCACCGGGCTGAACCGCCGCGGTTTGCATCGGCTGCGCGGTCGCCGCCGGCGCATTCTGCTGCAGCCGGTTCTCGATGCGGAAGAACACGGCGGATTCCTTGGCCTGAATGGCTTGGCTTGCGAGACGCTGTTCGGCCGCGGATAACTCCTGTCCTCCCGGCGCAATGCCAAGCTGACGCTGACGTTCAAGGATCGGCCGCCCGAGATCGCCGGGCAGCGGCGGGCCAAGCTTCACTTCCGAATAATCCCCCGGCAGCGCGGCAAGACCGTCGGGCGTTGGTTTCTTGTCGGTGTTGTAAAGTTCTTCCGTAGGCAGACCTTGACGCAAGGACGGGGTTTGCAGTGCCAGCATGGTGACACCCAGAATTCCGGCGGATGCGATGGCTGCGCCGCCGATCACCACGCCCTTCTTGAAGCGCACCAGTTTGCGCCCCGGCGCGGCACGGAGGTCGAGCCTTTCATCCTGCTTCGTCGTCATCGCGTGCTCCCCGCATTGCCCAGGAGACTGGTCCGCCGAGGCGTGCCATCCGTGCGCGTAATCCGCACCACCTGTTGCGGCTTGGCACCCAGCCGCAATTCGGCGGCGGCGAACAGGCGGTCGACGATGTAGTAATTGCCGCGCATGCGGTAATTGACCAGTTCGCTACCGCCGTCCGTGCCCACCACAAACAGCGGCGGCGCCTCACCCTGATCAATACGGCTCGGAAACTCGATATAGACCTTGTGGCCGTCGTCGAAGGCGCGCACCGGCTTCCATGGCGGATTGTCGCCGGTGATAGCGTAGCGGAAACGGATGTTTTCCAGCGCCAGGTTGGACGCAACCGGCAACGCCGCCTCGGCCACCGCGTTCTGGCGGCGCAGTGTGGTCAGTTGATCGGACGCATAGGTCCAGGAGATCGCCGCCATGGCGGTCTTCTCGGTGCTGTCCAATTGAAGATGATAGCTGCGACGATCCGTGGTGATGACGAGATTGGTCGTCAGCCCCGGCGCGAAGGGTTTGACCAGCACATGGGTGCGCTGATTGTCGCCAGTGCCGCTCAGCGTATCGCCGATCACCCAGCGCACCGTGTCGCCCGCCGAAACCGAGGTCAGCTTTTCGCCCGGCTGCAAGGCGATATCGCTGACCCGTTCCGGCGCGGCATAGAGACGATAGAGCGCACCTTCCGTGTAGGGATAAACTTGGATGGCGTTGATATAGCCGTGCTTTGTCGGCTCCTGCGTCGCCGCCTTGTTGGCGTCCTCGACGCGCGTGGTCGGCGGACGTTTGTCCTCCTCGACCTTGCCCGGTTCCGGCATGAGCTGGCCGGGCAGCGGCAACACTTTCGGCACCTCGACGATCCGAACCGGCTTCAACGGTTCTTTCTCAATGGCCGCCGGTTTGAAGTCATCGGCATCATAGGAAATTGTCGGCGGCAATTGCCGGGTGGCGCAGGCCGATAGGGCCAACGCGGATACGGATATTAAAACCAAGTGTTTCATTTTGCGGGTTCCTTATTATGTTTTTCTTGGGGATTGGCGGTGTCAAGCTCGCGCGACCAATCGATGGCACTGACGAACAGGCCGAGCGGGTTTTTGCGCAATTGCTCGGCGGAACGCGGCGGCTGGATGATGGTGGTCAGGATCGCGGTCCAGCGTTCGGTCTTGGCAAGGCTGCCGCGCTCGAACACCTGCTCGGTCCATTTGACCTGAAACGAGGTGTCGGATGCGCGCACCACGCTGGTCACCTGCACGCTGACACTGCGGGTGCCGATCTGGCCGAAGGGATCGTTGGTCTTGGCATGCTCGTTCAAAAACAGCGCGGCGCGGTCCGTTGCGAAATCGTATGCCGCAAGCCAGTTCTGGCGCACCAGCACCGGATCGGTGGAAACGCCCCGGACGTTGGTGATGAAGCGGGCGAGATGCCAGGCGATCTGGGCGTCGGCGGGCTGATAATTCTGGATGGCGGGCGCCACGGCGCGGGCCTCGCCGAACTTGTCCACCTCAACCACGTAAGGAACAACGCGGCTCTGCATGGATTGCCAGACCAGCGCGCCGGACAAGGCGGTTGATAAAGCGAAACAACCGAAAGCCATAAGCCGCCAGTTGCGCGCCTGAACACGGGAGGCGCCGATGCGCTCATCCCAGAGCAGCTCGGCTTTTTGGTAAGGGGTGACGGGTTCGGGCGTTTGCCCGTAACGCTGTATGGGTCTTTTGAAAATCATGGGTTAGTCATCCTTGTCATTGATGGTTGGGTTGGCCCCTTGGCCGGGGCGGTCGCCGTCCTTAATCGCCTGGCCCACCGCATGACGGCTGGCGCGGGCGCTCTGTTCTGAGCGGATGCGTTTTGCCCAATCAGGAGCAGAGTTGGTGGCGGTGCTAACGGATGCGCCCTCACTCATCGCGGCGGTTGGCGCGCCGCCGGTCGCCGTCCAGGCACCCCGGCGTCCGGCATCAGCGTTTTGCTTGAGAGACCCTGCCGCACGGCCAGCAGCAGAACGCGCACCTTGCGTAGCGGCGCCACCAGTTGCGCGGGCGACACCGCCCATGCCCGCCGCAGCCCCTGCCATGCCTGAAGCACCCGATGTGGCGCGGCCCAATTGGAATGCGGTTGATGCCGCCGAACCCAGCGCTGTTCCGGCCCGGATAGCAGCAAGCCCACCTCCAGCCACCATTCCAGCACCAGCAAGGGCCGCGCCACCGGCAAGCATCGCCGCCCCTGCAGCAGCACCCGCTGTGCCAAGCGCGGCGCCCGCGCCCAGTTGCGGTGCGCCGGACACAAGCCCCGAGGCAATGCCGGGGCCGAATATGCCGAGGCCCAGAAGTGCAAGCGCACCCAGCACCTGAGACATGGCGGCGGCAAGGTCCGGTTCCTGACCCTGAAGGCCAGTCGTAAAAGTTGAAAAGAGCGTCGAGCCAATACCGGCGATAACAGCCAGCACCATCACCTTGACGCCCGAGGAGATGACGTTGCCCAGAACACGCTCGGCCAGAAACGATGTCTTGTTCCAGAGTGCGAAGGGCACGAGAACGAAGCCGGCAAGCGTCGTTAGCTTGAATTCCAGTACGGTGATGAAAAGCTGGATCGCCAGAATGAAAAAGGCGATCAGGACGAGGAACCAGGCCACCAGCAGCACGAAGACGGTCAGCGCATTGCCGAAGATTTCCGGGAAACCGACGAGATTGCTCACCTGTTCGAGCAGCGGATAGGCCGCCTCATAGCCGGTCGCCGCGATCTTGCCAGGCTTCAAAAGATCATCGGCGGTCATGCCACCGGGAGCGGCCTGGATGCCAAGGCCGGAGAACGAGCGGTAGATAATGTCGGCGAGGTTCTGAAAATTGTTCAGAATGTAGGCGAAGACGCCGACATAGAGCACCTTCTTCAAAAGCCGCCCGATGATATTGTCCTCGCCGCCGAGTGCCCAGAAGAGGCCGGCCAGCGTGATATCGATGCCGATCAGGATGGTGGTGAGAAAAGCGACATCGCCCGACAGCAAACCGAAGCCAGAATCGATATACTGGCTGAAGGTCTCCATGAAAGTGTCGATGATGCCCAGATCATTCATACGACTTCCTCCATAACGCTACTGTGGCGGGACATTGCTGCGTCGCTTCGGTGCTCGCATGCTCACCTACTTGGTGTAGGCTGCGCTGCTGCGCGCCAAAGCTCCTTGCACTCCCCTCACCACAGCGCGTTCTGAATAAAGTCTTGCCGCCACTTCTCATCTGTCAGTTTCCGGAATAGGCGCTGCCGGAGCCCAGGAAACGCTTGGTCGTCTCGCGCGCGGCTTCTTCGGATTGCGCTTTGCGGGCGGCGTCCTCGGCTTGCGAGCGGTAATGCGCCGCCATCAGCGTCTGGATCTGCATCTGCTGCTTGGCCGACAGCGCAATGAGCTGGTTGGCGGCCTGCTGCGCCTGCAAGGCACCCGCCGCGCCCTGGCTCCGGGTCACGAGGTCAGTCAGAAGCTGCTGGTCGCCTCGCACATTCTCGACAATCTGCGACTGCACGCGCATGGTCTGGCGATAGGCGTTCATGCTGCTCTGCCAGCGTTCCCGCGCGGTGGTGGCCATGTTGTTTGTGCTGACCGTGGCGTCATAGCTATCGGGATATTGCTGCCGCCACTGGCCTTCGAGTTGCGTCAGGTCGAAACTGAGGCCCTCCGCCTGCATCATCAGCCCATCAATACGGTTGAGCGCGCTCTGCATCTGGCCAAGCGAGGAAAAATCCAGCCGCTGAAGGTTCCGCGCCATGTTCTGCAACATGGTCGCCTGGTTCTGGAGCTGCTGAATCTGGTTGTTGATCTGTTCCAGGGCGCGGGCGGCCTGAAGAACATTCTGGCCATAGTTGGTGGCATCGAACACCGGCCAGCCGGCGTAACCTGCCTGCGGCGCGGCTATGATGAGGGAAGCGGCAACAAGCGCCGCAAGGGATGCGCGTTTCATGATGGTTCTCCGTGTCGAGGAAATGGCGTGATGAGGTCGGCGGCCCAATCGAGACCGCGCGCGCAAAGGAACCGGGCGGCAAAGTCGCCCTGCCCGTGTTCGACCAGGCCATGTTCGGCCAGAAGGCTGTCGATGAGGGTTTGCGCTTCCGTGTCGGATGCGCCGCAGAGCGCCAAGGCGATGGGGCCAAGCCCCAGCTCGAACAGTCGGTTGCCGCGTCGCGATTGCAGGTAATAATGGCGCTTGGGTGTGGCGCGGGCGATCAGTTCGATCTGGCGTTCATTGATGCCAAAGCGTTCATAGGCGGCGCGCGCCTGCGGCTCGACCGCCCGGTCATTGGGCAAAAAGATGCGTTGCGGGCAGCTTTCGATGATGGCCGGCGCAATCGAGGAATCCGCGATGTCCGCAAGCGACTGGGTGGCAAAAATCACCGAGACATTCTTCTTGCGCAGCACTTTTAGCCATTCGCGAATGCGGGCGGCGAAAAGCGGATTGTCGAGAAACACCCAGGCTTCATCGAGGATCAGCAGTGTTGGCCGCCCGTCGAACCGCTCTTCCAGCCGATGAAACAGATAGGTCAGCACCGGCAGGACGACGCCCGCCTGGTGCATCAGTTCCTCGGTCTCGAAGCACTGGACATCCGACAGCGCCAGCCGGTCATCCGCGGCATCGAGCAGCCGCCCGAAGGGACCGTCGAGCGTATAAGGTTGCAACGCCGCCTTGATCGGGTTGGATTGCAGCAGCACCGTGAGCCCGGTGAGCGTGCGTTCCGCCGCTGGTGCGCTGACGAGGTTCGTGAGCGCTGACCAGACAGCTTCCTTCACCTCGGGCGTGACGGTGAGTTTTTCATGGGCTAGCAATGCGACGATCCACTCGGCGGCCCAGCTTCGTGTGGCGGGATCGTCGATATTGCGTAAGGGTTGGAAGGCAAGCGAACCGTCGCTGCCCAACGCATGATGTTCCCCGCCCATGGTGAGCACGGCGGCGCGGGCGGAATTTCCCTTGTCGAAAATGTAGACTTGGCTACCCGCATAACGCCGGAACTGCATGGCAATCAGTGACAACAGCACCGATTTGCCGGCACCTGTCGGACCGACGATCAGCATATGGCCGACATCGCCGACATGGGTGGACAGCCGGAACGGGGTGGAACCGCTGGTCTCCGCGTAAAACAAAGGCGGCGCATCAAGATGGGTATTGCGCACCGGCCCGGCCCATACCGCCGAAAGCGGCATCAGATGCGCGAGATTCAGTGTGTGAATGAGCGGCTGGCGGACATTGGCGTAAACATGGCCGGGCAACGAGCCGAGCCATGCTTCGACGGCATTGACGCTCTCGCGAATGCAGGTGAAACCCAATCCGTTGACGATCCGCTCAATAGCGCGGGCCTTGTCTTCTGCGGCCTGTCGGTCCTCATCGAACACGGTGATTGTCGTTGTGAGATACCCGAAACCGACATGATCGCCGCCGAGCGCCTGCAAGGCAGCATCGGCATCGAACGCCTTGTTATCGGCGTCGCTATCGACCAGGGGCGCCGCCTCATTGGTCAGCACTTCACGTAAAACTACGGTGATCGACTTGCGCTTGGCGAACCATTGTCGACGCAGGCGGGTCAAGACCTTGGTCGCCGCCGTCTTGTCGAGCGGGATAAACCGCGTCACCCAGCGATAGGCGAAGTCCCGATGGTTGAGCGCATCGAGAATGCCGGGGTGCGTGACATTCGGAAAACCGAGGATGGTCAGGGTGCGGATATGCTTTTCACCCAGCATCGGCTCCAGCCCGCCGGTGAGCGGCGTATCTACCAGAACGCCATCGAGATACATCGGCGTTTCGGGAACATTGACCGGGTGGCGCTTTGTCGAAATCGTCCCATGCAGGAAGGTCAGCGTCTCAGTGTCATCGAGCGCGCGAATCTCGGGCAGGAAACCGCTGAGTAGATCCAGCACCCGCTCGGTCTCTTGCCCAAACCGGGCCATTTCCTGCCGCCAGTTCCGAATGCCGCCGGCCCCTTCCCCCTTCCGGTCTCGCTCCAGAAGGGTATTTTCGGTGCGTGCCTGCGCGTCGGGCGGCGGCATATATAGAAGTGTGAGGTGATAGCGACTCTCGAAATGCTGGCCTTGTTTCGCTTCTTCAAAAGCCGCCCGGCGTTCCTCATCGACTAGCCATGAAGCGGCGTCCGGAAATTCCGATGACGGATAATGCTGCGCCTCAAGGCGTTCGGCGTCGAAAAACAGCGCCCAGCCGGAGCCGAGACGCTTCAGCGCATTATTGGCGCGGGCGCAAAGGCCGACAAGTTCGGCTTCGGTAGCGCTTTCCAAGTCAGGGCCGCGAAAACGGAAGGTGCGCTGGAAGCTGCCGTCTTTGTTGAGGACAACACCCGGAGCGATCAATGCCGCCCAAGGCAGCAGATCGGCAAGACGGTCGGCCTTATTGCGATATTCGCCAATGTTCAGCATCGCCACCACCCCCGTTGACGCAGGTGGCGGGCGAGCACGGCCATGAAATCCGGATCGCGCTTGGCGGCGAACACGGCGAGCGTATGCCCGGCGACAAACATCACCAGCCCGGCGATCCATTGTTGGAGGCCGAGGCCGATGGCGGCTGCGAGCGTGCCATTCAAGATGGCGACCGCACGCGGCGCGCCGCCGAGCAAGATCGGCTCGGTCAGCGCGCGATGGACGGGGACTTCAAATCCTTGGATGGCGGTCATTGGATGAGCGCCCCGCCACCGAAGGAGAAGAACGACAAGAAGAACGAGCTGGCCGCGAAGGCGATGGAGAGACCGAAGACGATCTGAATCAGCCGCCGGAACCCGCCCGAACTTTCGCCAAAGGCCAGTGTCAGACCGGTGAGGATGATGATGATCACCGCGACGATCTTGGCGACCGGCCCTTGCACCGATTCTAATATCCGTTGCAGCGGTTCTTCCCACGGCATGCCGGAACCGGCCGCATAGGCCGGGGCCGTGAACGCAAACGCGAGGGCGGAAGAGAGGAGAAATCGAAGCTTCTTGCGCATGAGGTGTCCTTTCGAGAGATCAGAGTGATTGCAGTTGTTGGAGGGAAAGTGGTGTGACGGCGTAATCGCCATGCTCATCGAGACCCGTCACTTCGGCGATGGTTTCGATACGCCGATCACTGCCGCGCCCGGCGATGAACACCACCATGTCGATGGCATCGGCGATCAGGCGACGCGGCACGATGGTGACGCTCTCCTGCACGAGCTGCTCAATGCGGTAGAGCGCCGAGCGGGCGGAATTGGCGTGCACCGTGGCGATGCCGCCGGGATGGCCGGTGTTCCAGGCTTTGAGCATGTCGAGCGCTTCCGCGCCGCGTACCTCCCCGACGATGATGCGGTCGGGCCGCAGGCGCAGGGTCGAGCGCACCAGGGCACCCATCGACACCGCGCCCGCGCGGGTTCTGAGCGCCACGCAATCCTTGGCCGCGCATTGCAGCTCGCGCGTATCCTCAATGAGAATGACGCGCTCATCGCAATCGGCGATTTCGGCAAGCAGCGCGTTGGTCAGCGTCGTCTTGCCGCTAGACGTGCCACCGGCAACCAGAATGTTCTTCCGCTCCCGAACGGCCTTGCGCAAAGCCTTGGCCTGGATCGGCACCATGATCTGATCGCGGACATAATCAGCGATGGTCAAAATCTTGGTCGCTGGTTTGCGGATGGCAAAACATGGCCCCAATGCTACCGGCGGCAACAGCCCCTCGAACCGCTCACCAGACGGCAGTTCCGCACTGACGATGGGATTGTCCGCATGCACCTCGGCGCGGACATGACTTGCCACCAGACGGATGATGCGTTCGGTCTCGGACGGATGAATGCGCACGTCGATATTACTGCGACCTTCGCCGAGCCGGTCGATCCACAGTTTGCCATCGGGATTGACCATCACCTCGATGACGGCGGGATCGCCAAGCGCTTGCGCGATCACCGGCCCCATGGCGGTTTTCAGCATGGCGCGGCGGCGGGTATCGGATGTGTCGCTCATTCGGAATCCTCTTCGTCTTTGCGTGCAAGCGAGCGCTTGCCGCCTGCGATCTGGCGGCCAACCTGGTCGATGAATTTCTGGAAACGGTCGCGCGCCACCGCCTGCGCCGACGCATCGGGCACGGGGGTATGCGCGTTGAAGGTGAGATAGAGCTTGACGAAAAAGGCGAGGCTCTCGGTCAGCACATCGAGGTCACGGCGAATAAGACCCATGTCGCGCGTCACCCGGTCGAGGCGGATTTTCAGCGCCTCGTCGATCTGATGCGCGCCGCGATGGCGGATGTAATGACGGATGGCATCCGAGACGATAGCCGACTTCGATGCGCCAGGCTTTGCCGCCAGCGCCTCCAATTCGGCGCTGGTCTCTTCGTCGATGTAAATATTGTGGCGCGGTTTCATGTATTCTTGTCCTGACAAATAGAAAGTCAGAACAAAGATCGTCTAAGCCGCTGAAATCTCTTATATCCTTTATGTACGACGACGCACGATCACTTGCGGGATCTTACTCAAAACCCGTCCAGCAGATCCCTGTCCGGCCCCATGGCTTCGTTGACACCATAGGCGCGCGCGGGTGTGGCGGCGCGATCGATCATGTTCTTATCGGCAGTGCTGTCAGAATCATCATCCAAGAGGTTCGGCAATTCGCCCTGCTCGGGTTCGGCGGTTTTAACAATTTCCTCGCCCAGCCCAGGATGGCGCTGTTGCTGCATCCCGCCTTCGTCGGTGGAGGTCGATTTTGCATCATCTTGGGTGGCAAGCCGCGTGTCAGCCTTGCGCACTTGATTGCCCCAATCATCTGGTCGCGTTTCAGGCTTGTCAGCATAATCGCTTGTCGCCAGCGCCGGCGCAGGCAGCACCCGCTCGGTGAAATTCTCATCCTCGTAATATCTGAGTTTATTCGCCCGGATCGGCGTAAGGCCGGAGATCAGCACCAACTCATCCGTCGGCGGAAGCTGCATGACCTCACCAGGGGTCAGCAAGGGTCGTGCCGTTTCCTGCCGCGATACCATGACGTGTGACAACCACGGCGCCAGCCGGTGGCCGGCATAATTGCGCATGGCACGCAGTTCGGTGGCCGTGCCCAGCGCATCGGAAATCCGCTTGGCGGTACGCTCGTCATTGCTGCTGAAAGCAATTCGCACATGGCAGTTATCGAGGATGGCGTTATTCTCGCCATAGGCTTTGGAAATCTGATTGAGGCTCTGCGCGATGAGATAAGCGCGAATACCGTAACCAGCCATGAAGGCCAGTGCCGTCTCGAAGAAATCCAGCCGTCCCAAAGCGGGGAACTCATCCAGCATCATCAAAAGCTGGTGCTTGCGCGACTTCTTCGGGTCGCCCTCCAGCCGCTCGGTCAACCGCCGCCCGATCTGATTAAGGATCAACCGCACCAGCGGCTTGGTGCGCGAGATATCCGACGGCGGCACGACCAGATAAAGCGAGACGGGATGTTTGGCGTCCATCAGATCGGCGATGCGCCAGTCACAGGCCGATGTCGCCGCCGCCACAGTGGGATCACGATACAGCCCAAGGAACGACATGGCAGTGGACAAGACACCTGAACGCTCATTCTCGGATTTGTTCAGCACCTCGCGGGCCGCCGACGCCACTACCGGATGCACCTCCGGATTTTCCGCCGTTCCCAGATGATTGGTCTCCATCATCCGCCTCAGCGTTGCTGGAAAAGACCGTGTCGGGTCAGAAAGAAAAGTCGCCACACGCGCCAGCGTTTTTTCTTCCTCGGCATAAAGCACATGCAGGATCGCACCCACCAGCAACGCATGGCTGGTCTTCTCCCAATGGTTCCGGCGTTCGAGCGCGCCTTCGGGATCGACGAGGATGTCGGCAATATTCTGCACATCGCGGACCTCGTCCGCTCCCTTGCGCACTTCGATGAGCGGATTGTAACGGGCGGAATGTAGGTCGGTCGGGTTGAACAGGAGGCAATGCGAAAACTTGGTGCGCCAACCGGCGGTCAACTGCCAGTTCTCGCCCTTGATGTCGTGGATCACCGCCGATCCTGTCCAGGACAGCAACGTCGGCACGACCAGCCCGACGCCCTTGCCCGAGCGCGTCGGCGCGAAAGCCATGACATGCTCCGGCCCGTCATGACGCAGGTATTTTTTCTGAAACTGACCAAGGAAGACGCCTGCGGACCGAAACAACCCTGCCTTCCTTATTTCCCCCTTCAAGGCCCAGCGCGAGGAACCGTAGGTCGTCACCAACCGGCTCTGCCGTGCCCGCCACAGCGAACCGATTACCGCGGCCGCGCAGCCCATGAACCCACTGCCCGCCGCCAGCATGCCCGCCTTGTCGAACACCTCCGGCGCGTAAGCCTCGTAGAAATACCACCACTCGAACAGCTTCCACGGCTCATAAACCGGCCAGCCGAACAGCACGAACCACGGGTTGCCCAACTGCGCTTGATAGCCCAGCATGTCCGCACACCACTGCGTCGCCGCCCACACACCCAGAATGACGATGGCAAACACAATGGCGATCTGGCCGATCAGGAGTTTGGTGGGGGTCATGGCTATGGCTCCGTTCTTCGATAAGACAAACGGAGCAAGTATCGCGGGGGTGGCGAAAACCGCTTATAGCCTTTATGTACGCTGCAATGCGATGATGGTTAGCATCTTAACCTTTCCGCCTTATTCAGTCTCGTAGAATGTCAAGCGTACCAACTTGGCATTGTCTTCGACAACAAACGCCACGCTCTGTCTGGCGCGTGTGATCGCTACATAGATCTTATCGAGTTCTTTGCCCGCGTCCGCAAGCTTACCCGTGGTAAGAAATTTCTTCAGCGGCCCGTGCGGGTAGATAATGGTTCGATCGAATGTCATCCCTTTCGCCGCGCCGAAGTTCAATGGGTGTCCTATCACGTTCTTCGTTTTTCGGTTGTAGCGCAGCGTTTGGGGTCTGAACTTCTCGATATAGGACGCGACATTGCTCTTGCGCACGGCAAATACGCCATCATGTCCGGTGATATCCGTATTTTTCGATTCGGCATTTGGAGCAGCCGGATGAAACTGGTCTGCGAAGTCGCAGATGGTTTGCACACACCGATGGCTGTAGTTGTGGTATTCAAGCGCACACAGGCTGGCCTTCTCCCACTCAACAAATTTGTCGACGATCTTGGCACCGCGATACTTCTTGTTCTTCGAGGCGCTGTTCGTCGCATAGGTTGCCTGTCGATGATCTCCAACCAGGATGATCTGGACTTGCGAGCGCATCAGCAACTCGACGAGATCAAGGTCGTAGCCTGCCAGGTCCTGGCTTTCGTCGATGAAGAGCCGCTCGAAAATCTGTTCGAAGCGCTTGATAGGCGCGCCGCCTGTTTTTTGGATAACTTCGCAGGCGAATTTGGCGATCTTGTCGCTGTATATGAGTTCTGGCTTCGAAAAATAGTGACTGCGAATATTGGCCGCCCCAACGTATGGCGCGGATCGGGCATTTACGAAATGAATCCCGGCGACCCGCAAATCATAAAGGCAGTTCTGGTATGGCCGAACAAAGTGTCTCAGCAGGAACGAAAACCATGTGCCAATGGAAACATGCGGCGGAACATGGCCAAAACGGCTGTAGGTCTTCGCTTCAATTTCGTCTCGGCCGTTATTGGTATAGGTAATCATCGCGGCACGTTTTACTGGAAGGCCACAGGCATCATCAACGATCAACGTCGTTTTTCCGGAACCGGCGGATGCTACGATGATGCGATTATCCGATGGCATTCTTGATGTAATCCGGGATCGCAATCTCCTTCCCACTCTCAAAAATGGCCAAGGCGACGGGCGCTTTGTGCTTGGTCATGTAATCAAGTAACGCGACATCATCGGCAAAATTCTTTCCCAGGACCGCGTTCAGCTTGGCGCGGCCATTGGCTTTGAGGAGCTGCGGTTCAAGGGTCGGATACGCCTCATCGGGATCGAAGCAAATCTTGATGGTTGGAAGGCCCATGTAGTCTGTATACTTTTCCGTCACCGCGTCAGCATCACTGTCATTGTCGGTGACGACGCGGGCATCAACTTCGAGCAGTTTAGCGATGTCGAGAAAGCGCTTGAACGCAAGTGAATTGACCGCGATGACCTCAACACCATCTTCCAGTGGCATCTTGCCGTGGGTTTGGCTGTAGGCCTTTTGAACGATCAACTCATCGGACGGCCCCTCAACCAGTATGGATCGCGCAGACAAAACCATACGCAGCGTGTCGTGCCCTGGCAGCCGCATGAAATATTTCTTCGTTTCATCCGGCAACTCGTTAAGCGTTATGCCGGTCTTGCCGTTGAACATGAGTATGTGATCGACCCCCAGTTTGTTGAGAACGAAGCTGCTGTGCGTGGTCACAATCAACTGTTTGTCGGCTGACCTGGCGTCGATATGATTGATCAGCTTGTTGAGGTTCGCGTGAGACAGATGATTTTCAGGCTCCTCAAGTAGCAATATGTCGGTGCTCGATTCCGATTCAATCGCCAGCTTGATCTTAATGGCGTTTTGCTCACCCTTCCCGACAAGTGTGAGCGGGATATCGTCAAGATGGGGAAGAACGCCGGTTTCCCAACTGGCGCGGGTAGTAGTGTCCATCGCAACGGACAGTGTCTTGTCCGTGACCTTCCCCGTTTTGCCAGCAAGCTCCTTGTTGATTTCGGCAACGTTGTCGTCCGACAGGAAGACATCGCGCATTTTTCGGTATGAGAGTGCCAAATCCACCTTTTGCTTATCGGTGAGATAATCACGAACAATCTCCAATACATATTTGTTGGCCGCATATGTATTGGAAATGGCCGAGGGGTCGATCATTGCTGCACGGTAGGGCAGTGCCCGGCTACTCATGGGATGACCTGCAAAGCTCTGCCAGACGATCTGGTAGTACTCGATCGGAACGCCGTTCAGTTCCGCGGTATCCGCGACATACTCCTTATATTCCCCATGAAAATCAGGATCGAGAGCAATTGCAAGGCTCACGCCCGGAACGTCAGCCTTCTCGCTATTGTTCGTGCCCTTAAATTCGGCTAGCTCAGGCGTATTAGCAAAGTATAGTTCGATAAGGACCGTCGGTGGCGGCTGTGGCTTGCCGTCCTTATGGGACTGGACGAACTCCTGCACAGCACCAGCGTTCAGAAGAAACGGATGCAATTCCTGTAATGCTGACCGCCTGTTAAGTTGACATCTGAGGGCGAGGTTTATGGCCTCCAAGAGTGTGGATTTTCCGGTTTCGTTGTCGCCGACAATTACGTTGAGCGTGGGCTGTAGAGCCACGTCAGCATCCCGGAGCGCCCTATAATTCTTCACGATCACACGTTCTATCGTCATTATTCCACTACTTCGTTATTGTTTCCCGCAAGCTATGAACCTTCACCGTCGGACAAACCTGGCGCGCAATCTCACAAAGATGCTGGTGGTGCGTGAGATAGATGACCTGTCCCGTCGCCGCCATTTCCGTGAACAGACGGAAAGCTTCCTCCGCGCGGAAGTCATCGAAGGTCTCCATGATGTCGTCGGCGATAAACGGAACCGGGCTTCTGGTTTTGGCGAACTCGAAATAACCGGCAACGCGCAGGGCGAGATAAAGCTGGAAGCGCGTTCCCTTGGACATTTCCGTCGCCAGTTTGGAACCCTTGTCTGAGCCGATGGCGACCAGAACCTCGCTGTCCTTATCCGGCTGTGTCGTTAGGCTGGTATAGCGGCCCCGGCTGATCGTACGCAGGGCCTCGGAAGCACGCGCCATCATGGAGCTGCGGTGCTGCTCTCGGTAGAGGCGCAACGCCTGTTCGGTCGCAATGGTACCGGCGCGCAGTCGCATGTAACGTCTTGCGCCTTCCTCTAATTCCAGCAGGACCGTGTGCTGCTGTTCCTCGATTTCCGCGACTTTGGCGTCACCGCCAATGGCATCGATCTGCTTTTCAGCATCTTTATAGGCAGCGTAGGAATCGCGCCACTCCTCCTCATGGACCCCGGCTTGCGTCGTAATCTCAGCGAGTTCTGTTTCCAGCGCGGTCTGATCCAGATGATCGAGGGCAGATTCCGCCGCCTCAAAACTGGTAAGCCGCAACGCATCGAGGATCTCTTGCATTTCCTCCGTAGCTTGCCCGCTCAAACCCTCTCTATTGGCGATCTGAGCGAGTTTTGCAGATACCTCGGCAAATGTAGACACCCCGAAATATTTGGTCATTTCCTGCTTACGGCGATCAAGGGCTAGCTTGTCAGCCTTCAATTTCCGCGCTGTGGCCTGAGCTGTTTCAAGGCGCTGCGCCTCCTTGGCCTTCTCGGTACGGTCGGCTTCGGCCTTACGAATGCGTTCATCAATTTCCCGTACCAGGTCCATGACGGCTGCGGACTCCGGCGAAGCAATAGCCAATTCACTCGCCAGTGAAGTCACTGCATCCCTGAACGCGGCCTGATCGTCCTTCATTTTGGCGATCCGATCAGCAAGTGTCGCCTTTTCTTTCAGGGCGGATTCCAATTCAGCGATCACCGTGAGAATGCCCCGCACTTCGGCAATCATCGGTGCCGCACCACGCTCGTTGAGCCAACAATCCGCGCAGATTTGTTTCCAGTCGGCATCCCACGCAAGTTTTTCAGATTCGGCTCGCTCAAACGCGCGTTCGCGGATGCTGACATCGCGCCCGCGCTCTTCCCACGCTGAGCGCAGGCGTTTCAATTCCGCCTCATGATCGAGCGCAGTCTGGGCCGTTGCGGCCAGCGTCGCTTCCTCGGCGTCACGAGCAAAGGATAGCTTCAAGGCACTCAGCGCAGTAGTGAGACGTTCCCTGATGGAATCGGCATCATTCTGCGCTGCCTTTAAATCCAGTGTCGCCGTTCGTAGCTCTCCCCGTGCCTCCAACGCCTTCTCACGACAGATCAGCCAAGCCTCAAGATGCTGCAAAGTCCAATCGGACGGCAAGTCAAGTGAAAGGGCACTGATCGCTTCCGCAATTTGGCCTGTCAACTCTTGGGCATCTGCAAGCGCCTTGGCATGTAGTTCCTCGGCACGGGCGAGGTCAGACTGTTCAAGCTTGAGCGCCTTGGCTGTTTCATGAAGCTGGGCCAGTTCCTTCACATGGCCGAAGCGCCGAGCCACAATCCCATCATCACGATGCAACGCATCCTCAAATCGTTCGGCGGAACTGGCATCGAGGTGGTTTCGATGTTCCGCCCATGCATGATCACGTTCCGCCCTGATCAGCGCCGCGTCCTGGTCGGTGACAATTCCGGTCACACTGCTCATAGCGTCCTGCTGCGCCGACAGCCGCACTCCTTCGCTTTTTAGCCGTTCTATTTCTCCAGACTGCTGATCGATCCGCTTCTCAATGGCTTGCCCGGACGTCTTCCAACGCTGGAGAGCGTCCGCGCCAGGAACGGGCATGGCAACCAGTTGGTCAGCTTCCCCTCGCCAGGGTGTCAGGGTGGCCAGACAGTCATCGAGCTTCGCCTGCGCATCTTGGCTCGCACGTTCCGCAAGACGTTGCCTGGCGGCATGGTCGCTCGCCCGCAGCGCTGTAAGCGCCTCCTTGAGCGTCGCGATGTACGTTTCGTTCCCCGTATTCCCTGTTTGGGCGCCGTCACCCAATTTGGCTCTGGCGTCATTCAAGCGGTTCTTCGCCTCGGACAATTCTTCGCGCGCCGTGCTCAACTTCGCATCAATGCCTGAATGGGACTCGATCAGTTCACGCAGGCGTGCCACTGTCGATACCGGCAGGATAAGGCGCGCCGGATTTGTCTCTCCCCCCTGTTCAACCTGACGCAGGTGAAGGGAGATGGCGGTATCGAGATCCTGTAATTTTTGGCGACGATCAGGCAGGTCCTTTTCGGCAGTCATATGCCGCGCCCTGAGAGACGCAATCTCTTCCAACCTATCCGCCAGACGCAATGCAGCATCATCAACGGTTATGGCATCCACGTTGGATGTCAGGCGTTCGACCTCATCCGCATTCAACAGGAACTGCGTTTCAAGCTTGATCTCTTCCTCGCGCAAAGCAGGCAGTTCTTCTGCCCAGCCTGTCGGCGCATCGGGAATTGCGTCGAGCGGCGAAATCTGTTCTCGAATGGAACGCAATTTTGCAAGGCGGGGACGCGCGTTCAAAAGACGCTGAATTTCGTCCTTGCGTGCCTGAAGTTTGCTGCGGCTCCTGCTCGTTTCGTCATACAACGCTTTCGTGCGCTTGACCGTCTCCGCCAGTTCGGCATGTTTCGATGCCTGCGTATCGAACTGGTCTTTTTCCTGTTTCAACCGGTCCAATTCATTCTTTAAGTCGTGCAGTTGCCCGCTACGCGCGTGAAACTTGTAAAAACCATCGGCTTCCGAATGAAACTCTTCGATCTTGCGGCTGAGGTCAGCGATGCCGCTGCTTCCAGAGAACAAGAGTTGACCGAGTTCTCCTTTGGCTTTCAGGATGCTTTCGCCACCTTGCTCCAGCGTGTCATCATCGAGCGAGAACATGGTGCGGTATGCTTCGCGGTCAATGCCGCCAAACTCACCAAGGATTGCGCTTTCAGCAATGGGCTGCTCATGCACATCGAGAAGACTGTTTTGCGGTTTCTTGATTCGCACGAATTCACGTACACTACCGGAGAACTCCAGCGCACCACTAATCCGCATCGTTGGATAGGGGTGGAGGAAGCCATACGGGCTCTGCATCCGTATCCCGTAAAGAAGGTCCAGCCATGCGGCGAACAAGGTGGATTTTCCCGTTTCATTGGGACCGTAGACGATATGCAAATCAGGCGTGTCCGGTACGCGCTCGCCGAAATCGATGCTGTGATCCGTGAATATGCCATAGCGGGTCAGGTCAAGGCGGCTCAATCGCATCAGGTATGATCGCCTTTCTCACCTGCATGAAGGCGGGCGAGCACATCCTCCATGCCCTCCTGCGCCAGAAGCGCCAAGCTGTCTTTGAAAGACTCTTCGTCAGAGCCAAATATGTCGCGGCATTCCCCCGGCAGTTTCCTTCGCAATTCATCGGCCATGGTGATCAATTCAGCTCGGAATGCATCCGAGCCAATGACACCGTCTGTAATTAAACCCCGCAATTCCAGGAGAGGATCGGACGATCCTTCATTGGCGGCGCTTGGTGTCTGGCAGGATGTCTCCAGCTTCTCAACCCAGCAGCCGCCGATGACCGAAGCTCGGTCCTGAGCCTCCGCTGTGAGAAGATCAATGTCCCGTCGGATGCGCCAAGCAAGAGGCGTTTCGCCCGTGAAATGCAAACGCGCCACCAAATGTTCGGCAGCAATCCCGTGTCGGGCTTGTTCCAAAGAACGGCCAATGAGAGCGGCGAGTTCTCCCCAATTTTCAATCCCTGTTGCATCGACATGGGCGCGCTCGAATTGCGCCAAGCTGGTGAACCGTTCTTCGATCTGGATCGTGCGGTCATCCTGAATGGTCACCAGCGTTACGGATTTGCCTCCGGACTCGCCCATATCCCGCCCCTGCGGTATGCCCGGCATAACGATCGTGCATGGACCTTCCTCGACCATCCGCTTGTGTACATGGCCGAGCGCCCAATAGTGAAAGCCGGTTCCTTTCAGGTCGGCGAGACTGCATGGGGCATATGGGTCGTGTCCTGGCGCGCCCGCCAAACTGGTGTGCATGAGACCGATATTCACCGCATCATCGACCACCGGTTTGTATTTGCCAACCAGGCTTTCGGGAGCATGCGGTTGGGTGAAGCTCAGGCCATGGATCACAACAGGGAAAGCCCCGGCTTCCCGCTCCACGGATACAGCCTCAGCCCGGCCGCCGAAGACCTTCACGGAATCAGGGAAAACCAGCTCCTTGGTGATGCGGGATGAGGCATCGTGATTGCCGCGGATGATGAATGCCTGGATGCCTGCCTCGGAGAGCCGTCGAAGTTGCTCGGCCAGAAAACGTGCCGTCTTCATGGACGTCTGATCGCCGTCATAGAGATCGCCAGCCAGAAGAAGGGCGTCTACCCGCTCTTCAAGGCACAGATCAATGATGCGCACAAAAGCGCGCCGCGTGGCGTTGCCGATCAGCGAGGCCAAATCAGGATCGCGCAAAGCGAGTGAGCGCAGCGGAGAATCCAGATGAACATCCGCCGAATGAATGAAGCGATATGCGGCGATAACCCCCTCCAGTATAAAAAAGATTTTAATAATACGAATACAGGAACCGACACGAAGGTTCCAGAATTCTATTTACCGTCGCGTGCATATTTCGAAACGCACTCATGAAATCCCCGGCCCGCGTTGTCGTCCTATGGTCCAGGAGATGGTATCGCCGCGCATGACGCCTGAGACGTGCTGACCGATATGGCGATCGAGGACGGAGCGCCAGGGGACGAGGGTGAACTCGCGGGATTTTTCGATGACGGCGTATTTGCCGCTGGCGAGTTCGACCGCGCGGCGGAGAGTCCCTTCGACGGGTTCGCCGTGGCGGGTCTCAACATAGGCACGGCCGAGTTGATCGGAAAGCTGTCCGGCAACGCGGGTGAGTTCACGGCGGCGCAGGGTGGTGAGCATGTTGGCACGATAGATTGTGCTGCCCTGCTCTTCGCGCGCCAGACCTTCGGCGATCAGCCATTGGCGGCGACGGGATTGGGCCTCACGCAACTCACGGCCGAAACCGGAATCGCGGGTGGGCTCAAACGTGTCAGCGATCAGTTCGCGGTCGAGCCAGGTCGCTCCATCGGAACCCACCTGTTGTTCCAGTGAAAGATGGGATAGCTTTTCGACGATGACCGGCGCGGCCTTGGCCTGCCCGCGTTCATATTCCGTCACGCGATCGAGATGATCGGGCGCAATGACCCAAGTGCCGTTTGGCTCGCGCTCGATTTTGCCGGTGGTGCGGCGGATGGCCTCCAGCCGTCGAACATGGGTTTCAGCAAAACTCTCGGTGGCGCGGGGATCGTGCTGCAAGTGGATGTCGATATTATAACGCCCGCCATTGGCGGCGGCGACCTCAGTGACGGTGCGATCCACCTTACGCGGCTCGATACTTTTGGACGCAACGCGGATGATATTGCCTTCGGGCGTCGGCTCGGTCGCCTCGCCTTTGCCGATGTCGATATAATGGGCGCGGCCATCCACGCCATCGACGATCAGGTAATGCCGGTCGTTGATCTCATCAGACAGCCCGCGCGCCATCACGCGCCCAGTGACAGGTTTGGTATGCGGATCGGTGGGATCATGGATGACGTAATCGGCAGGACTGCGGGCGACGTCTCGGTCCCCCATTTCGCGGTGCAGGGTCTTGATGATATCGCCGCGCTCGCCCATGCGGCGCAGCGTATCCTCCAGCCCCTCTTCCAATCGCCATCCACCGGGGCGGAGTTCCTCGGCGAGGCCAAGGCGTGCGAGCTTCTTCAATCGACCCGCCCGCAATGTCTGCTGGAAAGCGTTGCGGTCGATAACGGAAACGATGCCGTTCTCGTCCATTTCGCGCATGAGGCGGCGGTCGATGCTGGTCAGGCGCTCCTGCTCAACTTCATGGCGCAGCCGGTTCTCGATCTCGCGATCCGTGCGCGGCCCAAGATCGAGGCTGATCAGTTCCGCGGCGCGCTCGCGCATGCCGGTGGTGATATAGTCGCGGGCGATGATTAGATCGTGGCCTTTGTCATCACGCCCGCGCAGCATGATATGCGTGTGCGGATGGCCGGTGTTGAAATGATCAACCGCCACCCAGTCGAGCTTCGTTCCAAGGTCTTCTTCCATCTGCACCATCAAACGGCGGGTCAGCGGTTTCAGGTCTTCATAATCTGCGCCATCCTCAGGCGCGACGATGAATCGGAATTGATGCCGATCACCATCGGCGCGTTCGAGAAATGCTTTACCATCGGCTTCGGTCTCCAGCGCATTGTATAGCTGACCCGGCTCGCCCTCACGGGTCACACCGTCGCGCTGGATATAGCGCAGATGCGCCTTGGCCCCGTTCATCCCTTTGCCGGCCAGTTTAACAATGCGGGATTTGATGATGACCCGGCGCTGACGAAAGGCGGCATAGCGGTCACGGCTGGCCAGCACGCGGCCAACGCCCGCGCCGCGCCCGATACGACTGCCGCTGAAGTTCGATTTGCCGCCACCGCCACGGGCGAGGTTCGACGCGGCCAGAACCTGATGCAGAAATTTACGTCCGCTTTTGGAGCCGCGCGAGCGGATCTTGCCAAGCTTTGGTTTGAAATCATCATCGTCAGACATGGGACGCCTCATCAAACATGGTGTCAAAGATAATGAGGAAAATCAGGGCGTTGCCGAAGGGCTGGCACCACGACAAGGCGCATGGCACCATCCGCCCTCCCGAAAAAACAATGTGCAGACAAAGGCTTACCATTTGCGATGCTCGCGGATGGTGCCGCTGCTTTATCTTGCCTTACGCGGCTTTGATCATCCCCCCTGCGACCATCCACGATGACATGCGACCGATCGTCCACCGAGGCAGGAAGCCCGGCAGCGGCAAGGCCGTGCCGCCGGGCGAAAATCAGGCTGAAAACCGAAATGAAAATCGACATTTTCATCTCACTTCTCTTTCGGTTTTTGGGGGGAAAGCGGCACGAAAAGTTCGCCATTTCGCGCGGCATTTTCGCTGTTTTCACCCGTTGAAATCGGGAAAAACAGCCGTGCATCGAAGGCGATTTGCGGCGCATCTTGTGCGGACGACGGGCCGGTTTTTGCATTCGTGACGACGGTTTCCGGCATACCAGCAAGCGCCTTTTCGATGCCGGCGACATAGGCGCGGGTCTCGGCAGGAAGCGGCTTCCCAGTACGCAAATACTCCGCGTAACGCCCAGGTCCGGCATTGTAAGCGGCGAAGAGACCGGGACTGCCGAAGCGCTCATACATGGCCTTGAGATAGGCGGTTCCTGCCAGAATATTGGTGCGCGGATCGTAAGGATCGGTGCCCAATCCGTGCTGCTCTCGCAGCTCGTCCCAGGTGCCGGGCATGAGCTGCATCAGGCCCATCGCACCCCTGGGCGAAACAGCGCGCGGATCGCCATTGCTCTCGGCTATGATGACGGCGCGCACCCAGCTTTCGGGGATAGAAAAGCGTTGCGCAGCTTCTTTGATATGCGCCTGGAACTGGTCGAGAGGTGCGGCATGGGCGGGGACGATGATGGCCGCAGTCGCGATGATGAGGGGCGTTATTCGGTACATAACGGTGCGAGCCTCCCGATGATCTGCGCGCGCGGGACCGGCCCGAAATAGCGGCTGTCGAAGGAATCGGCAGGCTTAAGGAGCAGGAAGATCTCATCCGCTTCGAGTGCGCGGCACTCGTTCCAGCGCGGCATGGGGCGGCCTTCGCGGTCGACTTCAAGCCGGGGCGCGGCGATCTCGCCGTTGATGATGATCGCGCCGTCAAAGACGCAAACGTCATCGCCCGCGACAGCGGCGATGCGCTTGATCAGTGGCACGCCAAGGGGCAAATAGCGGCGTTCGGCGGCCAGTTTGGCGATGGATTTTGGCGGAGAGATAAGCACGAGGTCGCCGCGTTTTGGCGCGCCGGATACGACGCGATAAAGGCCGATTGGCGCGCTGGCAGAGGCGTTCCAGACCAGACGCGGCGCGTGGGCAATGGCAGAAATTCCGATCAGCGCGACGCCAGAAACAGCGACGAGAAGGGCGGCAAGGGCAGTTTTTTTCATCACTGCGCCCCGTCCGATGTGGAGGATTGCCGCCGCCCTTCCGACCAGTCATCGAGGTCGGCGATGTGGTAACGCACATAGCGGCCATGCTTGCGAAAGCGCGGGCCATTGCCGGTGAGCCGCATCTTTTCCAAGGTGCGGAATGAGAGGCTGAGGTAATGCGCGGCCTCTCTCGTGGTGAGAAACGGGCTGCCCTTTTTGGCCTCGCTCGCCCGTGATTGATCGTCTTGCATCGTTAGCTCCTTTCGACGTGAATGGGCTAAGGATGGCGAACAAGGGCGCGTCACGGGACGCTCGAAAAACGGGGGGTATCGAAAACGAGCCCCCTCTTTCGTTGCTCTTTTCGCTCACGCGAAAGTGGCGGCGCGCGACACGGCGTTCGTCGAAGAAAGCGCGCGGAAAGAAGGGGCGCTATGCCCCTTCCGCTTCCTTCATCGCAGTGAGCTGGGCCTGCAATTCGGCGGTCTTGGCGCGGTTCCATGCGCGCTCATCTGCGGGCAGTCCCCCGCGCAATTCGATGTCCAAGAGTTCGATCCAGATGGCGATATCGATGCGTGACATGGTGAAAATCTCCTGATGATTGAGCCGTTCTCCCGTCGAGAACGCGCCCAGCGGTCATCCGGATAGCGAGGGTCAAGGCCGCGTCAGCGCCGCGAAGCGGGGCGTGGGGGAGCCGAAATGCGAGAGCATTTTGGGGGTACCGCGCAGCCTTGAGGCTCGCGTTTGGCCGGGTGGCATCCTGAATAAATCGAGACGGAAAGCCCGTTGCCGCAGGCAACTCCGCATCAATTCCGTCTGCCCAGCACGCGCGAAAGCATGAGAAAAGCCCCACCACGGTCGAGCCGCAGCGGGGCTTTGATGAGGGCGGGATCAGCGGTCGCGCGGCTCCCAGAGGGCGATATGGGTGGTGCCGTCTTCGCCGGGTTGTTCCAGCTTGACGAGGCGGGCGCGCACCCAGTTGGGGCCAAATTCCGGCGCGCCGATCTTGAGGTTGAGGTAGGTCTCGCCGCTCGATTTGGCGACCTGGCTCCAGCCGGCGCCGACTTCGTAGCGGTTGCCATTGCCGGCATAGACGCGATGATCGGGGGCGTTTTCGCTCATCTTGTCCACGGGGACGATGACGAGGCTGGCGGTGACGTTGAGGGTTTTAAGCGTGCCGGTGAAGCTGCCGTCCGCGGATTTGGTGAAAGCGCCAAGGGTGATAGCCATGATAAGTCTCCTATGCTGTTAATCGCGGGACCATCCCTGCGATGTCACCAGCGAAAAGACCGCAAAGGCGGGCGGTTCACCTGTAAGGGCGAAGCAAAGCGGAGCACCCGCCGGGCGGGGAAATTTGCCTCGCGAGGAATGGCCGCAGGCCAGGGGAAATTTTTCCGACCGAAGGGTTGAACGGTCCGGCGCGGGATTTAAGCGACAAAGACATGCAGGGATTGGTCCTCGATGAATGGCGCGGCAAGGAGACGAATGGCCTGTCGCCCGCTGCTTTCACCGCCCTGTCTGACGGCTTTGCCGATTACTCGAATCTCCGCCACCGCCCGTCGGATCGGCATTCTTCCGTGCAAGGATGAGCGAAAACGCCCCTTCCTCGCCCTAAATGCCGGTGGCACGATACGGAGAATGAAGCCGGATATGCCATGGCAAACACGCGGCAAAGACCGCCGCAATCCTCATTCGCCGCGCTATTTCGACCCCAGATGCGCCGCCCAAGCCCAAGCTGGGCACGCCCGCAAGACAACCCACCACACAGCCCACAGGAATCATCGCACAGCCATTCCCACCCCGTCCCGGCCTCACCAGATCAATTGGGCACGGGACTTTTCAGGGAGGAAGCAGCGACCCGCCGCCCGCCCGTGAACGCGGGCAATAGCGCCAGGGATGGAAACCCGAAGGGCCGAAACCGCACAGCGGGTTCGGTTCATGACAGCCCGGCGCGCGGGGCTCGCCCCCGCGCGGGTGCCAGATTCAAAATCACCAGTGCGACAGTGGTGGTTGGCCCAAATCAATCCTCGGCCACAGATCCGATCTGCAGAACCAGTAATCCTACCGTTTGACGCCTTCCGGCCAGACTACAATGACTTCGATGCCGCGTTCGCGAGCATAGCGTACGACATCGCCGGTGCCACCCTTTCCCTGAGCATCATCACCGTCCCAGACAGCAATCAACCTGTCTGATCGATCAACCACATGTTGTCCTGCATCGAGGAAAGCGTCTTCGGACGGGCTGTTGTGGTCGAGTTGTTCAATGATCGCAGCCAAGACCAGTAACTCGCGATATCCTTCCCGCGCCTCGTCATCCTGAAAGGCGGCTTCGTAGTCCGCGCTAGGTATGATGGCGTGAATGGAGCCACCCATACGCAGAACGATCCGCGCGAAAAGCTGGTCTGCACCGGCGGCGAGCGACGAAACCCCGACCAAGTCGGCAGCATTGTCCCGAAGAGCTTGTTCGATGCCGGCTTCAATGAACGCCACAACCTTCGGCGGGATCGATTGATGTCCGGTCACTCCCACACGCATTACAGACGCCCCTGACGCGCCTGGCGATGATAATGCTTTCCGAGCGGCGTCAGGCGACAGGCTTGGCTCTGCATGGCCGCAAAATACATATGTTCAGCGCCAATAGGCTGAACCAGCTTCGCAGCAACGCATTTCTGCAGGATCGCAAAAACCTCCTGATGCTCTGGATGCGGCGGATCGGCATCCGGTTCATACGACGAGTCGAGCGGAAAGTCGGCGTCGGGATCGGGAAAAAATTCAGGTAGTCGCCTCAGATTTTCGAGAGGCACGGCTTGCGAACACATTCGCAATTCGTGCAGCCGATCAACATTTGCCTTGAATGTCGGGCGCTGATCCCAAGGACCAAACGACTCCGATAGGTAGGCGTACACGCCAGCTAACGTGACCTTGCCAAGTACATCGGCTGCGCCACCGTCAAGCGCCCCGCAAAGAAAGAATGAGAATTTTCCGCGTCCATCCGGCGTTTCTGCGGCGGGTTGGTCGTTGCGTGCCGCTGCCAATATTGTCACGCCACTGCGGAGTGTGGCCACATCATTTCCGAGTTGCGGGACGCCGCCTGCACCGCCTGCGAAACAGCAATCCAGAATGATGATGACTTCGGGGACGTTTGAGCCCTGAACTTTTCCGAGGATCGTTGAGAGAGGAAGACCTGCTTCAGCGTTCGTGCCATCCTGTGTTACCAGATGCACGTCATTACGGGCCGCGTCTCCATGTCCGGCAAAATAGAAAAGCGCAACGTTCGCTCCGGGAGCGAGCAATGCGTCGACTGCTTGGATCATCGACTGGCGATCAACGCGATCATGATCACTCGTGCGTGTCTGACAGTCGAAATTCGGCGAGCCATCCTCATTGCGGGTCAAAAGCTGCGACAGCGCATGCACATCGTTCACGCAACCGTTCAGCCCGTTGAACCGGTCATAGTCGTCGACCCCGATGAGCAGCGCCCGTTTCATGACGATCAAAGGCTATTGATGAAGGCGGCTATACCATCCCACGTCCAAGGAATGATGCCGTGCCCTGCCAATACATCGGGCTTCGTCCGGTCATCCTTGTAGGCCCACAGGCCGATCAGTTTTTTGCCTTCTTCCTTGGCGCAATTGATTTCCCATTTCTCACCGGTTGATGTCAGTGTGTTTTTGCTGACCAGTGCGATTACGCCGTCGGAACGGCGAATGCGCGTGCGGACGCGCTCCTTCCAACCGCTGTCGTAAGGCTCTTTCACAGACATATCGACATACTCGAAGGGTGAGTCGGTATTGAGCGATTGTCCTTTGAGAAAATCGCGCTGACGTTCATCTTCAATTGCAAAAGCAATAAATATCGTCTTTTTGGCCATGCTTGCCCCCGTTATTCTGATCAACCAAAGTCTAACAGGGTCGCGCTTCAATAGCGAGAACTGCCGAGACATTCCTATCCCTTGGTTTGGCAGATACGGATGCGCGTAGCCAACAGATGCTCGACTTGATTCTCGTATCCGACATGCTTTGGTGTGGCTATCTCGATGGTTGGATTTCGGGAGCGACTTGGCGTGGCGAACCAAGATATCATAAGCGTGCTTTACCGCCATGCCCGCTCGGCTGCTTTTCGCAGGTTAGCTTTCTGGTCTCCCAAGGAGCAGACGTATTTGCACATCCTCGCAATAGATGCTGACCACGAGGTGTGCTCATTAAGAACGGCGCATCAAGCGCCGCCCTCACATTGCCACACCTTGATCCCAATTTTCCGCGCTTTATCGGCGAGGTTTTGGGAGATACCGGAACCGGGAAAGGCGATGACGCCAATGGGGAGCGCGTCAAGCATCTGATCGTTGCGTTTGAACGGGGCGGCGTTCTTAAAGCGAGTCCAGTCGGGCTTGAAAACGATCTGCGCCACTTTGCGGTTATCGGCCCAGCAAGCGGCGATTTTCTCGGCCCCTTTGGGCGAGCCGCCATGGATCAGCACCATGTCGGAATGCTTGCTGTATGCCTTATCGAGGGCATCCCAGATGCGGGCGTGATCGTTGCAATCCATGCCGCCGGTGAAGGCAATGCGGGGGCCGGTGGGCAGCAGCGGCTCAATCTCGGCCTTGCGTTTGGCGGCTATAAAATCGCGGCTGTCGATCATGCTCGCCGTCATCGTCTGGCGATTGGCCATCGAGCCGGAACGCGGTTTCCAGGCGGAGAAGGTGTATTTCTCGAACCATGATGCGCCGATCTCGCGGAAGGCTTCGAACGCATTGCGGCGCTCGATGATCGAGATGCCCTGCGCCGTCATTCGCTCCAGCTCGACGGATTTGACCTCCGAGCCGTCTTGCTCCCGCTGCATCCGGCGCTGCGCCTGCTCGTTGTCGTCGAGGGCGCGGTCAAGGTTGGCGATCTTGCGGTGGAAGATATTGACGAGGTTCCAGAGCACATCATCGAGGTCGTCTTCCAGCCGCGTATCAGCCATGAGTGCGGTCAGGGATTCGAATGCGTTTTCGATCTCCTGTTCGGCGCGGGCGGCTTCGGGCAGCGGGCGTGGATCGGGATCATCAGCGTGCGGGCGATAGCCATACATCTGCAACTCATCGAGCAGATGGGCGGTTGGCAATGATGTGTGATGCGGCTCGTCGTCGAAGGGTTCGAGGAAGGGGTTATGAAGCGTCATGGCGGGGTCTCCCGTATTGCGAGGCCGCGCCACCCGCGGCCTTTCCGGGGATCGTCCGCCAGCGCCGCAAAGCGGGTTTGCACCCGTCAGGGCCGCAACGCAGTGGAGGACGGCGCAGCCGTTGCAAAGCCGATTGGCGCTGGCAGATGCCCCTTTTGGAAAGGCCGGGGCGCGGCCCCTTTGCGAACGGTGAGGCTTGCCGGAATGCTTACCCCGTCACGGCCCGATGGCGAAACCATCATGCGCATTGCCGCCCATTGTGAATGAGGAAATGACCATCGTCCGGGGCGAGTTGCTCCCCGATCCAGCCTCGCAGACGATCCGGACCGAGGGTAAGGAGATCAGCGTTGAAATCCTCCGCCCGTGGGACAAGTTCGCGGATATCAAGATCGACCGCTCTGGAGCGCAGCTTTTTCAGCGCAATTCGCCCGGCCTGATCGTTATCGCGCGCGACATAGAGCTGGCGCAGCGTTGACGGCAGGTTCAGGGCGGCAAGGTGCGCGGCCGACAGTGCAGCGATGACCGGCATGGCAGGCATGATCATCTTGAGCGCCAGGGCGGTCTCTAACCCTTCCGCCGCCAGCATGGTGTCGGTGACAGTTCCGAAGCGAACCCCGTTTCCGGCGAGATGCCCCAACGCTCGGCGCGGCTGATCGACCGGCGCTTTGCCGCCAGAAGGATCGAGCCAGGTACGATGCACACCGGTCACGTTGCCTTTACCATCGGTCACGGCGGCAATGAGCGCGGGCCATTCCTGACGCCCGGAGGGCGCACGATAGAAGCATCGGGGGTGGAAACGCAGGGCGGAAATATCCGAGGGCAAAGCAATACCGCGCTGGCAGAGATAGGCTTCCGCAAGTGTGCCCCGGATCGAACCCGACGCGGCAAACAGCCGGCGCGCAGCGTCCGAAGTGCCGGGCGGTGCGGGTGCCTCTGATCGCCTTGCCGGCACAATCGGCAGACGCAGAAACGCCCGCGCCTCATCACATGCCGCACGGAAATCAAGGTTGCGGTTGGCCATGATGAGATCGAGCAGATCGCCGTGCGTGCCATCGGCTCCGTCCGTCCACTTTCCGGCGCGATCACCGAAAAGCTGGACATAGAGACTGCGGCCCGGCGTGCCATGCACATCACCGCAGAGCCAATAGCGACCCTGACGACGGCCTTTGGGGAGATAATTGCGGCACACGACCTCAGCATTCTGCCCGAGACCGCGCGCCAGATCGGAAGCGCTCGACATGGTTCACCCCCTTTCCGCGATTTGCGTCAGCGCCCAGCGGTCGAGCAGGCTTTCGAAAATCACCTGCCCCCGATCGCCGACCGGCACGAACAGCCGCAGCTTCCAGTTGATGATCTCCGACATCAGCCCGCGCGCCTTCAGCGCCTCGACCAGACCGGAGGTGAAGCCGCTCAGCTCAACGCGGTGTTCATTCATCACCCGCACGCGGCGCAGTGACAGGCCATCGGCGAGATGGGCCGTGACCTTGCCGTCCATAATGAGCCCCCAGGCGTCTTCGTTTGAGATTTTCGGCGCGTCGATGCCGAGATTGCGGCAGACGGCCTCCATCTCGATTTGCGACAACATGCGCCCGATCACCCGCTCGTCATCGTCGGTTTGCAGCCGATAAACACGGGCGTTGCTTTCCGGCAGGCGCCGCCAGATCGGCAACAACAATCCCGTCACCAGATGGAACGTGCTGTTCGAAAATTCGGGAATTCCAGCGACCTCGGCATTCCAGACCTCGGCGAATTCTGCTTCGTCAGTTTCCTTCCAGTGACTGGAAGCGAAATCTTCGACGCTTATCGTGTCGCGCTGCATGGGCCGCACCAGACGAAAACGCTGCTGCATGCTGCCATCATCAAGCATCAGGCTGGTCGCCGAAGTCATGACCGCCGCGCGGTGCGAGCGTTCATTGACCAGCAATTTGCCATCACGAATGGCCAATGCGTCATCGACGGACATCGGCCTGTTGCGGTCCTTGCGCTCAATCGTGAAGAGCCGGGTTTCCGCACCACTGTCATGTTTCCACACGGTGCGCCGGTCGGTGACGATCAGGCTCTCGGCACGGATGGTCTCCAGCCCGGCGTCATGCATGCCCGCCGCGATCGCGGCTTCGATGCGGGCGTTCAAGAGTTCCTCGAAGGCCGCGAACAGGCTGTTCTGCATAACGATGGGCAGTGCCAGCAGCCGATTGAGGAAGGTGGTGATTAGTGGAAGGTCTTCTTTCAGCGTGCCGCCCTCGAAGGTCAGCGACAGGCCGGTTGCTTCTTCAAAGCGCGTGAGCGAACAGCCCTCGATGCCGCCCTGTGCCAACAACATATAGAATTGCCGCAAAGCCGCCCTGGCCTGGTCGCCTTCGAGATTATCTTCGGCGCGGAACAGGCCCTGACCGCCGGTCTGGCGCTGGCCGCGCGTGATCGCGCCCAGCGTGTCGAGGCGGCGGGCGATGGTGGATAAGAAGCGCTTTTCGGCCTTCACATCCGTCGCGATGGGCCGGAACAGCGGCGGCTGCGCCTGATTGGTGCGGTTAGAGCGCCCAAGCCCCTGAATGGCAGCATCGGCCTTCCATCCCGCTTCCAGGAGATAGTGCACCCGCAGGCGTTGGTTCTTCGCACCCCGGTCAGCATGATAACTGCGCCCGGTGCCACCGGCGTCGGAGAAGACCAGTATGCGTTTATCGTCATCCATGAAGGCTTGGGTTTCGGAGAGGTTCGCCGAGGGCGGACGGCTTTCGACACAAAGCCGTTCGTCTTTCCTGACAATACGGCGTGACCGCCCCGTCACCTCGGCGACCTTGTCCGTCCCGAAATGCTGGATGATCTGGTCGAGGGCACCCGGCACCGGATCGAGTGTCGCGAGTTGCTCGATCATCCGATCACGGGCCGCCAATGCCGCCTTGCATTGAATCGGATTTCCCTCGGCATCGAACGCGGGGCGCGAACGCAGATTGCCTTCATCATCCGTGTAGGATTCAAACAATTGCGTCGGGAAGGAATGCTGCAAGTAGGAGCCGACGACCTCGCGCGGGCTGAGGTCGATGGTCAGGTCATGCCATTCCTCGGCGGGGATGTCGGCGAGTTTGCGTTCCATCACCGCTTCGCCGGTGGAGACAAGCTGGATCACCGGTGCATGACCATCGGCGATGTCGCGCTCGATGCTTTTGATCAGCGTCACCACCTTCATGCCGGTGATCAGGCCATTGAAGAACCGCTGCTTCGCCCCCTCGAATGCGGATTTGGCCGCCGACTTCGCCTGACCGTTCAATGTCCGGCTTTCGCCGGTGACGTTTGTGGCTTCCAGCGCCTCATTCAGATTGTTATGGATCACCTGAAACGCGGTGGCATAGGCGTCATAGATCGCCACCTGCTCCGGTGTCAGGGCGTGCTCGACGATCTCGACCTCGACACCTTCGTATGACAGCGACCGCGCGGTATAGAGCCCGAGCGCCTTCACGTCGCGCGACATCACCTCCATCGCCGCAACACCGCCCGCTTCAACGGCCTGAACAAACTCGCCCCTGTTCGCAAAAGGGAAATCCTCGCCACCCCACAGGCCGAGCCGTTCGGCATAGGCGAGATTGCGCACGTCGGTCGCGCCGGTCGCCGACACATAGACCACGCGGGCATCCGGCACAGCGCGCTGCAATCGCAGCCCGGCGCGGCCCTGCTGCGACGGCGCGACATCGCCGCGCTCGCCCTTGCCGCCGGCGGCATTGGCCATGGCATGGGCTTCGTCGAAAATGATGGCGCCATCAAAGTCATGGCCAAGCCAGTCGATAATCTGCTGAAGGCGTGAGGCTTTCCCTTCGCGCTCGGCGGAGCGCAAGGTGGCATAGGTGACGAACAGGATGCCTTCGGACAGGCGGATCGGCGTGCCCTGCTTGAAGCGCGACAACGGCTGGACCAGCAGCTTTTCCATGCCGAGCGCCGACCAGTCACGCTGTGCGTCTTCCAAGAGCTTGTCGGACCGGCTGAGCCAGACCGCCTTGCGGCGGCCCTTGATCCAGTTGTCGAGGATGATGCCCGCGACCTGCCGCCCCTTGCCGCAACCGGTGCCATCACCAAGGAACCAACCGCGCCGAAAGCAAACGGCGTTTTCGGCGTCGTCAGCCGCGGCATGAATATTGTCGAATGTGTCATCCAGCGTCCACGATCCGGCGAGATGCTTGGTGTGCGCTTCACCTGCGTAGATGACACTCTCAAGCTGCGCGTCGGAAAGCACGCCGCTCTTTATAATATGCGTGGGGAGATGCGGCCGGTAGCTCGGCTGCGGCGGTGCGACCGAGGCCATGGCCGCCGATTGCACTAGCTTTGTCGGGTGCGGCTGCGCGCCTTCAATACAGATCGATTGCAGGGCGTAACCTTCATAGAGGCTATCGGCGAGATCCGCGCCTTGGGCGGACGTCCATTCGGTCGGCTCATAGGCAAGTTCGATAGCGTCGGGGGCGGAAGAGATCGCCGTCGGCTTGGGAGCGACCGGAGCGGGGCGGATCGGCGTGATCGCCTTCAACGTGCCAAGCCCAATCTCGCCCTCCACCTTCATGCGCGGCGGCACATGAAGGGTGGCATTGGCGAGCAACTCGGCGGCGGTTTGTGCCGTCGGCATGATCGGGGAGACGCCAATATCCGCAACCTTGTCGATTACGGTGAGGCGGGTCTCGAATGTGGTGCCATGCTTGGCATAGGCACTGCCATCGATGACGCAGGAAAAGCGCACCGCGCCGTTCAGCCGCTCATAGGGGAAATTATGGCCGGTGATCGTCACCAGCCGCCCGCCATCCGGCAAACGCGCCAGAGCCGAACGCACATGATGAAAATCGGCATCAGACACGCGCCCCTGCACATGGAGCGCGGCGGAGAAAGGCGGGTTCATGATGACAACCGACGGCGTAACATCGTCCGTCAACCGATCATCAATGCTGGCCGCGTCATGGGTGGAGGTAAAGGCATCGGGAAACAGCCGCCGCAATAACGCCACGCGCGTCTCGGCGATCTCGTTGAGCGCCAGACGGGCGCCCATGATCTCGGCGAAAATGGCCATTAGGCCGGTCCCGGCAGACGGCTCCAGCACCACGTCATCGGGCGTGATGCCGGCAGCGATGGCCGCCAGCAGCGCCAGGGGCGCCGGCGTTGAAAACTGTTGCAGAGATTGGGATTCCTCCGAACGCCGCGTATGGGTGGGCAGCAGCCCAGCGATGCGGCTGATCATCGACAGAAGCGCGGCGGGCGATGCCGCCTTTTCCTGCATGGCGCGGCCATATTTGCGCAGAAACAGCACCTGCGCCGCCTCGCAAGCTTCATAGGCGTCTTTCCAGGACCAGAAGCCCTCGGCGTCCGAGCCGCCGAATGCCTCTTCCATCGCCTGGCGCAGGATGCGGGTTTCAATGGTGGTGCCGCGCTCCAGACCGGCAAGGATGCGGTTGGCAGCGGTGAAGATGCAGCTTGCAGTATTCTCAGGCGTGCAGAATGGCGCGGCGGTTTGCACCGCCGCTGCGGGTAGAGCATAATTCATGGGATGTCTCCGGGTTGAGAGTTTGAAAACCGAACCGGAACAGGCTTTCTCTCGCCCGCTCCGGTTCACCCTTCCCGGAAACTCCTCTCACTTTCACCCGAACCGCCCGCCGTTACAGGTGAACGTGTAGGCATTGGCGGTGATGCTTTCCTCGACCACCCCGTCGGAGTTGAGGAACTCGTATTCCGTCTCCAGCCGCGCATAGAGCCAGCGGGCAAGATCACGCATGGCGTCAGTGATGATGTCCTCAGCGTCTGCGGTTGCCTCAGCATCATCGCGGCGCACGTCGAATTGCATCGTGTTCTCGTGGCAATAGTGGCCGCGCTGGGTGATGATGGCGTAGAGCTGATAGAAGTTGCGCCGCTGAATCGCGTTCATACGCGCGGCGATGTCATACAATTCGGCATCCTTGGGCGCATAAGCTTTGATCTTCGCCACGCTGCCCTTGGCGTAAGTCAGCCTGCCTTCAAAGCACGCGCCATCGCCTTGGCTGTAAAAGCCGGAAAACTGGATGCTGGGCTTTTGACGTGTGCCGCCACCCATCAGCCGGACGGGGTGGGCTTTCAGTTCGACGCCGAGGATTTCGCAGATAGCGGAAAAATCATCGTAGGTACAATCCCACCATTCATAATCGAGGTTGCCTTCGCGATACCATTCGCGGGCACGTTCCTTCGCGGCTTCAGTGAGCTCATCGAAGGTGAAGACGGTGGTTTCAATGACGGTCGGCATATGAGCCTCCATAAATGAACGGCCCGGCACCCCGCGCGACATGGCGCGCAAAACAGGGGCAATCCGGGCCGTGATGGATAGGAATTGACGGAAGGTTCACTCGGCGGCGGTGAGAAATCCCGGCAGATCCGCCGCAGAAGCGTCCGTCTCCGGCGCTTCCGTTGCATCCGTGGCCGCCATGGACTCGACACCGGACGTCCTCAGCGGTCCCGGCAGCCAGCCGGTGTCGGCCAACAGCCGTTCGGCCTGTTCGGCCATGTCGGATTTCTTGAGGTGGTCGATCAACTCGGCCGCGGCATCGCCCTTGGCCTCAGTCACCGCCTCCAGAATCCGCGCTTTCGGCACCCGGTTCAGGTAATTCTCAGCGGTCGGCTTCCACCCGGCGGTGGCCATATCGAGGATAAGAGCGCAGGCAAGCTGGTCGGCATGGTGTCGGCGCCCCTGTGCCCGGTTCCACGGCTCATGCAAAGCATTGACCGTCAGCGAGACGCAATGAGCGAACAGCGCCATGCGGCTGTCATGATCGAAGTCGCAGAGGAATTCCCAGAGCAGCTCGGGTTCATCCGGCAACTGCTTTTCCCAATTGGTCTGGCGGTCCTCAATAGCCTTTGCCGATGGGCATTCCTTCAGATCCGGGCCCTGTACGGAGAAGCCGCTGCTTTTCCACGCAATCTCCAGGCAGCTATCGGTGGCGTAGCGATAGAAGGTCTGGAGCACCAGCCCATGCAGCACGGCGATGAAGGCGATATCCGCGTCATTTGCCAACGCATCGCGCAAGGCCAGCGTCCGGTGCGCGGTAAGTTCCATCACCAGCCGATCGGACAGCGGCTTGAGGCTTTCCTCGTCCTCCTCGTCTGGAGACGCATTACCGGATAGTGCGGCGGGATCGACCTGCCGGGTCTCACCGTCGGCACCGACATGGACGATTTCGACATGATCGTGAACGAAGGCGTCGGCTGCATCGCCATCGGCCTCATTCTGCACCTCGTCCTCGGGCCGGACATAGCCACGTTCGGCCTTGAGCCGACCGTCGCCGTCGATGCTGACGAACACGCCCGCGCGGGCAACGTCGGCGGGATCGTAGATGACGGGCCGATCCTCGAAACCATCGAGTTCGGCCTCGATCTCGGAAAGCCGCCGGTCGACCTCCTCGGGCAGGTCCACGTCCGTTCCGGAATAGCGCTCCTCGATTTCTGCCATTTCCTCGCGCAGGGCTTCGCGGCGGGCATGGTCCTCATCCGAGAGAGGCTGCATTTCGCCCATGACACGACGCAAACCGCCAGTGTGCCCATAGGGGAAATCCTGCCCCATCTGGATCCAGCGCCAGCCTTCCGCCTTGACCGTTTCAGCTTCACTGGTCAGCTTCGCAGCGACCAAGCGTTCCAGGAGCGCCACGTCCTGCAACCAGCCCTCGTCAATTTGCGAAAACAGATCGCGCAGCACGACGCCACCCTCGGATTCGTAGGCATTGAGGCCGATAAACAGGGCGCGCTTGTCACGTGCAGCAACAGTGTTCTCAATCAGCAGCTTCTTGATGTAATAAGGCGCATCGTTATAGCCGCGCTTGACCGTCTCCCAGACCTGTTCCTGCCGGGCAGGATCGCCCGAGATCGTGAAAGCCATGAGCTGTTCGAGCGTCATCTCGTCGGCCGCATAGATTTCAAGTAGCTTGGGCGACACACTGGCCAGCTTCAGCCGCTGCCTGACGATTTGCGGCGTCACGAAAAAGCGCGCGGCGATCTCCTCGTCACCGAGGCCCTGATCTTTCAGGGACTGGAACGCGCGGAACTGGTCGAGCGGATGAAGCGCCTGCCGCTGGACATTCTCGGCCAGCGAGTCTTCCTCCAGGATACCGTCTTCGCGAATGACGCAGGGGATCGGCGCGGTCTTATTGAGGCGCTTCTGCTTGACCAGCAGTTCAAGCGCCCGATAACGCCGCCCGCCTGCCTGCACCTCGTATGTGTCAGTGGGTTGACCGTCTTCACCAAGCACCTGACGAATGCTCAGGCTCTGCAACAGCGTGCGCCGGGCGATATCCTCGGCCAGATCCTCGATCGACACGCCCGCCTGCACGCGGCGGACGTTGCGGTTTGAGAGCACCAGCTTGTTGAAGGGAATGTCCCGGGACTGGGACAGGGTGATTTTCTTGGGGTTTGCCATGTCGGTTTCTCCAGAACGGGCGGAGAAAGCCTTCTTTCCCCTTCCAACCCGTTCATGGAAAAACCAAACTCCTCTTACTCTGCAGGCCCTGCCGCCTGCCGCTGGTGGTTGCCGCACGCAACGCCGGCCGCTCATGCCGTTCTATGGCTTCGTTACCCTTCAACGGACAAACAGGGCACACTCATCATCTTATATTAAGTGTGACGTTTGACATTATGTATTATGTATGGAATAAAGATCAGCATCGAGCAATAAGGATAACCACATGCAGATCACCGCCGATCAGTGCCGCGCCGCCCGCAGCTTATTGAACTGGACCCAGGACCAACTCGCTACGAACGCCAGCGTCTCCCGCGCCACCATCGCCGATTTTGAATCCAACACACGGCAGCCGATGAAGAACAATTTGCGCTCCATCGCGGACTGCATGTTCGCCGCCGGGGTTGAGTTCATCCCCGAGGACGGCAATTCGGGTGTCGGTGTCCGCTTTCGCCAACGAAAGCTTGAATACACCAGCAACGTGAGGATCGACCGCTTCAATCGCACGGCGACGATGCGGATGCGTTACGCGGGTGAAGACTTCCTGTGCGTTATCGATCTCGACGCCGTCGATGACTACCACCGGGCGAACTTCGCCACCGACGAAGAGTTTGGGAAGGCGATCATCGACATTCTGCACATGGTCCTGACCACGGCCGAGCGCTTTGCCCCGACCGACATCAGGGACGGGAAGCTGATCATCACCTACGACATGCTGCAATCAAACTGACGAGGGTTGAGCATGGGCACCGTGCAGCAGAATCTCGCCAATTGGTCTACCTCGCGCATGGCCAGCATCCCTGTCGCGGGCCTGCTGTCGCGCAACCCTGTGGCTTATAAGTGGAAGGCACCATTTCGGAGCTGGATGCTTCGGGAAGCGGTGTTCTGGCGACTGCATGACCTGCTTACGCAATCCTATGCGCTGCATCAGCAAGGCCACGGCTTAGGCGCGCGTATCCTTCTTCGCAGTGGCTTCGAGACGCTAGCCGTGTTGATCTATTTGAACCAACTGATGCAACAGGTTCTCGATGGGAAACTGAACTTCCACCTATTCAGCGACAAGACGACCACTCTGCTAGCCGGTTCACGGGACGGATCGACCAAGCATCAGTCGCTCAATATCATGACGATCCTTGAAAAGTGTGACAAACGGTATCCCGGCCTTGCAAAGCTCTACGCCATCCTCTCGGAAAGCGCCCATCCGAACTACGAAGGCATGATTACGGGCTATTCGAAGGTTGATCACGACGAGTACGAAACTCACTTCTCGAACCGCTGGATGGAGTTATACGGTGACAAACACCTCGGTTCCGTGGACGTGTGCATGATGACCTTTCATCATGAATACAACGATGTCTGGACGGACCTCATGGAGAAGCTGGAAGGCTGGATCGAAGACAACGACGCCCCATTGGAGGCAACCAAGAACGACCCGCTGCCCGGGTGATCAAGGATGACAGGTGAGGCGCGATCAGGAAGAACCGACACGAGCGCCCGAAAGCGAACAAAGAGAAGCCTAAGGTGATTGTCAGGTTCGAGGTCTATGAACTGACCGGCAAGGGCGGCAAGCTACACGCCGCACATGCCGTCGCATTCGTCAGCGAAGAGATCGAGCTGTCCCTTGTCCGCCAATGTATCGAGGTCGGCCTCGTCGAGCGGTACGCAGGAACGATGCAGGAAAACCTTGCCGCGCAGATTGCGGAAGCCAGTGCGGATCAGCCGGTCGATGGCGACCGCGTCGTCCCAGGCATCCTGATCTTCCTCGCGCATCTGCCGCCACATGGCGTCGCTGTGATAGGGGCAGCCGATGCAGGAACTTTTCGGCGGCGTCAGATAACCGTGCCGCTCCAGCCATCGCAGGCAGTCGCGGCGTGTCATGCCCATCTCGATGAGCGGAAAACGGTTCACCTGCCACGGTTCCATCGACATTTTCATGCGCACGATCTCGTCGAAGGAAATGCCGATGCACTGCTCAACGACCGGATGATTTGGTGAACGTTTGCCTGCGATGCTGACAAGTTCGCGCACCTTGGGGCGGATCGGCACGATTTTGAGGTCCTTGGTGCATTGCCGCCGGATCATGCCGACCTTGCCCGACGCGGATCTGGTGAAGGCGGGGATCGAAGCTCAGCGTTCGCCCTGCGCGCCACGGACGAGCCCCTCGCGGATATTGCCATCCGAGACGATATGTACGGGAAAGGGCAGCATGTTTGGTGATCTCAGCCAGGCGAGATGCTCATAGACCGCCCGCGGCTCCCAGCCAGTATCGGCAAAGATGGCGCAATCGGGCATCGGCCCGATCTCGCCGTGGGCGGCCATCAGCGCCAGCGTGGTCGACTGCACTCCGGCGCCGAGCGAAAGCACACGCAGCTTGATGGTGGATGTATCGGCCGGCGGTGGGAACAGCGCGTTCATGGCCGCTCTCCAGCCTGCTGCTTGCGCCGCCATTCGGCGGGCGGGTCGAAGGATCCAGCCCAGATGCCCTTGCGCAGGAATTTCGCCATGCCTTCCTGGCTGGTGTAATTGTAGAGGCGGTTGGCATCGCGGTCGGCAATGGCCCAGCCCTCATTGGCGACCCAGGCCGAAAGATTGTCGCTGCCCGCGTAGCAGATCGAGATGAAGCGGCCATAGGCGTCGCGGGTTTTGCCTTGCCAGACATCGCAATTGACCGTCCGGTCTTCTAGGAATTTGGCGAGCGCGGCGGCGGCCTCTTTGCCACAGGACCACGCGGCGCCGTCGCGGCGATGGCAGGTCTGGTCGATCTCCATGGCATCGACGCCGTAAAGCCTGTGGCGCCTGCCGTCCACCTCGATGGTATCCGCATCGATGACGCGGGCCGGGCCTTTATATTCACTATCGAGCGCGGGCCAGAAGGACACCACAGCGAAAAACAGAATGCCGATGACGGCGCTGCCTTTGACAAGTTGAAACATGGGGAAGTCTCCTTTTCGAGTTACGGGCAGACGGGCTCTCTCTTGGCCCTCAGCCCTTCACCCGCCCGGAACGTTCCTTTTCCTCTGGGTCCAGCAGCCGTCGGTAGCCACCCCGCACCATGGTCCTCGCGCCGGAGAGCAGGCGCTGAACGCGGGTACGCAGGAAACCTGCCTCCCAATCCTCCTGGACCGCCCGATCCCCATACAAAACCGCCGCGATGTCACGCTGGCTAGCCCCCACTGCCGCCCCGTCAAAGGCGCGGAGCATCTCCACCCAACGACGCGCGCGACGTTCGGGTGGGTAAAGGGATTTGAGCAATCGCCCGCTGCGCGCCAGGCGGCATAGGCGCTGTAGGGGCAGCGGCTTAATCTCGAAGTCGTTGAGGCCACGCAGCGTGCAACTGAGCAGTGCCGGGCCGGTGAGTGCATCGCCCTCTGTCACCGCGAGTTGCAGATGCCGCGCGCCGTCGCTGAATAAAAGATGCTGACCGTCATCACCATGCACGACGGCGCGGAACAAAGGGCATTGGCGACAATCGAATGTGTTGCCTGGGTCGACGTGCGGTTTGGCTTCTAATTGCAAGACCAGCGGATTGCATTCCGGCAGCCAGAAGAACGCCATCTCTCCGTCGATCCGGCAACAGCGAACGCCCCAGCGGGAAAGGCGGCAGTCCTGATCGCAAAGGGTGTGTCCGGATTCGTCGGGCGGGCTGCATCGGGCTTCCCGCAGGTCGGCGAGGAACGCCGGGTTCCTTCGCAGCCACTCGCCCGCCCAGCAATGCCGGTCGCTGTTAAGTAACGGATTATAGTGTTCGGGTTCGCGCCAGTCGGCGCTTGGACTTATGCCCGGTTCGGGTTTCTCCTCTGACATGGCAGCATTCCTCCTTGCCGTGATCATCATCAGCAGACGGAAGAATGCTTGTTGGCGATGGGGTGTTTTCCGTCCGCTCTATCGATGATTATCGATAGGAAACGGCGGGTGCGCTTTTGCGAAAGGGTCGCAGCTTTTGAAATTGCGCCACGAAATATTCAAAGAATTTTAAGTAAATCCGACAGTTATTGTCAGACATTTCCTCACAATGGCCGTATTCGCGCCATGATTGCATAAGTAGACTGCAATCTTGGAAGACAGGTTGCCTGTCATATTACGGGCGGCCTGCCCCAAGTGGATTTATGCATTCATGGGGGTGGTATGTCAGATGTTACTATGATCGATTTTTCCGCGGACGCGCCATTGCCCTTCGCAGAGCTTCTCGGGCGCTTTGTCAATCCGGCCGCAGTGATTAACCGCTACCTGTTCCATCCCAATCCGCAAGGCGCGCGCCTGGTCTCTCCGCAAGTCACCCTGATCATGCATGAGGATGACCCCTTCGAGATCGATTGGCGCGGACCGCACGAACTGCAACCCGCCCGCCATCGCGTCGAGGGAGGCCAGTTTCATATCGTGCCCGCACATACGCCAATGGAAGTGGCGTGGGAGGGGGAGCAGCGGGCAGCGATCATTACGTTCACGCCAGACTTTGTGGATCGCGTCGTTCGCGAGCAGTTCAAAGGCGATGCGCCGCGCCTGCGCCCCCAGGCCGCGCTCAGCGATTCGCTCGTGCAAAGTCTCTGCACGGCTCTTTGCGGCAAAATCGGCGCAAAAGGGCATCACCTCCGGGCCTGCGCCGAGGCTATCGCCACTCAGCTTGTCATTCACCTGCTGGCGCGTTTCGGCGTAGGTGGAACGGTGCAGCCTTCGATTTCGGGCGGACTGACCAGTGCCCAGCAGCGCCTCACACTCGACTATATCGGCACTCATGGGCGGCAAGAATTCAACGTCGACGAACTGGCGGCAGCGGCGGGCCTGTCCAGGCGCCATTTCCAGCGCGCTTTCAAGCAGAGCTTTGGCGAGACGCCCTGCCGGTTTGCCCACAACACAGTGATGGCCGCTGCCGTAGAACTTGTGTTGGGGACCCCGAAATCGATCACCGAAATCGCGTTGGATCTCGGCTTCGAGAATTTCGGAAATTTTTCAACGGCGTTCAAAAGACATACCGGTATGAGTCCAGAAGCATTCCGCAGAAGAAACGGGTGAGGTTGCACCGTCCAAGCTGTGGCACACCCCCATCCCCTTTTACCCTTAAATAGCATGTCCGCCGAATACCCAAATATCCCTCGACAACACCGCGCGCGCAGTCACCCACCCCCATTTTCGATGGCTTTCCAAAGAAAAAGCCCCGTCACGGGGGCACCGTGCGGGGCTGAATTTCTTGTAAGTCATTGTTATATCTCGATTTCCAGCGAGTTATAACAAA